>Ga0315286_10002645_pt1 | contig 16742 bp, 6 predicted proteins | sample YL17G10_0_MG_FD_205038 | JGI IMG/M metagenome (GOLD analysis project Ga0315286, IMG submission 205038) | Sediment microbial communities from Yellowstone Lake, YNP, Wyoming, USA - YL17G10_0 | ecosystem: Environmental > Aquatic > Freshwater > Lake > Sediment | place: USA: Wyoming | collected...
TCCTCCTCTTCCTTCGCGGCCTCCAAGGCAGCGGCAACACGCTGCTCTTCGGCAATGCGCTTGGCACGGATTTCTGCCCATGTCGTCATGCGTAAGACTCCCAGAACCACATGTGGCTGCCATCCGTGGTCCCCGGGTCTAGCACACAGCCGTTGATGGTCACGGTATACCCGGACGTCCCGGCCGGGATGAGGGGCCACGTGGTGGACTGTTGGAACGTAAGCCAGCTCCGGCGTAGGGACTCAATGCCGCCTTCCTCCACCGTGATGATCTTGTCCCGCTTCACCCGGATGATGCGGTTCCCGGTCGAGGCAGGAATTGTAATTGTGAAACTGGACCCTGCGGTTGCCACGCTGATCGCACCAGCCTGCGGCCCGACGGCGAACAGCATGTTGAGTGGAGCATTGTACGTCCCACGGTTCAGGAAGTCCCCAGTGATTGTCTGGAACTTGGCGAACGACACAGACGAGTAGTCGGTCGCAATGTTCACTGGGGCACCACCAGTCCCGGCTGTAAGGGAAACCTTGAAGGCGCCAGTGGTCAAGCCAGCCGATGGAACGTAATAGGACGTGTTCAGGGCCAGCCCAGTCCCTCCCGTCAAGGCCGTCAGGTAGACGCGATCCCCAGCGACCAGCCCGTGGGTTACCTTGTTGACGAGGTCCGTAGACGCCGTCGCAGTGGCCCCCGACGTGATGACGGTATCGGTGAAGTAGAAGTTCTGAGGTGTCTGGCCCTCGAAGAGGGGGTCGCGCATCACCATGAGGGAGGACCAAGAGATGGCAAGCGCGTCACCATCAGTGCCTCCGTGCTGGTCACGGTTGATGGGAGCCCGGAAGCTCTTGGGCATGACGAGGGCTCGCATTGCAATTGCCCCGGCGTACAGCAGGTTGTTGGTCGGGACCGCGAAGTACATCGGAAGGTAGCCCTTGTCGCCGGGGATTTCCCGGGAGGCCAGCGTGGGGCTCAGGGCTGCGCGGAGCTGCCACAGATTGTCATAGCAGAGCGCCCGCGTCTTTCCGTACACAGTCCCGTTGATGCGGATGCGTCGGCCACCAAGGAACGGGGTGCCGACATCCAAGCCGTCAGCCTCGGCTCGCTTCTCTGAGAACTGGACGACATCCACATCATCCGGATCGAAGTCATCAACCACGCTCCCCGTGATCCCCTTGCCGAGTCCGTCGCTGGCATCGAACGCGATGGCAGCGTCGTTCAGCTTGACGTTCCGGTAGATGATGTCTCGGGTAGTGTCCATAGCTCCCCTACATGATAGACGAACGACCCTCCTGCCGCAATCAGGAGGGTCGTTCGCTTGCTATACGAGGCTCACGCCCCAGCCCTTAGAGCTGGCTCGTGTGCTCGATCCGGCGGTACCGCGCCGGGGTGACGTTGGTGGCGTTCGTGCCCTCACCCATGATGACGGCCCCGAACATGCCCTTCCAGCCGACCTGCGTGAGCTGATGCAGCGGGTCAGTCGTCCCACCGGGCTCCGTGAAGTACGTCTGGATGCTTCCCCAGTCGCCGAAGGCGTATGCCTCGGGGCCGAAGATGACGGCGTTGAGCACATCGTTGACGACGTTCATCGTCAGGACAGTAGTGTCCGACGTGATGTCGATGGGCGCACCGTTCAGCGTCGCGCTGAGCTTGAACACGAGGTTCGAGGTCGGCTGGACGATGTAGTAGGTGCTGGCCGCCGTCAGGCCAGCGCCACCAGTGATGGTGGCAATCTTGACGCGGTTGCCCGCGACAAGGGTGGTCGGCGCCGTGATGGTGACGTTGTCGGTCGCAGCGATGGCCGCAGCGCCGACGTTGGTGACGAGCGGCCCAAGGACCGCCGCGTAGGAGACGGCTGCGGGGGACTCGATGAACCGGACGCCTGCGTAGCGCCCGACCTCGCCCGAGAAGAGCGCGGCAGACCCGGCGTAACGCTGGGCGTCGATCCAGCCACCGACAGCGGTGTCGCTTTCGAGGTCGAAGGTCGAACCCGGGTGCACGATGGCGCGATAGGTGCCGTCGGAGAACGTCGGCACCGCAGCCGCCTTCAGGCGAGCGACGGTCAGCTTCACGAGCGCGCCCGTGAGAGCCGAGTTGCTGGGGATGGTGGCCCGCGAAGAGGCTCCACCACCATACGTGACCTGCGCACCTGCGCTCAGCACCTCGGCCACACGCTTGTCAGCGGTGGCGATGGCATTGCGCGCGATGCGGTCAGCCGCGATGGACAGGAGATCGAATGGCGACTCCATCAGGCCAAGGTCCGTCAGCTTGATGACGCGGCCAGCCTGATCGGCGCTGAACTCCTCGTAGCCGATGGACAGGTCTTCAGTCGTGGGAGCCACACCCTCCTTCAGCCACGGGGCTGTAGGACCGGAGTGGTCCGGCGTACCGGCCACGACCGACATGTCGGGGACGTTGATGAACCGCATGGTGTTGTTCGTCCCCTTGACGAACGACGCCTCACGGAAGTTGCCGGGGAGCAGATGGGGCAGCGGTGCCCGCAGAAGCTCTTCCAGTCGCTTGTTGACCAGAGCTACAACCGTTTGGCTGTAGTTCGTAGTCGCAGTGCTGATGACAGTACCCATGGTGGGCTAGTTCCTTCTCCGGGGTCCTCCCGGGACTAGAGCCACGGTGGAGTCATGGCCCTCAGCCGAGTGGCGATGTCTTCCGACGTCTCCTCCTTGGGCTTGTGGGTCGCGTCTCCCGTGGCGGCTCGATTGCTTTCGTTCGGGTTCTGCGGCGAAGGCTGGAAGCCTCCGTCGGTTTCCGAGAGCAGGGCCTCGAACTTTGCGAGACGGACTTCGTCCGTGACCTCGGGCAGTTCCTTCCGTGCGCTCGGGTACAGTGCATCGAGAATGCGGGCCTGTGCCTTTGCCTCGGCCTCATCGGCGCGACGCTCGGCGAGTACCAGCCTCTCCTGAAGTTTGGCGTTGTCAGCAAGCTCCTTGTCGGATGCGCTGCGGTTCACGGACTCGTACTCTTCGAGACGAGTGCGAAGCGCTTTCGCTTCCTTCTCTGCCTGCTGGCGAGCTGCCTCTGCTCCTGCCTGCCGCTTCCTCGCGAGGGCAATCGGGTCCACCGTCGGGGTGCCCGTCTGGTCGGGGGACGTTTCCGTGCCCGTCGCTTCCGGGGAGCCCTCTAGGGCCGTACCGTCGTTCGTGTTGCTCATGCGGAGATAACCGTACACCTTTCTCCCAAGCATTGCAATGCTCGGTCTCTATTCCTCTTCGGCGTCCTTGCCTTCGAGGAGGATGGATGACAACCGGCTCAGGTCATCCGCAAGGATGGGAGCCAGCGCCGACGCCTTGGTAGGGCCGGTGATCTGCTGTTCGGACCGGGCGCCGGGCACAGCCGGAGCGGCTGCCCCACCGGCCAATTGCTGAAGCCCCTTCGAGAACTGTGACTCTTCGTTGGGCTTTGCGTTCAGGTACTCGATGGCGCCGGGCAGTTCGTTCATGCTCTCAACGACCTGAGACACCCAGCGCTGCGGGCTGATGGTCCCCAACTCGCCTCTCCAGATTGCTCCAATGTCCTTGCCTTCGAGGATGCCGCTCATCATGGGGCTCATACGAGCCTGATGGTCAGACCACGGCAGACCCGGCGTCAGGTAGTCCAGCAGGAACGCACCAGCCGAACGGTCAACGGAACCCATCAGGTTCTCCAGCTCTGGGTCGTACTCCCGCTGAATTGCAATGCTACGCTGAACATTCGCGATGGTGTAGGTGGCAGAATACGGGTTCTTCGCAAGGAGCTTCACCGTCTCCGGCAGCACCTTGCCCCACATGTAGCTCGCCGGGTAAAGCCCGAAGAGCGGATGGTTCAGGGAGCGTTCGATGACAGACCGCTTGGTCTGCATCTCGGCCAGTCGGAAGATGTCCTGCTGCGCGTCCTCGATCTTGGCCTTCAGCAGCGAGGTGACGAGCGCATGGGAGCGGTTGAACGGAGACGCTTGGCTGGTCGGGATCGCATTGACAAGGTCGCGAAGCTGGGTCCGCGTCAGGCCCTCGGCAGGCGTGCCCTTCAGCGTGGCCTGCGTGATCTTGGCGATCTGCTGGATAGCGGCCTCAACGTCGGCGTTGGCATGCGGCCCCTTGGCAACACGATCCTCCAGCATCTTGATGATGCCTTCGGAGAAGAACTCATCAGCGTCAGCCGACCCGGTTCCAAGCGGCATTACGTCCTCGGGGAGGAGGGTGAGTTCACCGGCATCGAGGCCCTGCTTGACGGCCGCCTTCTCCTTGGTGGCCAGCTCCAGCATTGCAATCCCATTGGGGTCCCAAGCCTGAGCGTTCACGAACGGAGCGGTCAGCTTGACCGCCCTCTCCGCGTCATCAAGGTTGCCGCCAATCAGCCCGCCGTCGAGCTTCTGGAGGAGCTGGTAGACCTGCTCCGGGGTGGATGCGCCGGAGGCCAGAGGGCCTGCCGCATTGACGATGACCTCATCAGCCTTGTCCCCGAACGCCTTCTTGTACAGGGGCATGAAGTAGTCGATGACCTCGCTCTCACCGACCTCTCCGCGCGCTGCCTTGCCTGCGAGGACGATACGGTCCCGGTAGGTGGTGGCGCGAGCGCGGTTGGTGAGGATGGAGACGCGGCCATCGTTCATCGCGTCGCCCTTGGACCCGAAGCCCTGAGCGGCATCGACCTTACCGAAGCCGTTCTTCATCACGGAGTCCTTGGCCGTTGTGACATGGAACATGCCATCGCGCGGGGCAGTGGACGTGGTCCCACTGGCCGCAATGTGCGGATTGGTGGTGAAGCCAGCGGGGACATCAGCGTTCCCGACGGGCTTGCCCGACGTCTTGGCCCAGTCGTCCATCAGCACCTTCTGCGCAGACGGGTCCAGATGGGAGCGGTAGAACGCGCCCCAGTCCCCGGGGGCACCGTTGGCCGGGCCACCCTTCAGGAAGGAGACCAGACGACCCATGGCCGTGTCCAGCGACTCAGGCCCGATGTTGGTCGCCATGACGCCGGACAGGTACTCCCACGGGTCCATGCCACGCGATTGAGCCTCACGCGCGATCACGCCCTGCGCTTCCTTGGCGTAGTGGGCAGAGATGTCCAGACCGCCCTGATCCACCCCCAGAGACAGACGATGCCAGAAGTCATCCCACGTCTCGGAGAAGTACGCGGTGGCTCTCTTGACGTAGTCCGGATGGGCGCCAAGTTGCGTGCGAAGCTGCTCTTCCAGCCACGGAATGTCGTGCTCGCCCTTGACGAGGATGAACTCGCCATTGATCTTCTCGATGTGGCCGACGACATCCCGACGAAGTTCTATGGCATTGGAATACCCCAACTCGTCTGCAAGGTCATCCGGGTGGATCGGACCAATTGCGCCGATGTCGTTAGGCATGGCACGCTCACCTTCTCGGATGAGCTTCGTCATGTCGATGGTCCCGTCGGCTCGGATTTGGTGACGACGCCACGCATTGAGCTGGTCCTGAATGTAGCGAAGCCCGACCTCATTGTCATTCAGCACGCGACCCGCGATGTTGGAGTAGACCCGTCTCCAGTCCTCAAACGAGTTGGTCAGAACCTCTCCGGCCTGAAGCATCTCGGCCGCCATCTTCGGATCGTTGGCAGCAGCGACGGCGAGGTTGTCCAACGCTCCCTTGACAATGTCACCCAACCGAGCATGCAGCATGTTCGTCATGTTGTTGGCAATGATCGTGTCTGGGGCATCCAGAACCTGCTGTAGTTTGCTGTCCTTCAGCCCAAGCTGCTGCATCGCGGTCTTGATGCCAGCGGTGAAGTTCGACCGGGTGGCGTACTCGGGCATGTCCATGCTGAAGTCACGCGCCATTCCGGAGCGAGCAAGATTGTCGGTAATGATCCTCAGTTGAGCATTCCCTTCACTCAACAGCCCCTTGCCAACCGGAGTGACACCGTACAGGATCGAGTAGTACGGGGCGTCAGTGATGCGCTGGATGATGAACATGGGGTTGAAGTAGTACCGCAATCTGTTGTACATGGTCACGGTCATCTGTCCCGATGCGTTGACCGGGTCCATGCCAGACCTGCGGATCGTGTTGCGCATCCTCTGGCTCAGCTTCGACGTCACGCCCATGATCCGTAGATCACCTTCAGACGCTTGAAGCAGATGGTCCATCACGGTGTGAACATTCAACGCTGTCCCATCCTTCAGGACAAGGTTGCGAGGGATGAGGTCGCTTACCGCCTGCCACACATTGGCCGGACTCAGCCCGCGAAGAGTCGTTCGATCAAGCTGCGCAACTTCGCGAGCCTTCGTGAAGATTTCGTTCGAGATGTTCGTCGGAATGCCAGCGTCAAACGCGATGCGTTCGTACCGCTGCTCCATGTTCATTACCAGACGACGGCCAGTGACGATGTCGCGCTGCGTGTTGATGAAAGCCTCAATCGACTCGACGGGCTTGTTCAGACGCTCGGCCTTGCTCTTCCCCACGATCTGCCCCAGCACGTTGCGCGTCGTGTCGCTGAACGGCTGGCGCCCGGGGACAGCATCCACGTTGTGGCTGATGGTGGGGTCGCGGTCAATGACCCAACGGCCATCAACGACAGAGCGCTCCGTGCCCCACGCAACTTCCTCGTCAGGGCGGAACCCAACATTCCAGAGACGCTTGGGTCCGACCGGGGCCGTAGACGGCATGCGCGGTCTAGTGGGCGGGACCGGAGGGGCGGGAGGGGCAACCTCCAGAGAGAGGGGCTTTGCCGGGGCGGGCATGCCAAACGGCAGGGGCTCGACTGGCTTGATCGAAGCCCTTGCCACAGGGGGCTTGCCGATATTCCACTTGCCATTGGCCCAATGGATGTCCTTGCTCTTGGGCACAGACGAGAGCTTCTTGGCCTTGTTGGTGGCCTTGTCGATGCCAGAGGCAATGAGCCAGTCCCCCGTGGCCGGGTCTTCGCCGTAGATGTGGTAGATGGTCCCGTCATTCAGGGAGAACTGGTCACCCAGCTCGGGGGCCGACTTCGTGGGCGGTAGCGGAGCCTTCGGCTTCGGCGGCAGGTCGGGCGGGGGAACGGGGGCTTTCTCCTTGGTCATCTTGGATAGACCTGCCTCTTCGTCCATCCACCCAGCAGCAAAGTGTGTCCCGTCGCGATGGACAGCTTTGTACTCAGGATGCGCCGACTCGTATCGAGCCTCTGCGGCGTCAAGATCGTTGGTGGTTGTCCGCTGCGATGCGCGCCACCCTGAGTCATATGCAGACTTCGCTTCGGGAGTCTCGGGCACCGTCCTGCCGCCCAGCCTAGCGACATCCTCGTCGTAGACCTTCATCAGCTCGTCGCGGTGGGCAGACGCGGCGTCCCATTCGGCCATCTTCGCCCGATGGGCGTCCATGGCGTGCTCGTGCTCAACGAGCGGCTTCATCTCGGCCTGATACGCGTCTTCGCGTGCCTTCATCTCGGCTTCGTACGTGGCCACATCAGAGTCATGCTGCGCCTTGGCCTCTTCCCAGACCTTCAGGTCTTCGGTGTACTTGGCCTCGGCGGCGGCGAACTCCTCCGACGTCTTCGGCGGCATCTCGACGGTGATCTTGTCCTGCCGGAAGTGAGACTTGCTGATGACCCACTCTTCGCCGTCACGAATTACAATGTCCTTGGCGTAGGCCGCGCGAACCTCTGCCTCCGACGACGTGTCCAGCGACTTGATGACGTCAGCCAGCTTGCGCTCCTGCGGCCCGGTCCACACCTCGCGCCGGAGGGTCGGGCTGACTTGGTCAATCTCGGAGGCGGGGATTTCAGCGTTGGTCTTCCAGTACCCGTCCGCCTTGTCCTTGGCCCACTTCTCGGACCGCCTGATCTTGACGAGGCGGCCCCGGTACACGCCCGGGCCGTCGGACGCCAGCATGCCGGGGAGATACCAGCTCGGATTGCTGTCGGACGCGACGGTGCCCTCAGACTTGGCCAAGTTCATGCGCCCATCCGACTGCATGTAGCCACGGGTGATGATGCTCTGGTAGTCCTCTTCGCTGATGGCGCGATACAGGAACTCAGGGGCCGGGTCCTCCGTGGCCAAGCGGGCTGGCATGCCCATGGCCTCGGCGATCTTGTCCATGTCATCGAGGCGCAGTTCCTTGCCGACCAGCTCGTCGGGGACCTTGGCCACCTTGGGCGGCTTGGAGATGAAGCCCATAGGCGGCTTCTCGTCTGCCAAGACCGGGGGCACGGGCTTCTTCCCACGGAAGACATCGAAGCCCTCATCAACCAGCTTCCGGTCAATCGTGGCAATCGGGACAATAGACTCCGGCTTCAGCAGAACTTCATTGCTCGCACCGAACGCGCGCTTGCCAGAGGTATCGAGCAGCGCCTCTCCCCGAACCAGATGGTACGACCGAGGGCCAGAACCCGACGGGGCCTGCGACCACCGGGTGTCGAACCCGAAGCCGTCCTCAATCCCGCGCAAGGGCAAAGCGCTAACGCCTCCCTCCACGTAAGACCTATCCACGGAGTGTCGGCTGCTGTAACCGGGCACCCGTTCCTTCTCAATGTCAGGAGTCCAGCGCAGGAACAGGTTGTTTGTGTCCTCGCCAGCAATCGCCCTCTGAACATCATCGAACGTCCGCAAGACCCCATCCGGTGGGACTGCGCTCACGGCGGCCGGTGCAGCCACGCTCGGGGGGACAGCCGGTGCAGCCACGCTCGGGGGGACAGCCGGTGGCGTCTTGTCGAATGCGCGCTTGACCGTGCCATTCACCTGAACCCCGGCCAGCCGGTCAATGATGTCCGGGTTGGACTTCAGCACCGCGAGAGCACCTGCCTCATCGCTCACTCCGTAATGCGTTCCCATCCAAGCAGCGGCGTCAGGAAGTGTCCCGACCTTCGCAGCGTTGGCAAGCTTCGACGCAATCGCCTGATCCGTGGCCGCTAGGGTCTTCAGGGCAGAGACGAATGGCGCAATGTCCAAAGTAGCTGGCGTGACAGGCACGACTGCCGGGGCAGCAGCAGCGACGGGAGCCGGGGCTCCAGCCTGCGCTGCGTCCCACGCGGCCTTGTCCGTGGCGTACTGAGTCTCGGCATCCTTGAACGCCTTCATGTCCCGCGCGTACTTGGCTTGCCGCAGATCGTCTTTGCGCAAAGACACATCGCCATACGACCGGATTTCCTTCAGCGCACCATTCTCCAGATCGAAGTTGGTGATGAGGGCTCCGTTGTCGAGGGCTTCCTTCGGAATTGCAATGATGCCGATGTCGTCGGGGGACACGCCCTTCAGGGACTCACCGAAGATTAGCGGGGTCTGCTTGCCGGTTGCCCCCTGACGCACATTGAAATAGTGGTTCTGCCAGTCGCCGACGGTCCACTTCTGCCCCACCGGATGCACGGTCCCGTCGGGGTTGAACACGGCCTCCTTCAGCCACCGCTCGCCCCACCCTTCGTCAATCGCTCGCCCCGTGAAGACATCGACCGGGTTCGGGGAGTGATAGGCAACGGCCACGAGGTGCATATCCGACATGAGCTGTTCAGCGACATCCTTGGAGATTGTCATGCTGACGATCTGGTCCGCAGAGTCACCGCCCAGACCCCCGGAGCCGCCAGCCTTCAAGACCTCGGAAGACCTGACAGCGGGGACATTGGTGGTGACGTGGTACACGGTGTCGGGGATGACGGGGTCGTCCCACGCGATCACGTCGTTGCCACGAACCGGGGCGCCACTCTGCTGCGTCGCGTCACCACGGTAAATCTTGCCATGACCCGGAGGAAGGGCATCCGCCTTGACGCCAACGAACGGCCGGTACGGGGGCTCGGCAGTCATGGTATGACGATCCAGAACGTCACGGACCGGACGCAGGGCGGGATCGTTCAGCTCGACCTCTTCAGCTCGCTTTGTGAGCGAACCACCGTCAAGCTGTCTTTTGAGTTCCTTGACCAGCGTCTCGACCTGCTCCTTGCCGCCAGTGGCATACCCAATGTTCCCCAAGCGCGGGTACTGAACAACGCGAGAGTTCCACTCGACCGTGGCAATTGAAATCTTCTCGGGGTTATCGGACTTCAGGATCGTCGTGATGTCATCAATGACCTGCTCAGCCACGACGTTATCGAGGGTGTTGGACGCCTCCAACACCAGCCTGCCAATGGGCAGATCGCCCGTGTAGGCCGCCACATTGATCTGGCCCTTGGCGGCCTCCAGCTCGACTTCTGTCGTCTTGTACGTGAGGTCGTGAAGGGCTGACTTCGTGTTGTGGCGCATCTTTGAGACTCGTTGAGTCCAATAGGCGATGTCATTCCCGAAGGTAGCGGCGAGACGACCGGCCAGATCAGCGTCATCAGCAGCGCTGAACGTGTTCTTCATCACGGACGTCATGTGTTCGACAAGGAAATCCTCTGCCTCGCGCGGAGCCAAGCGCATGAAGGGAGCGATGTACTCACCCACATCGGTCGAGACAGAGTCCTCGCCAAGCCCCTCCTCGTGCAGATTGCGTACCTCACGCTTGGCGATGAGCGTTTCGGACTGGTCCTTCACGCGAGAAGCGATGGCGCTATCAATTTCGTTCTCCTTGCCGAACTCGCGCGCGATTGCGCGGACATCGTTCAGCGACTCGGGGCTGTACACCCGTCGGTAGGAGGTAAGCGCAGACGCGTTGAGCATGTCGCTCGTTACGCGCTGGACCGTGCTCGGCTTGTAGACAGCGAAAGGATCGACCAGACCGCGCATGATGCGGAACGCCGGGCCGAGGGCCGGGTCTTTCTGAACAGCGGCAACGGTGATGGCAAGTTTGCTTCCCACGGAGTCTGCATCACGAGCAATAGTGACCAGCTCCTTCGCGTCCACCCGCGACGTGCTGCCCAGAACCTTTGCCGCCAACTTGCCACGACCGGTAGCGGCAACCGCCTTGAAGCCAGCCACCTCAGCGGCGCGAAGACCGGAAACACCGAACTTGGCAACTGACCCAGCCCCAATGGTTGCCCAAGTCAGCGGGTCTAGCACGACCGACCCGACAATCTGGCCAACTGGGTTACGCGTGATGCTCTGCCCACCGACGACAAGATAGTCCCGCGCATGGTCCCTTGACCACGCGCCCGACCTCCACATCTCAACGGCAGCCTTCTCAACTTCGCTGACTTCCAGACCGGCATCGTACCTAGCCGCCGTCTCATCCAGACGGGATCGTCCTCTCTTGCTCGCATCAACGACAGCGCGAGCCTCGGCCTCGGTGATCTTCCCGGCAGCAAGGTCAGTGAACGCTTTCTTCGCCTCATCGGTCAACCCGACGCTGTGTCTCGAACTGTCGTACCGGGCGAAGCCCGGATTGTCGAAGACCTGTTTCATCTCCTCGTACGTGTTCTGCGTTCTGCCCGGGTCGAACCAACCGGACTCGCCAAGGAACCTCGATGACGTATTGATGGTGAAGCCAAGGAACCCCTGAATAGCTTTGCTCAGCGCACCACCCACAGAGCCGACGCCCACTCGGCCCAAGACCAGCTCCGGGGTATGCCCAAGCGAACTCTCGTACGACTGGTCATCGAGGTACTTGATGACCTCGATATTGAAATCGGCCTTCAGGTTCCCACCATACAGAACATCGGCGTTGGCTGCCATGTTGACGAGCTTCCACTGTTCGTAGACCACCGGGTCTGCGGTCTTGGCCCATGCGCCCAGCTTGTCGAAGTTCTCGTCTGCCCCGCCGGGGAGCCAGCCAAGAGGAACCCGGGCAATCGCTTCGGCTCCAGCCTCAATGGGCTTGACGAGAGTTGTCGTGCCAAAGGTATGGATGGCGTCGCCACCCATCTTCAGCACGTCGCCAAGCAGGGGAACGCCCTTCAGCGGGGCACCCTCTCCAAACAGCGCACCGCCGAGAGCGTCGATGCCGCGCCCAATACGCTCGCTGGGGTCAAGGCTGTCAACGTCTGCCTGCGTTGCGGTCCACGGATTGCCGCCAGTCTGGTACCCCGTGGTCCCGGCCTGAACCCCACCCGCACCCGCCATGGGGATCGTCGGCAACATCGGATTGCTGGCGGACGTGGCCAAGCTACCCGGAGAGGACGGAGCCACCGGTACCGTGATGTCAGGGGCCAACGGCCCCGGAGAATTGGCTGGCCCAAGCTTGGAGTAGTCGATCATAGAAGCACCTTACCCCGCGCCGTGAGGTGGTTGCCATGGCCCGGTGGGTGGATTGACACTGGGGCTTGACGTCGGGGCAGGCGTGGGCGCAGGAAGGTTCGACGGGACCGGGGTAGTGGCCGTCGGGGTCGGGCTCGGACCCGGGGTCGGAGTAACGCTCGGGGCCGGGCTGCCCTGCGGCTGCTGGGCAGGCATCCCGAGACCCGGGAGAATGTTGCCCATGATGCCCTGCACCGTCTTGGCCGCATCGCCTAGCGGGCTCAGGTTGATGTTCTGGCTCTTGAGGTAGCTCGGCAGACCCGGCAGCCTCAGCTCGCCAGCCTTACCGAAGTTCACGCTAAGGCTGGAACTGTACGCGTTCTTGTTCACGTCAGAACCGGGGTACTGAAGGTCGGCGCGGAGCGCTGCATTCTGTGGGAAGCGACGCATGTCCTCCGTGATGGCGGAAGAACTTGCCGTAGTGACGTCCTTCCATGCAGCAGCAATTCGAAGATCGTACGGGTTGGTGGTGCCGTAGACCTCCATGGTCTGCTTCAGGAATGCCTGCTGGAATGCAGGATCGGACGCGAACTTGCTGACCTGATCCTGCGTCTGCGTATAGGAAGCGGCGATGACGGACGCCTGAAGCGGCGAGCTGAACGTAACGCCGGGGACATCCCCCGCCGACATGCGAGAAGAGCTGAACGCGGAGTTGGCCACATCGGCGCCAGCAATGGTAATAGGTGTGCTCTGTGTAGTTGTCACCTTTCCGGTCGCCGGGTCCAACGTGTTCTGCGACGGGGTCGCCGTGAATGTCCCGTTCTTGTACGTGACCTCGGTTGAGCCGATCAGCTTTCCCTTCGGGTCGTAGTCGTAGAGGGTAACAGACACGCCATCCGGAACTCGTCCGCTGGCAATCTGAGCCTGAAGCTGGGCCGCAAGACTCGTGCCCAACTGGGCGTCAACCAGCTTGGCCCGTTCGACGGGATCAGTTGCCGTCGTCTGGGGAGCGGAGACGTAAACATCGCCCTTGGTGTCGGTCTTGACCGTGGCGCCATCGACCAGCGGGGACACGAGCGACCAATGGGTCGCACCAACGGAGTCCTTGTACCCCCACATCTGGATGGCCCTTCCGCCGACATTGTAATTGATCTGGTACCCGGCGAGCTTCGGGTTGCCATTGGGGTCGTTCGGGTCCACGGAGTAGACAGCATGCGGAGCGACCATCGCCATGACCGCCTTGCCATCCGCGCCGGGAACCATGACGGCCTGAGAGCCCGGCTGAACGGAGCCAGCAGGAACCATGCCAAGGGGACCTTGCCCGGTCGGATCGAAGTTACCGTTCTTGTCCACGGGCGCATAGGACCATGCGGCCGGGTTAGCCTCCATGGCCATCTTCGTCTGCGCCCAAGCGCCGAGCTGCATTGTCATTGCCGGGTCAATCCCCTGACGTCCAAGCATCGAGGTGCCGAACGAGGGATTGTCGCCCGCGTCCTGCCCGATCAGGCGCTGGGCATCAGCCTCGATCATGGACTTGGAGCCAGCGTCGATGCCCGGGGTCTTCATCAGGTCGTTGAGCTGCGCACTGAACTGCGAGGCTGCGTTCTGCTTGTCCATCTGGGAGGCATTGGGGTCGTTCCAGACCTTCAGGAACGCGTTCTCAGCGTTGGTGTAGGTCTCAGCGATTGGCCACACCTTCACGTTCTGCCCCCATTGAGACATGACCGACATTCCCTGCGTAGCGTTCGCGTACGCGGAGACGTAACCGCCCTTCTGGGCGCGGTCGGCAATCAGGCTGTAGCCCTTTACCGCAGACTTCAGTTGCTGGTTGAAATAGCCCTCGGTGAGCTGCCCGTTCCAGCCCGGGTCGCCCTTCTTGATGGTATCGAGCAGGGCGCGGTACTGGTTCGGGTTCGTGTTGACGTCCTTGGTCAGCATCTCCAGCAGTTCGTCGCCATTGCCAGTAATCGACAGACCGGTCTTCTTCGACAAGTCATCAAGGGCCTTGGTCATGGCATCGCCAATTGCAATGTCGCTTGCGGTCGTCTTGTTCACGAACGCGTTGAACGCCTCCGTCTTCGCCTTCTCGCCTGCTGCCCGGGCCTTCGCCTTGGCGCTCTCGATGAGCTGCGCTGCGTCCTTCTGGAGAACGCGATAGAACTCACTGTTCTTCGGTACTTTGCGCGACCAGTTGATGAAAAACTGCGCGTACGCGGTATCGGACATCTTTCCCTGTACGTGAAGCAGGTCCGCCTTCGACTGCGCGACGGCGTATTCAAGCTGGAGGATGTTGTTCTTGGCCTCCTCGTAATTCGGGTCGCCCTCATCAAGACCCTTCTGGCGCTCACGCCAGTAGGCAAGGACCATGTCGTCGGTGGCCTTCTTCCCCTCGAACGTGCCCCCATTGCGCCACGCGTCCATGATGAGCGCATCGCGCTTGGCGACGTACTCACGGGCGAGCGCAATGATCTGCGCCGTAACGTTGGGGACGACCCGGGGCTGGAGGCCGAACGAGCCGCGACGGCTGCGGGCCATGACTACTTACGCCCGAGCTTCGTGGTGTTCATAATCCGGCCCTTCACCTGTCCACCTTGGATCATGGATTGGACCTGAGTAGGCATCGGGCCGGACTGGGACGAAGCGCCCTGCGGACCCTGAGCGAACGGGCTGTTCCCCGCGCCTTCGACTTGGGGCATCATCCCCTGATCGCCAGCGAGTTGAGAAGACAGCCCATTGTCGGGCGTCTGCATGCCGAGCGCATCCTGAAGCGCCGCAGCGCCGGATGCCTGCTGCCCTGACGCCTGATCGGCCGCTCCCTGCGGCATCTGTGCTGAGGCTGCATTGAGCGCAGTCATCAACTGGACCATCAGGTTCACGCGCTCCGGCCACAGGGTGGCGTCCGTGCTCTCGCGGCGGATGATGTTCTGCTCCTGCTCTGGATCGTCCACCCCGACGGCGTCCATGCCGCGAGCCTGCGACCAGAGCTTCCCGTCCACGAGGTTCCGGGCGCGGGTAGCGGTCTCCATTTCATCGCGCGGGCTGAGAGACGGGTCCTGAAGATCGAGCCGGGGCATGCCGTCAGAGATAACGCGCTTGATGAACTGGGCGCTCTCGCCCTTCATGTTGGCCCACACCTTGCAGACCAGCTCCCACGTCTTGCGGTCCCACTCGTAGAAGAGGAGACGACGCATTGCAATGCGGGACTCGTAGTTGGCCAGCAGCGCGTTGATGGCCTTCGAGCTGTTCAGGACCGCGCTCGGGGCAAGCCCCAGCAGCAGGTCATTGAGGCCGGAGATGATCGCCATTTCCCGGTCGATCCGACCAAGGAACTGCTCCAACTGGAACTCGGCAATGTACGGAGCGATGGACTCGAAGCGGTTGCCGGGGCCGGGGCTGACGGTCTGGTTCAGGATCGGCTTCACGTTGGCTGCGCCGCGCGCGGGAGCATTCTCGCCCGTGATCTGCCAGTAGTCGCCCGCAGTGGCCTTCTGGATCATCTGCGCGCCAGCGCTGATCCGGGTCATCTTCTCGCGGATCAACTGCTCCATATCGTGTAGCTCGGAACGGCCAGTGGGGACCCCCGGGATGAACGTGTTGAAGAGGGGGACGTACGGGATGTCGCCTTCGTAGTACGCGTACTTCTCGTTGCGCACGACCTCCGCGCCGACGATGATGCAGTTCCACGTCTCCATCTTGGCCGGATAGCCCTTCTTCCCCAGCTTGCCGGGCTTTCGGTACCAGTAGTCCCAGACCTCAACACGGGCAGGCCCCCAGTTCAGCTCTGGGTAGGGAAGGTCGGCCCCGACGGCGTCCAGTGCCCCGAGGACCCACGGAACGATGGTGCCATCGTTCAGCGTCTTGACTGAAGCCTGAACGCTGTACCGCTCCCTGACCGTATTCGGGTCCATGAGTGTTACTTGCGCGGCCCATTCAATCTCGGCGTAATTGTCATCCTTGAACCCCAAGTACAAGTTCCGGGGGTTGATGACGACATCAGCGCAAGGGTAGTTCTTCTCGACGTCTGGGTAGACAAACGAGGCCGTACGGCCGTAGAGACCCTTGATGGTGGCGGCCTTGTGGCGCTTCAACTGCCACTGCTCGTCCACCCTCCAGCTCTCACGCGTGCGCTCCAAAGCGTTCGCGTTGTCGCGAGCCTCCTCGCTGTCCTCGATGGCGACGATGTTCTCGATGGGCTCGACGGCCTGAAGTGCGGCCGGAACCTCAACGTAGACCTGCGGGCTGTTGATCGAGACGTGCGAACGCCCGTCAACCTTCAGGTTCGGGTCGCTAGGCCAGAGGTCGTACCCGAAGCCATCGACGTACGTGGTCGTGTAGAAGAGCGCGTCCATGCGTCGGCACTCGTCTGCGAACGCCTGATGCTCGTTCGAGATGCCGACAATCCGACTCTGAAGCTGGCGTTGGAGGGCCATCTCGGGCGTGTCGCCCATGACCAAGCCAAGTTCCAGCGTGAGGTCGCTGTACTTCTGCTCCACTAGACGTCACTCACGATGCCCCTAGTCTACTCGGGCGGGCGCAGCGATGCAACTGTCGTGTGCGACAAGTCCATGCCGGAGAACAGGCGTTCCTGTGCGGTCATCTCGCGGCTCTCTTCCCGGGCGCCAAACACCCATTCGCCGACCTGCTTGGCACCCGGAAGTGGCAACGACCGAGCCAGCTTGACGATGATGGCGAGACACATGACGAGGTCTTGCTCGATCTTGCGGTCGGCCAG
>Ga0315286_10002646_pt1 | contig 16741 bp, 14 predicted proteins | sample YL17G10_0_MG_FD_205038 | JGI IMG/M metagenome (GOLD analysis project Ga0315286, IMG submission 205038) | Sediment microbial communities from Yellowstone Lake, YNP, Wyoming, USA - YL17G10_0 | ecosystem: Environmental > Aquatic > Freshwater > Lake > Sediment | place: USA: Wyoming | collected...
CCAGCTCCGCCAACTACGACCGCTTTCTTCTTCGCAAGCTGCTTCGTCTTCTTTGACTTCTGGACTCTTACTGAATCCGAGATGAGCGTTCCTGCGAGACCTTCCGCCGTCGTGTTCGGGAGTCCCAGCGCCCTAGCCTTCTTGGAGAGGAGTTCAATGACCTTCTTCTCCCTCGCCTTGTCGCGAACGGGCATTCCATCTCTTTCCTTCACAAGCCCGATCTCGTTGGCGACCTCCGCCCTTCGCGCTACCAGGTCGAGTATCTCTGAATCGATGTTCTGAATCTCAGCTCTCAGGGCTTGGAGCTCCATCTTGGTCAGATGAACCCCCCCTGTAGCATGAGGTCAAGTATGACCGCTGCGGCCGAATTCTCAACCACTGGAACAGCTCTCGGAACGATGCACGGATCGTGTCTTCCCTTGATCTCCAGCTCGACCGGTTTCTTGGACACGACATCTAGGCTCATCTGCGGTCTTGCGATTGAGGAAGTCGGCTTGAAGGCCACCCTGAACTCGATCGGCATCCCATTTGACAGCCCGCCCAGGATGCCCCCCGCGTTATTCGTCTTTGTAGCGATCTTGCCTCCGCGGATGATGTACGGGTCGTTGTGTTCGCTCCCTTTCATGGAGGCACACCTGAACCCGGAGCCGAACTCGACGCCCTTCACACCAGGGATGGAGAACATCATCGCTGACATGACGCTCTCGATTGATCCGAAGAATGGCTCACCAACGCCTACTGGCAGGCCGATGACTGAGCACTTCACAACTCCTCCGATGCTGTCCTTCCCCTCGTGGGCACCGACGATTTCCTCTGTCATCAGCTCTGCGGTTCTCCTGTCTGCGCATCCGACTGCGCTCGCCCTGACGGTCTTCTCCGCTATGCTGAATGGAACATCCTTTCGCAATACGACCTTGCCGATCTGAACCGTCTGCGCGAGCAAGGACACGCCTTTCTTGTCTAGAACCTGCCTTGCTATGGCTCCTCCGATAACCAATCCCGCCGTCATCCTCCCAGAGAACTGGCCTCCTCCTCTATGGTCGTGATGACCGGCGTACTTGATCATAGCTGGGTAATCGGCATGGCCTGGTCTTGGGACCCTCAGGAAAGTATCGTATGCGGACGAGTCGGTGTCGATGTTGCGGACCGTTCCCACGATGGGGCCGCCTGTAGCCTTCCCGTTGCGCAGCCCAGACAGTATCTCGAGTCTGTCGCGTTCCCTGCGCTGTGTCGTGATTGGCCCTTTGCCAGGTGACCTTCGGTCGAGCTCGGCCTGGATGACCGCCTCGGACACTCTCGAGCCGATCGGGCATCCTTCCACCTTGGCTCCAACACAGGGACCGTGGCTGGAGCCGAATATGCCTATCCGGTACTTCATGCCGAACTCGTTCATTTCCTCACTTCCAGGCGGCACCCGAGTTGGTGCATGTCTCTCAGGAACCCAGGGTACGAAACCTTGTAGGATTCGTTGTCATCGATCCTCAACTCGGAGGTCGATACCAAGGCTGCAACCGCCGCGGCCATAAGTATCCTGTGGTCTCCCTCGGTCCTTACGGTGGTTCCATGAAGCCTCTTCACTCCGACTATTTCACACCCATCGCTCTTAGGGACGATGCTTGCTCCCATGTTCTGCAGGAACTCAGTGGTAGTGGCAATCCTGTCGCTCTCCTTCTCCTTCAGGTTCTCTCCACCTTTGAGGACGGTCTTGCCCTCCGCAATCGAGCCGATGACTGCGAGTATCGGGAAGAGGTCGGGCGTGTGTCTAACATCTATCTCAGTGCCGGCCAGATGGTTGCCCGTCACTCTGACCGCGTCATCGGTCGCCGCGACACGGGCGCCGAACGACCTCAGATGGTCGATCATTGCCCTGTCGCCCTGCGGCGAACGAACATCCAGGTTCCTGATCGTCACGTCTCCTCCAGTTATGGCCGCGGCTGCGAGTGGGAAGGACGCCGATGAGTAATCACCAGGGACCGTGTAGGAATCACGTTCGAGCTTCTGGCCTCCTTTGACTTTGAATCCAGAGGGCTCCTCATCCACAGTGCCTCCGAAGTCCTTGAGCATCTGGAGAGTTATGTCGACGTACGGTCTCGATCTGAGAGGGCTCTTGAGATGTATCCGGGTGTCCCCATCCTTCTGCGTGCACGCGATGAGCAGGGAGGATACGAACTGTGAGCTGATGTCTCCTGGGACATCGGCGGATGATTCCGTTATCGGACCCGTCACCGTCAGCGGAGGCCTGCCAGGTTTGGCCAAATAGGAACACTTCGCTCCCAACTGTACCAGCGCGTCTATCAGCGGAGCCATCGGCCTCTTGGTGAGGCTCTCATCTCCGGTCAGAGTCGTCGTCGAAGGCAGCAGAGAGGCGACTCCCGCGATCAAGCGCATTGTCGTGCCTGAGTTCTTGGCATCGAGGATGCCGGGCGCGCCTCTCAGATGCTCGCAGTGAATCAATACTCCGTTCGCGTTGCTCCTGAACTCGGTCCCGAAGGCGTAGAGTGCATCCAGAGTCGACTTCGTGTCCTCTGACATGAGAGGATTCGCGAGCGAGAAATGCGAGTGCGTGAGCGCTCCCAGGACCATGGCCCTGTGGGTGTAGGATTTGGACGGGGGCGCAGTGATGGTGCCCCTGGCGACCGACGATCTAGCTACAATAGCCGTGGAGCCACCTCCCTCGCCGGGGTCTCGTTCATCCTCGCTCTGAGCACCGTTCCCTCTTCGCGGGAGAGTGCAGATAGGATGTCAGATGCATCGGCCCTGGAGCAGACGATTGCGGTCGCCGGTCCAGTGCCGGAAATGCCGGCGCCGAGCGCGCCTTTCTTGCGGGCCAGCTCCGCGATGTCCTCCGACACGTCGAGCACCTTCGAGTAGGCCCTCGAGTTGAGCTCCATCGCCTTGAGGTACTCCCCGTTCAGTGCGAGTTCGAAGGCTCTGTCGACCTCTTTTCTGATCGGTCCGAAGTCGAGCCCCTTGACGCTCGCCTTGGTGATCCGTTTGTCTGGGACATGGAGGAGCATCTCGAGGTCTGGGTCCATCGTTCCCCTGTGAAGTATCGCGAAGCCCCTGTTGTCTGTGGCCACGACTCCTCCCAGGAAGCATGCGGAAGCATCGTCGAATGCCCCGGTTATCGTGACACCCGCTTTGATGCATTCTTCTATGCCAGCGAGGATCAGGTCCATGTCAGAAAGCTTCGATCCTATGGCCCTCGCGGTCGCCAGCACAACAGCATTGGAGACCGCGCTGCTGCTCTTGAGTCCTCTGGAGATCGGTATCTCAGATTTGACAATCGCTTCTCCGTGGACTTTCAGGTTCCGGTCTGTCCTCCCCACGATAGCTCTTACGCAACTAGCCACCAGTCCCTGTCCCTCGGTCGAGCCTTTGAGCACGATGTCTCCAGCGCCCTCCCGGAGCTCGACCGAAGCGTTCACTTCGAGCGTGATCCCGAACGCGGCGCCCTTGCCAGTCGCTATGGCGTTCACGATTGTGGCTGCGCCCCTGCAGGCGGCTACCCCTTTCATGCCAAGGCCCTCCTGGCTGCCTCTCTCATGACGTCGACGTTGGGCTCGAGTCCGGTCCAGAGTCGGAACGACTCTGCCCCCTGCTGGACCAGCATCTCAAGACCTCCGTACACGCTCGCGCCCGAAGCCTCAGCTGTCCGCATGGCCTCTGTGACCGGCGGGTTGAAGATGATGTCAAAGAAGACAGAACTAGGACTGAACACTACTGCCTTGACAGGGTTCCCAGGGACCCCTTTCATGCCGACGGGCGAGCAGTTGACGATGAGGTCGAAAGGTCCACCGTGATTCAGCACCTTTCTGAGAGGGGCTGTTCTTGCGCTGAATGTAGTGGCGAGTTTGCGGGCTCGCTTCTCCTCGATGTCGATGATTATTGTCTTGGCACCCCTCTGTGACAGGACATACATGATCGAACGGGCGGCTCCGCCGGCTCCGATTACGAGGGCTTTGGTGTCTCTCGTCATGTGTGTTTTTCCATCAATCAATCTAGAGAACCCGTTCACATCTGTGTTTTCTCCGACAAATGATGAACCTGCGAACCTGATTGTGTTGACTGCCCCTGTCTCGTTGGCATATTCTCCCATCCTGTCGCAAAGTTCGAACGCCGTGCCCTTGTGCGGGATCGTGACATTGAGCCCTTTGAATCCAAGGGCTCTGACGGTATTCAACGACCACCTGTTGAGCGTGCCCGGCTTGAAGTCCAAAGGAAGGTACACTCCGAGCATGCCCAGCTCTTTCATCGCCGCCTCCTGCATCGGTCTAGAGACGGAATGTGAGACCGGGTGTCCGATCAGCCCGAAGACCGTGCGCGGCCCATGCAGCAGCTTGCTCTGGAAAGCCACCTCGAGCTGTCCAGGGGCGGCCTCCTGCCCAGGGAGACACGAGTAGACAAGTTCCGAGCCAATGGTATCCGCAAAGACTCTGGTCAGTTGTCCCTGACTGCCCATGCCGATTATCACGTATCTCACTCCTCTCCTCGATAGGCCCAGGCCGATACTGGCCAGCATTAGCGCGTCGGAGGCATGCTCGCACGGCATTGCCACTTTGGCGATGTCTCCAACGGCGTGCGCCTCCTTCAGGCGCCCCATGATGATCTGTTTGGAGACTGGCTTTGTGAAATGAGTCGAAACGACTGTCTCTGAGTCCCAGCCCTCTTGCCTGATCTCCTTCAGCAGCCTCCTGTCTGAATCGAGTTCAAGGTCAACATACTCGAAATCCGACTCCAGCACGGCTCTAAGCATCTGCTCCCTGCGCGTGCTAGAGAGACCGGAATTGCCCCCCTCGCCCTTTGACCTTAGGGTTGCGATCGTCGGTCCGAGGATTGCCATCCTGGCCTCGGCGATGGTCTTCCTGCTGAGCCCACCAAGATGGTCCAGCCTGCACTCCACCAGGTCAGCGCCCTCTTTGAAAGCCAGCCTTGATGAGTCCGAGACTCCGGCGATGCTTCTCTCGACTAGAGAAGCGACGATCTGCGTCATTCACTTCTCCCGGATCGTCTCCTTGACATACATCCCGAAATGCCTTCCACCGCGCTCCAGCTTGAGCGTTATCGGGTCCCCGAGCTTTAGCTTTGACACGGAAACGATCTTCCCCTTCGAGTGCACTCTGATCGTCTCGGCGTTCTGGACTATGGTAGAGAACCTTTCGCCGTTGACATCCGCCTCGATCAACAGCAAAGGCCTCCGCTCAACCTTCGTCCTTCCTACCACGACCTTCCTCGTGTGACCGTCTGCGCCTACTACCAGCGCCTCATCGCCTCCCATCAGCTCCGAGAGGTACCTCGTGCTTCCGTCTGGCATGAGGATGTACGCGTGAACCGGTCCTGCATTCACCCTGAACGGCCTTGAGGCCGCGTACTCTGACTCGAGCGTCTCGGAGTGTATGAGGAACAGGCATGAGGACTGGTTGCCTATGAGCATGCCCTCTCCTATCTGCAGCATTGAGCAGGTGTCTATGCAGACCCTGTCCCCGAGCCCAAGCTGTCTCAAGGCGGTGATCTTCCCCTCCCTCATGTCGAGCCGGGGAGAGGTGTCTTCGAGCAGTTTCCTGAGCTTTGCCAGCTCTTCTATCTTTTCTGGTACCAATAGAACGCCGTCAGCTCCGCGCTCCATCGTCTCGAAGAAGAGCTTTGCCTCCTGAGCCGTCCTTGCGAGCATCACGAGCTTCGAGCCTGAACCCTGGAAATGGACTATTAGGTTCTCGAGGGGGATGACCTTCCAGTTCTTCGCAGATATCACAACTGTGATGTCCTTCTCCGCCAGCCTCTTCGCCTTGTGCTCGTCCTCTTTGCCCTTGAGTTCGATGAGCGTCCCGATGGTCTTGCCGTCTTCGATGAAATCGTTACCGTTCAGCGTGACCGCTCTGAACCTGCCGAGGGAGGTGAGCTCCAGGTCTCGCTTGTCGAGCACGACGGTGTCGAATCCGTTCTCCAGTGCGGAGAGGACAATCTTCTTCCTGCTATCACTACTGGGCTGGAAAAGGGCGCCAACCCAGATCTGGCGGTCGATCAGGGATTCACCGCCTATACTCTTCCTTGGGCCGCATGCCCTCGAAAACGATGTCACCCAGCGCCTTGGTGATGCCCGTGACGTCCTCGTGCTGGAAGACGTTCCTGCCGATCGAGACGCCCTTGGCGCCTGCCTGCATGGCGTCCCATACCATGGTGAGGAGCTCGAAATCGGATTTCATCTTGGGCCCGCCCGCAATCACGACGGGTATGGGCGTGCCTTTGACGACCTCCTTGAATGAGTCTACGGAACCAGTGTAATTGGTCTTGACGACATCGGCTCCAAGCTCGGCTGCCAGCCTAGCACAGTGCGAGACGGCCTCAGGATCGAACTGGTTCTTGACGTTCGGGCCGCGTGGGTAGCACATGGCCAGAAGGGGCAACCCCAAGGCTCTGCACTCATCGGCCACCATGCCGAAGTCTGCCACCATCTCATCTTCCTTCCCACCACCGATATTGCAGTGTATCGAGACGGCATCTGCGCCAAGCGCCGCCACATCGGCGACCGAGGCGACGAGCCTCTTGTAGTTCGGGTCAGCGGACATCGACGTGCTCGCCGAGATGTGAACTATCAGACCCAGCTTGTTGCCGACGGCCTCACCAGCATATGGGACCAGGCCTTTGTGGATCACAATCGCGGAGGCGCCGCCTTTCGCTATCTTGTCGATCGTACTCCTGATATCGGCGATCCCCCTGACCGGTCCCATTGAGATGCCGTGGTCCATGGGGACTATGACGGTCTTGCCACTCTCGTGGTCGAAGATCCGCCTCAGCCTGATAGTTTTCCCAACCATTTGCTCACCAGAGATATACCGTGCTATTCTTTGTCAATGTCAACGCCATTGTGCTGGACATATAAATCCGTTGCTGCTGGCAGACGGTGCGAAGGCGTACAATGGTCGCAATATTAATCTATTACTGTACACATCTAATCATCGATAATTATGTGGGATAGGATCTCCAACTACTTCGAGAAGTACCCATCACAGGCGAAAGTCGCACGGTACCTTCTCAAGTACGGGTTGCGCATCGAGAGAGACCAGGTACTTTGTGGGGATGTCCAGATAGCCGATTCCGCACTTGCACGAGCCGCCGGCGTCGACAGGAGGGTCGTCAAATCGACGATAGAGACGATAAAGAGCGACCCTACCTTGCTGAAGTTCTTCTCGCAGCTGCTGCCGACGAACCATCTCAAGAACGCGGCATCGGCAATGGGATGGAGCGCCATTGAGATCGTTCCCATGAACGCCCACGAACCAGGGATCATCGCCGCGGTGGCGGAGATCCTGTCGAAGGGCAATATCAGCATAAGGCAGGCCATAGTCGATGATCCGATGACATCGGAGGAGCCGAAACTCTTCATTGTCACCGAGAGCCAGGTCCCAGTCGAATTGATACCGTCGATCCGGCAGGCCAAGGGCGTAAAGGGCGTTACGATCTACTGATATCCAGGACCCCGACCATCATGCCGACGATGAGCGAGACATCGAGGGCTTATTTCGCCGTCGCGATTGCGATGGTCTCGGTTTCGTTCGCATCCATCTTCATCAGGTGGAGCGAGAGCGATCCCTTCGTAATCGCCGCCTATCGTCTTGCGTTCTCTTGCGCGATGCTCCTGCCGTTCATGTTCTTGACCGGGGGCTTCTCGGGGATCAGATCGTTCAATCGGAAGGAAGTCTTGCTCGTCCTGCTCAGCGGTCTGGCCCTCACTTTCCATTTCGGGCTCTGGATTGTCTCACTAACGCTCACCCTCGTGTCCACATCAGTCATCCTCGTGACATCCCACCCGATCTTCGTCGCCGCAGTCTCCCATTTCCTCCTCAAGGAACGGGTCAAGAGGGTCGCGGTGATCGGGATTCTGATCGCTTTCTCCGGTGTCGCGCTGATATCAATAAGCGACGTTTCGGAGGGGTCTTCAACCATTCTCGGGGATTTGATGGCCTTCTTGGGGGGCATCTGCGCCGGGATATACTTCCTCTCTGGAAGGGTCGCTAGGCAGTCTGTCGCCGTCGCACCCTATGCGTTCTCGGTCTATGGCATATCGTCCGTCCTTCTGTTCCTTTCCGGCGCCGTGGCAGGAGATCGGTTGCTGGTAGTCGACAGCAGAGAGATTGTCCTATTCCTTCTGCTGGCTTTGTTGCCGACGATGCTTGGACACACTTTGTTCAACTATGCGCTGAAGAAGGTGCCCGCGCATATTGTATCGACAAGCGTATTGGGAGAACCGGTAGGTGCCTCGATATTGGCTTACTTCTTGCTCCCCGACGAAGTACCAGGCCTCTGGATCATCGTCGGTGGAGCGCTCGTGGTTGGCGGATTGTACATCGTTCTCTCGAGGGGTTATGAATCAGCTATCGTCGCCCAGGAGCCCCTGGATTGAACGAACACTGATGCTGAGACTTGACAAATTGACCCCAAGTCGCACTAGATCGATGCCACACCGCATCTTCCTAGAGCGGTGCGTGGCAACCGATGCACTTCTCTGCGTCCATGGAGTTCATGCCTCCGCAGTACTCGCACTTGATCTTCTCGGCGGCCTCTTCGCGGAACTCCTCGACCTTCTTTGCGTACTGCCTCAGGATCACGAATCTCGCGATTAGCATCAAGGTCCCCGCGACGATCAATGCCAAGCAGACCAGAAAGAAGACAATCGAATGGACGAAGTAGGCAGGCACGAGCAGGAATGTCCCGAAAAACAGGACCATGATGGCGAACATCAGTAGCAAAATAGATTTTGTCTCAGTCTGTGATCCGCTCGGGGGCTGGATTGGCTCGAGCCCCTCTTCCTTGATCGGCCTTCCGCACGACATGCAGAAGACCGAGCTGTCTGGTATCTCGGTCTTACAACCTGGGCACTTCAAGAGATCAACTGTGCGAATATGCGACTTCGGGGTTTAAGACGCTTTTCGAGTTCTTATCATGGGTGATAATGCAACTCCTTCAGGAGAGTCAGTCGGAAGGCAAGAATCCGCTTCATCTTGAGGAAAAGCCCATTAACAGGGAAAGGCAATTGCTCCAGAGCCCCATGGTGCAACGAGATGAACGAAGAAGAAGTGGTTAGAGCAACGCAAGGGATGCCAGCGACCGTTCAATCGATTCGAGACGATCTTGCCGCTCTAGGGGTTGCCCCAGGGATGGTTCTCCTAGTCCACTCTTCATTGAGCTCTCTCGGATGGATATGCGGAGGTCCCGTGGCTGTTGTGATGGCTATTGAGGCAGCTCTCGGACCTGAAGGAACCTTGGTAATGCCAGCCTATTCTGATGACCTGTCGGAGCCTTCGTACTGGAAGAACCCTCCGGTTCCCGAGACGTGGTGGGCGACCATCCGTCAGACCATGCCTCCCTACGATGTCAGCATGACCCCGACGCGAGGAGTCGGCGCCATTCCTGAGTGTTTCAGGAACCAAGTTGGGACACGCCGCAGTCTTCATCCCTCCGATTCATTTGCAGCGCGGGGACCCCATGCGGAGACGATCGTTGGCGAGCATACCCTCGATTTTCCGATGGGGGATGGTTCTCCATTGGCCCGTCTGTACGATCTGGACGGCTGGGTCCTTCTATTGGGCGCACACACCCAATGCGCCAGTTCACTGCATCTGGCGGAGTATCGAGCGAAATATCCGAAAAAGCGGCAGGTCAAGCGCGGAGCACCTACGATGATTGAAGGAAGGCGGGAGTGGGTAGAGTATCAGGACTTCGATTGGGACGATTCGGACTTCACCACCATAGGAACGAGCTTCGCTGAGAAGACTGGACTGGTCCGTTCCGGTCGTATTGCCAACGGGACTGCACAACTGATGCCTCAACGACCGTTCATCGATTACGCGGTGGGATGGATTGAGAAGAATCGCCGGTGAGATTCTCTAGCAATAGTTCTTTTGCGGACCTGTTCAGTGTCCGCAATCGTCCGAAGTGACCGAAAGACCTTAGATAGGAAAGGCGACGATGTACTATGTCATCCCAGCACATAGAGTAACGCGCAGAATCCGAGAATCAGAGCGACGAAGAAAAGGATGCTTTTCCAGCTGATACCTAGCGCCACTCTGGCGTTTGCAAGCTGCGCATCTGTTTCTTTGTTTCTCGCCCTGTATGGAATCGGTGGAGGGCCACTAACTATCGGCATCGATGTATAAAATGAGAAACGCACGGTTTAGTCTTTTCCTAGGAAATCCCTGCAGACAGCAGAAAGAAAGGGGTTTTGCGCCTAGCCGTTCGTAGTGTCCGAAAGACCTTATGTGGGAAAGGCGATATCGCTCGGGGAAATGGCGATGAAATGTCCAAATTGCGGAAAGGAGAATTCTGAAAGCGGGTACTACTGCGGATGGTGTAACGCGAGTCTCAAAGAACCAACACCCTCTACTGACAGTCCGACGAACAGCAGCGAGCCCGAGCCTCTCCCAGAGCCTATCACACAGATGGAGCTCCTGGTAGAGAACAGGTTCTTGAGGATATTCATGATGATCGGCGGGATAATCTCAGCAATCTTTGGCGCGATTTTTGCCATTGCGGGAGCATACGCGATTGCTGGAGGCTCCAACGTTGCGTTCACAATCAACGACAGAATGGTGAGTGCTGAAGAAGGTGGCCCGATTTTCCTTGTCATTGGCCTAGTACTTCTATTCGTAGGATTCTCTCTGAGGTACGCATATCACAAGCAGAGGCCCGCTCGAACCGGCTGACTAGGCATGTAGAGCATGGGAAATGGGTTTGCGCCTAGAGCCTAATTCCCTCGGCGTTGACCGTTTTTGACGCTTGTTCTGGCTTTAACACCCGTACCTTTCAAGTGAAAAGGATATCCCCCTCCGTAGGCTAGTCTTTGTCCATGAGCCTTAATCTTGATGATGTTGACAGGAAGATACTGAGAGAGCTTCAGAAGGATGGCCGCGCCTCCTTCAGGGACATCTCTGCCAGGATTAGCGTCAGCACTCCGACAGTGAGCTCGCGAGTGCAGGCGATGCTGGATGTGGGTCTTATCAAGGGCTATTCCACGATGCTTGACGCAGACATGCTGGGCCAGATCTCGGTCGCGTTGATCCTGGAATCCAAGCCCTCCGACCTCGACAAGGTGGTCTCGAGAATAACGGAGGATGAGATTGTAAGACAGATCTATGTTCTGTCCGACTCAAGGATACTGTGCATACTCTCATTCTACAACCAGATCAAGTATCAGAGGTTCCTGGAGTCTCTAGCTCAGGTGCCTGAGATCGTCAAGATGGACAACTCCATGGTGATGAGGGTCCCGAAGGAGAGTCCCAGGGCCGCCCTCACGGACGAAGCTGGCCTCCTCATCAGATGTTACTACTGCGGTCATATGATGAAGGACGAAGGCGTAAAGATCAAGCTGGACGGGAAATACCACTATCTCTGCTGCAGCGTGTGTGAGAAGCTATACAGGGAGAAGTACGAGAAGCTGAAGAAGTCCGCAGGAGGTGCTCTCCCGTTGACTCAAGAGCACCCAGTCCACCAGCACTAACCTAGGTTTCTCTCAGGCGTACTTGTCGGGGTTCTTGTCGAAGGCCTTCTTGCAGCCAGGGGCACAGAAGTAGTATTCCTTGCCCTTGTAGGTCGACTTCCACTTGGCTGAATTCGGGTCCACATCCATCTTGCATATCGGGTCAATCGCCATCTTCTTTATCTCTCCTAGGATCGTAGTGGGAGCGGAGCCAGGTCTTCTCGTTCGCGGGGCTTGACAAGATTCCAGCTCCGCTCCGCATGCAATACTATCTCGAACAGAGTGGATATGCCTTGTGCCTTACATCCCAGACCGCATCCTCCGAGCCTGTCAGAGTGTGGAGGGGCAACCCTTATATTTGGGAAGCTGGTTTGCGCACCCCAGAGTCTGGTGAAAGCAGATGCCGATCTTCGCAAAATCGTCCGAAAGTTCAGTGACGCGGGCAATCATTTCTCAGTTCGCCAAAGACATGGACGGCTTTGCCGAGACAGATGTCATAATCATCGGCGGCGGTCCGAGCGGGCTCATGGCGGCGCGCGACCTCGCATTGAAGAAGGTGAGGGTGCTCGTCGTAGAGAGGAACAACTACCTCGGTGGCGGCTTCTGGATCGGCGGATTCCTCATGAACACGATTACTGTCAGAGCGCCCGCACAGAAGGTACTGGATGAGCTCGAGGTGAAGTATACGATGTATGAGAAGGGGTTGTACATGACCCCTGGTCCTCTGGCATGCGCGAAGCTCATTGCATCGGCGTGTGAGGCGGGCGTCAGTATCCTCAACATGGTGTCGTTCGATGATGTCGTGCTCCGCGAAAAGAACAGGGTCGCTGGCGCAGTCGTCAACTGGACACCTGTTGGAGCACTCCCGAGGCAGATTACCTGTGTAGACCCCGTTGCTCTGGAGTCCAAGTTGGTCATCGATGCAACAGGCCACGATGCCATGGTCGTCAAAAAGCTCGAGGAGCGCGGTCTTATCAAGACGCCCGGGTTCGGTGCGATGTGGATCGAGAAGAGCGAAGACGCTGTGGTCGAACACACCGGTTTCTGCCATCCTGGACTCATAGTAACTGGCATGGCGGTCTCAACGACCTTCGGCCTGCCTAGGATGGGCCCGACTTTCGGCTCGATGCTCCTGTCGGGCAGGCGGGGAGCTGATGTCGCGTACAAGCACCTCAAGAAGCTCTGAGAAGAGACTGCTCAGATATGTGGACATCCACTCTCCCGAACAGTCAACGGATGTTGATCTCGCGGAGGTCGCATCCTTCCTCGAACGCCTCTTCCCCTCGGTCAGGTTTCGAACCAGACCTAGTATTCTTACTTCAGTCCGCAAGAAGTGCATCGAGCGGATTTCTGAGAGATTTGCCTCGGCTCGGATGAAGGACCCGAACAAGGCCGAGCAATCCTTCGAGCCTATGTATGGAGAGATCGATTACGAACGGCGCACCGTCCTTGGCGAAGCTAGGATTGGCGGGATAGTATACGACGGTCGGAGACTCGAGGATCTCTTCGTCTCGATCCTCGGTCCCCAGGATCTGCGTGAGCACGCATCCATCATTCTGACGGACAGGCTTGTGTCTACATACTCGACCGATGACCTTAGGCACCATCTCAGGACGATCGTGTGCGGTTTTCCGAGCATCGTATCACTCCCTGGAATAGTGGAAGCCCCTGCCAAACCGCGTGAGTATTACCTTATGAAGCAAGGCATGGAACTGCAAGGAGCCGGGGATGTCCAGCTTCAGGAGCTTAAGAAGGAGTTCGAGGGACGATTCATTGACTATGGTTCGCCAAAGACCTCAGAGGTCCTAAAAGGACTGGCTCTCCAAGCGGTGTTGTTCCATCTCACACTGCAGCCATTCTGCGACAACAAGGGATGCCGCCTGTTCAACGCCCACTGGCAAGAGGAACTCATTGGGTCCCAGATATCATCTGGGAAGCTTTGTGCGAAGCATGAGAATGTCATCCGGAGACTTGGCAAGGAACCCGCTTTCAGTTGGTGAGAGAGTCCCGCCCGGCCCTAGCTGAAGTTGTGGAAGAATGATAGATCGTTGACGGTCATTTCCTTCTTCACTGCATGCTCCATGGCCATGACTGCAGCCCTCGCACCCTGAATCGTCGTGAAGATTGGAATCTCCAGCTCAACGGCCAGCCTGCGCATCATGTAGCCATCCCTTCTGGCACCCGACGCCTCTGTCGGAGTGTTGATTACCAGCTGCACATTGCCTTGACGCATAAGTGAGAGCGCATCGGGAGAGCCATGCTCTGATATTCTGTGCACGGAAGTTGCCTCGATGTTCTTGGACCTGAGGCCATCCGCTGTGCCTTTGGTGGCGTATATCGAGAACCCGATTGATGACAGTCTCCTGGCAAGGTCCACTGCGGCTGTCTTGTCGACGTCCGCGACGCTGATGTACACCTTCCCTTTCATGGGGAGTTTCTGGCCCGAAGCGACCAGCGCCTTCCACACTGCCGCTGGATATGAAGTGTCTATGCCCATGACCTCTCCTGTCGACTTCATCTCAGGACCCAAGATGCTGTCCACTCCGGGTAGTTTCAGGAAGGGGAACACCGATGCCTTGACCGCGACATGCTTGATCTTCGCCTCGCCTTGGAGTCCGAGATCCTTCAGAGTCTTTCCCAGCATGATCTTCGTGGCAACCTTTGCGAGCGGCACACCCGTGGCCTTCGAGATGATCGGCACGGTCCGGCTTGCTCTCGGGTTTGCCTCAAGCATGAATATCTCGCCGTCCTTGTACGCCAGTTGGAGGTTCATCAGGCCTATTGTCTTGAGCGCGAGCGCGACCTCCTTCGTAATCCTTTTGACTTCCTTCAGGACATCGGATTTCAAGGTCTGCGGTGGCAGGACCATCGTCGCGTCCCCTGAGTGAACACCGGCCTCCTCTATGTGCTCGAGTATCCCTCCGATGTAGACATCCGTCCCATCGCAGACCGCGTCCACATCGATTTCAATCGCATGCGTGAGGTACTTGTCGACGAGAATGGGGTGCTTCTTGGAGACCTTTGCAGCACTCTTCATGTACATCTCTAGCTCCGATTCGTTGTATACGATCTCCATGGCCCTTCCGCCGAGGACATAGCTGGGTCTTATCAGCACTGGGTAGCCGATTTCCTGGGCGAGGTTCTTTACCTCATCGAACGAGAGGCCGGTCCCGGACTTCGGCTGGCGGATCCCCAGCTCGTCCATAAGCTTAGCGAACTTCTTTCGATCCTCTGCGAGGTCCATCGAGTCTGGAGATGTTCCCAGTATCTTCGTCTTCCTTCCTTTCAGCTCCCTCTGGAGGGGGAGCGCAAGGTTGATGGATGTCTGCCCTCCGAACTGGAGGATCACTCCATCCGCATCCTCCTTCTCTATCACGTTCAGGACGTCCTCGACCGTGATTGGCTCGAAGTACAACCTGGTGGAGATGTCGAAGTCTGTCGAGACCGTCTCGGGATTGTTGTTGATGACTATGGCGTCGATCCCCTCCTCTTTCAGGGCGATGGCTCCGTGGACGCAACAGTAGTCGAACTCTATCCCTTGGCCAATGCGTATCGGACCTGCGCCGACCACGACCACTTTCCTGTTGCTGGAAGATCTCGCCTCGCACTCTGATTCGTATGTGGAATAGAAGTACGGCGTGGTGGCTTCGAACTCCGCTGCGCAGGTGTCGACCATCTTGTAGGTCGCAACAATTCCCTTCGATGTCCTCTGGTTTCTAATTGTCCGTTCTTCCTTTCCCGTGAGAAGCGAAATGTATTCGTCACTGAAGCCGAGCCTTTTCGCATGCCTTAACGTTTCATCGTCCATGCGCCTCTTCAACAAGCTCTCCATTTCGATGATATCATTGAGCTTATCGACGAAGAACGGATCCCAGTTCGTGAGCGCGCAGACTCTTTCCTGAGAGACACCTCTTCGCAGAGCTTCCGCAATCATGAACAACCTGACATCGGTGGCATCCGCCAGCTCCTTCGCAATCTCATCATCGGACCATTTCTCAGGCTCAAGACCGACCCTGTCAATCTCGAGAGACCGCACGGCCTTCAGGAGCGCCTCCTGGATGTTCCTCCCGATGGCCATGACCTCCCCGGTGCTCTTCATCTGAGTCCCGAGTCTCCTGTCAACGGTCCTGAACTTGTCGAATGGCCACCTCGGGATCTTCACCACGACATAGTCGATGGAAGGCTCGAACGCTGCGCACGTCCTTCCCGTTATCGCGTTGGGGATCTCGTCCAGAGTGCGCCCGACAGCGATCTTCGCAGCCACTCTGGCGATCGGGTACCCTGTCGCCTTTGATGCCAGCGCAGAGCTCCTTGAAACTCTCGGATTTACCTCGATGACACGGTACTCCCCCGTCTTCGGATGGACCGCGAACTGGATGTTCGCTCCCCCCTCGATCCCGAGGGCTCGTATGATCTTGATCGTCGCCCTCCTGAGCATCTGATGGTCGCGATCGCTCAGGGTCTGGGCAGGAGCTACGACGATGCTCTCACCAGTATGGATCCCCATCGGGTCGAGGTTCTCCATGTTGCAGACGATTATGCAGTTGTCTTTCGAGTCACGCATCACCTCGTACTCGAACTCTTTCCACCCGATGACGCTTTCCTCGATCAGAACTTGATGTATCCTCGAATAGGCCAAGCCTCTTCCCGCGATGTCTTCGAGCTCCTGCTCGTCATGGGCTATCCCGCTTCCGGTTCCTCCAAGTGTGAATGCGGGCCGCACGAGAACTGGATAACCGCCTATCTCATGCGCGGCAATCTTGGCTCCCTCGACCGAGTTGGCTGTCTTGCTCCTCGGGATGGGTTCGCTGAGGTCAAGCATGGTCTTCCTGAACAGCTCCCGGTCCTCGGACAGCGCGATCGCCCTTGGCTGACTACCGAGCAACTCCACTTTCAATCGTTCGAGGGTCCCAGTTTCCGCAAGCTCCGAGCAGAGATTGAGAGCAGTCTGGCCGCCCATTCCTGAGAGGATGCCCTGGACCTTCTCCTTTTCGAGAATCTTCGTGACTGTCTCGATGTTCAAAGGCTCTATGTAAACGATGTCTGCAATCTCGAGATCCGTCTGGATGGTGGCAGGGTTGGAGTTCACCAGGACCGTGGTGTAGCCTTCCTCCCTCAAGGACCTACTCGCCTGCGAACCGGAGAAATCGAACTCCGCGGCCTGTCCTATGACGATCGGACCCGAACCTATCACCATTAGCTTCTTCAGGTCCGTCCTCTTCGGCATCAGGCTCCCTCCAGCATCTTCCTGAACCGGTCGAACAGGAA
>Ga0315286_10002648_pt1 | contig 16740 bp, 15 predicted proteins | sample YL17G10_0_MG_FD_205038 | JGI IMG/M metagenome (GOLD analysis project Ga0315286, IMG submission 205038) | Sediment microbial communities from Yellowstone Lake, YNP, Wyoming, USA - YL17G10_0 | ecosystem: Environmental > Aquatic > Freshwater > Lake > Sediment | place: USA: Wyoming | collected...
CGCTATCCAAGGACTAAAAAATCTCATCCAATGGTGAACCCGCGAATGGAAACTAAAAGGGTTATAGTCCTTGATAATGAGAAAACTTATTTATATGACTTAATTTCCTAAAATCGGAGAAGAGCCAAAATTGTACAAGAAAAAGATCCCGGAAATCGGGAAAATGGTGTCCATGGTGCCCGGAATGTGATTGTGGAATCGGGTTGAGCGGTTGATGAAGTGATGGAAAGATTGGTAGACGGTGTAAATGACGTTGTGGTATCGCATGATCTCGGAAAAGGGGCAAAGCAAAGGGGAGTGACGAGGGATCGAAGATTTGAGGGTAGTAGTGGTATGGATGAATATCCGAATCCATGATTACAGGGTCAAATCACCGGGTTAAAATGCGGGTTTACCGCGACAAAAAAAATTTAGATGTAGGGGTTGCGGAGTGCCTTGCCCACACCGAAGGTTGCACGCTCTTCGAGCGTCTTTTTGTTCTTTGAGATCTTCTCGTTTGCAAGCTTGGTTACGAGTTCAAGACCTGGTTTGACCTTCTCGATTGGCTGGGTCTCAAAGCATCCTGCTGCCATTGCCTTGCCCCAGACCGAGTCTCCGATCTTGGACCTGACAAAGACGGTGCTCCATCCATCGGGACTGCCAACAGATCCGGTTGAGATGTCACCGAGGTTTGCAACATAGTCAAGGCAGACGTGGCAGCCGGGCTGCTCGTACTTGTGGGTCACCTTGAGCGGCAGCTGGACGATCTGCCCGCGCTTACCGTAGACCCAGAACTTGCCCTTGCCGATCTCCATCTTCTTGACGGATTCCATTTTCATGGCTGCGTGGTCTTCCACGAGCTGAATGATGCTCTGGTACGGGAAGTTCTCCATGCAGAAGATACCGACTGCGAGGGCTACGCTTGCGCCGACATCACGCATGCCGATCGGGTACAGCTGGGCCTTCCTGACCGCCTGCATCTGGCACGGGGTGCCGACGATACCGATCTTGTCAAGACCGAAGCTGCGGGTTGCCTCCTTGAGGAGGTTCATGTTCGGGCTGATGTTATACTTCGTGCCGGCTGCAGCGATCAGCTCTGCCTTTGTCGTAACAATTGCCGGGATAGGTCTCCAGGGTTCGATCATGTCGAAGTTGGAGTTGTCCTGCATGCACTTTGACGGGTACTTTTTGTAGAATTCCTTGTTTGCCGCAACAATTGCGCCATCAATAATACCTTCGTCAAGTGCAAATGCGAAGAGCGAGGAGACGATACCGCCATCCTGGGCGTGCTTGAGAAGCTCCTTGTCGGTGCTCCGGGCTGAGACGCATGATTTGTAATTTCCGAGTTCTGCTCCCATTTCAATCACCTTCACTGGAGTGCCGCCATAATGGCCTCGTTGATCGCCTCGTAATTCGATACCACATCAAAGCTGAACCAGCTCCGCGGGCACTGGTTGTAGCAGGCACCGCACTTGATGCACAGGTCGCGTTCACCATTGGGCTTTCCATATTCCATGGTGATTGCACGAACCGGGCAGGCTGCAGAACAGCTGCCGCATCCAATGCAGAGACCCTGGTTGATGACATTGGTCATCAGGTCGCAGAAGCATGCGCTGGTACCCTTGTCTGCAGCCATCATGAGGGGCTTTAAGAATGCCGTTGCAAGATCCTTTTGTTCCTTGGTTCCCTTTAAGAGCAGGTATGCCATAACGGCGACGTTCCTGATCATCTGGGGACTTGGTGCGCATCCGGGGATGTACACGTCGACTTTGATCAGGTCACCGATCGGCAGGTATGCCTCGTGTGCCGGCTGGTTCTGCTGGCCACCGCGACCGAACCGGGTGATGTTGCCGTAACAGGCGCAGCCACCGAGTGCCACTACCACTGCTGACTTTTCACGGGTTTCCTTGATCTCTTCTACTGCGAGTTTGTCGTTAATACAGACTGAACCCTCAACGAATGAAACATCAACCTTCTGGATGTGCCTTGCATCTGCAAGTGTTGGCATGTACTTAAGGTCGACGTATCTGTCGAGGAGCGTTAACAATCCGGCGTAGTTGTCTGCTAATGCAACAGTACAACCGGTACACCCACTCAGGTGTGTATAGCCCACTGTAATTTTGTCTGCCACAGGCTTAACCTCCTTTTTTGTTTCTACTGGTTTTACTACATCAGCGGGTTTCTGTGGAGCCACAGGTTTCTGGGGTTCCGTGCTGACGTTCTTCTTGAAGACACTGTCTAGTAGTCCCATTATAATCACCAATCATATCCAGTACTTTTTGTACCGTCTTGGGAATAGCTTTTGAAACTTCATCGGAAATCCCGATTTCCATTTCGGGATCAGTGACGCGTTTTGGCTGGCATCCGATAACCGTGATATCGATCTGGTCTTTGATCCGCTCCAGCGGTTCGGTGAGATCCCACGAGTGTGCATCGCGGTAACTGCCCGGGGGCAGGTCTTCGACACGGAACTTCGCGATTGAACCGGGCTCCGCACCAAAATCCGCGATATCGACAATGATGAGTCGTTTCGTCACTTCCGGGTCAAGGAGGGTAAAAATAAAATGGGGGGCACCAAGGCCCCCATCCTCAACTTTTACATTGTCGGGAAGTGAGAGCTTCTGCATCTCTTCTGCAACAGCGGGTCCGAACCCGTCATCGGCAAACAAGGGGTTTCCACACCCTACAATCACGATCTCTGGATACAGCATTTATGTACGCTCACGCGATGAGTTTCTGGGCTACTAACCGGTTATCCTCATCGATCACGATCATATGGGTTGCGCATGACACACAGGGGTCATACCCACGCATGATGACTTCGGCAAGCTGCCAGGGTGCACCCCTGAGTGCAGCGCTGCAGGTTGCGAAGTTCCAGGTGGTCGGAACCAGCATGGAGTAGTACTGGACCTTCCAGTCTTTGACCCGTGCAATGTGGACATCGGTACCGCGGGGGGCTTCATTCGATGCCCAGCCGAGTGAACCGTCACCATCGGGGATGAAGTCTGCTATGACCTTGCCGTTCGGGTTGAGCTCGTCGATGCAGTCCATCATCTCATATAAACAGTCCTGGTACTCCATCTCACGGGCAACGTTCTGTCCCTGGGTGCCTTTCTCATCGAAGCCCTTGTAGACTGCGAGACGTGCACGGGGACCGACTTCAACGGGCTGGCCGTCGTACATCGGGATGCCGGTGCAGGCTTCCATCTGGGGGTTGACCTTGGTACCGAGCTTAGTGGTTCCACCGATGGGGTATTTTGGCTCTTCGAGCGAGATTTCCATCTCACCCATGTACCAGTCCCATGGCCGCACTTCCTTGAAGCGGTTGATGTCCCAGCTGGGGCATTCCTCAAGGCTCGAGCTGCCATAGAACGCGTGGGTTGCAAGGTAGCCCTGGTTGTGGAAACCGAGATCCTTGGGCAACGGGACTTTCATGCCGCCAACATCCACAGAGTCTCTCTTGTGGTAGCTGCGTATGACCGCGATCATGAACTCTGACTGAGCGTGGGCAAGGACAAGTCCTTCCTTTGCAAGATCGTACATCTTGATTTTTGCCAGTTCAGAACAGTTCCGGTACATACCGCCGATCCGGGTGTTGCTCGGGTGGATCGCTTCGCCACCGGCGATCTGACAGATGGTCTGGCCGATCTCACGGATTCTCTGGATCCGTTTTGCAACAGTGCGCACCGGCTCTTCTGCCGTGAACGGGTTGATCTTGGTCTCGGTGCCCGGAATATAGAAATCGGGCAGGATCAGGATATCGTGCAGTGCAATGCTGTGCAGCCGGTTGCCCAGCTGAACAATGTGACGGAGCATCTGTGCGTCCTTGGGGATCTCGCACTTGATGGATGCTTCCATCGCTTCGGTACCTGCAAGGTTGTGTGCAACCGGACAGATACCGCAGACACGGGATGCGATCTTGGGAACCTGCTCGGGGGTCTTCCCGATGGCAAGTTTCTCAACGCCTCTCACCGGGGTAATGGAGCACCAGTTACCCGTCTCGATGATGCCAGCGTCGTTAACCTTCAAGACCAGCTTGGAGTGTCCCTCATGTCTTGTGGTTGGGGAAATCTCTACAACTTTCGACAATATTATCGCCTCATGTTATGTTGAGTTATTCATACAGCTGTACAAAAATTACTCAATACTTTTCTCATCTCTAGAGATAATTGACCGTACAAAGTACGTTCGATCTATCTTATACCAAGGATTTTATAACCCTTATTATACGATTCTCGCAAGGGGGAAACAATGAAAATATTTCATAATAACTATCGTACAACCAAAAAAAGCCATTTATAGGGATATATCCCTTTTTATTTCTCTGAAAATAAAATAAAATGAGATTTTTCTCGGGAGATATATTATTTGAGGTGGATTATTCACTCACTACTTTGCTTATCCCCGTTTAATTCATCGAACAATTCTGCAATGGTTGCCCGCCGTTCGGCATACGCGTCATGCTGATGGATGCTCTCTTCATTCGTCTGCTTAATCGTGACTACCGAATCGCCGGCAAGGTACTCAAATTCAGCGAGAACTTTTTTTGCCATCTCGCGGACACAATCTTCAACAAACCGCGGATTCTTGTGCGCGGCGAGGACCACCGCCCCTTCATCAGGCCGCTTGAGTAACTCGTAGATGCCGGCACTCATCGACTCTTTCAGGATCCAGATGATCTTTTCAAGGTCGACATCCTGGTCATCGTCAGTTTCAATGCAGAGAAATCCCCTGCCCCGCTGGTTGTGGGTAGCCATCGGGACTTCCTTAAAAAATGCCTCGATCTGGCTCTGGCCAACCCCAAGATTCTGGAGTACATGATCTGCCCGCTCCATCATGATATTCTGGGCACAGGGGCAGGCAGTCATACCGGTTACTTCAGCGCCGATGCTCTTGCGCACAATAGGCGAACGGAACGTGCGCCGGGCAACTGCACGTGCATGCACCTTCACTACTTCATCACAGGCTGTGCGACTGACCGGGGTTTCGCGCTTCACCATATACTCACTGCGCATGAAGACTTCAGTCCGGTCCGCGTACTCATGACGGTCTAATAGTTTTCGCGCAACAACGCTGCAGAGTTTTTCGATCTTGTTTACATCGCCATCGATCGCCTGTTGGAGTACTTCATCAATTACCTCAAAGTTGCGGGAGAGATTGGCACCTTTCAGGCTCCCGGGCAGGTCTACATAGACATCAAAATTTGAAATAAATATGACCGGGCGCTTTCCATGGCGGTGTACTTCGACCAGTTTTTTTACGTTCTTAACTCCGACGCGGGTGAGGTTTATCCGGACGTCGGGAGATGTGGCCTGGATGTCAGGCAGCTCCCGTGCAAACGTCTGGTCGGCGCTTTCATTTGTGGACAAATCTTTAATAAGTCATCGCATCCCGGTAATTGATTCAGGTTTGCTTCTTTAGTTTTTTAATATAATATTTATGTGCTTTGTTGCAGATATCAAAGGGAACTATCATGATGGAAAAATACTATGATGCAGATGCGGATATCGGCGTGCTGAAAGGCAAGCGCATCGCTGTGATTGGCTATGGCTCACAGGGGCGTGGGCAGTCTCTTAACCTGAAGGACAGCGGGCTTGATGTGATAATTGGGCTGCGCAAAGGAAAGAGCTGGGACGCGGCAAGCAAGGATGGCATGAAAGTGATGACCGTCGCAGAGGCCGTCAAGAAAGCAGATATCATCCAGATCCTCTTACCCGACGAGCACCAGGGCGCGGTCTTCCGTGCAGAAATTCTGCCGCACTTAACTGTGAACAAATGCCTGATGTTCTCCCACGGGTTCAATATCCACTTCGGCCAGATCACTCCCCCGTCAACGGTTGACGTGATCATGGTCGCGCCAAAGGGTCCCGGCTTCATGGTGCGCCGCCAGTACGAGGAAGGCAAAGGCGTACCCGCACTTATCGCAATTCACCAGGATCATTCGGGCAATGCGCACAAGATTGCGCTTGCGTACGCAAAGGGTATCGGAGCAACCCGTGCAGTCGTTCTCGAGACATCGTTTCGCGAGGAGACCGAGACCGACCTGTTCGGAGAGCAGGCAGTTCTCTGTGGCGGTATGACCTCGCTTATCAAAGCGGGATTTGAGACGCTCGTTCATGCCGGCTATTCCCCGGAGATGGCTTATCTCGAAGTGCTTCACGAGACAAAACTTATTGTTGACCTGATCTATGAAGGCGGGCTGACAAATATGCGCAAGTACATCAGCAACACCGCGCAGTATGGCGATCTTACCCGGGGACCCCGTGTCATCGGCGAGGAGAGTTATATCGCAATGGAGGAGATCCTTGAAGAGATCCAGAGCGGAAAGTTTGCGCGGGAGTGGATGCTTGAGAACATGGTGAACCGCCCGGTCTTTAATGCGCTCACCGCAGCAGACGAGGATCATCTCATCGAGGAAGTAGGAAGGGAAGTCCGCGCGATGATGCCCCAGTTCCAGAAGGATGAAGGGAAAAAATCCGCGAAAAAGACTGCGAAAAAACCTGCAAAAGCAGTAGCCCGGAAGAAATAATCCTCTTTTCTTCTGATATCTTTTTTTCAATAGAACACCCACACATGTGTGAAATGAAGATCTGCATCATCTACCACAGCGAGACCGGTAATACCCGCCACGTGGCCCAGCATATTGCTTCGGCTTTCGATGCACAGCTGATCGAAATCTGTGACACGGCATCTTACTTTCAACTGACGCGCTTTCTTGTGCGCTGTAAAATGGCGAGGAGTGAGGAGAAGACCACGATCGCACCTGCATCAGTGGATGTTTCGGAATATGATCTCGTCGTTTTCGGATCACCGGTCTGGGCGTTCAAACCGACACCGGTGATACATGCGGCAATCGACGGGCTCAAAGGCTGCATGGGTAAACCCGCCGTCGCGTTTTCAACCCATGGTGGCAGGCCGGGTCAGACGGACGAGACTTTTAAAAAATGGATTGAAGACCGTGGAATGGTTCCGGTTGCAGTAACCAATATCCACCAGAACGATATTGAAAATGAGAAGAAGACAAAAGAACTGGTGGCGCTTGTATCTGCGTCGGTAAAAGTATAATTTTTCCCGGCATTCGCCTTAAAAGTTCCGTTGTGATATTCTGTGCGGAAGCACATGAATCGTGTGAGTGTTTCAGCACATGTGCCTGCTTTGGCGAACTACTTAATTTTTCGATACCTCCATGATCGCGGTGAGGGATGAGATTGCGGTTTCCCGTTCTGTATCGCTGATTTCAAGGCCCCTGTCACCAACGGTGATATGAAGTGATTTGCCACCAGTCCCCTGCTAACTGAAATAATTAACGATATTTTTAAAAAACTGCATATTCAGTGATTCCTGCGGCAGTGCTTTGCCTTCCCGTTTCATTCTCTCTTTCTGGTATGGCCAGTCATATAAGTTGGTGAAATTCATCGCCCGTTCCGGATGAGGCATTAAACCAAGCACTTTTCCGTCTTCGGATGTGATGCCGGCAATATCCTCTATAGAACCATTGGGATTATCGGGGTATTCCCCGTTTGCCGGGCTCAGGTCATCACGGCAGTACTGGAATGTTATCATATTCTTTGCTTTAAGACGTACCAGGGTTTCAGGGGAGCAGAAAAAATTTCCCTCGCCATGGGATATCGGGCAGTACATCCGTTCGATACCCCGGGTCCAGAGATTGTCAGATACGGGTTTTATGGTAACAAAACGACATTCCAGGACTCCTTTCCGGTTGGGCATAAGGGCGATGTCCCGTTCATATTTTTTATCAAACGCCGGCACAAGACCAAGGTTTGCGAGAATCTGGAACCCGTTACAGATACCTAAAACAAGGGTATCGCTGTCTAAAAATTTCTCAAGGTCATCCCACAGGTTGTTTCGCACCCTGTTTGCGTACGCGTTACCTGCGCCGGTATCGTCACCATAAGAAAAACCGCCGGGAAAAACCAGTAAACGGTAATCTGATAACTTTTTTCTTCCTGCTATCAGGTCATTTATATGGACAATATCTGAACCCATTCCGGCCCGTGTGAACGCTTCCTGAGTTTCCATCTCTGAATTGATCCCGTAGCCACTCATGATGATGGCCTTTTCATCGGTTTTTGCAGGAATTGACGTATCGTTCTTTCCAGCCCGTCGAGAAGTGCGCTTTCCTGAATTGTTAGTCGTCTTCATTTTTCAGTACCCAAGGAATGGTGATTTGTAGGCAGTCTCAAGTTCCTCAACCTGAAGATCAATAATCATTTTTTGCCCGGTGACCCGCAAATTCCTGCCACAAACAGTGCCAAGCCGCATCGCATCACCACCCATAATCTCTTCAAATGCCTTCTTGTTGTCTTTGGAAACCGTTACAACAAATCTCCCCAGCGATTCTGAGAACAGGAAATAATCCGGACGTAATCCGGAGGGAATGGTGATTTCCATACCAATGCGGCCTGCGATGGCGACTTTTGCAAGCGCTATCGCCAGACCTCCATGGTTGACGGGGTAAGCAGATGCCACAACCTCTTTTTCTATCGCAGCAGTCAGTCTCTGGTACCGGGATTTTGCTTTTTGGGTATCCAGTTTCGGAACCGTGTTTCCTGTGCTGTCAAGGAAAGCGAAATACTCAGATCCGCCCAGTTCCGGCAACGTTTCCCCAATGACATAGATAAAGTCACCTTCAAATTTGGCATCGATGGACACGGCCTTTGCCACATCATCATGAATTCCTATTGAAGAGATAAGGAGTGTGGGGGGAACGGATATCCTGACAGGGTTGTTGTCTGCATCAAACCCGGAGAAATCGTTGAACATACTGTCTTTTCCAGATATAAATGGAGTGCCAAATGCAGTAGCAAAATCGTAACAGCCTTTTGCGGCCCGCTTCAACTGCCCAAGCCGCTCTGGGTCATCGGATGAGCACCAGCAGAAATTATCCAGAAGAGCGATGTTATCCAGTGATATACCGATCGCAATGAGGCCCCTGATGGCAGTGTCAATCGCTGCTGCCGCCATGAGATAAGGGTCGATCTCCGAATACGTAGGGAATATCCCCTGCGATAATCCGACCCCCTTTTGAGAATCGAGCACCACCTTAGTTAACGAGGCGGTAGCCTGCACCCGTCCTTTGCCCTGGACAGGTCCAAGAACATGCCCTCCCTGCACTGTATGGTCGTACTGGGTGGAGATAAATTCTTTTGAGCAGATGTTTTTCCTCTGCAGCATGGACAGGAGTGTCTGATCCAGCCGTACCGGGCAGGCGGTTCCTGGTTCCGGGTACATTTTTTGTGTATACGTAGTTTTCAGATGCCTCTTTGGCAGGCCGTCATGAAGGAAATCCAGGTCAACGTCCATGACGATATCTCCATGGTACTCGACGATACACCTCCCACTATCTGTGAATTTTCCAATCACGTTTGCCTCGACTTCCCGCCTCTGAACCAGATCCATGAATTTGTCGAGTTTCTCTTTTGGGATTGCAAGCGTCATCCGCTCCTGTGATTCAGAGATCCAGATCTCCCATGGCGCCATTCCGGGATATTTTAACGGTACCTGGTCAAGGAAGACGTGGCAGCCATTGCACTCTTTTGCCATCTCTGCAACAGAGCAGGAAATACCCCCTGCCCCGTTATCCGTGATACTGCGGTACAGCCCGAGGTCCCTGGCCTCCTTGACGATGACGTCGGATAACTTCTTCTGGGTAATCGGGTCCCCTATCTGGACGGCGGTCACCGGACTGGCCGGGTCCAGGGCTTCTGAGGAAAATGTGGCACCATGGATGCCATCTTTTCCTACGCGCCCACCCGCCATCACAATGAGGTCGCCGGGTTTCGCCCGTTTTAAAAAGAGCTTCCTGTTTTTGTATTTGAGCGGCATCACACCGACGGTACCTGCAAACACGAGGGGTTTACCGGAATAACGGTCATTAAAATAACACCAACCTTGTGGAGTGGGTATGCCCGAACAGTTGCCGCCGACACCCACCCCCCTTACCACCCCGTCAAGGATCTGACGGGGAGAAAGGATCGGTTTTGATTTGTTCTTTCCACGGAACAGTACCGGGTCCGAATCAGGATCTCCTACGCAATATCCATAGTAATTGAGACATGGTTTTGCCCCGAGACCAAAACCGATCGTATCCCGGTTCACCCCGACAATACCGGTCAGTGCTCCGCCAAAGGGATCCAGAGCTGATGGAGAGTTGTGGGTCTCGACTTTGTGCGTGACAAGGTAATTGTCGTCAAAGATTATCGCACCGGAGTTATCTGTGAAAACGGTCACACAGATGTCCTTATCGCCCTTATCCCTGCGGATTTTGTTGGTGGCATCCTGTATGAAGGTTTTATAGAGCCCTTTTGGGACATCGTCATCCATCGATGACGCAAAGATTGTGTGCTTGCAATGCTCGCTCCAGGTCTGGGCGAGCGACTCGAGTTCCACATCTGTCGGTTTCCTTCCTTTTTTGGAAAAATAGTCCCGGATAGCATGAAGCTGGTGGAGGTCGAGTGCAAGCGGACCTCTGCGTTTCCCGGTTAAGGTATCCAGTATTCCCTCTTTTCCCAGCCGGGCAAGATCTTTGTCATCCAAATCAAGATCGACTGCGTCTGCAGTCGGAAGTTCGTGTAAGCGGACATACGGAACGAAGGGATTCATTCCCTTGTTTTTGTATTCCTCATATGTCTTGATATGAACCCGGTTTACCAGCGGATTTGCAAGCGTTGCCGTCAGTTTCTGTAAGAAATCCTCTGAAATGTTTCCGCAAATAAAAAAAAGTTGGGAGCTATAGACTGATTCCCCTTCTTTAAACCGGATTGAGTAATAATCCTCTATGGTCTGTCTCGCCGTTGTACCGATATTATCTGTAACCCCGGGGAGAAACCCCACTTCAATTGCGTAATCAAAAAAAGCCTCTGTCGCTGTATCTACGGTATATTCCTGGACAACCGGGTTAATGAGTTGTGCGCCAATGCGGCAAAGCTCTTCATGGGTAAAATCTCTTGAGCTCGTAACAATAGTGTAGATGTCAATGAGATGCAGTTTACTGACAGGGATGCCTAAGGAGCGGATTCTGTCGGTTCTGGATTTTAACCGGGGATCCTGTTTATAGTGAACTTCTATCCGGTGGATAAAAGAAGTCATGATAAGTGGTTAAACGTATAATTACAAAATATCTGTTATACAGAGCTGTCGCTGGAATCCGGTTTTATCTATCGGGAGAGAATTGTAATCCATCCACAATATTCTCACCGCTGTTGGGAAAGCCTTTTGGCGGGGTGGCGCATTTATATTATACAACTATGACGGACTCATATGAAAATCTCCTCAAACAGGCATATTCCAATATCACCGAAAAAACAGAATCATCGGAGCGTTTTATAGTTCCTGAGGCAAAGGCATACGTCGAGGGCAAGACGACAGTTCTTGAAAATTTTTCTGATATCGCGGGCAAGGTCCGCCGTGAACAGGAACACCTGATGAAATTCCTGTTAGGTGAGCTGGGAACCTCTGGAAAGATTGATGGAGCCCGTGCAATTTTTAACGGTAAATTCGAGATTATGCTCATTAAAAATATCATAAAGAGTTATGTTGAGGATTACGTGATATGTTCTGAATGCGGCAAGGCGGATACCCGGCTTGTTAAGGATGACCGTGTCATGCTGCTCCGTTGTGATGCCTGTGGAAGTCACCGCCCGGTGAGAAAGAGAAAAGCCCGCACCGAGCCGGTATCTGAGAACCTTGAAGAGGGCACCATCATGGATGTGGAGATCCAGTCCATCTCCAAACGCGGTGACGGAGTCGTGAAGATGGGACGCTACATCATGTATGTGGCGAATGCAAAGCCCGGACAGAAGGTAAAGATCAAGATCTCCCGTATTTCCGGGTCGATCGTGTTTACCGAACGGGCACCGGAAGAATGAATCCCGCAACCCGAGAACTGGTCCTCTCTTTTATATCCAATTTTTTAAACCGATACAGATCAAACCCGGTATTTGTTACCTGCTTCCCGTATGCAGGCGCGGTAAAAAAATGAATTGTCAGAAATTGAAATTCTGGGCTGTCGGGCCTGATATTCTCGTGATGATCAACTCATAGCTGAACGGGGGTGTCCCATCATAGACCGGCTCGAAACTCATCCACCGCCCGTCAACCACGTAGGACAACGGCCCGACGTCCTCAACGGTGAACTCCCTGGTGACATCTGTTGCCTTCTCAAGTACCATGGAAGCTTCTACCAGGCCCCATTGTATATTTTTTGAATGGGATTCATAGTGCGGGACGAGCTGCGACCCCCCCAGCTGGGCTGCTTGTTCTGTATTGACGGCATATCCTATGACGGGCTTTTCTGACTTTAGAACAATTCTGAATTTGTCATTCGGATAGAGGAACTTATACCCCAGATCCTTGAAATCGTATCTCTTAAATGTGGTTGTAGTCAGCATGCCTTTTTCATGCAGGAGTTCTTTCTCCGCGCTTGTCTGGGCAGGCGCAGTCGTAATAGTTATAGTTGTACCAGATGGTGCAACGGTAATCTGTGGGGCTGTGGTGACCGTTGTTGGAAGGGATGTCTGGGGCACTGTAGTTGGTGCCGGTGTCTGGACAGGAGCGGGGGCAGAAGGTGACGCGCATCCTGCAACAAAAATTGCTGCAAGCAAAAAGACTGTAGTAATAATCAATGTTTTGTTTCCTTTCATATAATCAAAGCCTTTTTGCCTTATTCCTAATAACTGTTCTCAATCCATCATGCAGGGAACTTTTGCATTCATGAGGTCACTTGTAGGGAGAAAAGTGGTTTTTTTGGTAATATCGTATGTTTTTATTGGTATTCATCAATGGTGAAAAAAAATCGGATATGATAAACACATGTCTAATGGCAGTGATGGCAAAAAAGGTGTCAGCGGTGTGGGAAACTAAAAAAAGTGGGTTGCTGCCAAGTCTGAAAATACGGTCACAGACGATTGGAGTAAACAGTTCGATATAAAAAAGTATAACCTATCAGGAATTTATCAAATCAGTGCTTTTTCAAGTCTTTAATGAGCTCATTGCAGTGACTCGTAATCCGCTTACACGCCTTTTTAATGACAGGAAGGGGATTTTTCTTACCTTTTGTGGTGACGAGTAGTTCCGGGTCCGAGAACTGGAACTCAATCATATACCTGGCGACATCAACATCCGGGTCGCTCAAAATTTCCTCAACAAGGGCATTCATGAACGTGTGCCCTTCCCCCTGAATGACGAGCCGTGCCTTGTCCTTTTCGAGCTCGAGTACTTTTACAATCATGCACCTATGTTTGGGCACCTGAAAACTATTAAGGTATGGGTGGTGCGTAACTTCAGAATCCGTTCATGAAAAACGCAAAAATATTTTAGTTATCGAAGCGGTTACTTAAATTCGAACGTGTCACCATCATTTCCGAGGTGAGGAAGATCCCACGGGAGAAGATGGCTCTGGTGCAAGCAGCGATACTCTTTTGGAGAGAGATTCCGGGCGAGTATACAGGCGTCGAGATAATTCATATGCTTGTGGATCGTGATATCGGAAGGTACAAATGCATCAAGAAGCAGAAGATCCAGGTTAGTGAGTAGATCAAGGCTTTTTTGCGGGATATCGATGTTTGTATCTGAGGTAAATGCGACCCGCGATTCATCGGTTTCAAACAATACACCGCAGGTAAATGCCGGGGGATGTTTTACCATGAACAGCGTGATTGTTATCCCGAAAATATCGAATGGCTCGTACGGTTGAATCTCACCTTTATCAAACGTAAGAAACCTGAAGAGATCAGTACAGTAATTGAGTACCGGGGGAGCGGCAAATACCGGTGGGATCTTCTGAACCCGGTAGAACTCGCCAAATCCGATAAAATGATCATAATGCCCGTGAGTCCAGATCACGGCGTCGATATGAGGGGAACCATACAGGAGAAGCTGCTGCCGGAGATCCGGTGACGAATCAATGAGGATGTGTTTTTTTGCATTCTCTACAAGAAGCGAGGTTCTGAGGCGCATCACACCGGTATTTTTTGCATGGGTACACTGTGGGCAGTTACAACCCACCTTGGGTGTACCTATCGCATCACCGGTTCCAAGGAGGGTGATTTTCATGTTATAACCAGTTCAAACGCCGGATTGCATCCCGGTTTTTCACCATATGGATACCTTTCTCGATGTCTTCGTTCCCGATAGTCTTCCGGTTGTCCATGAGGGAAGAAAGAATCGCCTCCTTGACCAGCATGCGGAGATCGGAGCCGGAGAATCCGTCTGTCTGGGAAGCCAGCTGCTGATAATCGAGTTTACAAGGGAGAGAAGAGGTCACCTTCATCAGGATATTCGTCCTCATCTCTTCATTGGGAAGCGAGAATTCGACAACCTCGTCAAACCTTCTCCACGCTGCCTCATCGAGCAGCTGCGGATGATTGGTTGCGCCAATCAGGAGCACATTGTTTTTTACCAGGTTGATCTTGTCAATGTTTTTTAACAGGGAGTTTACTGCGCGTTTCATAGCCCCATGGTCATCAGCGACACGACTCTTGGCTATAAAATCGAATTCATCGATAAAAAGAATGGAAGGTGCGAGTTTTTTTGCCAATTCAAAAATGCGGTCGATATTTTTAGATGTTTCCCCGAGATACTGGGATGTAATCATCGAGACCCTGACCTCTAGAACCGGCATGTGCATGGTCCGGGACATGGCAAGTGCAACCGAGGTCTTTCCTGTACCCGGTGGACCCACAAACAGGAGTTTTCCTACTTCATAGATCCTGTGGAGGTGCAGGAATTCCCGGTTATTGATCGCAAGTTGTATCTTTGTGATAACCGCGAGCTGTTCCGGTGAGCAGACAAGGTCGTCCATCTGCTGCTCCACTTCTTCTGGCGCAAGAACAATGACGAGGTCAAGCGCCCCCCGGAGTTTTTCGTCCTCTCCTGTCAACTTTGAAATCCGTGCATCGAGGTATGCTTTGGTGTCCTCGAATGGCGGATTTGCGGTACGGACAGTTTTGTAGGTGATACCTGTCGAATCTATGTTCTCAAAGAAAAAAGCGAGTGCGGGATTTTTCTCAATGATAGATTTACCCCCCTGCCTGAGGAACCATAGTGCTGCCGGCTCAAGCGCGGTGATACGGAGGCGCTGCCCAAACTCCTCGTAAGCAACAAACGGGTTTGCGGATAATTTCTGGTGGGCGTCCGCAATCGCAAGTGAGCGCTTGATCAGACCATCGCTTACATAGACCGGCCGTTTGATATCCGAAGAAGAGGTGAGGGAAAAAATCTCGCGGCAGGTGGGTGTCAGATCATTGATATCGAGCTGGTGGTTCTTGTTGAATATTTCAGCGGTCAGAACGACTTCCATTATGCGCAGGATTTCAGTATCTCCAGACATGGCTGTAACCTTAATTATTCATTCCCTGAATGAATAAGGCTATCTCATCGTGTAGTCACGATGCAACCCTCGCTGGTCACGATCACCGTGTGTTCGTGCTGGGAAACAAGGGATCCCGGGATATCCGACAGGACCGGATACACGTGGAGTACCTGCGATCTGACGAGTGCAGGGAGAGTGATATCCAGTTTTTTTTCATTAAGCCACCGTCGGGCAAACGGCAACCCGTGTCGATCTTTTATCTTATTCAGGATAGTACGAGCTGCAGGAATCCGGACTGGTTTTTGTGAAACCTGCGAATAAATCTCCTTACGGGTTTTTTCACCGACATGCCCGCTCCCCGTTGTTGCGAAGGGTTCAATGGCAAAGACCATACCTTCCTCAAGAACAACCCCTCCATGTATCCCTACATTAGGAATGGTGGGTGGGCGGTGGAGGATGTAACGATCAAGCCCATGTCCGGTAAGATTTGATATCGGCCGATAACCACGACACTCTATCTCCTTCTGGATTGCTGCCCCGAGATCTCCTGCGGTTGCCCCGGGACGAATCACTTTTATTGCAGCATCGAGCGCCTGTCCGGAGGCCTCAAGGAGTAGTGAGTTGTTCCCGAGATCAATGGTGGTAGCTGTGTCAGCGATATACCCGTCTATCTGGATCCCAAGATCCAGTTTTGCTACATCACCTTTGGCAAATACCCGAATATCCCCTGGTGATGCAGTATCGTGTGCAGCATCTTCATTTAACGAAAGGTTGAGAGGAAACGCGAGTGCTGCCCCCTCTTCTTTGACCTGCTCTTCAATTGATTCGACAAGATCCAGGTACGACGCACCAATGCGGACCTCCTGTGCACTACTGCGGAGGATTTTTGCGGCAAGAACTCCTGCATCCCGGTATTTTTCAAAAATGTCATCATTCATAGGATCAGCACCTCAGGAAATACCGTGAAGTTTTCAAATCCTTTGGCGGTGACTACGCCAATATCTTCAAGCCGTACACCTCCGATGCCAGGATAGTAGAGTCCCGGCTCAATCGTGATTACGTTGCCGGAAGCAAGTGCTTTTCCTGCAGGTCCTACGGTGGGCAGCTCGTGCACCTGAAGCCCCACGCCATGACCAAGATTGTGCACAAACCCGCGGGTATCGCTCTCGTATCCGCGGTCTTTGAAAAAGTCAACGACTGCCAGGTAAATATCTGCTCCCGACACTCCTGCTTTCACACGGCTGATACCAAGGTGTTTTGCTTCATGGAGGGCATCGTACATCTCGAGGATGGCCATCGAAGGGTCTCCCTTGACAACCGTGCGGGTCATATCTGCATAATATCCTGATTTCTCTTCCACGGGAAAGAGGTCAATTACGATAGGTTCGTCTGACCTAAGTGGCCCGGTCCCTGTCATGTGTGGTATAGCG
>Ga0315286_10002650_pt1 | contig 16739 bp, 16 predicted proteins | sample YL17G10_0_MG_FD_205038 | JGI IMG/M metagenome (GOLD analysis project Ga0315286, IMG submission 205038) | Sediment microbial communities from Yellowstone Lake, YNP, Wyoming, USA - YL17G10_0 | ecosystem: Environmental > Aquatic > Freshwater > Lake > Sediment | place: USA: Wyoming | collected...
GCTGTTGTAGACCCGGTGCATGCCGAGGGTGCGGACGAAGTAGCCCTCCATGAGCCAGAAGGCCTCGGCCAGCAGCAGCGTGTCGGGGGCCTCTGCGGCCACGCGGTCCACCACCTCGCGCCAGAACTCCTGCGGGATGACGGCGTCGAAGTCGGCCTTGGTGAGCCCGTGCCCGGCGCGCGAGGGGATGGCCCCGCCGGTGCCCGGCTCGGGGAACCAGAGGCGCTGGTAGTGGCGCTTGGCCAGCGTCATGGCCGCGTCGAAGCGGATGATGGGGAAGCGGTGCGCCACCGCCAGGATGGTCCGGATGACGGCCTCGCGCACCTCGGGCCTGCGGTAGTCGAGTTGCGCGGTGTCGTTCCATGGCATGGAGGTGCCGTCGTTGCCGTGGTAGACGTACCGCGTCTCGCCGCTCCAGCGGTCGAGACGCTTGAACACGACCGCCGCGTCGCTGCGGTCGTAGTAGTGATCCTCGACGAAGATGCCGACCCGGCCGTCGTTCGACAGGTCGGGGCCGTCGAAGCGGTAGACCGGGTAGGGGCTGTGGTCGAGCTGGACGAACCAGTCCGGATGCTCGATCACCCAGCGCGAGTCGATGCCCATGTGGTTCGGCACCATGTCGCTGGCCAGCCGCAGGCCGCGCGCACGGGCCCGCTCGCGCAGCGTCTCGAACGCGGCCTCGCCGCCGAGGTCGGCGGCGATGACGTAGTCGAGCAGCGAGTAGGCCGAGGCCACCGCCTCGGGGTTGCCGCAGGCCTGCTTGATGTGCTGCGAGGCCCTGCTCCGCTCCCATACACCGATGAGCCACAGCGCGGTGAAGCCGCGGCGGGCGAGCGTGTCCAGTTCCTCGTCCGGGATCTGGTCGAGCCGCGTGATGGCGCGGCCGTGGCGGCGCGAGAGCTGGTCGAGCCAGACGTAGACGGTCTTGGCGAGCAGCACCGCCCGCGGCATCCAGTCGAGGTCCCGGCTGAAGCGCTCGTACTCGTGCTCGTGCCCGCGGAAGCTCGGGATGGCGCCGGCGCTCGAATCGCCCAGCGGCGGCGGCCACGCCCCGGCGGGCACCGGCGGGTGGAAGCGCAGCCACACCGCCCGCTCCTCCTCCTTGAGCACGTCGAGCCCGGTGAGCAGCCGGATCAGCACCTCGCCCAGCAGCGCGCCCCAGCGCTCGCGGATGAAGGCGAGCTGGCCTTCCAGCGAATCGGGCGAGGCCAGCGCGGGTGCGCGCAGCATGTCCACCAGGTTCTGCTCGTCGGGGCCGAAGCGCGGGCGGGTCTCGAAGTAGTCGCGGAGCGTGCCCGTGATGCCGGGGTAGGCGGTCGCCGCGGCGAGGGCAGTGTCGTCGAACAACTCGCGGAACGGCTTGAAGGCCGGATTCAGGTTCGCGAGCCACAGCATCATCAACTCTTCGAGCGCCAGCGCCCGGTGCGGCACGTTTCCGCTCACGCCGTTGAGCCACGAGGCGGCCGTGAGATCGCCGCGGTAGACCGACACCGTGGGGAATCGGTCGGCGAACTCGATCAGGGCGCGGTCCAGCGCCGCGCGTCCCAGCCGGCCCTCGAACCAGGCGAGCGCGCCGGTCATGGCGCGCGGGTCGCGCTGCTCGCGGTAGGCGGCCACCACCAGGTGCAGCACCTCGTCGATGAGTCCCATGGCGTTCAGTGCGCCCGGGGCCACCACGCGCTCGGGGTGCGTTTCGGTCTCGCGCACCGCGTTCATGCGATGGGCGAAGGCGCGGCTCGCCTCGAGGTTCGCGAAGACGATGTTGCCGGTAACGCTGAAGAGCGTGTCGTCGAACCCGTAGAGGTCGCGCGCGGCGCGAGACACGTGGAACTCGAACGTGGGCCGGTCGCTCATGAGGGCCGCAGCATAGCAGGGGGTGACGACCGGCGGTAGACCACGGGCAGGGCCGATGGTGGTCCCGGTCGCCTGGGCCGACGCTCTCAGGACTCGCGGGGTGGGGAACCGGGTTCCGGTCGGTGGCGCCTCAGGCGGTCGAGGAGCCGCTGGGTGTCCTCGAGCCACTGCAGCTTCTCCGCGAGCGGGAGCCGGGCGAGCCGCCGCCGCTGGGCGAGCGCGTAGGCCGACTCGAAGTCGAACGGAGGCTCGACGAACAGCTCGATCTCCGTGGCCGGATGCCGGTCACTGAAGAGCGAGAAGACGGTGAGACCCTTCTCCTGCATCCACGGAATTCGCTTCTCCGGGTCGGCTAACTCCTCGATCTCGACGGGTGCCCGGGGGGCGATAGCCGAGTCCACGCAAGGCTTCGATCGCGGCCCGCAGCGCCGCCGGCGCCGGGTCGAGAACGATGTCGATGTCGGCGGTGAACCGGACGTAGCCGTGAGCGGCCACGGTCAGCCGGCCCACGACCAGGTAGAGGGTCCCGGCGGCATCGAGTGCCTCGACGATCGCTTCGACGCTGCGTCGCTCCATCCCGCCGGGCCTCCGTGGATCACCCGCCGACCGCCTGCCCGCGCCATCCTGTTCCTGAGTCTGCTCGTGCTGCCAGCCGGCGGGAAGACCGGAGGCTCGCGGGCCAAGGGGGGCAGGTGTCGGCCGTCCCGCCATCCGGGGGCGCGTCGCGCCCGTCCGCCACGGTCGCTCGGGTCCGCCGGCAATCCCGCCGCCGCTTGCCCGCCGCCGCGCCAAAGTGCTAAACGGTGGAAGTTCGACGGACCCGACTTCCCACCCCGGCGGCCGACCGCATGCCCGACGCCAGACCGAGCACCCGCAGTCCCTGGGCCTGGATTCCCTCGCTCTACGTGGCCGAGGGACTCCCGTACGTGGTCGCGATGACCGTCTCGGTCATCATGTACAAGCGCTTCGGCGTCTCCAATACCGACATCGCCCTCTACACGAGCTGGCTGTACCTGCCGTGGGTGATCAAGCCGCTGTGGTCGCCGGTCGTGGACCTGCTCGGCACGCGCCGACGCTGGATCTGGGCGACGCAACTGCTGGTCGGGGCGGCCCTGGCCGGCGTGGCCCTGGCTGTCCCGGCGCCGCACATGTTCCGCTGGACGCTCGCGCTCTTCTGGCTGCTGGCGTTCGATTCCGCCACGCACGATATCGCGGCGGACGGCTTCTACATGCTGGCCACCACCCAGAAGGAGCAGGCCTTCTTCGTGGGCATCCGCAGCATGTTCTACCGCGTCGCCACCATCGCGGGGCAGGGGCTGCTGGTGATGCTGGCCGGCACCATCGAGAGCCGCACCGGGGACCTGCAGTTGGCGTGGTCGGCCGCCATTGGAGGGCTGGCCGTCCTGTTCCTGGGCTTCGGCCTCTGGCACCGCTTCGTCCTGCCGCGCCCGCCGGTTGACCGGCCCGGGGAGGCGCGCCGCATCCCGCACTTCCTCCGCGAGTTCCTGGCCACCTTCGGCTCGTTCTTCCGCAAGCCGCGCATCGTGGTGCTGATGCTGTTCCTGCTCCTCTACCGCTTTGGCGAGGCGCAGCTCGTGAAGATGGTCTCGCCGTTCCTGCTGGACGCGCGCGCCCAGGGCGGGCTGGGACTGACGACCACCCAGGTCGGCTTCGTCTACGGCACGATCGGCATCATCGCGCTGACCCTGGGCGGGATCCTCGGCGGCTGGGCGGTGTCGCGGCACGGCCTGAAGTCGTGGCTGTGGCCGATGCTGCTGGCGATCCACCTGCCGGACGCGATGTTCATCTACCTCGCCTGCTCCCAGCCGACGAACCTCGCCGTCATCCAGCTCTGCGTGGCGGTGGAGCAGTTCGGCTACGGCTTCGGCTTCGCGGCCTACCTGCTCTACATGATCCACATCGCGCGCGGCGAGCACGCGACGGCGCACTACGCCATCTGCACCGGCTTCATGGCGCTGGGCATGATGGTCCCCGGGATGTGGAGCGGCTGGCTGCAGGAGCTCATCGGCTACCGGCACTTCTTCGTCTGGGTGATCCTGGCAACCGTTCCGAGCTTCATCGTGGTGCTCTGGCTCCCGCTCGATCGCGAGTTCGGGAGGAAGACGACGGGCTGAGCGCGGGAGGGGATGGCGGCGCGCCGTGGACGCCGTCCTCGATCCGGGTCCGGTCCGGCTACCGCCCAACCGCCGCGGTCCGGGCCGGCCGCGACTCGAAGAGCGGGGAGCGCGCCAGGCCGAGCCGGTGCAGCGTCCACTGCGCGAGCACGCCCAGCGTCCCGAGGCCGTAGGTCACGCTCCGGCGGAAGCTGATGCTGCTGGCCTCCTTCATGTAGCGCACCGGAACCGGGATGTCCCCGATGCGGAACCCGAAGTGAACGGCCTGCACGAGGAACTGGCTGTCGAACACGAAGTCGTTGCTGTTGGCCTGCCACGGGATGGTCTCCAGGACCTCACGGCGGTAGCCGCGCATCCCGGAGTGGCATTCGCCCAGGTTCTGCCCCGTCCACAGATTCTCGACGAAGGTCAGCGCCCGGTTGGCGATGTACTTGTAGGCGGGCATCGCGCCGGCACGCGCCTCACGGCGCGTGCGGATGCGGTTGCCGAGCACCACGTCGCAGTGGCCGGTGCGCAGCAGCCCGACGAGGTGCGGCACCAGCCGGGAGTCGTACTGGTAGTCGGGGTGGATCATCACCACGATGTCGGCGCCCCGCGCCAGTGCCTCGCGGTAGCAGGTCTTCTGGTTTCCACCGTAGCCGAGGTTGCGCTCGTGCTGGATCACGGTGAGGCCGAGCCGGCGCGCGCTCGCCACGGTCTCGTCCCGGCTGCAGTCGTCGACCAGGATGATCTCGTCGATGCAACCGGACGGGATGTCGGCCACGGTCTGCTCCAGGGTGGTCTGGGCGTTGTAGGCGGGCATGACGACGATCGCCCTGCCGGCAGCGGGCCCGGAAGGCTGCGTAGTGGCGCTTGCCGCCGGCGCGGGTGCGCCGGGAGCTGCGCCCGCGCTGGTGGCTTCTTCGTGTCGTGGTGCCATCAGGTGTCGTTGCCTCCTTAATGGTTCGCCGGTCGCTTTCACTGGTCTGTTCGCGGAGAGACCCGGTGCGCGACGGACCTGCCGCCGCGGTCTTCCGAATCACAGGCCGCTACCGGGCAGGACCGCGGCGGGCTCATGAACAGACTGATACTGGGTTGCGAGTGTACCCCATCGTGCTCGTTGCGCTGTACATCGTATCGCCCCTTCCTTGCCATCAACCGCCTTGCTCCCGCCTCGAAGAACCAAAGCCCGCTGCGGGACAAGCGGACGGTGAAGGATAGCGTTCGGGCGTGCCGGTGGAGCCAGCGCACGTTCACGCCCAGCAACCCGGCCGCCTTCTCTCCTCGGAGGTCAGCAGTCGGTCTTCCGGGGGCGGGCTTCCACCCTGGCCGAAGCGGAAACGGCGGCCGGACACGCATCGAGCACCGCCGGCAGCACCGCCGCCTTGAGGCGTGCGGTACGCCGCTCCTCGGGCGTCAGGTCCGTGACGCGGCCGGGGTCGTCGAGCAGGTCGCGTTCGCAGCAGCGGTTCATGAATGGCTCTGGCTGGGCGCGCGCTCTGAAATGGTGACGCCTCAAGACGTTGTGTTGCTGAGCACGTCGCGCGCTCATGACGGCGGGCTCCACGCGGGTCTGGTCGTTTCGCGCAGATTGGAGCGGGGCCTTCACTCCAGACCCGGCCGTGAGGTAGAATCAGGCCGCTCTCGCGGTTTTCAATCCGCGTGCGAGCCAATCGCCGCCCGGCGTGGGATCCGTCGGGCGGTTGCGTCTTTCCGGGCCGTGGGTGGGGCGGGATGGCCTTCCGCCATGCCCGGCACCACCCGCGGCGCGCCCCGCCGCACGTCAGTGCACGGTCTTGTGGAAGCGCGTCGTGGCGAAGCCCAGCAGACACGCGCCCATCCCGAGCAGGGCCAGGAACTGTGGCCACAGCGCGTCGAGGCCCGCTCCCTTGAGGAAGACGGCGCGCACGATCTCGAGGAAGTGCCGCAGCGGATTCAGGAGCGTGAGCCACTGGAACGTCACCGGCATGCTGGAGACCGGGAACATGAAGCCCGAGAGCAGGATGAGCGGCATGATGAAGAGAAAGGAGGTCATCACGGCCTCCTGCTGGGTGTTCGAGATGGTCGAGATCAGGAGCCCCAACCCGAGCGTCGAGAACAGGTAGAGCACGCCCGCCAGCAGGAGCAGCAGGAAGCTGCCCTGGAACGGCACGCGGAACCAGAGCAAGGCGACCGCCGAGATGAGCACCAGGTCCACCAGGCCGATGATCGCGAAGGGGACGGTCTTCCCGATGATCAGCTCCGCCGGCGAGAGCGGGCTCACCATGAGCTGCTCGAGCGTGCCGAGCTCGCGCTCGCGAACCACCGCGAGCGAGGTCAGGAGCAGGCTCAGGATGAGCATGATCGCGCCCATCACCGCGGGGACGTTGTAGTCGCGGCTCTTGAGCGCCGGGTTGAACCAGGCCCGCTCGCGCAGCTCGAGGGGGGGCGTGCGCGCGAGCCCGCCCCGCGCCAGCGCGTAGGCCTGCACGATTCTCCCGGCGTACCCGCTGGCCACGGTCGCGGTGTTCGAGTTGGTGCCGTCGAAGAGCAGTTGCACGCGGGCCCGGGCCTGCGCGAGATCGCGTGCGAACCCGCGGGGGACGTGGAGGCCGACCACTGCGCGGCCGTGATCGAGGGCCGCGACCAGGTCCTGCGGCCGGTCCGAGTCGCCAGCCGGCCGGAAGTAGCCCGAGGCGAAGAGCGTGCGGGTCAGGTCGCGCGAGGCCTGTGTGTGGTCCTGATCCACGACGAAGGTCGGGACCCGGCGCACGTCGGTGGAGACGACGTAGCCGAAGGCCAGGAGCTGGAAGACCGGGGCCAGGATCACCATCCGCGTGAGCCGCGGGTCGCGGAACACCTGCAGCAGCTCCTTGTGCACCACCTCGCCCAGGCGGTCGAGGCGCGCGGGTATCATCACGCGAGCTCCTTCTTGAAGGCGCGCACTGCCAGCGCGAGCCCGGCCACCGCGAAGACGATCATGAGCAGGCCCTGTGGCCAGAGCACATCGGACCCCACGCCCTTGAGGAAGATGCCGCGCGTCACCACAAGGAAGTAGCGGGCCGGCACGAGGTAGGTCAGCAGTCGCAGCGGCAGCGGCATGTTATCGATGGCGAACATGAAGCCCGAGAGCAGGAACCCGGGCAGGAACGTGACGATCATGCCGATCTGCGTGGCCAGCAGTTGCGTGCGGGAGACCGCGGAGATGAATAGCCCCAGGCCGAGCGTGCCGGTCAGAAACGCGAGCGAGGCGCCGAACAGGAACAGCGGGTTCCCGCGGAACGGCACGTGGAAGAGCGCGACCCCGACGATCGAGCAGAGCGCCACGTCCACGAGCCCGATGCCCAGGTAGGGGAGGAGCTTGCCGATCACGACCTCGAGCCGCGTGACGGGCGTCGAGGCCAGCTGCTCCATGGTGCCGCGTTCCCACTCGCGGGCGATGGTGAGCGAGGTGAGCAGCCCCGCGATGATCATCATGATGACCGCCACCAGCCCGGGCACGATCATGTTCCGGCTCGACAACTCCTCGTTGTACCAGACGCGGGTCTCCGCGCTGACCGGCAGGCGCACGCGCCGGGTCTGCAGCAGGACCCGTGCGGAGTACTGCTGGGCGATGGCCTGGGTGTAGCCGAGCGAGATGGTGGCGGTGTTGGCGTCGCTGCCGTCCACGATGGCCTGGACCACGGCCGTGCGCTCCGCTCCGAGGTCGGCCGCGAAGCGCGGCGGGATGACGAGCGCGAGCCGCGCGGCGCCACGGTCGAGGAGCGGCCCGATGTCGGCGGTGCGCCCCGGCCAGGCGACCAGCGTGAAGCGGCCCGAGGCGCGGAAGGCGTCCACCAGCTCGCGCGAGTCCCGGCTGTCGTCCTGGTCCACGACCGCCATGCGGATGTCCTTCACGTCCCAGGTGATCGCGTAGCCGAAGAAGACGAGCAGCGCCACCGGCAGCAGGAAGGCGAGGATCAGGCTGCGCGGGTCGCGCCGCAGTTGCAGAACCTCCTTGCGGGCGATGGCGAAGAGCCGCATCCGGTCCATGGGAGCCCTCAGTCCGCCAGCGCGCCGCCCGAGGCTTGCACCAGCGCGACGAACACGTCCTCGAGCGATGGTTCGACCACCTGGAGCCCGTGGAGCGCCAGGCCGTGGGCAGCGAGCGCGCGCGGCAGGGCCCCCCGCGCCGCCTCGGCGTCGCGCACCATGGCGTGCACGGCGCGGCCGAAGAGCCCGACCTCCATCACGCCCTCGACGCCCCGCAGGGCCTCGACCGCCTTCGGGCTGTCGTCGGTCGCGATCTCGATCAGGGGCGCCGGCATCGCGGCGCGCAGGACGGCCGGGCGGTCGAGGGCGATGATCCGGCCGCGGTTCATGAGGGCGAGGCGGTGACAGTACTCGGCCTCCTCCATGTAGTGCGTGCTCACAAACACCGTGGTGCCGCGCCCGGCCAGCGCGTGGATCAGGTCCCAGAAGTCGCGGCGCGAGATGGGGTCCACGCCGGAGGTGGGCTCGTCGAGGAAGAGCACGGGCGGCTCGTGGAGCACGGCGGTGCCGAGCGCCAGCCGCTGCTTCCAGCCCAGCGAGAGCTCCTGGGTCAGGCGGCCGCGGTGGTCCCGGAGGCCCGCCATCTCGAGCACCCAGTCGCGGCGCTCCGCGCGGCGCGCGCGCGGCACGCCGTAGAGCCCGGCGAAGAAGGCGATGTTCTCCTCCACCGTCAGGTCGCCGTAGAGCGAGAACATCTGCGACATGTAGCCGATGTTCCGCTTCACGGACTCGGTCTCGCGCGCGAGGTCGAAGCCCGCCACGGTGCCGCGGCCCGACGTGGGCTGGAGCAGGCCGGTGAGCATCTTGATCGTGGTGGTCTTGCCGGCGCCGTTGGGGCCGAGGAAGCCGAACACCTCGCCGCGCGCGACCTCGAATGAGATCCCGTCGACGGCCGTGAACGCGCCAAAGCGGCGCGTCAGGCGCTCGACCGTGACGGCCGCGCCGCTCACGCCGGACCTGCCCGCGCGATGCGCTCGATGAACACATCCTCGAGCGAGGGCGCGACGGGGCGCGCCTCGCCCACCGCGAACCCCGCGGTGCGCAGCGCGGCGACGATGCGCGGGGCGTCCGCAGCGGCGCCGGCCACGGCGACGTGCAGCCGGTCGCCGAAGACCGCGGCGCCGCGCACGCCGGGCAAAGCGCGGATCGCGGCGCGCGCCTCGTGCGCGCGGTCCACCGGCACGGCGAGCATCTCGATCCCGAAGGCCCGCTGCAGCCGCTCGGCCGAGTCGAGCGCCACGAGCCGGCCGTGGTCCAGCATGGCCAGCCGGTCGAATCGCTCGGCCTCGTCCATGTAGGCGGTGCTCACAACCACGGTGGTGCCGCGAGCGACCATCTCGTGCACGATGAGCCAGAGGTCGCGCCGCGAGATCGGGTCCACGCCGAAGGTGGGCTCGTCGAGCAGCAGGATCGCGGGCTCGTGCACCAGGCAGCAGGAGAGCGCGAGCTTCTGCTTCATGCCGCCCGAGAGCTGCCTGGCGAGCCGCGACCGGAAGGGGCCCAGCGCGGAGAAGCGGAAGAGCCGCTCGAGGCGCGCCGGCCGTTCGGCGCGCGGCACGCGGTAGAGGTCGGCGTAGAACTCCAGGTTCTCGGCCACCGTGAGGTCGCCGTAGAGGCCGAAGCGCTGCGACATGTAGGCGATCGAGTGCTTCACCCGCTCCGGGTCGCGGGCCACGCTCACGCCCTCGAGCCGGGCGTCGCCCACGGTGGGCCGCAGCACCCCGGCGAGCATGCGCAGCGTCGTGGTCTTGCCCGCGCCGTCGGGGCCCACCAGGCCGAACAGCTCACCGCGCCGGACGGCGAACGAGAGCCCGTCCACGGCGGTGAGCGCGCCGAAGCGGCGCGTCAGGCCGTCCAGCTCGACGGCTACCGGCCGGTCCGCGGCCGCCGCGCGCTCGGCCGGCGCTTCCGCGGGGCCCGCGTCCATCACTTCGCGAGCGTCAGCCGCACGTCAGCTGGCATGCCCGGCTTGAGCTCGAAGGCCGCATCGCCGGTGATGCGCACCTTGACGGCGTAGACCAGCTTCACGCGCTCCTCGCTGGTCTGGACATTCTTGGGGGTGAACTCGGCCTCGCTGCTGATGTGGACGACCTCGCCGGGGTAGGTCCGGCCCTTGAACGTGTCCGACGTGATGTCCGCCGCCTGCCCGGTCCGCACCGCGCCGATGCGCGTCTCGCTCACGTAGATCCGCACCCAGCGATCGCCGCGGTCCATAAGGGAGACCACGGCCGAGCCCGCCGCGACGATCTCGCCGGGCTCGCGGTGCCGCACGGTGACCACGCCGTCGAAGGGCGCGCGGATCACCATGTTCGCCAGGCCCGCATCGGCGGCGCGCAGGGCGGCCGCGGCCTGCGCGACCGCCGCGCGCTGCGCGGCGATGCGTTCCCGGCGGGGGCCGGTCGCCACCAGCCGGTACTGCTCGTCGGCCTGCTGGAACTGGCTCCGGGCAACGTCCAGCGCGGTCCTGGTCTTGTCGAACGCCTGCTGGCTCAAGACCTGCGTGCGGATCAGCTCCTGCGCGCGGTCGAAATCCCGCTGCGCGTCGTCGAGCCGCTGCTGCGCCGCGTCGCGGCCGGCCCGTGCCTGGCCCACTTCCTCGCTGCGCGCGCCGCGCTCCAGCTCCTCGAGCAGCGCGCGCGCGCCGGCCAGCTGGGCGGCGCCCTGCTCCCGGCGGGCCAGGGCCTCGGCCCGGTCGAGCGTGGCCAGCACGTTGCCGGCGCGCGCGGGGTCGCCCTCGCGCACGCGGATCGAGTCGATCCGCCCCGGGATCTGGAAGCCCAGTTGCGCCTCGGTCGCCTCGACCGTGCCGGAGGCCGTGAGCCGGCCGCGCTCGGCGGCGCGGCGCAGGGACGGGAGGGCGGTCAGGACCAGGATCACGGCCAGCGCGAGCGGCGCGATGACGCGGGGGTTCGGTTTCATGACGGGGATCTCCGGGGTCGGGGCGTGCGCGCGGGGCGTGCGCGCGGCGTGCCGGGTACGCGCAGGGCCTGCTCGAACACGGGCCAGGCGGCGCGGGCCTGGCCGGTGACGTCGAAGCGGCCGTCGCTCAGGGTCCACAGCACGCCGGCCGGCTGGATGAGACCGAGGAACAGGATGGCGAGGGAGCGGGCGTTCACGTCGGAGCGGATCCGGCCGCGGCGCTGGCCCTGCCGGATGATGCCGGCCACGCCGTCCAGGTAGCCGGAGAACACGCCGAGCAGCCGCTGGCGGCGCTCCGGGTGGCCGAGGTGGTAGTCGTCGGACAGCACGATGCGGGGCAGCGCGCGGTTGAGGCGGATGAGTTGCATGTGGCGCCGAAGCAGCCGGCGCAGCGCCTCGACCGGGTCGTCGGTCTCCGCGCGGGCGGCCGCGACGGCGCCGAGCAGGCGTTCGCGCAGGCGCTCGAGCACCGCGTCGAGCATGGCGTCCTTGCCGGCGAAGTGCCGGTAGATGGCCGAGGGCGCGAGCCCCACCCGGCGGGCCACGGCGGCGATGCTCAGGCCCCGCAGGCCGTGGTCGGCCACCACCGCCAGCGTGGCGTCGGCCAACTGGTCCCGGCGAACCTCGGTGTGGAGCTTCTCGCGCGACACGCCGCCTCCGGTTGTGAACGCGCATTCACAATAAGACGGCGCGGCGGGCCGGGTCAAGGCCCCGGCGCGGAGCCGCGACCGGGTCGCAGGCCTGGTCGCAGTGGTTCGGCGGCCGGGCCGCGCCGCCCGGACCGGCGGACCGGCGGCGGGATGAACCTTCCTCGCCCGAATGGTATGCTCCCTGCCGCTTTGCCTCATCCGGACGACTGCATCAAGTCCCGCTTCAACACTCGCGTGCAGGGGTATCCCCCGGGCGATCACGGTGGAGGCCGTGGTCGGGCCTGCGGTCGGAAGGCGCGCCTAACCGAGAGGTTGCGTCATGGGTGATTCGAAGAAGGCCCGCGTCATCATCATGGGAGCCGCCGGCAGGGATTTCCACAACTTCAACGTCTACTGGAAGCGACGGACGGACGTGGAAGTCGTCGCCTTCACCGCCGCGCAGATCCCCGACATCGCGGGGCGCGTCTATCCGCCGGTGCTCGCCGGCCCGCGGTATCCGCGGGGCATCCCCATCCACGCCGAGGACCGGCTCGATGACCTGATCCGCGAACTGCGCGCGGACTTGGTGACCTTCTCCTATTCCGACGTCTCCCACGAGTTCGTCATGCACCAGGCCTGCCGGGTGAACGCGGCGGGGGCGGAGTTCTCGCTGCTGGGCGCAGCCCAGACCATGATCGAGAGCACGAGGCCGGTCATCGCGGTGGGCGCGGTGCGCACGGGCGCGGGCAAGAGCCAGACCTCGCGGCGCGTCGCCGAGATCCTCAAGGGCATGGGCAAGAAGGTGGCCGTGGTGCGGCACCCGATGCCCTACGGCGACCTCGCCCGGCAGGCTGTGCAGCGCTTCGCCAGCGTCGCGGACATGGACGAGGCCCGGTGCACTATCGAGGAGCGCGAGGAGTACGAGCCGCACACCGCTATGGGCAGCCTGGTCTTCGCGGGCGTGGACTACGAGGCGATCCTGCGCCGCGCCGAGCAGGAGGCCGACGTCGTGCTGTGGGACGGCGGCAACAACGACACGCCGTTCTACCGCCCGGACCTCAACCTGGTGGTGGCCGACCCGCATCGCCCCGGCCACGAGCTGCGCTACTATCCGGGCGAGACCAACGTGCGCATGGCCGACATAGTGATCATCAACAAGGTGGACACCGCCGACCCCGAGGCCATCCAGACCGTCGAGGCCAACGTGCGGGCCCTGAACGCGAAGGCCGCCATTCTGCTCGCCGACTCCCCGGTCACGGTGGAGCGGCCCGAGGCGGTGAAGGGCAGGCGCGTGCTGGTGATCGAGGACGGCCCCACGCTCACCCACGGCGAGATGCGCTACGGCGCGGGCCTGGTCGCCGCGCGCAAGCTGCAGGCGGCCGAGATCGTGGACCCGCGGCCGTACGCGCAGGGCTCCATCAAGCAGGTATACGAGAAGTACTCACACCTGACCCAGATCCTGCCGGCCATGGGCTATGGCGAGCGCCAGGTCGCCGAGCTCTCGGCCACCATCCAGGCGGTGCCGTGCGACCTGGTGCTGATCGCCACGCCCGTCGACCTGCGGCACCTCCTCACCATCGACAAGCCCTCGACGCGCGTGAAGTACGAGCTCGAGGAGCACGATCGCACCGTACTGCCACTGGCCATCGCGAAGGCCGTGGCGGCGCAGAAAGGCGCAACGCCCCATGCCTAGTCCCTGTTACCTCTCGGTCAAGGATCTCACGGCCCCGCAGACGCTGGAGGTCCTGGGCCTCGCCGCCCGCCTCAAGCGCGAGGTCCAGGCGGGCACGCCGCACCTCCGGCTCGCGGGCAAGACCCTCGCGATGATCTTCCAGAAGCCCTCCCTGCGGACCCGCGTCTCGTTCGAGGTGGGCATGACGCAGCTCGGGGGCCATGCCATCTACCTGGGGCCCTCCGACATCAAGCTCGGCGAGCGCGAGACGGTGGAAGACATAGCCCTGACAATCTCGCGCATGTGCAATGTCATCATGGCTCGTGTGTTCGGACACGACATCGTGGCGGGGCTGGCGCAGCACGCCACGGTGCCGGTCATCAACGCGCTCTCGGATCGCGAGCATCCCTGCCAGACCCTGGCCGACCTGCAGGCGATACAGGAGCGCAAGGGCCGCTTCGAGGGGCTCAAGGCCGTGTTCGTGGGTGATGGCAACAACGTGGCCCAGTCGTTCCTGTACGGCGGTGCGCTGCTCGGGATGAGCGTGACCGTGGCGTGCCCACCGGGTTACGAGCCGCTGCCGGAGATCGTGGCGGACGCGACTGCCATGGGGAAGCGGGCCGGGGCCGCGATCGGGGTCTCGAACGACCTGATGGCCGCCTGCCGCGGTGCCGATGTGCTCTACACCGATGTCTGGGCCAGCATGGGGCAGGAGGCCGAGGCCGCGAAGCGGAAGCACGATTTCAGCGGCTGGCAGATCGACGCCGCGCTCATGGCGGTGGCGAAGCCGGACGCGACCATCCTGCATTGCCTCCCCGCGCACTACGGCGAGGAGATCGCTTACGCCACCTCGCGTACGCCCAACTCGGCGATCTTCGACCAGGCCGAGAACCGGCTGCACGCGCAGAAGGCGCTGATGTTGTACCTGATGGGTGCCTGAGGCCGGGACGGATGGAGCGGCGATGACCGACGGGAAGAGGAAGGACGGAACGGGGGAGACGCTGCGCGGCGTGGCGGTGATCATCGTTGCGGGTATCGCGCTAGGCCTGGCGTTCAATGCGCTGAGCCTGGCGAGCAAGCCGCCACGCGGGCTCTCGTGGATCACCGAGACCGAGAAGATGCCGAGCCTCGAGGAGCTGCAGCCCGGTTCCGGGCTGGTCCCGGCTCCCGCGCCGGGGCCGGTCGTGGCGCGCGGGTTCGCGCTCGTGGGGACCGCCTGGGCGCAGGAGTCCGCGGCGCCCGCGGCGGCGGACCTCGGCTGCACGCCGCCCGCGAAGCACCCCCGAACGGCGGCGAAACCGGCCGTGGTGCAGAAGCCCACGGTTCCCGCGAAGAAACCCGCGATTTCGCCGAAAAAGGCATCCGTGAAATCGAAGCCCCCGGTGCCCGCCGCCGCGGTCCCGGTCCCGCCCGCGGCGGCCAGGGCGGACCTGCCGTTCGTCCCGGACCTGGACCAGCCCATCGAGGTGAAGCTCCCGAACGTGAAGCGGTTCTTCGACGCGGGCGCGGCGGTCTTCGTGGACGCGCGCGAGGCCCCCGAGTTCGCCGAGGGACACATCGCCGGCGCCCTGAACGTGCCCTTCGACGAAGCGGTGAGGAAGCCAGTCCTGCTCGAGCCCTTCAAGAAGGCGGGCAAGCCGCTCATCCTCTACTGCGGCGGCGGGGACTGCGAGGTGTCGAAGGACCTGGCCAGGAGCATGCTGGCCGAGGGCATTCGCAAGGTGCTGGTCTTCACCGACGGCCTGCCGGCCTGGAAGGCGGCCGGGTATCCCGTGGGAACGGGCGCGGCGAAGGCGGCCCAATGATGGGCTTCCTGGCCGCCGCCCCGGTGCGTCGTGGCGCTCAGGTCCTCCTGGGGCTGTTGTTCCTGATCGCGGCGCTCGCCAAGATCGTGGACACCGCGAGCCTGGCGCGTGAGGTCCACAACTTCCGCCTGGTGCCGTTCTGGTCCGAGCACCTGGTGGCGATGACCCTGCCCTGGATAGAGCTGGTGGCCGGGCTGGCGCTTGTTCTGGGCATCCGTTCTCGCGCGGGCGCGTGGGTCGTGGGCGCTCTGCTGGTGGGCTTCACCTTCGGCATCGTCATGGCCATGGCGCGTGGTCTCGACTTCCAGTGCGGCTGCTTCGGCACCGCGGACGCCACGCGGGTGGGCTGGGCCAAGCTGGTCGAGAACCTCGGCATGCTCGCACTCGCCGTCGTGGGGTCGCTCCGGCCGAGGTAGCCGCGAGCTCCGCGCTGCCGCCGCAGCCCGCAGACGCACGAGCCCGCGCGGGCTCGTGCGTACTGCGGGTTTCCGGGCTCAGTACGCCTGCTCGCCCGCCTTGACCACCCGGGCGCAGGCTCCGGCCAGCCCGTCGTGCAGCGCGCGGATGTCCGACTCCTTCCACTGCGCGCGGTCGCCGCGCACGAAGGTGGTCTTGTCCGCGCGGTTGTCGAAGCGTCCCACCGGCAGGTACCAGACGCGGCCGTGGGCCTCGACCCTCACCGTGTCGGGCCGGTCCGAGGCCTGGAGCAGCCAGTCCATGTCGTCGCAGCCGTAGTCGCCCAGCATCACCGCCATGGGCACACCGTGGTGGAGGATGGAGCCCGGGTCATTGGGGTCGGTGCGCTCGATGTTCTTGCGCCGCGATTCCTCGGGCGTGACCCAGACGTACAGGACCGAGGCGCGCGCGAGGATCTCCTCGGAGAGTGTGGCGAGCGAGTAGCGGTAGCCCAGCGGCGCCGGCAGGGGCATCGTGGCCTTGTCCGGGCCGCCGCGCGCGAACTCGATCACCACGGTGCGGCCCTTCAGCGAGTCGGGGATGCCGGCGTTCTTGTCGCGGAGCAGTTCGGCGCACTCGGCCTCGAGCGCCTGCACGATCTCCCGGCGCACCGCGGGCTCGAGCTGGCCGAGCGCGGGGCGCGCGGCGACCTTGCGGCGCGCGGTGTCGAGGCGGTCCAGGAGCCACTCGGCGGCCGATGCCGGCGCCGGACGGTGGCGCTTCACGAGGTCGTCGAAGTCCGCGTTCAGCAGCTCGATCAGCGTGCCCCAGTCGCGCGGCTCCTTGCTCGGCAGATCGTCCGAGTCGAAGAACACCCCGTCCTGGCCGCGCTTGCACAACTCCTGGCTGATGCGGCGCATCATGTGCACGTAGGGGTAGTCGTCGAGCTGCACCGTGGGACCGATGTGCATCTCGTCTCGGCACTGCTCGGGGGTGAGGCTGGCGAGGTAGCGGCGGACTTCCGACTTGCCGGAGGCCGGCAGGGCCGTGAGCAGCAGGACATCAATCAGTCTGGACATGTGGGGAACCCGCATGTGTGGAAGTATTCCGATCCAGGGTATCAGTGTGACGCCCTTGCCGGAGCGATCAGGGGTGAACCGCACTGTAGACGATTCCTTCTCTTCAAGGCAACTTCTCGCGCCCGCCCGCGGGAGCGACGGACGCCGGCGCGATGCCAGCCTGGACCACTCATGAGCCGACCGCCTGCGAATGCGGGCTGCCCGCCGATCGCGGCGCTGCGAACCCCGGTCGTTCCCCGGGGTTCGCGCCTTGCGCTCAG
>Ga0315286_10002651_pt1 | contig 16738 bp, 13 predicted proteins | sample YL17G10_0_MG_FD_205038 | JGI IMG/M metagenome (GOLD analysis project Ga0315286, IMG submission 205038) | Sediment microbial communities from Yellowstone Lake, YNP, Wyoming, USA - YL17G10_0 | ecosystem: Environmental > Aquatic > Freshwater > Lake > Sediment | place: USA: Wyoming | collected...
GCTCCTCCGAACGGGGCACACGCCCGGGCAGATCGCGGTCATGCCGGAAGGCCGGTTCCTGGCCGTCCTCCGTCGCCGCCACCAGCCACGCCGCTTCCTGCGCTGGATGGGCCGCCGGTTGCGGGCGGCCGCTCGCGACAGCGAGCCGACGCCGGAGACGGCGGGAGCGGTCCTCCGCTGTCGCCTGGCGGCCGAGCGGGTCCTCGCAGCCGATGCTGCGATCGCCGAGCTCGATGCCCGGATGGCGGTACTCCTCGAGGCGACCGGCTACGCCTGGCTTCGGGGTCAGATCCGGGGACTCGGCGACGTCGGCCTGACGAACCTGCTCGCCCTGACCGGCGACCCGGCTCGCTTCGACGACGGCCGCTGCCTCGTCAAGCTTGCCGGTTCCAATCCGACCGAGCGGAGCTCGGGCGAGCGCCACGCCTCGGGTGGGATCCATCGGCGCGGCCGGCCGACGCTGCGGCTCGTCGCCTACCAGGCCGCGATCAGCCTCGTCCGCTACAACCCCGACTTCCGCGCGCGGTACCTGGCCCTCATCGCCGAGGACCGCCCGCGACGGTTGGCCAAGAAGCAGGCGCTCATCGCGGTGGCCAACAAGCTGCTCCGGACGCTCTGGGCCATGGCCGTCACGGGCGTGCCGTACCGGAGCGAGATCGCCCGGGGGGAGGTGCGACCACAGCCGATCGCTGCCTGACCCAGCCGCTCGCGGCCGGACCGGGTCGGCGGGCAAGCCCATTCGTCCATTGGGTACAACCCGCCGCTGATCAAGGGTGACCCCGCCGTCCCTGTCCAGCTCGAACGCGGGCTGAAGGGCAGAACCCGTATCACTTCCTATGTGGAGCGGGACGGCAGGTCCAGACCGACCGACTCGACCCGCGCCGCGCTCGCCGAAGGTGAAGCTTGACAAGGAGCTCATGGGATGATCAGCGGCCGCCCTCGTAGAAGTTCGTGCGCTGGAGGAGCTCCGGCAACCGGTAGTCCTCCGTGATCCCATAGTGGAGCTGGAGGTAGTACTTCGCGACCTCCGTCGCCGTGTTGCCGAGTGTACCGGAGTCATAGATGAAGACCGCGAAGGCCAAGCGCGAGTCGGGCTTGGACACGTCGCCCGTCGGGTTGTCTTTCTTCCAGGCGTTCTTCGGCGTGAACCCCACGAACCAGTGGTGGTAGGGCAGCACGCCGTTCTCGTCGCGGACGCCGAACTCGGCCGTGCCGGTCTTGCCCGCAACCACGATGGGAAGGTCTGCCAGGTTGTACGTATGCCGGCTCGTGACGACAAGCCGGGCTGCCTCGCGCATCGTCGTGAAGACCCAGCTTGGAGCGGCAATCTTGCGGATCACCTTCGGCGTGAACGATCGAACGACGGTCCCGTCCGGGTCAACGATCTCGCGAACAACCTGCGGCTGGTAGAGCTTGCCGCCGTTCGCCATGGCCGCATATGAGTTGAGCACCTGGAGCGGCGTGGCGAGATCGTAGCCCTGGCCGATTCCGGCCTGGAGGACCTCCCCCGGGAACATGGTCTGGCCGAACGTGTCCAGCTTCCAGGCGTCCGTCGGGATGACGCCGGCGGCCTCGGCGGGCAGGTCGATCCCGGTCTTCTGGCCGAAACCGTACTGCCCGGCCCAGAAGGCAAGACGCGCGATCCCGAGCCGCTGGGCAAGCTGGTAGAAGAAGGTGTCGCTGGAGTGGGCGAAGCCCTGCGTGATGTCGAGGGCTCCCCATCCGGCTCGGTTCCATTCGTAGAACCGGGTGGAGCCAATCTGGACGTACGGCTTGCTCAGCACGGTCTCGGTCAGGCCGAGCTTCTTGTCGGCAAGCACGCCCGAGCCCGTGACCAGCTTGAACGTGGACCCGGGAGGCTGGATCTCGCCGATCGCGTGGTTGATGAGCGGCAGGTCCTTGTTGCCGAGGAGCTTCTGGAAATCCGCCGTGCTGATGCCGCGCGCGAAGAGGTTGGCGTCGTAGGTGGGCTGGCTGACCATGGCGAGGACCTCGCCCGTCTGCGGGTTCATGACGATGATCGCGCCGCGCTTGAGCCCCGCCTTCTTGAGACCCCATTCGAGGGCCTGCTGCGCCAGCCGCTGCTCCTTCGTATCGATCGTCAGGACAAGCGAGTTGCCGGCCTGTGGCGCCGTCGTCGTCGCGAGGACGCGAAGCGTGCGCCCGGTTCCGTCCTTCTCGACCTCGCGAACCCCGTATGTCCCGCGCAGCGTGGACTCGTAGACGGACTCGACCCCGGCTTTTCCGATCCGGTCATCGGGGAGGTATTTATCGCTCTTCAGCGACGCGTAGCCGGCCGCATCGATGGATCCCGTCCAGCCGATCAGCTGGGTCAACAGCGATCCGTACAGGTAGTTGCGGCGCGCCTCGACCTCGACCTCGACGCCCGGAAGGGTCAGGCTGTCCTCGGAGATCAGGCGCGCCGTCTGCTCGGGAACGTCGTGCGCGATCGGCACGGGATCGAACCGCGAGCCGGTCGCGCCGTCGAGCGTTTCCGTGATCGTGGTGGCGGCGATGTCGAGCAGTCCGGCGAGACGACCGACCACCTGCGGTCGCTGTGTCTGCGGAAGGTCGGCGGGTCGAACCGAGACAGTGAACGTCGGCACGTTCTCGACGAGGAGCCGCTTCGTGCGGTCGTAGATCAGCCCCCTCGTCGACGGTACGGGCTCCGTCGCGATCCGACGGCCGACCTCGACCACCGGCGCGATCGCCGCTGGTGCCGCAGCCGGAATGCCGGCGAGCTGCATCGCAAAGAGACGCGTCGTGAGGCCGCCCAGGACCAGCGCGACCGCCAGGGCAAAGGCGACGAAGCGCGCCGGCCGTCGCTGGTGGGTGGCGGGCGTCTGGAGGATGCTCACCAGTCGACCCGCTCCGTCTCGTCGCCGGACCGGCGCCGCCGGACGAGGGCGGGCAGCGGCGCGATCGCGGCAGCCGCGAGGCCCGCGAGCAGGCCGATCGGGACCACCTGTGCCAGCGGCTCCACGCCCGGTGGAAGCCCACGCAGCGCACCGACGAGCACGACGGTCAGGGCGGACGCGATGCCGGCCGTGATGGCCGCCGTGGCAACCACGATCGGGTAGAACGGGTAGAAAGGACGTGGGGAGATGCGCCCGACGAGCCACGCGGCGCCGACGGCGAGGAGCAGCACGAATGCGGTGAGGCCCAGTGGCCGCATGAGCAGCACGTCGATGATCAGCCCTCCGAGGAAGGCCCAGATGAGGCCACCTTCGAGGCCCACCATCATCGTCCAGACGACGGCCAGAACGATGACGAGATCGAGCCCAGCGCCACCGGCAGCGGCGAACGGGAGGATCGATGACTGAATCAGCGCAGCCACCGCCGCCCCGACCGCTGCGAGAACCAGGCTCATGGCGGTCGTTCCTCAGTGAACCGGCAGCCCGGCGGCACGACATCCGCGCGAACCGCCGGCACTCTGCTCGCCGAGTATACCGAGGGGGCGCAAACCGTCGGCTGGCGCAGGGAAGCCTCGGCCAGGCGGCAACGAGGTGCCCGCGCCCTGTTTCACGTGAAACGCGGACGGGTGCGAGGCGGTCCCCAGGTGCGGGGGTTGCCTGGGCCACGCGGCGCCGGCCGAGACCGCGCGGCGCGGGGCGACACGGGGCGCGCCGACCGGGGCCACGCGGCTCAACGACGGGTGCAGCCTGACGGAAGGCGGGGATACGTGGCAGCGAAGGCGCGCCTGTCACCCTCTCGCCAGGGGGTCGGGAGGGACCGGAATGGTAGACTTACCACGTGATTCCCGAGGAGAACGGCCTGTAGTGGGCCACATGCTTGCGTGCGCCAACCAGAAGGGCGGCGTCGGGAAGACCACAACCGTCGTCAACCTCGCGGCCTACCTCGCCGGGGATGGCCGGCGGGTGCTCGTGGTCGATCTCGACCCCCAGGCGAACGCCACCAGCGGCCTTGGCGCGGAACGCGCAGCCTCCGGCTCGTCGGTCTACGACGCCTTGCTGGGCGACGTGGATCTCCGCACACTGATCGTGCCGACGGCGACACCCGGGCTTTCGCTGGTCCCATCATCCATCGCCCTGGCCGGCGCCGAGGTGGAGCTTGCGAGTGTGCCGCAGCGAGAACGCCGGCTGGCCCGTGTGATCGCGTCGGTCCATTCCGATTTCGATGATGTCTTCATCGACTGCCCGCCATCCCTTGGCCTTCTCACCGTCAACGCCTTGACGGCGGCTGACGCCGTCCTGATCCCGATGCAGTGCGAGTACTACGCGCTGGAGGGCCTTTCCCAGCTGATCGCGACGATTCACCTCGTGCGCGACCATCTGAACCCCACTCTGGCGGTGCGAGGCGTCGTCCTCACGATGTTCGACGCCCGGACGAACCTGTCCGCGGAGGTTGCCACGGAGGTCCGCGAGCACCTCGGGGCGGCGGTCTTCCAGACCGTGGTGCCGAGGAGCGTGCGGCTGGCGGAAGCACCCAGCCACGGCCGTCCGATCGCCGCGTACGCACCCGACAGCCGGGGCGCCATCGCCTACCGGGCGCTCGCGACCGAGCTTCGGAGCCGACTCGACCACGAAGCCCGGGGGCGGCACGGGGAGCACGGTGACGCGGCCCTGCCACCGGGGTCCGCCGCGACGCGGGGCGCGGCTCCCGCGATTGCCGTTCCGCGACCGCTCCTGCCGGTCGTCTCCGGCGCGGGCATGCCGGGAAGCGCCGCGTGACGGCGCGCCCGGCGTCCCTGGGTCGCGGTCTCGCTGCCCTCATCCCGCAGGCGGCCTCCACGACGCCAGTGCCGACCGAGATCCCGATCGACCGTATCGAGCGGAACCCGTACCAGCCGCGCTCGGTGTTCGAGCTGGACCAGCTTGACCAGCTTCGCGCCAGTATCGCGGCCCACGGAATCCTGCAGCCGGTGCTCGTGACCGAGACGCTGGAGGGGTATCAGTTGATCGCCGGCGAGCGTCGGGTCCGCGCTGCGCAGCTCGCCGGCCTCACGCGCATCCCGGCGATCGTCCGCCAGGCCGCCGGCCGAGAGCAACTGGAGCTGGCGCTCGTCGAGAACCTCCAACGGGCCGATCTCAATGCGCTCGAGGAGGCCCGCGCGTACCGCCAGCTCGCCGGTGAGTTCGGGCTCACCCACGACGAGATCGCCGGCCGTGTGGGGCGCGCCCGCTCGACGATCGCGAACACGATTCGACTCCTCGAGCTGGCGCCCGCCACGCTCGAGGCACTCGGCGCGGGGCGCATCAGCGAAGGTCACGGCCGGGCGCTGTTGGGGCTCGATCCGCTTCGGCAGGCCGAGCTCCTCGCGCTCATCGAGCGCCGAGGGCTCTCGGTTCGGCAGGTCGAGGAGCTGACCCGCCGGCTCCGCGAGGCACTGGGTCCCGCCGTGGGCGGCCGGACGGCCGCGGCCATGGACGGCGAGATGGAGCGCGTGGAGGAGGATCTCCGTCGGTCTCTCGGCACGAAGGTGCGGCTCGTGCGTTCGCGCAAGGGCGGTCGGATCATCATCGAGTGGTATGGCGAGGACGAGCTGGGCCGCCTCTACGAACGGCTGACCGGAGGGGATTCGTGACGGATCGGGCGACGGGCGCGGGCGTGGGTTCGGGTGCGGCGAGCGGGACCGGCAGCCGGTCGAAGCGGGCGTCGGGCGGCAGTGATTACACCGCCGCCAGCATCCAGGTCCTCGAAGGACTGGAGGCTGTTCGTCGCCGACCCGGCATGTACATCGGCTCCACCGACGTGCGAGGCCTCCATCACCTCGTCTGGGAAGTGGTGGACAACTCGATCGACGAGGCGATGGCCGGCCATGCGACCCGGATCGACGTGACGATCGCCGCCGACGGCACCGTCACCGTCTCTGACGACGGACGCGGCGTCCCGGTGGGCCGGCATGCCACCGGGAAGGATGCCCTGGAGGTCGTACACACGGTCCTTCACGCGGGCGGGAAGTTCGGAGGCGGCGGGTACAAGGTGTCGGGCGGCCTGCACGGAGTCGGTGTGAGCGTGGTCAACGCGCTCTCCGAGTGGCTCCGCGTCGAGACGGCGCGCGACGGCTCCATCTGGGCCCAGGAGTACGTGCGCGGCAAGCCGACCACGGCCGTCTCGAAGGTCGGACCCCAGGGGCACCGCAGGGGGACGCGGACGAGCTTCCGGGCCGACCACGAGATGTTCGAGAGCATTGACTACAGCTTCGAGACGATCACCCAGCGGCTCCGGGAGTCGGCCTACCTCAACAAGGGACTCTGGATCCGCCTGACCGACGAACGGGCGGATCGCGAGCGTTCCTTCTGTTTCGAGGGCGGCCTGGTGTCGTTCGTCCGCCATCTCAACCGGAACAAGGAAGCCCTCCACGCGCGCCCGATCGCCGTGGAGAAGCGCGAGGGCGCGACGTCCATCGAAGTCGCGCTCCAGTACAACGACTCCTTCACGGAGAACGTCTTCGCGTTCGCGAACAACATCAACACGGTCGACGGCGGAACACACGTCACCGGGTTCCGCGCCGCGCTCACCAGCTCGCTCAACGACTGGGCGCGCAAGGCCGGGATCCTCAAGGACACCGACTCGAACCTGAGCGGGGACGACGTCCGGGAAGGGCTGACCGCGGTCATCTCGGTCAAGCTCGTCGATCCCCAGTTCGAGGGCCAGACCAAGGCGAAGCTGGGCAACGCCGAGGTCAAGGCGCAGGTCCAGGCGGCGGTCACCGAGGGGATCGTCCAGCACCTCGAGGAGAACCCGGCCGACGGGCGGCGGATCATCGAGAAGAGCCTGACCGCTGCCCGCGCCCGCGAGGCGGCCCGGAAGGCCCGCGACCTGGTCATCCGCAAGGGCGCCCTGGAGGGGATGGCCCTGCCGGGCAAGCTCGCCGACTGCCAGGAGCGCGATCCGGCGCGGAGCGAGCTCTACCTGGTGGAGGGCGACTCCGCCGGCGGCTCGGCGAAGATGGGCCGTAACCGCCGGTTCCAGGCTGTCCTTCCGCTGCGCGGCAAGGTGCTCAATGTCGAGAAGGCGCGCCTGGATCGCGTCCTCTCGAGCGAGAACGTCCGGCCGCTCATCATCGCCCTCGGCGCCGGGATCGGCGACACCTTCGATCTCGCGAAGCTCCGGTACCACCGGGTGATCATCATGACCGACGCCGACGTCGACGGCGCCCACATCCGGACGCTCCTGCTCACGTTCTTCTACCGGCACATGGGCCAGATCATCGAGAACGGACACCTCTACATCGCGCAGCCCCCGTTGTACCGGGTGAGCACCGGCAAGCAGACGCTCTACGCCCAGTCGGAGAAGGAGCGCGAGGCGGCGATCAAGAAGCTGAACGCCAAGAACATCTCCGTCCAGCGCTTCAAGGGCCTCGGCGAGATGAACGCGGATCAACTCTGGGAGACCACCATGAACCCCCAGACCAGGACACTCCTGCGCGCCGAGATCGATGACGGCGTGGAGGCCGACGCCATCTTCACGATGCTGATGGGCGAGAAGGTGGCTCCGCGCAAGAGCTTCATCATGTCCGAGGCGCGGAAGGTGCAGAACCTTGACATCTGAGGTCGTGACCGCGGCGGGACGGTTCGAGGTCGCACCCCACAGCTGCTTCGCGTGCGGCGAGCTGAACACCATCGGCCTTCGCCTGGTGCTGCACGTGGCCGGCGACACCTGCTGGACCGAGACAACCCTGGCGCCCGACTTCTGTGGATGGGAGGACGTCACGCACGGCGGGATCGTCGCCACGATCCTTGACGAGGTGATGGGCTGGGCGCTCGCCAGCGCAGACTCGTGGGGGTACACCGCGAAGCTGACGATCGACTATCGTCGCCCCACGCCAATCGGGCGCCGGCTGCGGGCGGAGGGGCGCCTGGTCGAGCGCCGAAGGCGCCTCCTCACGACGCGCGCACAGTTGGCGGACGCGGAAACGGGCGAGCTCCTGGCCACGGCCGATGCCCTGTACGTGGCGGCGCCCGCTGACCGTAAGCAGGCACTAAAGGATCGCTACCGGTTCCGTTTGGTCCCGGAGGGCGACGCGGCGCCCGCGGGCACGCTCGATCCTCCGAACGAGGCGGCTCAATGACCGCCGCCGTGGCTGCCCGCGCGCCGAGCGCCACGACCATCGCATCCACTGCGTTCGTTGCAACGCACATAGATGCAGCGCGCGCCCTTGGGCGCAGGCTCGCCGATGAGGTGGACGGCCCGGCGGGCTTCGTGGCGGCCACCCGCGACGGCCTGGCAACGCTCGCGGATCCGGCCTACCTGGCCGGGCAGCGGCGGGTGGCGCCCGGAGTCGGGCAGTTGCTCGGCGTTCGGCTGCCGCTCCTTGAATCCGTGCAGCGTGCGCTGGCGCACGAGCTGCAGGGCGTGCGCGCTGCGCGGCTCCTCCCGGTCGCGGAGGCGCTCGCCCGCGATCCGCTCGGGGAGCTGCGCTGGTTCGCGTGCTGGCTCCTCGGCCGGATCCTGCCGGACGATCCTGAGCGCGCCTGGCAGGTGCTCCGCCGGCTCGCCGCGCAAGCGGGTGACTGGATCACCGTCGATACGCTGGCGACGATCATGGGGCCGGGCATCCTCCGCGAGCCATACCGCTGGGCCGAGCTGGAGCAGCTGGTCTACAGCCCCAGCCGTTGGGAACGCCGGCTCGTGGGCTCGACGGTCGCGACAATCCCGTTCGCCGACCGGGTGGCCGGGCGGACGCCGGACGTGGCCGCACGCGGCTTGGCGCTTGTCGGCTTCCTGGTCGGCGACCCCGAGCCCGACGTCCAGAAAGCGCTCAGCTGGGCACTTCGCAACCTGGCGGCCGTTGACCCGGCCGGCGTCAGCGAGTTCTGTTGGCGGGAGGGCAGGCGCGCCGCTGCAACGGCGGATGGGTGCCGCGCATGGGTGGTGCGGGACGCGCTCGCCAAGCTCGCCCCGGCCGACGCCGCTGGAATTCGCGCGCTGCTTGCGGGCGTCCGCCGGGTGCCCGGTGCCGCCAATACGTCCGCCGCCGCCGCGACGGCCGCCGGCTTCGTGCGGGCGGGTCGTGGGACGGCCCCGCCCGGGACCCCGCCTGACCTGGACCGGAGATCCATGCCGTGACCGACGACCTGGGCAACATCCGAACGATCCGCATCGAGGACGAGATGCGGACGAGCTACCTCGACTACGCGATGAGCGTGATCGTGGCCCGCGCGCTCCCGGATGTCCGCGACGGCCTCAAGCCGGTCCACCGCCGGATCCTCTACGCCATGGGCGAGATGGGCCTGGCCTCGAACGCCTCGTACCGCAAGTGCGCGGCGATCGTCGGCGAGGTGATGGGCAAGTACCACCCGCATGGCGACCAGGCGATCTACGACACCCTTGTCCGCCTGGCCCAGAGCTTCTCCATGCGCTACCCGTTGGTGGACGGGCAGGGCAACTTCGGTTCCGTCGACGGCGACTCAGCTGCCGCCATGCGCTACACGGAGGCGCGGCTCGCCCCGATCGCTGCCGAGATGCTCGCCGACATCGACAAGGCCACCGTCGACTACGTCGACAACTACGACGGGCAGCATCGCCAGCCTGTCATCCTGCCCGCGAAGCTGCCGAACCTGCTGGTCAACGGGAGCTCCGGCATCGCCGTGGGGATGGCCACGAACATCCCGCCGCACCACCTCGGCGAGGTTGTCGACGCGACGATCGCGCTCATCAACGACCCGGAGCTGACCACCGACGACCTGTGCGCGTTCGTCAAGGGACCCGACTTCCCGACCGCCGGTTCCATCTTCCGCTACGAGCAGCAGAAGAACGCGCTCACGGGCGTCACCGAAACAGTCGACGCGATCCGTCAGATGTACGCCCACGGCCATGGCCGGGTGATCATGCGGGGCCAGGTCGCCTTCGAGGAGGCGCGCCGCGACCGCGTGGCGATCATCGTGAGCGAGCTGCCCTACCAGGTGAACAAGGCGTCGCTGCTCGAGAAGATCGCCGACCTCGTCAAGGACAAGCGCATCGACGGGATCGCCGACCTCCGCGACGAGTCCGACCGGGACGGGATGCGGATCTACATCGAGGTGAAGAACGATGCGAACCCGCACACGGTGCTGAACAACCTGTTCAAGCACACGCCGATGCAGCTCGCGTTCAACCTCAACATGCTCGCGCTGGTCGACGGCCAGCCGCAGACGCTCCCGCTCAAGGCCGTGATCGCTCACCACGTCGACCACCGTCGCGAGATCGTCCGCCGGCGGACCGAGTTTGAGCTGGGCAAGGCCCGAGAGCGGGCCCACATCCTGGAGGGGCTCAAGATCGCGCTGGACCACCTTGACGAGGTGATCCGGACGATCCGCGAGTCGGCCGACGTGGAGACCGCCCGGCGCAATCTCATGGAGCGCTTCGTCCTGAGCGAGCTGCAGGCCCAGGCGATCCTGGACATGCGCCTGGCCCGCCTCGCCGCCCTCGAGCGGAAGAAGATCGAGGATGAGTACCTGGCGGTGATCCAGCAGATCGCCGAGCTGGAGGACATCCTGGCCAACCCGGCCCGGATCCTCGCGATCATCAGGGACGAGCTCACCGAGCTGAAGCGGAAGTACGCCGGCGAGCGGCGCACGCGCGTCGTCGACGACTCCTCGCGCGAGATGACCGACGAGGACCTGATCGCCGACGAGGACGTCGTGGTCACGATCAGCCGTCGCGGCTACATCAAGCGCCAGCCGGTGGCGACCTATCGACGCCAGGGCCGCGGCGGCAAGGGGATCATCGGGATGGTCACCCGCGAGGAGGACGCGGTGGACAGCCTCCTCGTCGCCAACACCCACGACTGGGCGCTCTTCTTCACCAACCGCGGGCGCGTGTTCTCGGCCAAGGTGCACATCGTGCCGGACGCCAGCCGCCAGGCGAAGGGGATCCCGATCATCAACCTGCCGGGCGTCCAGGTGGATGCCGGGGAGGTCCCGACGGCTACCGTGGTCCTGCCCGATTTCAAGGCCGGCGGCTCCCTGGTGATGGCAACCCGGAACGGGATCATCAAGAAGACCACCCTGGAGCAGTTCGAGAAGGTCCGCTCGTCGGGCATCATCGCGATCACCCTGGACGAGGGCGACGAGCTTGCCTGGGTGGACGCCGCCAGCGGCCACGAGGACATCATCATCGCCACCGGCCTGGGCAAGATTGCCCGCTTCAGCGAGACCGACGTACGGGCCTCGGGCCGCCCGGCTGGCGGCGTGATCGGCATCCGCCTGGCCCAGAAGGACGACTACGTCGTGGGCATGAGCGTGGTGCAGCCCGGGACGGACCTGCTGGTCCTGACCGAGACGGGCTACGGGAAGCGCGTGGCGCTGCGGGCGTTCCGGACGATGCGCCGTGGGTCCCAGGGCGTCCGCCTCATCAGCCTGGAGGGCCGCAAGACAGGAAAGGTAGCGGCCGTCCAGCAGGTCACCGACCGGGACGAGGAGTTGCTGCTCATCTCGACCGCCGGCCAGGTGGTGCGAACCGATGTTCGGACGATCAACCGCCAGCGGCCCGAAGCGCGCGGCGTCATCACGATGCGCCTCAATGAGGGCGACCGGGTGGCCGGAATTGCGGCGTTCCGCGAAGGGCTGGCGGAGCGGGAGAGCATGGGCGACAATGGCGGTCCCGACGCGGGGCCGACCGGGCCGGGTGGGGATCCGTCGGGAGGATAGCGGGCTTCGGCGCGGAGGAGGCGCTCGTGTACTCGGACTCGTTCGACGTCTACACGGGCAACGCCAACCGCGGCCTTGCCGGGAAGATCTGCCGCTACCTGGGCGTCCGCCTGGGCGAGGCCGAGGTCTTCTCGTTCGCGAACGAGAACATCTTCGTAAAGATCCTCGACAACGTCCGCGAGAAGGACGTCTTCCTGGTCCAGCCGACCTGCCACCCGGTCAACGAGTCGATCATGGAGCTCCTGATCATGATCGACGCCTTCAAGCGGGCGAGCGCCGGGCGGATCACGGCGGTCGTCCCGTACTACGCGTATGGGCGCTCCGACAAGAAGGACCAGCCGCGCGTCCCGATCACCGCGCGCCTCATTGCCGACATGATCACGGTGGCCGGCGCCGACCGCGTCCTCACGATGGACCTGCACCAGGGCCAGATCCAGGGTTTCTTCAACATCCCGGTCGATGAGCTGACCGCCGTCCACCTCCTCTCCAACTACTTCCGCCAGAAGGCGCTGACGGACATCGTCGTCGTCACGGACCTGGGCTTTGCGAAGCGCGCCCGGACATTCGCCGAGCTGCTGGACGCGCCGCTCGCGATCATCGAGAAACGACGCGTCGGCAACCAGGACCGGGCCGAGCTGCTCAACGTCATCGGCGAGGTCCGCGGACGGCGCGCGATCATCGTGGACGACGAGGTCGACACCGCCGGGACACTGATGGAGGTGGTGCGGGCCCTGGTCCGGGAGGGCGTCGAGGAGATCTACGCCTGCGCCACCCACGGAATCCTGTCCGAAGGGTCGGTCGACCGGATCGCGGGCTCCCCCATCCAGGAACTCGTGCTGACCGACTCCGTGCCGCTTCCGCTCGAGAAGCGGATCCCCCAGATCACGACGCTCTCCGTGGCGCCCCTGATCGGCGAGGCAATCCGCCGGATCCATCGCGGCGAGTCGGTCGGTGCGCTCTTCAGCAGCGAGGCGTCACTGACGCAGGAGATGATCCTCTGGGAGGGTGGCGTCGAGCAGACGCTGGACGCCCGGACCGGCGTCATCCTGCCGCCGGAGCACCTGACGACGCGGCACGACCCCAACCATCCAGCTGATATCGCCGGTGTGGCGCCGGCCCGAAAGTTCGGAGACCGATGACCCTCCAGTTGCATCAACCTGACGGCCAGGGCGGCCTGGAGCCCCGCACCGAGACGCCGAAGGACTGGCGCACGCAGCTCCGCTCGCCGCGCTGGAGCGCGTCCCCGCTGGCGAACCGCGAGATGAACCCCACCCGCACGTCCGTTGCGGTCCTCTTCTGGCTGGCGCTGGGCGCCCTGACGTTCGTGCTGCTCCTGGCTGGATACGGCTCCGGGTTCTGGAAGTAGCAACGGGCGACCTCGTGGAGCCCGGCGGCGACGCCGCGGCGTCGCGCCCATGTCCGAAGCGCCGAGCCGCGGGTGTCAGCGTGATCGTGGGCGGCCTCATGGAGCGCATGCGCATCGGCACCGAGACGCGGGTTCTCGCGGGGAGCGACGGCGGTCTCAGCCTGATGCTGCCCGATCCGGACGCGCCCGGCGCCGGGTGATCGGCGGCCTTCGAAAAGTCCCGCGCCTATACTGACGGTCCCATGGTGCTCGGCTTCCTCTCCCGTTTCGTCGATTCCAACGACCGCGAGGTCCGGCGTCTCCAGCCGCTCGTGGACGCTGCGAACGCCCTCGAGGCGGGCCTCCAGGGCGAGTCCGATGCCCAGATCCGGGCCCGCATGGATGAGATCCGGGCCGAGGTGGCGGAGCTCCAGGGGGGCTTCGGCCCGACCAGCGACGAACTCGAGCAGGATGACCCCGCTCGCCGCCGCGACCTCGAGACGGAGCGCCGCAAGAAGGAGACCGCGCGGCTCCAGGCGGCGCTCGACGACGTCCTGCCGGAGGTCTTCGCGGCCGCCCGCGAGGCGATGCGCCGGACGCTCGGGATGCGTCACTTCGACGTCCAGCTGATGGGCGCGGCCGTGCTCCACCAGGGCAAGATCGCGGAGATGCGGACGGGCGAAGGCAAGACGCTCGTCGCACCGATGGCCGCCGCCCTCAACGGGTTGACCGGCCGGGGCGTCCACGTCGTGACCGTGAACGACTACCTGGCCCGCCGCGACGCGCAGTGGATGGGTCCGATCCTGCACCTCCTGGGCGTCTCGGTCGGAGTCGTGGTGGGCGAGGACGCGTACCGCTACGAACCAGGCTACCCGACCAGCGACGAGCGGTTGATCAACCTCCGCCCGTGCCCGCGCCGGGAGGCCTACGCGGCCGACGTCACGTACGGCACGAACCACCACTTTGGGTTCGACTACCTGCGCGACAACCTTGTCACGGAGATGGACCAGCGCGTCCAGCGGGGCCACTACTTCGCGATCGTCGACGAGGTGGACAACATCCTTATCGACGAGGCGCGCACGCCGCTGATCATCAGCGGCCAGGCCGAGGAGTCGGCCGACCTGTACTTCCAGTTCGCCCGGCTCGTGCCGCGCCTTCGGGCCCGAGCGGAGGGCGATGAGGAGGGAGGCGACTACTTCGTCGACCTCAAGGACCGCGCGGTCTCGCCGACCGAGGAAGGCATCACGAAGATCGAGCAATGGCTGGGCGTCCAGAACCTGTATGACGATCCGCGGCTGACCCGTTACTTCGACGCGTCGCTCAAGGCGCATGCGCTCTACAAGCGTGATCGCGACTACATCGTGCGGGACGGCCAGATCGTCATCGTCGACGAGTTCACCGGCCGCCAGATGCCCGACCGGCGCTGGAGCGAGGGCATCCACCAGGCCATGGAGGCCAAGGAGGGGCTTCGCGTCCAGCGCGAGTCCGTGACTCTTGCCACCGTCACCTTCCAGAACTACTTCCGCCTCTACGCGAAGCTCGCCGGCATGACCGGCACCGCGATGACGGAGGCCGAGGAGTTCCACAAGATCTACAAGCTGGAGGTCGTGTCGATCCCGACCAACCAGCCCATGATCCGCGACGACGAGCAGGACCTCGTCTTCCGCAACGAGCAGGGCAAGTTCAAGGCGCTCCTCGACGAGATCGTCGAGATGCGGGACGCGGGCCGGCCGATCCTCGTGGGAACAGTCAGCGTCGAGAAGTCGGAGATCCTTTCCGAGCTCCTGGGGCGGCGCGGCGTGAAGCACGAAGTCCTCAACGCGAAGTTCCACGAGAAGGAGGCGCCGATCGTGGCCCAGGCGGGCCGCTCGAGCGCCGTCACGATCGCCACGAACATGGCCGGCCGAGGGACGGACATCCAGCTGGGCGGCAACCCCGCCGGGATGGCCTCGGAGATCCTCCACCGTCACGGGCTGAACCCTGCCGAAGTGGACAAGGCCACCTACGACGAGGCCTTCGCCGAGGCGAAGGCGATCTGCGACGCCGACCACGAGCGGGTGGTCGCCGCGGGCGGGCTCCACATCATCGGGACTGAGCGTCACGACTCGCGCCGGATCGACAACCAGCTCCGCGGCCGCGCCGGGCGCCAGGGCGACCCCGGCTCGTCGCGCTTCTACCTCTCCCTTGAAGACGACCTCATGAAGCGCTTTGCCTCCGAGCGGGTGGCGGGCCTGATGGAGCGGCTGGGGCTGGAGGACGACGTCGCGATCGAATCGCGGATCGTCAGCAAGACGATCGAGAGCGCCCAGACGCGGGTCGAGGGCTACAACTTCGATATCCGGAAGCGCGTCGTCGAGTTCGACGACGTGATCAACAAACAGCGCGAGACGATCTACGCCGAGCGCGACAAGGTGCTCCGCAACGAGGACCTGACCGAGACGACCAACGCGTTCCTGGACGAGGAGCTGGACGCGCTCCTCGCCACGTACTGCACGGCCGAGATTACCGACGACTGGAACATGGAAGGGCTCACTGCGGCGCTCCACGCCATGGGCCTCGAGGGGCCGGGAACCTCGGAGGACGAGCTCTGGGAGGTCGGCGGCCGCGAGGCGCTGGCCGGTCACCTTCGCGAGCTGTCCGACGCGAAGCTCGAGGAGAAATCGGCCGAGGTTGGCGCCGAGGACTGGTCGATGATCGAGCGCCTCGTCCTGCTCCGGACGGTCGACGCGCTCTGGATCGAGCACCTGACGGAGCTCGACGACATGCGGCGCGGGATCGGGCTCCGCGGCTACGCCCAGCAGGACCCGCTCAACGAGTTCAAGAAGGAGGCGTTCAGCCTGTACGACCAGCTGAGCGACCTGATCCGCCACCAGGTGGCGACGACGGTCTTCCGCGTCTCGGTGGTCCGCCATCCCTCGACCCCGACGGCCGATGAGGCGGAGCTCGCCGCGAGCCTCGGCGCCGGCGCCGCGGCGATTCGGTCCGCGGGCGCTGCCGCCGACGGCGGTCGGCCCGCCGCGGGCCGCCAGGAGCCCGCGGCGGGCGCCGCAACCGCGCCGAGCGTGACTGGCGCGGCCCCGACGAGCGCCACCTTCTCCGGCGGCGGGGCCTCCACCTCGAGTGCCCGGCCCTCGGGGCCTTCGGGGCCGTCGGCGGCGACCGTGGCGGCCGCTCGAAACCTCCCCGCGGCGCCCGCCCTCCGGGCGATGCAGGAGCGGCTGGGCGACCAGGCCCGCACCGACTCCGCGAAAGGCGCGAACCCCGCGGCCGCCAAGCTCGGCCGCAACGACCCCTGCTACTGCGGGTCAGGGCTCAAGTTCAAGAAGTGTCACGGCCGCTGAGCGATCACGTCGGGCGATCGCCGGTCCGTGAGCTCGCCCTGGTGGGCCTTTCCGTGCTCGTCGGCAGCGTCCTCGTCGCCGGCTGCGCGACCTTCGGGATCTGGCAGCGCGGCGGAATGGACGAGACGCGGCCGGTGGACGCGATTGTCGTGATGGGCGCGGCGCAGGCGCCGGGTTGATCCTTCGCCGGGCCCCGGTCTTCCGGCCCGGCTGGGCGGCCGATATCTCCCTCTGTCAGCCGAAAACACAGCCGAAAACTCCCTCTTGGCCACTTCGCGTTGCCCTCGTATACTCACGTCATTGCCATCGACCGGCGATGCCCAGCTCGCGTCCCGGCGGGAATTCGACCGGCCTGACGTCGCCACTGCAGTGCTGAGGGAGCGGTGAAGCAGATCACTGACGCCGCCTTCGTCGATCTCATCGCCTGTGAGCGAGATTGCAGGAACTGCAGCTACGCC
>Ga0315286_10002653_pt1 | contig 16737 bp, 16 predicted proteins | sample YL17G10_0_MG_FD_205038 | JGI IMG/M metagenome (GOLD analysis project Ga0315286, IMG submission 205038) | Sediment microbial communities from Yellowstone Lake, YNP, Wyoming, USA - YL17G10_0 | ecosystem: Environmental > Aquatic > Freshwater > Lake > Sediment | place: USA: Wyoming | collected...
AGCTTCTGTTTGATTTTCAAAATATGGTTGGCGTGAATCGCCACATCCGTGGCCTGCCCTTCCGCGCCCCCCATCACCTGATGGATCATCACTTCACCATTAGGCAGCATGCTTCTCTTGCCTTTGGCGCCGGCTGAAAGCAAAAGCGCCGCCGCCGAAGCCGCCATACCGATGCAAATCGTGGCCACATTGGCTTTCACATGCTGCATCGTGTCATAAATCGCCAGCGCCGCCGTCACCGACCCGCCGGGCGAGTTGATGTATAATTTTATATCCTCTTTGTTGTTTTGCGAATCCAAAAACAAAAGTTGGGCGATCGCGCTGTTAGCCGACAAATCATCAATCGGCCCACCCAGAAAAATAATCCGGTCTTTCAAAAGCCGGGAATAAATATCATAAGCCCGCTCGCCATAAGTGGTTTTTTCGATTACGGTAGGAATCAGGTACTGATTAGTAATTTTATTAGACATAAAATTTTTGAAATCCAAATGTCAAAGCTCAAATTATACCAAATCAATGATTAAAATTAAAATGTCAAAATATTTTTAGATTTTGGATTTTGAGCTTGATTTGGAGTACTTTGGATTTTGGATTTTGAAATTACAATTTCTCTAGAAATTGGAACACTTTCTCATTCTCGAGCATTCCCTTCACATGATTATACAATCTTTCCATATCAATATTCTTTTCCAGATTTTTGACATTCTTGTAATATTGCATCATCTTGTTCATTTCCGCTTCAATTTCAACTGAGTCGGCGGCAATTTCTTCCAGCTTGGCAATTTCTTTGAGCAGCAGCGCGGACTTCACTCTTTTTTCCGCCATCGGCTCCCAGTCTTTTTCCAGTTCTTTTTTGTCTTTCTTTAATTTCTCGAGATATTGGTCCAGACTCATGCCCATTGGTGCCAAATTTTGCTCAAATTCATGCATCATCTGATGGATTTCGCCGTGCGTGAGAATCCCAGGCAATTCAATTTCCGAATTTTCAATAATTTTTTCAATAAAATCATTTCTTTTTTGTTCTTTGAGTTTCGCCACCTGCTCCTCCTCCATGCCTTCCTGGATATTTTTCTTGAGCGCTTCCAGATTTTCAAAGTTGCCCAAAGACTTCGCAAACTCGTCATTGAGTTCCGGCACCTGCCGCTCCTGCACCAAATTCATTTTCACTTTGAAGGTCGCCGGTTTTCCGGCCAAATCTTTTTTGTGATAGTCCGCGGGAAAATTGAGTTCGAATTCTTTTTCTTCGCCCTCCTGCATCCCGATAATATTGTCCTCAAATCCAGGGATGAAAACTCCGCGGCCTATAATCAGCGGATGATTTTTAGAAGTGCCGCCTTCAATCGGAACGCCGCCCACTAAAACTGTAAAATTAATTTCCACACTGTCGTTGCTTTTGGCCGCGCGCCTCACTGTCACCAGCTTCACTCTGGAGTTAGCCAGTTTTTCCATTTCCAGTTCAATTTCGTCATTGTTCACTTCCGCTTTTTTTTCTTTATGTTCCGCGTTTATTTTTTTGATCGCTTTTTTATATTTCTCCGCCAGTTTCACCTCCGGCATTACCGCCACTTGCGCTTTGAAAACAAAATCTTTATTCTCTTCCAGTCCGCCAGCTGGCGGATCAATCGTAATTTCCGGCTGACCTATAACTTCTAGTTTGGAAGCCACGACAAAATCAGTATAGGCTTTTTGCACAGCCTTTTCCGCCGCGGCATTCAAGACTGCGCTCTGGCCGACTTTTTGCTCCACAATATTGCGCGGCGCTTTTCCCGGACGGAATCCAGGGATTTTAATTTCCTTGGAGACTTCTTCTGCCGCCTGGTCCAGATATTTTCCCCAATCCGCCCACACCACGGTCAGTTCAAATTCAATTTTAGATTTTGGTAATTTCTTAATGTTAGCCTTGTTCATATATGTAAAATTCTTTATTTAAGCCATTTTTTAGATTGTAGCCAATTTGACTTGAAATATTTTCCGGTTGTGCTAGTATTATAAGCACACAGACCTGTATTCCGAACTATCACCGGATGGTGGTGTGGCTGGGACATCCAGCATAGGAACGTGGTCGGAAATAGCCCTTCGGGGCTGTTTTTTATTCTACTTGAATTTCCACTCGTCTTCAATGTGCTTTTCTATAATATTTTTATAGACACCATTGTCGGTCTTTTCCTCATCATAAGATCTTCTCATGCTTCCTGCAACCATATCCGCCAATTGAATCAAAACATTGTTTTTTGAATTTACCAGCTTGCACTTTTTTATAATTTTTGCTTCTTTGGTATTCAAATGTTTTCTTAGATAGGAAAGAAATGTCCTTCTAAAAATCCTGTCTCCGCTTCCATCTATTTTTATGGAGGCCTCGGAAATAGTTGCGTTGCTATATTTTAAAAGCATCTTGATCGCGTAACTATAAAATGATTCCCTGTTATTCCGCAACTCTTCGCTGAGTATTAAGCTTTTATCAATAATCAAACTTCTGATCCTGAAATTAAAAACGCTCACGGTTTCCAGAAAACCTTCGCGGATTTTTCTTCTGGATTTATTAAACTTAAATTCAACTCTATCAGAAAATCCCGCGTCTCTTCTGAACTGCTTGATTGCCACCGCAGTTTTTTCAGCTTCAAGATTATCGTCAAAAATAACCGCGCTAATCACAAAAAATCTGCTTGACCCCTTATCCAGCTTGAACCCCGCATCGCCAGAGTCGTCAATAAAAATTAACATGTACTTTTTTATTTTTATTTATTTTAGGCATCCGCTTTCATTTAAAAATATTCGATCCCTTGTATTAGTTCTTGTCAAATTTGTTTGGGAAGCAACTGATAGCTGCTTCCCAAAATTTTAACCTTGTCAGCTTTCCTGCCCTCGAAATTCATTCTCCAAAGCTTTAATCTCTTTTCTATCTGTAATAATCTTCTCGATATCAGTTACAGGAATCAAATCAAGGCAATATTCGACACCATCTTCGACAAGAAATTCTGCTCTGAAATGTTTTCCTATAATCTGTGTGATTCGCCCCGGTCCTAAATCTCGTCCCCTTACCAATGCCCAATTGCCCGGTTTTAATTTCATTTCCTTTTCCTCCTTGTTTTGATTTTTAAATTAACATTCCCACAATTAGTAACGCCACGATATTCAAAATCTTGATCATCGGATTGATCGCCGGACCGGCTGTGTCTTTGTATGGATCGCCGACTGTATCGCCAGTAACCGCCGCCTGATGAGCGAAAGATCCTTTGCCGCCAAAATGTCCGTCTTCAATATATTTCTTGGCATTATCCCAGGCGCCGCCGCCGCTGGTCATGGAAATCGCAACAAAAATACCGGTGATAATTGAGCCAACCAGCAATCCACCCAAAGCTTCAATGCCCAGAATAAATCCAACTAAAATTGGCGCCAGCACCGGAATCAAAGCCGGCACAATCATTTCACGAATAGCCGCTTTGGTTACAATATCCACTGTTCTGCCATAGTCCGGTTTTTCCGTGCCGGCCATAATGCCCGGTTTGGTCCTAAACTGGTTGCGCACTTCTTCTACTACCGCGCCAGCCGCTTTGCCCACAGCTTGCATCGACAGCGCGCCAAAATAATAAGGCAGCATTCCACCAAGAAATAGCCCGGCCAAAACTTTCGGATCATTAATTAAAAACTGGATTGTGGCCGGAATGCTATGCGTAAAATCGCCAAATAATACCAATGCCGCCAGCGCCGCCGAACCAATGGCATAACCCTTGGTCACTGCCTTGGTCGTGTTGCCAACCGCGTCCAAAGGATCGGTTACATTTCTCACGTCCTCGCCCATCTCCGCCATTTCCGCGATCCCGCCTGCGTTGTCTGTAATCGGCCCATATGAATCAATGGCCACAATTATTCCTGCCATGGAAAGCATGGCCATGGCCGCAATGGAAACACCATAAAGCCCGGCCAAACTGAAAGCGCCGAGAATTGCCGCCACAATCACCAGCACCGGCCAAGCTGTCGACTTCATCGAAACCGCGAGGCCTGTAATAATATTGGTTCCGTGTCCGGTTTCCGACGCTTTCGCAATATCCTTTACGGGCTTATATTTCGTTGAAGTGAAATATTCCGTAATCACCACCATCGCCGCCGTGACCGCCAGACCGATGAGCGAGGCTAAATAAATATTGATAACAGAATATTTTCCATTGCCTTCCATTAAAATTTTGGTCGCCGGATAAAAAGCCATAGCCGCCAAAACTCCCGAGACAATCAGGCCCTTATACAGCGCGCCCATAATATTTTTTTTGTTTCTTCCTAGTTTCACAAAAAAAGTTCCAATGACCGAAGTGATAATGGAAATCGCGCCCAGAACCAAAGGAAACATAATGGCGTTGGGAAAATTAGCCAACATAAGGGATCCTAAAATCATAGTCGCGATCGAAGTCACCGCGTATGTTTCGAAAAGATCAGCCGCCATACCGGCGCAATCGCCCACATTGTCGCCCACATTGTCAGCGATTACCGCCGGGTTTCTCGGATCGTCTTCCGGAATGCCAGCTTCCACTTTGCCAACCAAATCAGCGCCGACATCCGCCGCTTTGGTAAAAATTCCTCCGCCAAGGCGCGCGAAAATTGAAATCAAACTGCCGCCGAATCCCAAGCCGATCAAGGCGTGAATGTCTTTGGTAATAAAATAAAAGCCAGCCGTGCCTAAAAGCCCCAGTCCGACCACCAAAAGTCCAGTGATACTACCGCCTTGGAAAGCTACTGTAAGCGCTTTTTGCATTCCGCCGCGCGCTGCTTCCGCCGTTCGCACATTGGCGCGCACGCTGACATGCATGCCGATATAGCCGGTCAGCGCCGAAAGAAAAGCGCCAAGCAAAAATGCCACGGCTGTTGTCCAGCCTAAACTTGGAATCAAGCCGATGATAACAAAAAGCACCGCCGCCACCGCCGCTACTGTTTTATATTGTCGATTCAAATAGGCTTTCGCTCCTTCCTGAATCGCTTTGGCGATTTCCTGCATTTTTGCGTTGCCTGCGTTTTGGCGCAAAACAATTTCCGCCAGAATTATTCCATAGACGATGGCGAGAGTCGCCCCGCCTAATACAAAAATTGTTGTCATAATTTTTAAGTATTAAAAAAATTATTTAGCTTCCTTCTTCTTAATGGCCTTCTTCTTTTTAGCTGGCTTTTTAGATTCTTCGACAACTTCTTCAGTTTTTTCTTCTTTTTTGACTTCTGGAGTTTCTTCCGTCTCCGCCGAAACTTCTTCCGCTTTCACAACTTCCCCGCCTGTTTTTACTCCCATAATATCAATCTTCCAGCCGGTGAGTTTCGCCGCCAAGCGAACATTTTGTCCGCGCTTGCCGATGGCTAAGGATAGTTGGTCTTCTGGCACGCTCACAGTTGCTTCATTTTGCGCTTCTTTAATATCCACCCGCAAAACTTTAGCCGGCGACAAGGATGAGGCAATAAATTTCGCCACATCATCGTTCCAAAGAATAATATCAATTTTTTCTCCGCTCAATTCTTCAATCACCGTCTGCACCCGCGTGCCTTTTTGTCCAACGCATGATCCGATCGGATCAATGCCGTCTTCCGAAGAAGACACGGCGATTTTGGTCCGCTCTCCGGCCTCGCGCGCAATGGCCTTTATTTCCACCGTGCCCGCGAAAATTTCCGGGACTTCCAATTCAAAAAGTTTTTGGATCATTTGCGGATGCACCCGGCTCAAAGTTATGCCAGGGCCTTTCGAACCGGCCTCCACTTTTTGGATATAAATTTTGAGCCTTTGGCCGATGCGGTAGCTTTCCCGCTCCACTTGTTCGGATGGAAACAAAACGCCGATGGATTTTCCCAGATCAATGAAAACGTTGCGGCCCTCAATCCTTTGCACCACGCCGCTCACAATTTGTCCTTCCTTGTCTTTATATTCATCATACATTGCGTCCCGTTCCGCTTCCCTGATTCTTTGGATAATGACTTGCTTAGCTGTCTGCGCCGCCACCCGCCCATAATCCTGTTTGGTTTCCAGTTCAATTTCGATCACATCTCCGACCGCCGCGTCTTTCTTGATTTTTTTGGCTTCCGCCATAGTCAGATCTCTTTCCGGATTATATCTCGGCAATTTTTCCTCTCCTTCTGCTGTAGCCTCAATATGAGCAGGAGCGTGTTCGCCCGTAGTTTTTTCCAATTCTCTTTGTGCCGCTCTTTCCGCCAACTCTTCCTCGCTCACAAATTCGCGCAGAGTTTCATCCACCACTTCTTTCACTAGAAAAAATTTGGTGCCGCCGGTTTTCTCGTCAAAAACGGCCTTGATGTTCTGGCCTTTTTTGCCGTAATCTTTTTTATAGGCCGCGGACAGCGCCGCTTCAATTGTTTCAATTACCTTTTCTTTGGAAATGCCTTTCTCTTCACACAAGGCCGAGATAGCACTGCCAAAATCACCCAGGCCTCCGCCTGCATTCATTTCGTCTTGTTTGTTAGATTTGCGTTTTGCCATAATTTTAATAAATTTAGTTAATTTCTTAAAAAAAGACCCGCCTCATGCGGATCACTCATAACTGTATTACATTTATATCTTAACAAACGTCCTTCCAAAAGTCAATAGGATTTGAGGAGGCTTAGATAAGCCAAAAAGTCAGGGTGGGTTGACTTCCGCCCCACTTTATGCTAATATTTCTTGTTACAGAATTGTAATGATAGATAGGTAAAGATGAGGCGAAAGCCCTTTGAAAAATGAATAAAAATCACAAGAAACTATAAGAATGCCGAAAGGCGAGGAGGAAAAGATGAGTGCGAAAATTGTTATTAATTTTGGAAAACCAATGGCTAACGCCAATGGAGAACTGGAAACAGTTTTTGATGTTGAATGTTCAGAAAATAGCAAACCGCTTGCAGCTGAAGAGCTCGAGCTGTTTGTTACCGGCAAGTCAATCGAAAAGAAAAAAACTGATGCCTCCGGCAAAGCTTCGTTTGCGGTGAAATGTCCGCAAGGCACGACTGTCTTGAAAGGCGAAATAAAAAGCTCGCCCAACAACGGACGAGCAAATTGGACGCTCAATATTCCCGCGGCTGTATCAGCCACGAATCCAAAAACAGCGCCAGCGCAACCAACTGTTAATAAGTTGGATCCGGTAGAAATTCAGGTATTGCGGTCCGCATTGCCCAAGGCCGGAGAGTTCCGTCTGATCGCCCGCGTTCTTAATTATAAAGGCGACGGACTGAAAAACAGAACTGTTGGCTTCTTGTTTCGAGGCAAACTCGAAGAATTGGAAACAAATTCCGGGGGAGTTTGTCAATTTCCAAAAATGGCTACCAGATCTATAAGCATCAAACCGGGAGCCGAAGAAAAGATTACGGCTTTTGTCAGCGGGATTTCCCAGCTGACAACGACTACTCTTTGCCGCCGCAGAAGATTGACGGGAAAAAGCAAAGCGGACGCTTTAAGAAACAATCAGCGCGCAAGAAGATTTTTTGCAGCTGCCGGCATCGCGTTTGGCATTTGGCTCGTCGTAGCCATTTGCATAACCGCTTTTTCCGGATTAGGAGAACCTCTCTTGAGCACTACTCACGCATTAACCGCTCAAGAAAAATTCTACCAAACTATTCCAAAACCGTTGATAATAAGTCAAGCAGTCAGTCCGGAAACCGACCTCGGCCACTGGCAAAAACCGGCTATCTTTCTGCTACTGGGCATTATCCTGCTATGGACAGCTTTTTCCTTCCTCTATGGGATTATATCCTTGCGAGAAGAAGTGGCTGAAGCCTGGCGCGCCGGTATGGAATCCTTGGTTGATAAACACTATGTCCGAGCACACGATCCATTATTCGAACGTTTTGCAGCCTGGTCTGGACATTTGGCGAGAGCAAGAACTCAATCTGTAAGTCCTACTACACAAACTCCCGGACCAACACCTGTCGGCACAACCACAAAGCCGTCGTTCTGGAATTATTTCAGTTCAGATTTGTTATCAGATTTTATTATGGACCTTTTGCCCCGGATTTTCCGGGCAATCGTCGGAAGGAGATAAAAAATGAAAACATTCGCCTATATAATAGGTGCATTAATTTTAGCAATCGGCCTAGCACTGCTAGTCGGTTGGCCGTTCTGGATTATTGTTCTTGTGCTAATTATAGGCGCCAGCCTGCATTTACTAAAAATCGGTGGAAATGCCTGGACTGCGCCAATAGCCGTGGTCGTGGCAATATTTATTATCGCCACACTCACATTTCAATTTCTGACTGGACAGCTTCCACTTACTGCGTCTCTCAAAAAGCTTATCTTGCTTAGTAGAGACATAAGACTCGCAGGCTCACTTAATGAGCCCGCAACTGAAGCCAGAGCCACCACACTGCTTCTCCAAAATGCAAGAGAGAAAGTCAGTGCTGAAAAGGTGATACAGCTTTATCAAGAGGGAAAAGTACCTGAAGCCATGGATTTATTGAAAGATACTATAGTAGAGGGAACAGAGGTTCGTGATATTGTAAGTCTTAAAAATACATCAAAGCCTACCGCTAATCAGTCCGCACAAACACCCGCTCCGACGTCGACAGCAATGCCGCCCGCACAAGTTGCGGCAGCAGCGCCAGTAGAACCGCCGCCCCCAATTAACATTTCCGGAGACTGGAGTTTTGACTGGGGCAATACACCATCAGATTTCCGAATCAGCCAGATTGGCAATAGTTTCTCCGGAAAATCAAACTATGATCCGGGAGTAATGATTGTCAAAGGATCTGTGACGGGAAATCGCGTTGATGGCATCTGGGAATTAATTGGCAGCCCAAGCGGACATTTTCAGGGAGAGTTTCATATAGCTTCTCTAAATGGAACCGCTGGTGAAGGTTCGTGGATTACTTATGAAAATGGACCGCCAAGTTCCCGGCTAATTATCAGCAAAATATAAAAAATCCGGAATCTTCCGGAAAAGGAAAAAGCGCCAGCTTAACCCACAAGGTTAACTGGCGCTATTTATTTTGCAAATTTTTAAAACATTGATCTGGCCTCCAGCGCGTACTGAATCGCCTGGATGACAACAAATGATGACAGGACTACCACCACGCCGATAATGGCATAGAGCATATTCCTTTTGGCTGATTGCATCCTATCCTCATCTCCCGCGGAAGTCAGATATTGGATGCCGGAAATTACAAATCCGATGATCGCAATCACGCCCACGATTCCCAAAAGCCAGGTGAGCAGATTCCGGATAATTTTTGCAATTCCGCCTGGAGGGTCTGGCAATCCTGTGCCGGTTGGAATTACAATTCCAGTTCCCGAAGGCTGTACTCCGGCAGTGCCTCCACCAGGGGCTCCAGCTCCGTTGCTCGGCGAAACACCGCCACCAGGAGCTCCGCTAGAACCACAACATTCTTGAGTACAATCAGAAAAAGGGCCAGCGATTGGAGTCTCTCCCTGACTGCATGCTGCCTTACAGGTTCCAGTGCATTGCGCAGTCGCAGGCGGCGGGGAAGATGAAGTAGCGCAACAAACTAAATCCGGTTGCGCAGGATAATTGGCCGCAGCTAAATATCCGATACAATCCCCATTTGTATCAAAGATTGATTTCTGACTAGTACTGCAGACAGTTTCGCATGTCCCTCCATTACCACATGAAATATTCAAACAGTTAGTTCCGATTGTACAAGCAAGCACTTGCTTATAACAGAACATTGAGGCTGTAACCAGTAAAAACACGATTATTTTTATTTTCATTTTTATAATATAAAAAATTTATTTAAAATGACGAATAAGTATTCAGCGCGTAGTCGATGGCTCTGCTCGATATTCATATTATACCACAACTTCCTCTACAGGCAACTCCATGGGAGCGCCGTGATATTATCAGACAATTTTTCTTTTCGCTTGCCCGTCGTTATTACGAACCCCCGCTTGGCTATTTGAGAATATTCTTCCAGAAAATTTTTGAGCCCCTTCAAGTCTCCCAGCCTGACCTTCGGGCTGCTTTTTATTTCTATCGGAATAACTTCCCCGCCAAGATCAATCACGCAATCCACCTCGGCTCCTCCGGAAGTCCTCCAATAATTAACTTTGTAATTTTTATTTAAAGCCCTTGCGCGCCGGATGATTTCCAGCATCACAAAATGCTCAAACAACACTCCTTTTTGGACATTGGCAGTGTCTTTTGACAACGGCCAGCGAGCCAAGGCGTTGCGGACGCCCAAATCGAAAAAATAATATTTTGGCGAGGCCAAAATTCTTTTCCGGGAATTTTTCAAAAACGGCTCCACTATTTCAATAACCAAAGTATCGGACAAAAGCTGATAATAATTTTTGATTGTCTGCGCGCTAATGCCGGCTTCGTTTGATAATTTCGTATAATTCGGGCTTGTTCCGGATTCCTGGGCGGCTAGCTCCAAAAAACGGGAAAATGCTCCTATGTTCCGGCTTAAGGATTCCGCTCTGATTTCTTCATCCAGATAAATTAAGGCATAGGCTTTTAAAAAATCCTCCCGTTCGCCCTTGGGCAAAGTGATTATTCCCGGAAGCGACCCAAAAACCAAAAGGTCTTCCAAAGAAAGGCGGCCTCGTTCATTGATGTTGTCCATGGCAATCTTTCTTATATGATTTTCCTCTACCAGCCCCAGCTCTCCCCACATCAGCGGATCAAGATAATACCTTTTTATCCTCCCCGGCAAAAGATTGGCTCCGCCGCGCCTTAATTTTCTCGCGGACGAACCGGTCAGCGCAAATTGGGCTTTTTTTCCATCAATTAAATATTGGACAGCGTCGAAAATCTCCGGCACTTTCTGCGCCTCGTCAATAAAAACAATCGGCTTCTTTTCCATGGCCTCAACTTCTCTGATAATTTTCTCCGGATCTTTTTCAAAATCGGCTCTGGTTTTTGGATTCTGCAAAAAATAACTGTGCGTATTCCGGAAACCGCCTAAAAGATGCTGAACAAGAGTAGTTTTACCGACTTGCCGCGGACCCAGGATTAAGCCTGAATAGCCGCTTTTAAGCAGTTTCAACAGCTCTTTTCCTAAAAATCTGCCCAGTGGCTTCTTTTTATTACTCATAACAATGATTTATATTTACCTTGTATATTTCAATCATACATTATAGCGCTCATTTTGTCAAGTGAAAAAATCCGGGGATTATTCCTGGATTCGAATTTTCAAGGTTAAGCCTCAAAAGACTATTAAGATATCCGCAAAATTTAATGCTGCTAGAAGCTCGAATAAGTATTCAGCGCGTAGTCGATGGCCTGGATGATTACAAACCCGATGAGCCCCACGATGACACCGATGATGGAATATTGCATCGCCCTTTTGGCGTAGCCCATCCGGTCTTCGTCTCCCGCCGCCGTGAGATAGATAATACCGGAAATGAGAAAGCCCAAGATTCCGATGACTCCAAAAAGTTCCAGCAGCCAAACCAGGATATTCGTGATTATTTCCCACACTGAACCGCTTGGCAGACCAAAACCGGAGATATTTCCCAGGCTCCAGCCTCCGGATGCTGCCGCGCCCACGGAACCGGAAGAAGCAGTTGGAAAACTGGAAGCAGCAGAAGCTCCTGCTCCACTGCCGCTGCTAGCGCTAGTGCCCGTTGGTAGATTACCTAGGTCGCAAAATCCATTTATGCATGTTCCCAGAGTCCCATCGGGCATGCCGCAGGCTGTTCCATCGCTTTTACCTGCGCAAGAACCGAAATTCGAACTCGCAGGAGAGCCTGAGTTTGCGGGTGTATTTGTTGTATTTATTGTATTTGTTGGAAAGCCGGCTGACGGATTGGTTACGCAGCAAACCTGCCCCATACAAGTTCCGGAAATCTGATGCTCGGTCGCGCTGTCACAAGAAGATCTGCATTGCCCCACTTCGCTCACCGGATCCGTAGGATCGCTGCAGGTCTGCGCCAACGCAAAGCTAGCGGAAAAAAGAAACATTATGGATAACAGAAGAGAATAAAATATTTTATTTCCCATTTGTATTTATTTAAAAGTTTGCCGAGCTGTTAAGCGCCAGGTTGATGGCCTGCAAAATGACTACTCCGACAAGCCCGACAATCACTCCGATGATGGAATACTGCAAAGCGCGCTTGGCCGACGCCATCCGATCTTCATCGCCCGCCGCAGTCAGATAGAGAATGCCCGAAATTACAAAACCAATGATACCTATAATACCAAAGATATATAATATCCAAAGCAGAATATTTAAAACTATTCCGGTAATGGATCCCGCCGGCAAGCCGAAGCCCATATAGTTGCCCACATTCCAGCCGCCTCCGCCACCTCCGCCAGAACCGCTGCTACCGCCGCTGCCAAGACTCAAAGAAAATCCGCTGCCGCTCGAACCGCTCCCAATTGAAAATCCCCAGTTCGTCGCCGCCAGCGTTACTGACGGAATCAAAATTACTGCCAAAATCAGAAGACTCGCGATTTTTGTTTTTGCCATAATTGTATGTTTTATAAGTTATACAAATATTATACCACAATTTCCAAACTTTACATAGTGCTAAACAAAAACGACCTGTGGATAAGTCCCTGGTCGTTTTTGTTTAGGTATACCCCCACACCAATTGTTATTTTTAAAACTCCAACAAATAAATGAGATTATCAGCAAGCAAAAGCTCAATTGGTGTGAGGGGTATATATCTAATTTTTCGAGTACTTTAAAAAGTCGTTGATGATCCGCCCAGCATTGATTCCGCCGCTTTAAGAATTACCAAGCCCAGCAGAGCCACTACTACGCCCACGATTGACCAAGTCATCGCCTTCTTGGCTGTCGCAATCCTGTCTTCGTCGCCGGCCGCGGTGAGATAGAGAATGCCCGCAATCGCAAAACCGATAACGCCCAAAATTCCCACAATTCCCAGCATCCAGTTCATAATATTTTTTACGATTCCAGAGATTGAACCGGACGGAAGATTCGTTCCGGACGGAGCCTGAAACTGAGCCATAGCCAAAGCCGGAACTGTCAGCGCCATAACCGAAACAGATGCCGCTATTGATTTAATTTTATTTTTCATATTTCACCAGCCTTTCTAGTTTGTTTCCCCTTTGGAGATTTTGTTCTTATTTTATTAAACTCTTATTTTTTAATAATGTTTTGTGTTCCATGTTATGTGCTATGTGATTCTATTGCGCCGCAATCAAATCGGCCACCTGCCTCACAATTACCAGCGCGGAAAAAGCTATAATGATTCCGATGATTGAGGCCACTAAAATCTTTTTGCCTTTTTCCATCCGGTCCTCGTCGCCGTAAGAAGTCAGATAAAATATAGCGCCGACTATCAATCCGATTATAGCAACAATTCCGGTAACCGACAATAAAAAGTTCAAAACATTAATGGCAATATCTTTGAGCGTATAGGCTTTGTTCACAATGTCGTCCGCGTTGGTGCCGCTGGCGCCGCCCAGAATAGTTTTTATTTCCTTGAGAAATGTCGGCGCCGCCGCCGCGATGGCGAGGCCCACTACCGCTCCGGTAATGGTTTTTTTGGCGCGCTCCACCGCCTGCTCATTGCCGGCCGAAAGCATATACATCACCGCGCCGATGATAATAAAGATGATGGAAATAAAAGCCACTACTCCTAAAAGAGCGCTCAGAACATTTCCCAAAAATTCGCTCATCGTCGAAGCTTTGATCGGGTTGGGAAAGTCAACGGTTTGAGATGCTCCGGCAGATGTAGCCGCAGGCGTTGTTGTTTGGCCTGCTGGAGGAGCAGTTACGGCCCCAGGATTTTGTCCGACAGGAGTTTTTGTCACCCTAACAAAAATAGGAGCGCTTGACACACTTACGCAGCTGTAATATTTAGCGCCTCTGTTAGCGCACTCCTGATCGCAATCGTTAACACTGGTGACAGTGATAGAACTTCCCACCGCAGGATAATTAAAGGGAATAAGACTGCCATTGGCGCACTGGCATGTATAATTTAGCGCTTTTGCCTGAAAAGGAAAAAGAATGGCAAATAGAAACAACGCTGTTACCATTATAAATATTTTTTTATTTATCATATTTTTGTTAAAAAAATTAATCTTTTATGTGTTATGTAAGTTTAACGATTCATTATCACGCTCACCTGCGAGGCCGCTGCCCGGATGACATCCGCCGGCGTTCCCGCTCCGCGGTTCACTTTGTCGATCATATCGGCGAAAACCGCTTCAATTGATTCCGGGTCGGTTTCATACCAGCTTTTGGCAAAAAGATTCTGCGCCGCGAAAGCCCCGATTTTCGGATCATTTTTTTGTATTTGGATAATGTCCCTGCGCGCCGCCGGCTTCCTGGTTTTTTCCAAATAATCCACCGCCGGATCAAAATTAACCGCCATCGTCTTCTGCTGCCCAGCTACATTAGTGATAACATTGATGGCCGCTTCCGGCTTGGTGGTCAGAAATTTCAAAAATTGCCAAGTTTCTCTGATGCGGACTTCATCAGTGAGAGCTACCTGTCCTGCTTGCGCGCTGTCATAGGCTGTTTTATTTTTCGCCACCGCGTAGCCCCAATAATTGGCATAATTCACTGCCGGCATATTCGGCAATTGCGGAACCGGCGCCACCGCAAAGTTCAATTTGGGCGCTTTGGCCGCGATGGTGTCCATATGCCAGGAATAATTCAGCATCATGGCCACGGAGTTTTCACTAAATGCATCAATAGAGTAATGCAGATTGCGATTCCAGGAATAAAACGATGAGCTGTTATTGGCAAATTGCGTATAAAAATTGAGAGCGTTTTCCCCGGGCGACAAGCTTTGGTCGCCATTCTTCACAATCTGGTCAAAGAGCGCCCTTTTAGTCAGCGGATTAACCATTGTTGTCCCGTTTTGCAGCATTAATAAATTTAAAATATCTGTCGAGCGGTTGATATTATAGGCCGTGCCGATAGCCGCGCCTGAACGGATTATTGAGTTATCAGTTCTATCAATTTTTGTGAGCCTTCTTGCATCTTCTATAAACTCGCTCCATTTTTGCGGCGGAGCAGTGATGCCAGCCTCATTGAAAAGATCCTTGTTATAATACAGTCCCAGCGTATCCACGCTCAAGGGTACCGCGTAAATTTTGCCAGCATTCAAAAAATCATCCGCCACTACATCCACAAAATCACCGCGGAACTTTTGCTCCGTGAGCACCGCGGCCGGCGCTGGAACAATTTTATCAGCAAAAATTGGCAGCCAGTTGTTTTGGATTAAAAATATATCCGGGCCCTGGCCGGAAGCCATCGCTTCCAAAAGATCTTTTTTATATGTGTCCGGCGACATTTTCCGGTAGCTGATGTCGGAAATGTTCGGGTTAACCTTGCGGTAATTTTCAATAATATCAAAAAAGGCGTCCTGATTGTCAAAAAGACCCCAGACTTCCAGCTTCATCGTGTATTTATTCGGGTTCGTCTGCTTGCAGCCGCAACCGCTAAGTAGCAGGATTCCACAAAGAATTATAATTGATGATAATAATTTTGTTTTTTTGTTCATTTTTTATTTTTCCTAAAGCTCGGCTTTAAAGATCTAAAAAAGCCGAGCTTTTAAAATTTCTACTTTATAAGCACAACTCCGTAATGAAAATCTCCCGCGCTGACTTCCTTGAGAACCCCTAGCCCATTTTTTTGCGCCAGATTGATCAGCGCGTCTTTCCCGATCCGCAACTTCCGTTGCGGACCGATGGAAGTATTTTCCGTTATCCATTCCACCACTAAAACCCTGCCCTTTTCCGCTAAAACCCTTCCGGCTTCAGAAAGTATTTTCCCTTTTTCTTTGTTTTGGTAAAGCATATCCTTGATGATCACCCAGTCAACGCTCCCGTCCGGCAGTTTTGAGCCGTTTTCCAGTTCCAAATTTTCCCGCTTGGTGAGAATATTAGTGATGCCTAAATTCTTGGCCTGGCTCCGCACCGTTTCCAATTTTTCCGCCAAAATATCAAAAGCAAAGACCACTCCTTTTTCTCCAACTTTTTTCGCCGCCACCATGGAAAAGTGTCCGGCGCCGCAACCGAAGTCCGCGACTTTCATTCCGTCGTGAATTTCCAGCTGATCCAGCACTGCCTGCGGATCAAGAAATTTTACGCCAAAAGCTAAATCATTTTCCATACCCATATCTTACAACAAAAATCCAAATTCACCAAATAGCTAATGCCCCATTTGCCAATAGGCACGAATTTTTATTATTTTGTTAAATATGTTTTACGATTTAACGGATATATCATCCATCATGCTTTATGCTTTGTATTTGTCATTCTTGAATTCATCACATTCTATCCAGCCATTTTTTTGCCTTAAACAAAGCTAAAACCAAAAACCCGGAGGTTTTAGCCCCGGATTTTGCCGTCTGCGAATTTTCAAGGCTAGACCTTGATTCGTATGCCGGTTTTTTTTATTTCATGAACAAGCGAGTCATACTTATCAGAAAAATCCGCCGGACTGAATCCTACCGGCTCAATCGTATAATCAACATCTCGTATTTTTCTTTTAAGCCATAGATATTGCATTGCTGAAAAGGCATTTTTAAATTTTGGAGAAACAATGCAAAGATCAATGTCGCTCCATTTTTTCTGCGTGCCTTTGGCGTATGAACCGAATAAAACAACCTTGCTGATAGGCAAATTATCTTCTTGTAAAACTTTTACATATTTTTCAATCTCTTCCGCTACTTTTTTCGGTATTGCCTTTTTAACCATAAAAATAATTTATGAGAAATATCCAGATAATCTTGCGTATAATCCGCGGTGCAGGCTTTATGAAAATCGAATTTTATATTCTCATAACGAGCGGATATGTTGAATTTGGTAATAACTCGCAAATTTTCGAGCTGATCATCGGAAAATT
>Ga0315286_10002655_pt1 | contig 16723 bp, 13 predicted proteins | sample YL17G10_0_MG_FD_205038 | JGI IMG/M metagenome (GOLD analysis project Ga0315286, IMG submission 205038) | Sediment microbial communities from Yellowstone Lake, YNP, Wyoming, USA - YL17G10_0 | ecosystem: Environmental > Aquatic > Freshwater > Lake > Sediment | place: USA: Wyoming | collected...
ACGCCTCGGCCGCGCGCGTGTTCCGCCATCGCCTCTGCCCCCAGAACGAGACCGCCGACGGCCCCAGGCCCAGGCAAGGCCGCCGGCGCCAGTAAAGCAGATTGTGCTCCGACTCGTGCCCGGCCCGCGCGAAGTTCGAGACCTCGTACTGCCGGTAGCCGGCGCCCGTCAGCACGGCGGCCGCCGCCTCGAAGAGCTCCGCCGCCGCCTCGTCCCCCGGCGAGCGCACCCTGCCCGCGCGCACGGCCTCGCCCATCGGCGTGCCCGCCTCGGCGGTGAAGTGGTACGCCGACACGTGGGGCGGGGACAGCGCCACCGTGCGCTCCAGGGTGCGCCGCCAGGCGGCCTCGCCGTGTCCCGGGAAGCCGAAGATGAGGTCCAGGCTCCAGTCCGCGAACGCCGCTCCCACGGCGCCGGCCGCGGCGCGCGCCTCGGCCTCCCCGTGCCCCCGCCCGAGGCTGCGCAACTCGCCCTCGTCCCACGACTGGACGCCGAGGGAGATCCGGTTGACCCCCGCCTCGCGCCACGCCTCGAGGCGCACCGCGCCGACGTCCTCGGGATTCGCCTCCAGCGTGAACTCGGCCCCCGGCGCGAACGCCAAACGCTCGCCCAGCCCGTGCGCCAGGGCCGTCAGGTCGCCGGGCTCCAGACGGCTCGGCGTGCCGCCGCCGAAGAAGAGCGTGGCGAACCGCCCGCCGCCCACCTGCTTGCCTGCCCCCTCCGCCTCGCGCAGCACGGCGGCCACCAAGCGCTGCGCCCCGCGCGCCGTGTACGGCGCGGTGGCGAAATCGCAGTAGGGGCAGCGGACGCGGCAGAAGGGAACGTGGACGTAGAGCCCCGGCCCGGCCCCCACGCCGGGCTTCAGCGGATGGCCTTGAACAGGCGCTGGAAACGGGGCCAATTGCGCTCCCCGTCCCACGACCAGTAGATGAACATGGCCCGGCCCTTGACCAGATCCATGTCCACCGGGCCCCAGTAGCGGCTGTCGTTCGAGTTGTCGCGGTTGTCGCCCATCATGAAGAGGTTACCGGGCGGCACGGTGTACGGCCCGAAGTTGTCGCGCGGGCCGAAGCCGGCGGGCTGCAGCAGGGCGTCGCTGTGCTGCACGAAAGGCTCCGTGCGCTTCTGGGCTTCGACGAAGAGGCCCTTGTCGCGCACCTCCACCGTCTGCCCGCCGGTGGCCACGCAGCGCTTGATGTAGTCGCGGCTCGGGTCCTGCGGGAACTGGAAGACGATGACGTCCCCCGGCTGCGGCCGGGTGAGGCCGGGCAGCCGGATGTGGGTGAAGGGGAGCTTGGCGCCGTACTCGAACTTGTTCACGAACAGGAAGTCGCCGACCAGGAGCGTCGGGAGCATGGACTCCGACGGGATGCGGAACGCCTGCACCACGAAGACGCGCAGGATCAGCGTCAGCAGGACGGCGTAGACCGCCGTGTCGACGTACTCGCGCAGGATCGATTTCTGCCGCTTTTGGGGCATGCCCATACCGACCTCCGGGAGGCGCTAGCGCTCCAGCTTGAGGACCGCGAGGAAAGCCTCCTGGGGGACCTCGACGGTGCCTATCTGCTTCATGCGCCGCTTGCCCTCCTTCTGCTTCTCGAGCAGCTTGCGCTTGCGCGTGATGTCGCCACCATAGCATTTCGCGGTGACGTTCTTGCGCAGGGCGCTGAGGGTCTCGCGGGCGATGACCTTGGCCCCGACCGCCGCCTGGATGGCGATCGGGAACATCTGACGGGGGATCAGCTCCTTGAGTCGCTGGGCCAGGCTGCGGCCCCATTCGTACGCCTTGTCGCGGTGCACGATGCTGGAGAGGGCGTCGACCGGCTCGCCGTTGAGCAGCAGGTCCATCTTCACCAGGTCGGACAGCTCGTAGCCGTCGACGTCGTAGTCGAAGGAGGCGTAGCCGCGCGACACCGATTTCAGCTTGTCGTAGAAGTCCACGACGATCTCGGTGAGGGGCAGGCGGTAGTCGAGCAGGGCCCGCTTGTCCTCGAGATAGTCCATGTGCGCGAACTGGCCGCGCCGGTCCTGGCACAGCTGCATGATGTTGCCCACGTACTCGGCCGGCACGATGATCCGGGCCCGCACCATCGGCTCCTCGACCATGTCGATCTTGCCGGGTGGCGGCATGTGGGTCGGGTTGTCCACCTCGAGGACCTCGCCGTCGGTGAGGTGGACGAGGAACTTCACGGACGGCACGGTGGCGATGAGGTCGACGTTGTACTCGCGGCGCAGCCGCTCCTGCACGATCTCCATGTGCAGAAGCCCGAGGAAGCCGCAGCGGAAGCCGAACCCCAGCGCCACCGAGGTCTCCGGCTCGTAGAGCAGCGAGGCGTCGTTGAGCTTGAGCTTGGCCAGCGCGTCCTTGAGCTGCTCGTACTGGTCGGTGTCGATGGGATAGAGACCGCTGAAGACCACCGATTGCACGCGGCGGTAACCGGGCAGCGCGGCCGGGGCCTCCTCGCCGGCCGGCGCCAGCGTGTCGCCCACCTGCGCGTCGGCCACGGTCTTCACCCCCGCCACCACGTAGCCCACCTGGCCGGCGGTGAGCTCGGGGCGCGGGATCATCTCCAGGCGGAAGATCCCGACCTCCATCACCTCGTAGCGCTTGCCGGTGGCCACGAACTGGATGACGTCGCCCGCCGCCACGCGCCCATCCATCACGCGCACGTAGGCGACCACCCCCCGGTAGGCGTCGAACTTCGAGTCGAAGATCAGCGCGCGCAGCGGGGCCTGCGCCGTGCCGGCCGGGGGCGGGACCCGGTGCACCACCGCTTCCAGGACCTCGTGCACGCCGAGGCCGGCCTTGGCGCTGACCGCGGGGACCTGCTCGGGGTCGGCCCCCACCAGGTGGGCCAGCTCCAGCCGCGTCTCCTCGACCCGCGCGGCCGGCATGTCGATCTTGTTGACCACCGGCACCAGCGTCAGGCCGCCGTCGCGCGCCAGGTAGTAGTTCGACAGCGTCTGGGCCTGGAGCCCCTGGGTGGCGTCCACCAGCAGCACCGCTCCCTCGCACGCCGCCAGCGAGCGGGAGACCTCGTAGGTGAAGTCCACGTGGCCCGGGGTGTCGATGAGGTTGAGGGCGTAGCGGTGGCCGTCGTCGGCCGTGTACTCCATGGCGATGGGATGCGACTTGATGGTGATGCCCTTCTCCCGCTCCAGGTCCATGGAGTCGAGCACCTGCTCCTTCTTCACGTGCCCGACGATGGTCTTGGTCTGCTCGAGCAGGCGGTCGGCGAGGGTCGACTTGCCGTGGTCGATGTGGGCGATGATGCAGAAGTTGCGCGTCCGCGACGCGGGGATGCGGCTCACCGCCAGCGCACCCGCGCGGCCAGCGACAGGCCATCCGGCCCCGGCTCGGGGCCGAGTTCGACGTCACCGCTCTTGAGATGGGCGTCCACGTACGCGTCGATCATCGAGAGGAACACGACCGCTCCCAGCCACCAGGCATCCTGCTGGCGACGGTTGTAGGTGTTCTCGTACTCCGGCGTGCCGGGGGTGAGTTCCTGGAGGCGCCGGGAGTCCTGTACGAGGGACGCCACCAGCAAGCCCTCCGCGGCCACCGCCACGCCGGCTTTGATCCAGCTGCCGTTGGTCGCCTGCCCCCAGCCCGGCACCGCCAGGGAGCGCAGCATGATGCCGGTGGGTGAACGGAAGAAGCCACCCGGCGCGGCCTGTTGCGCACCGCCGGCGGCCGCTGGCGGCTCCGCCTTGCCGGTGCTCTCCGCCGGCGCCGCCGCCGGGGCCACGCCCAGGCTCTCGGCCGCCGCCGCATCCCCTGCCGTCGAATCCGCCGGCGCCGCCCGCGCGCTGCCGGCTGCCGCCACGCCCAGGGCCAGCGCGGCCAGCCCGGCCAGCGCCAGCCCCGCCGCGCGCCTCATCGCCGGCCTCCGGCGACCGCGGCGCCTCGGCCGTGACAGCCTGGCGGGAACGTGTGGGAATCGAACCCACCCCGGACGGGCGAGCCGCCCGACAGAAGGATTTGAAGTCCTCGGGGACCACCAGATCCCATGCGTTCCCGCAGTCCGTCGCGGCTAGCGCGCGGCGCGCACGGCCACCAGCTCGATCTCCACGCGGCCGCCCTTCGGCAGCCCGGCCACCTGCACCGTGGAGCGCGCCGGCAGAGCCCCGCCCAGCGCCTCGCCGTAGATCTCGTTGACGACCTGGAAGTCGGCCAGGTCGGCGAGGAAGATCACCGTCTTGACCACGTCGTGGAAATCGAAGCCCGCCGCCGCGAGCACGGCCCGCAGGTTGGCGAGCGCCCGCTTCGCCTCGGCCGCCGTGCCTCCGGCCGCCAGCTGACCGGTGGCCGGATCGAGGCCCAGCTGCCCCGAAGCGAAGAGCCACTCCACGTCGCCGGCGCGCACCCGCCGCGCCTGGGCGTACGGACCGATGGCCGCCGGCGCCTCCGGGGTGCTCACCGGGGCATGCGCCCGACCGCTTCCTGCCGCCTCCGTCCCGCTCATTCGACCGTCACGCTCTTGGCCAGGTTGCGCGGCTGGTCGACGTCGCAGCCGCGCAGCACCGCCATGTAGTAGGCCAGCATCTGCAGCGGGATCACCGACAGCAGCGGCACCGTCGCGTCGTGCGTCTGGGGGATGTAGATGACGTGGTCGGCCAGCCGCGGCACGTCCTCGTCCCCCTCCGTGGCGACCGCGATGATGCGCCCGCGCCGGGCCCGCACCTCCTGCATGTTGGACAGCACCTTCTCGCGCGCCCCGTCGCGCGTGCACAGCACGACGACCGGCATGTGCTCGTCGATCAGGGCGATCGGCCCATGCTTCATCTCCGCCGCCGGGTAGCCCTCGGCGTGGATGTAGGAGATCTCCTTGAGCTTGAGCGCCCCCTCGAGCGCCACCGGGAAATTCACGCCCCGGCCCAGGTAGAGGAAGTTGTTGTGCCGCACGTAGGCCTCGGCGATGGCCTTCACGTGCTCGGCGCCGGCCAGGATGCGCTCGATCCGCTCGGGTACCGCGGCCAGGGCCTGGGCGATGCCCAGGCCGGCGTCGCGCGACAGGGTGCGCAGCCGCCCGAGATGCAGGGTGAGCAGGGCCAGCACCGCCACCTGCGAGGTGAAGGCCTTGGTCGAGGCCACGCCGATCTCCGGACCGGCGTGGATGTAGACGCCCCCGTCCGACTCGCGCGCGATGGTCGAGCCGACCACGTTGACGATGCCGAGAACGCGCGCCCCCTTGCGCTTCGCCTCGCGCATGGCGGCCAGCGTGTCGGCGGTCTCGCCCGATTGCGAGATGACCAGGACCAGAGTGCCCTCGTCGAGGATGGGATTGCGGTAGCGGAATTCCGAGGCGTACTCGACCTCGACCGGGATCCGGGCGTGCTCCTCCAGCAGGTACTCGCCGATCAGGGCCGCGTGCCACGAGGTGCCGCACGCGGTGATGATGATGCGCCGCACGTCGCGCAACTCCTCGGGCTTCAGATTGAGGCCGCCGAGGCGGGCCGTCCCGTCCGCGGCCTGCAGGCGGCCGCGCATCGCGTTGCGCACCGAGTCGGGCTGCTCGAAGATCTCCTTGAGCATGAAGTGCGCGAAGCCGCCCTTCTCGATCATCTCGAGATCCCACTCCACCTGCTCCACCTTCTTCTCGAGCCGCTCGCGGTGGATGGTGGAGGTGCGGTAGCCGTCGCGCGCCAGCGTGCACATCTCGCCGTCGTTCAGGTAGACCACCTGGCGCGTGTGGCCGAGGATGGGCGCCACGTCCGAGGCCAGGAAGTACTCCCCTTGCCCCACCCCGATGACCAGCGGCGAGCCATGGCGCGCGCCCACCACCACGCCCGGATGGTCCCCGTGGCACACGGCGATGCCGTAGGTGCCCTCGACCAGCTGCAGGGCGCTCGAGACCGCCTCCTCCAGCGAGTGGCCGGGCAGGTACTTCTCGATCAGGTGCGCCAGCACCTCGGTGTCGGTGTCGGTCGCGAACCGGTGGCCTTCCTCGAGCAGGATCTTCTTGAGCGAGGTGTGGTTCTCGATGATGCCGTTGTGCACCAGGGCGAGGCGTCCGGAGCAGTCGGCGTGCGGGTGGGCGTTGCGGTCGTTGGGCTCGCCATGCGTGGCCCAGCGGGTGTGGGCGATGCCTTCGGTGGCGGCCGGGCGCTCACCCTTCAGGCGCTGCTCCAGGGCGGAGATCTTCCCCGCGCACTTCACCGTGCGGATGTTCCCGTTCTCCGGGAAGGCGACCCCGGCCGAGTCGTAGCCCCGGTACTCGAGGCGCTTGAGCCCCTCGACCAGGATACGCAGGCTCGGCTGATTGCCCAGGTATGCCACGATCCCGCACATGAGTCGCCCTCCCGCGCGGCCCGCCGCGCGGCCCTGATTCTACGAGATTCCGCCGCTTCCCGTGAGGGCCTCCCGGGCCTGGGCACAGAGCTCCCGCGCCCGGGCCTCGTCGGCCGCCTCGGCGATGACGCGCACCATCGGCTCGGTGCCCGAGGGCCGCACGTGCAGCCACTCCCCCGCCCAGGCGAAGCGCAGCCCGTCGGCAGTGTCCAGCCGCGCATCGGCGAAGCGCCGCGCCACCCGCGCCCGGGCCTCGGCCCAGGCGACCCCTTCCACCTTCTCCTTGCGCATCGCGTACCCCCCGAAGGCCGCCCGCGCCCGCGACATCGGCCCGGCGCCGCCCGCCAGGTACTGGGCGGCGAGCAGGGCCGCCACGGTGCCGTCGCGCCCGAGGTGCGCCGCCGGCACGATGACGCCGCCGTTGCCCTCGCCGCCGACCACGGCGCCCGCCGCCCGCATCGCCTCGACCACGTTGCTCTCCCCGACCGGGGCGCGCGTGAACGGCACGCCGTGGCGCGCCGCCAGGTCCTCGCTGGCCCGCGACGTGGAGAGGTTGACGACCACCGGGCCCGGCCGCGCCGCCAGCACCACGGCGACGGCGATGGCCAGCGTCAGTTCCTCGCCCAGCGGCTCGCCGCGCTCGTCCACCAGGGCGGCACGATCGCCGTCGGGGTCATGCGCCACCCCGAAGTGGGCACCCGTCTCGACCACCCGCCGGCCCAGCGCCCCCAGGTTCTCCGCCAGCGGCTCGAGCCCGCGCGTGAACTGCCCGTCCGGCACGCAGTCGAGCTCGACCACCTCGCAGCCCGCCTCGCGCAGGGCGCGCGGCGTGCTCAAACCCCCGACCGAGCGGCAGCCGTCCACCACGACGCGCAGCCCCGCCGCCGCGATGCGCTCGCGGCTCACCTCGGGCACCGCGAAGGCCCGCGCCACGTGCCAGGCGACGGCCCGGTCCTCGCGCGCCACCCGCATCGCCTCCCGGCCCACCGAGAGGTCTTCCAAGAGGGCCGCGTCGGCGGCCGCGAACAGCCGCCCGATGCGCGCGGGGCCCAGGAAGGTGCCGTCCGGCCCCACGAACTTGAGGCCGTTCCACGGCGCCGGGTTGTGGCTCGCCGTCAGGATGATGCCGCCCGCCGCGCCGAGCTCCTCCACCGCCACCTGGACGGCCGGCGTGGCACACAGACCCAGGTCGGTCACGCCCGCCCCGGAGGCCGCCAGTCCCTCGGCCACGGCCTCGCCCAGGCGCGGCCCCGAGGGGCGCGAATCGCGCCCCACGGCGATGGTTCCGCCCCCGACCTCGGCCGCGAACGCCGCGGCGTGGGCCCGGGCGACGTCGTCGGTCAGTCCCCGACCCACGATGCCCCGCAGCCCGGAGACGCTTCTCACCAGATCGATCGCCACGCTGTTCTCCATCGGCGCCCCCGGGCGCCGAGCCGCCCGCGCCGGCCGGGGGCCGCCGCGTCGCGACAAACAAAAGGGGCCAGGCGCCGGCCGCTTCTCCCGCGGCCGCTTCCCGGCCCCGGCGCGCCGACCTCTGGCCCTGTGCCGCTTGCCACCCGTCCGCGACTGAGTGGACTGGAGCTGGTGAGCGGAATCGAACCGCTGACCTGCGCATTACGAGTGCGCTGCTCTACCAGCTGAGCTACACCAGCTCCGCGGTCCGGATCGCCGGACAGGTCGTCAGGGAAGGATGGTGCGACCCCGCGGAGTCGAACCGCGGACACCCAGATTTTCAGTCTGGTGCTCTACCAGCTGAGCTAGGGTCGCAGGCCGGCGTGTGGCGGCGGGACGCGCCGGCGCGCGACTCGCGAGGTCATTTTCTAGCACGCGGTTGCCGCGCCGGTCAAGGGCGCCCAGGGCGGGCGCCGGCGGCGCGCCAGGTGTCTTCCGACCGAGCCTACGCCTGGGCCACGCGGTTGCGCCGCTCGCCGCCCCAGCGGCGGCGGTCCCGGCCCGCGCGGCGGTCCTCGTTGCCGATGATCGGCAGTTGGAGCCCCAGGATCTGACCCCAGTCCCCCTCGCGCCGCACCCCGATCTCGCCGCCGTGGTCGCGCACGATGCGCTGCGCCAGGGCCAGGCCCAGCCCGGGGCCGTGGCGGCCGCCGGTCGCGAAGGGCACGAAGAGGTTTTCCAGGAGGTCGCCGCCCAGCGGCGGCCCGTCGTGCGCCGTCTCCACCACGGCCACGCCGCCCTCCAGCCGCGTCTCCACCTTGACGCAGCCGCCCGCGGCCACGCCCTCCAGCGCACTCTGCAGCACGTTGTGGATCGCCTGCGAGATCTTGTCCCCGTCGAGCAGCAGCGTCGGGAGGTCGGGCGACAGCCGCTTCACCAGGCGCACCCGCTTGCGGGCCAGCTCGGGACCGATCTGCTCGAGCCGCTCCTGCACGATGTGGTTGAGGCTCACCAGGCCGAGATGGAAGCGCTGCAGCGCGGCGTACTGCAGGTGCTCGGCGGCCAGCCGCTCGAGGCGCTCGCCCTCGCGCACCACGATCTCCAGGTACTCGCGGTTCGGGTCGCCTTCCGCCAGCGCCCCGTGCACCCGCCGCGCGAAACCGGCGATGGAGGCCAGCGGACTGGTCATCTCCCGCGCCATCCGCACGCTCATCTCGCCCAGCTGCGCCAGGCTCTGGGCGCGCACCGCAAGGCGCTCCGCCTCCTCGTAGCGGCGCTCCGCCGCGCCCACGCGCGCCGACAGCCCCGCCTGCTCGACCAGCAGCGCGCCGAGAGCGGCGAACAACGCGACCAGGTCCTGGTCCTCGCGCGTGAACGCCGCGGGCTCCCCCGTGTCGTCCCCCGCGCCGCCATGGATCAGCAGCGCTCCCCGCGTGCGGCCGAGCGCCACCAGCGGCGCTCCGGTCACCGATCCCAGGCCCCGCGCCGCCGGTCCCAGCCGCGAGTCGAGGGCCGCGTCCTCCAGCAGCGGCGACTCGCGCTGGAAGACGCAGGCCTCCGCCAGCGGCCGCAGCTCGCCCGCCCGCGCCGCGTTCTCGTCGGAGTCGTGCGGGCCCACCGCCCGCTCCAGCCGCACGCCGCGGCCGGTGGCGTCGGTGAGCCACAGGGAGGCCCCCTGCGCCCCGCTGGCCTGCGCGGTCACGCGCGTCAGCCGGGCCAGGGCCGCCCCCAGCCCTTGCGGCTCGCACAACCCGCGCACCACCTCGCGCACCGTGTCGAGCTGGGCGCGGCGCAGGCGCCCCCGCTCCACCGCCCGCAGGCCGGCCACCGCGAGGCCCGCCTGGGCGGCCAGGAACGCCAGCATCGCCTCGGCGCCGCCGGCCGGCAGCCCGTCGCCGCCGGCCCGCGTGGCCACCAGCACCGCTTCGGCCCGCCCCGCCATCGCCACCGGAGCCGCCACGTAGGCGCGCACGCCGAGGCGCTCGCACCACAGCGGGCTCATCTCGCCGTCGCGCGACGTGGCGCGGCGGGGCCGCCCGTCGATGCAGGAGGCCGCCGCCGGGTCCCCGCCCTCCGCGATCGGCAGGTGCAGCGTGCGCACCAGCCCCGTGAGCTCCGGCGCGAGGGCTTCGAAGTCGTCACCGGAGGCCAGCTCGGCCCATGCACCGGCGTCACCCGACAGCGGCGCCGCCTCCTCGGGATGCCGGGACCCCAGCGCCAGGTCGCCGCTCAGTTCCCGCTTCCGCTTGGCACTGCGCCGCACGCGGAGCAGGAAGGCCCGGTCCGCACCGACGGCCGGCGAAGTGGCGGCTGCGGCCAACGCCAGACGCAGCACCTCGGCCTCGCTCTCGGCTTCGTGCAGCGCCGCGACCCAGGCGCCGAGCTCGCTCTCGCGCCCGGCTTGGGTCGTCGCGTCGTGGGAGGGACAGGGGCTAGCGCCTGGTTGCCGGGTCACGATCTCCTCCGCGTTGCCGTCCGGTGGCGAATGGGACACCTCTCCCCCGAGCGCTGCGGGCGCGGCCGAGGGCCACCTCCGAGAAACAGCAAAGCGCGTGCCACGCGACGGCGGATCGTCTTGGCGAGCAGAGGGTTGCGTCTGGGGGCCGCTGCCGCCGGGGTCGGGCAGATTGCACCGCCGCCCGACTTGACGCCCACCCCCTGCACCCCTAGGCTGAATGCGCCGCTGCGGCTTGCATTCCGCGGCGCGCGATTTCTCCCCCTGCCGGGGGGAATCCCCCGTGAACCCGGAGTCCGCCATGGACGAGAAGTCGAACCGCGCCCCCGTCCCAGCGCCGCAATCCATCTCGATCGAGTTAGGTGAGAAGGAGGCCGAGGGAATCTACTCGAACCTGTGCGTGATCTCGCACTCCTCGTCCGAGGTCATCCTCGATTTCGCGCGCACCATGCCCGGCATCAACAAGACCCGCGTACACGCGCGCATCATCATGACGCCGCAGCACGCCAAGTCGCTGCTGGGAGCCCTGGGCACCAACCTCGCGAAGTTCGAGGAGCAGTTCGGCGTCATCCCGGCGGCCGGGCCCGACGGACGCCTGGACCGCGACAAGAAGGGGATCGGCTTCTGAGTCCGGCCTCGGCCGGGGTGTGAGTCGAGGCTCGAGCGCCGCCGGCCAGCCCCCCCGCCCCGCCTAGCGGCCGCCGGCTCTCTCGTCGGGCGGGATCGCGTGGCCGGCCCATTCCGCCTGTCGCCGGGTCAGCGCCTGCAGGAGAGCCGCCTCCGGCTTCGTGGGCCGCCGCAAACGCCCCGCCGGCCGCCCGGCGAACCAGGGCTCGGCCGACAGTCGGGCGCGCAGCGCGCTGTCGGCAGGCGCCTCGCCCAGGCGGGCGCGCAGCCACGCCTGCCAGAAGCGCCATTCGCGAGGCGTCGTCCGCGCCAGCCACTCCTCGCGCTCGACCATCCCGAGGGCCAACGGCCCGCGCTCCCGGTCGGTGAAACCGCCGAGCGGATCCCGCCCCGCCGCGCTCGCCACCACGAGGTCCTCTTCCGGCTCCTCACCGTCGAGCAGCCAGGTCACCGACGAATCCGTGACCCCGAAGCGCGTCGGCCGCAGCCAGCCCGCCACCAAATCGTCGCTTCCCCCAGGGCCGAGCTCGACGCGCGCGTTGACCCGCCCCGAGGGCCCGCGCCACGGCGTGCCGGTGTTCAGGTAGTAGAAGAGCAGCTCCTCGCCGCCCTCCGTGCCGCTCGTTCCGACGCGGAAGCTCAGGCGAACGACCTTGCGCTCGTCGGCGGCGAAGCGCAGCTGCCAGACGAAGAAGCGCCCGACACCGCCCAGCCCGGGCAGGTCCTTCTCGAGCGGCGGCGGCTCGATCGACGCAGGCAGCTCCACACCGTCGGCGAGCAGCCGGACCTCCGACAGCGTCGAGCGCACCGCCTCGGTGTCCGCTGCCGCCTCGAAGTCGGGGAGGCCCGCCGGCACCACCTCTGGCGCGCCGCCGCCGATGAAGACGTCGATCACGTCCACCGCCCAACCGCCCGGCACGCGCCGCACCACGAGATCCTCCGCCAGCCGCGCCACCCGCGTCGGCGCCAAGGGCAGGAGGCTGGTGCCCGCGCCGCCGAAGGTGGTCGCGTCGGCCGGCTCGAAGCGCGGCGGCTCGCTCAGCTCCCCGGCCGGCACCGCCGGCGACGCGCGTCCCGCCTTGGGCGCCGGGCCCTTCGCCGTGGCCCCACCGACCAGCCCCAGCCCGAGTGCCAGGGCGCACGCCACTGCCGCTCTCGGCCACGCGCCCGGGCGTCGGGGACCGCCGGCGCCCGCCGGCGGCTCCGTCTTCCAGCGCCGGTGCAGCCAGTACCAGTGCTCCGGATGCCGCCGCACCCACTGCTCCAGCACGGAGGTGTGCAGCTGAGTCAAAGCCGCCACGTCCGCGTCGAAGTCGCCGCTGGGCGCGAATTCGAGCGCCGGCACCGCGGTGAAGCGATGCCGCCCGTCCGCGCCGCGGACCGCGAAGCCCATCACGATGGGCGCCCCGGTGCGCAGCGAGAGCACCGCGGGGCCGGTCGGCGTGGACGACGGCCGCCCCAGGAACTCGACGAAGACCCCCAGCCCGCGCGCGTCCTGGTCGGCGGCCATCGCCACGCAGGCGTTGCCGCGCAGCCGGCGCAGCACCTCGCGCAGCTCCGAGCCGCGGCGGATCACACCCACGCCGAGAGACTGCCGGCGCTCCGTCAGCCAGTGGTCCACCCAGGCGTTGGATTGGGGTTGCACGACGAAGTCCACGCGGTGCCCCGCCGCGGCGGTGGCGGCGCCGATGAACTCGAAGACGCCGAAGTGGCCCGACAGCAGGATCGCACCGCGCCCGCCGCGCAGCACCTCCTCCAGGTACTCGATGCCGCGCACCGGCCCCATCACTTCCGCCCAGGCGGCCGGGTCGCGCAGCTTGGGGATGCGCAGATAGTCCACCAGCGCCTGTCCCCAGATTTCGTAGCAGCGGCGCCCCGTCGTCTCGACCTGCCGCGCCTCCCACCCGGGGAACGCCAGGCGGAGATTGCCCTCGACCACGCCCCGGCGCAGCCCGCAGGCCCACGCGCTCCGCCCCACGGCGCGCCCCACGGCCAGCGCCCGCCGGTACGTCAGGGGCATCACCAGCGCGCCCAGCGCCGCCAGCGCCCCGGCCTCCACCAGCTGTCGCAAACGCTTCACCAGCCGGCGCTCCCGCACGGCGCGTAGAACCCGCCGGGCAGCCGGCGGACGGCTCCTGCCATCTCCAGAGCGGCGAGCGCCGCCGCCGCCCGCGCCGCGCTCCAGCCAAGCCGCGCCGCCACGCCGTCGCAGGTGAGCACGCCCTCCTGCAGCCCGCGCAGGACCTCATCGGCACCGCTCCCCTGCCCGGCCGCGGCCGCGCCGCCGCCCGCACCGGCCACCAGAGCCAGCACGTGGCCCGCGTGCCCCACGGGCACCGCGCCCTCCCGCAGCAGCGCGAGCGTCCCCAGCGAGCTCTCCCGCGTGACGTCCCCGGGCACCGCGGCCACGAAGCGTCCTTGCCGCCGGGCCGCGCGCGCCGTGCTCAGCGCCCCGCCCGCCGGACCCGCTTCCACCACGACGACACCCAGCGACAAGCCGGAGACGAGGCGGTTGCGGCGCACGAAGAGGCCGCGGCGCAGCGCCGTCCCCACGGGGTACTCGGCGCAGGCGGCGCCGCCGGCCAGGATGTCGGCGTGCAGGGCAGTCATATCGGGAGGATACGCGCTCTCCGCGGAGGCCGCCAACACCGCCACCGTCGTCCCTCCCGATGCCAGGGCCGCCCGGTGCGCGGCCGCGTCCACGCCGCGCGCCATGCCGCTCACCACGCAGACCCCGGCCCGGGCGAGGTCGGCCGCCAGGGCGGCCGCCACCTCCAGCCCGTAGCGGCTCGCACCGCGCGCCCCGACGACCGCCACGGCGCGGCACGGCGGCGGCCACACGGCGCCGATCCAATAGAGACGGGCAGGGGGATCGGGGATGTCCGCCAAAGCCGGGGGGAAATCCGCCGCCCCCGGCAGCGCGAGACGCGCGGCCGGGCCGCGCTCAAGGAGCTCTTCCACGTCGGCTCGTCCGGGGGCGGGTGGCGTCCGGCGGCCTCTGGCCTGGCGCCGGGCGGCGTGGGGTCTTCGACCTCAGTCTAGGCGGGGTCGTTCGTCTCCGGCTCGGCCGCTCCCCGGTCCGGCCCGCCCCGGCCCCCGCCGCGCCCGGTCAGCAACGCCCACTCGACGCCCGCGTGGGGTTCGAGCAGCGAGGGGGTCTCGCTCAGGACCTCGTCCGCGCTGGCGGTCATCAGCTCCTGATCGGTCAGGGTCCGCGCCAGCTGGTTCGCCAGCTCGCCTCCGGCGGCTGGCGCCGCCGCCAGCACCGACTCACGCACTCCGGCCGGGGCCCGGTGCAGCGCCCGCGCCACGCTCACCACGTGGCCCGCGGCCCCCACGCGCACGATCGCCGCGATCGCCGATTCGACCACCGACTGGTTCGGGTCGGCGGCCAGCTCGACGAGACCCTCCAGCGCCTCGCGCGCCCCCAGATCCCCGAGCACCCGCGCCACCGAGACGCGCGTGAACCACAGCCCCTGCGTCAGGTGCGGCAGCAGCGCGTCGGCGGCCCGCTGCCCGAGCCGCGACAGGGCGCACTCGGCCAAGCCGCGCAGGAAGGCCGACTCGTCGCACAGGCACTCGACCAGGAGCGACAGCGCCTGCTCGTCGCCGCGCGCCTCGAGCGAGGCCACGTATTCCTTCTTGCCGTCGAGGCTGCGCACCTGCATCGCGTCGAGCGCCCGCAGCGAGGAGTATTTGTCATCCGCCATGGCTCATCTCCACCAGTTGCCAGCATCGCTCGAGCAGCGCGGCCAAGCCGTCGCCGGTCACCGAGGAGATGACCAGCACGTCCCCGTGATCCCGCGCCAGCGCCTCCCGCACGCGGGCGGCCTCTTCCGGGGGCACGAGGTCGGACTTCGAGAGCACGATCAGCGCGGGTTTGGCGAGCAGCTCGGACGCGTGAGCGCCCAGCTCGCTACGCAGCACCGCCAGAACCCGCTGCGCATCGACCGCCCCCATCTCCAGCAGGAACACCAGGGCCCGCGTGCGCTCCACGTGCCGCAGGAACTCCAGGCCCAGGCCCTTGCCCGCGTGCGCGCCCTCGATCAGCCCCGGGAGGTCCGCCAGCACCAGCTGGCGCTCCTCGTCGAGTACCGCCAGACCCAGGTTCGGGCTCAGCGTCGTGAACGGATACGGGCCCACCTTCGGGGTGGCGCGCGTCAGCCGGGCGAGCAGCGTGGACTTGCCGGCGTTCGGCAGGCCCACGATCCCCACGTCGGCGATGAGCTTGAGCTCGAGCTCGAGGCGGCGGCTCCCACCCTCGGCACCCGGCTCGGCGAAGCGCGGCGCCTGCCGCGTGGAGGTGGCAAAGCGAGCGTTGCCTCGCCCCCCGCGCCCCCCTTCGGCCGCCACCCAGGTGGTCCACGCCTGCGTCAGGTCGGCGAGCGGATCGCCGCTCCCGGCGTCCTTCACGAGGGTCCCGGGCGGCACGGTGATCCGCAGATCCTCCCCGTCGCGGCCTGTCTTGTTGTTCCCCTGGCCGCGCTCTCCCGACTGCGCACGATAGAAGGGGCGACGGCGGAAATCAAGGAGGGTTTTGAGGTTGGGATCGACGAGCAGCACGACGCTGCCGCCGCGCCCGCCCTCGCCGCCGTCCGGCCCCCCTTTGGGAACGTACTTCTCGCGCCGGAACGAGACGCAGCCGTCGCCGCCGCGGCCCGCCTGCACCTCGATGACGGCGCGATCGACGAAGACGCTCATCGCCCGGGCTCCCCGGCGGCGGTCACTCGGCGCCCTTCGGCTTCCCGTCGCTACCCGACTGGCTGCCGCCGCCCTTCGGCTTCCCGTCGCCACCCGACTGGCTGCCGCCGCCCTTCGGCTCGCCGCCAGACTTCGCGCCCTCGGCCCCGCCCTGGGCGCCGTCCTTCGCGCGCCCGCCGCCCTCCTCCTTCGCCCGCTTCTTGTAGGAGTCGCTGCGGTAGTCCGTGTGGTAGAAGCCCGAACCCTTGAACAGCAGCCCCGCCCCGCCGCTGATCAGCCGCCTCACCTCTCCGTCGCAGCGCTCGCAGGCGGTGAGCGGAGCGTCCTTCATCGACTGGATGGCCTCGAAGCGGTGGCCGCACTTGCGGCATTCGTATTCGTACGTCGGCACGGCTTCCGGTCCCTCCTCGGCCCCGCTGCGATCTCGCGGGAGGGCGGGCGCCGCCCTCCCTCCCGCCGGTGCCGCTGCGCCGGCCCGACGCCCGCCTATCCGGCGAGCGCCTTGCCGATGCGCTTGAGCGCCACCGAGAGATCCTCCGCCGAGCTGGCGAAGGAGATGCGGATGCAGCGGTCGTCGCCGAAATCCGCCCCTGGCACCACCGCCACGCCCCCCTGCTCGAGCAGGTACTGGGCCAGCAGCTTCGAGCGCGGCGCCCCCGCCTCCTGGGCGGCGCCCGCGAAACGCGGGTCCTGCCCCGAGAACATCCGGTCGTAGTGCGCCGAAACGTCTACGAAGAAGTAGAACGCGCCGTCTGGCCGCACGTACGTCAGCCCCGGGATGTCGTCGAGCAGCCGGGCCACCAGGTCGCGGCGCAGGGCGAAGGCCTGCTTCATGCGCAGCAGGATCTCCCGCCCCTCGCCGCCGTCGAGCTCGGCGGCGAGCGCGGCCTCGGCGGCCTTCTGCGAGATGCTGCACGGGTTGCCGCTGGTGTGGCTCTGCATGGAACGCATGGCCTTCATCACGGCGGCCGGGCCGGCCGCGTAGCCGATGCGCCAGCCGGTCATGGCGAACGACTTCGACACGCCGTTGACGGTCACCGCGCGCTCGCGCATCCCGGGCAGCGTGGCCATCGAAAGGAAGGGCACGTCGAAGACGAGGCGCTCGTAGATCTCGTCGACGATCACCGACAGATCTTCTCCCCGGACGACTTCGGCCAGGCGCCGCAGCTCGTCGGGCGAGTACACCGCGCCGGTCGGGTTGCACGGATTGCTGAACAGCAGCAGCCGCGCCCCTCCCGAGCCGCCGCGCAGGGCGC
>Ga0315286_10002658_pt1 | contig 16720 bp, 15 predicted proteins | sample YL17G10_0_MG_FD_205038 | JGI IMG/M metagenome (GOLD analysis project Ga0315286, IMG submission 205038) | Sediment microbial communities from Yellowstone Lake, YNP, Wyoming, USA - YL17G10_0 | ecosystem: Environmental > Aquatic > Freshwater > Lake > Sediment | place: USA: Wyoming | collected...
CATAGAACATTAATTCCGATTTGTCTCCTAAAATCGGACAAGCAATAGAGAGGCGGGCTTAGCTTGATGCGTATGGGGTTCATCCCCGCCCGCTAGGATCGGACGAGACCGCTAATTCAATAGCATTGGGATCCAACCCTGCCACTCAAGCCAAAGGGGGGATGCCTCCCTTTGGCTGTTTTGGCAGGCGGCAATACGCTGCATTCCGTGGTTCGGAGAAGGTCGTTGAAGGGAGAAGGAATCTATGAGCAATTTGACCCTGCCCAAGGCATATGAATTTGAAGAAGTGGAAGCGCGGTGCTATGCCTATTGGGAGAAAAATGGCTATTTTCATGCCGATGTGAATGGCAACCGCCCAGCGTACAGCATTGTCATCCCACCGCCCAACGTCACCGGCCAGCTGCATATGGGACATGCCTTGAACAACACCCTTCAGGATATTCTTTGCCGCTACAAACGGTTGAAAGGTTTCGACGTACTCTGGATGCCCGGTACCGACCACGCCGGGATTGCCACTCAGAATGTGGTGGAACGCCAACTTGCGGGTGAGAATCGGACACGACACGAGGTGGGTCGGGAGGCCTTCGTCAAACGCGTTTGGGAATGGAAGGAGAAATACGGTGGTATCATCATTGGACAGCTCAAGCGAATAGGGGCATCCTGTGACTGGGCGCGGGAACGCTTTACCATGGACGAAGGACTGTCCCGGGCGGTTCGCCAGGTATTCGTCAGGCTCTATCGGGAAGGCTTGATCTATCGCGGCCAACGGATGATCAACTGGTGCCCCCGCTGCATGACCGCGCTCGCGAACCTTGAAGTGGAAAGCGAGGAACTGGATTGTCACCTTTACTACATCAAATACCCGATCGTGGGAGCAGAAGGGGAAGTGGTGGTTGCCACCACCCGGCCAGAGACTATGCTGGGCGACACCGCCGTGGCGGTGAACCCGGAAGACCCTCGGTATCGAATGCTGGTAGGCCGGAAGGTGATGCTGCCGCTCATGTGCCGGGAAATTCCCGTTATCGGTGATGCCTATGTGGATCCCGAATTTGGCACCGGAGCGCTCAAGGTCACGCCGGCACATGATTTCAACGACTTTGAACTTGGCCGCAAACACGGCCTTGATGTGATCCAGGTCATCGCTGAGGATGGCCGCATGACGGAACTCGCCGGGCGCTATGCCGGCCTGGACCGCTATGTCTGCCGCCGTACGGTGCTCAATGATTTGCAGAATGCCGGTCTGTGCGCCAGAATTGACAACTATCAGCATCGGGTCGGTCATTGCTACCGCTGCAAACAGGTGGTGGAACCCATGCTGTCGCTGCAGTGGTTTGTGGCCATCAAACCGCTCGCACAAGAGGCCATGGCGGCAGTGCACAATGGGGAAACCCGGATCATTCCACAGAAATGGGAAAAGGACTATTTCATCTGGATGGAAAACCTCGAAGACTGGTGCATCAGTCGGCAGATCTGGTGGGGCCACCGCGTGCCTGCCTGGTACTGCCAGGACTGCGGCCACATCGTGGTTTCCGTGAGCGAGCCAAGCAGCTGTGATGCCTGCGGCGGTTCACGCCTGGAGCAGGAAACCGATGTGCTGGATACCTGGTTCAGTTCTGCCCTGTGGCCGTTTTCCACCATGGGGTGGCCGGAAAATACCGCGGAACTCAAGAAGTACTATCCCACCTCGGTTCTGGTGACCGGCTTCGACATCTTGTTCTTCTGGGTAGCCCGCATGATGATGATGGGGCTCCACTTCATGAAGCAGGTGCCATTCCGTGATGTCTACATTCATGCCTTGGTGCGCGATGCTCAGGGGCATAAGATGAGCAAATCCAAGGGGAACGTAATCGATCCCCTGTTGATGGTGGACCGTTACGGCACCGATGCGCTGCGTTTCACGCTCACTGCATTTGCCGCTCAGGGCAGAGATGTGAAGCTTGCGGAAGAACGCATCGAAGGCTACCGACATTTCGTCAACAAGATCTGGAATGCCGCCCGGCTGGTCTTTATGAACCTCGGAGAGACCCGGGCGCCACAGGAGATTCCCATTCATCCACCACAGCTGGCGCACCGCTGGATCCTCAGTCGTTTGCAGAGGGTGATCGGCGAAGTGGAACAGGCGCTCGACGAATACCACTTCAACCAGCATGCTCAAAGCCTCTATCAATTCATCTGGGGTGAATACTGCGACTGGTATCTGGAGATGATCAAACTGGACCTCTACGGGAATGATGATGCGGCTAAGGTGTTGGCGCGTAGCGTTGCCTTGAAGGTGCTCGAACAGGTGCTCGTGCTGCTCCATCCCATCATGCCATTCGTGACCGAAGAAATCTGGCAGCGTTTGCCGCATACCCACGGCAGCATCATGCAGACCCGTTTCCCGGCGGCGCTGGAAGAGCGCCTGGATGCCAATGCCGAGGGCCGTATGGAGTTGATCATGGAAGTGGTCAGCGGCGTTCGCAATATTCGTGGGGAAATGAATGTCCCACCGGCGGCCCGGGTGGAGACGACCTGTTTTTGCGAGGATGACGCCGCGAAGGAGCTGCTGCAAAAGCACGCTGACATCATCTGCAGCTTGGCAAGGCTGGAGTGCCTCCATGTGGGCATCCGTGAGTCCTTGCCGAAACCGCGCCTGTCTGCCAGCGCCGTTGCCAAGAATGTTCAGGTCTACGTGCACCTGGAAAACATCCTCGATTTTGAAAACGAGTCACGGCGGATTGAGAAGGAACTGGCCAAACTCGAGAAGGAATTGAGCTTTGCCCGGCAGAAGCTGGACAATGAGGATTTCGTGACGAAGGCTCCCTCGGCTGTTCTTGAGAAGGAGAAGGAAAAGGCCGAAAGGCTGCGGGACAAGCTGCAGAAATTACGGGCCCATCAGAAGCGCATGAAAGACCTGCAGGACCCATCCAACGTGAGGAGCTGAGATGAGCTTTTCCCATCCATTGGATCGACTGTTGCGGATGGCGCTCGAGGAAGATCTGGGGCATGCCGATGTGACCACGGCCGCCGTGGTGCCGGAGGATTTGGCTGGACGGGCGGTGGTGGTGGGCCGGGAGAGTTTCGTGCTGTCAGGTTCTTCCCCGTTTGGACGGATCTTTCAGTTGTTGGATGAGAGCACGGCCATGGAATGCCGCTTCCGTGATGGCGACCGGGTGCCCGTGGATGTCCCGGTGTTGGAGATCAGTGGACGGGTACAGGTGCTCCTAAGCGGCGAGCGGGTGGCCTTGAACCTGTTACAGCGGCTTTCTGGGGTCGCGACCCTCACGCGGCGTATGGTCGATGCCCTGGCAGGCGCCTCCTGCAGGCTGTTGGACACGCGCAAAACCACCCCCCTGTGGAGGCAGTTGGAAAGACAGGCGGTACGCCACGGCGGCGGTTACAATCACCGTTTTGGACTGAGCGATGGGGTGCTCATCAAAGACAACCATCTCGCCGCGGCGGGAGGAATCCGGGAAGCTGTCAAAAGGGTTCGCCTTTCAGCACCGCACACCCTCCGCATTGAAGTGGAGGTCGACACCCTGGACCAGTTCCGGGAAGCCTTGGAAGTCGGGGTGGACGTCATCCTCCTGGATAATTTCTCCGTCGAAATGATGGGCCGGGCGGTGGCAATCAACCGGAAGCGGGCGCTTCTCGAGGCATCCGGTGGGGTTACCCTGGAAAGCATCGAGGCCATCGCCCGAACCGGGGTGGACTTCATCAGTTCCGGGGCACTTACCCATTCAGCACGGGCGATCGACATCAGTCTGGAGCTATATCCCTAGCGGCAATCAGAGTCCGTTGTTGATTACTTCTTGCCGAGTTCCATGGAGCGGTGGGTAGCGGCATTTACGGCGGCCATGATGGCACCACGGACGCCATGTTCCTCCAGAACCTGCAACCCATGGATGGTGGTACCACCCGGGGATGTGATCATGTCTTTAAGATCCCCCGGGTGTTTGTCACTTTGTGCCAGCATGATTGCTGTGCCGAGCGCGGTCTGCACAACCAGTTCGCGCGCGGTGGTTCGGGGGAGGCCTACCAGCACTCCGGCATCAATCAGACTTTCCAGCAAGAGCAGGATGTAGGCGGGGCCGCTCCCGCTCAAACCAGTCACCGCATCCATCCATTTTTCTTCCACTTCAACGGCCTTACCAACGGCGGCGAAGAGCGTCAGCGCTAATTCCATGTTAGCATCGCTGGCGTAGTGACCGCGAGCCAGCGCCGACGCGCCCTGCTGCACCAGGGCCGGGGTATTGGGCATCACCCGGATGATCGGTAATTTGTCCGGTAGGCCGGCCGCCAGGGTGGCCAGCGAGATCCCGGCAGCAATGGAGATCACCAGAGGTTTGTGGGCGAGATGGGAATGAATGGTATCCAGGACCCGGTCCACGGTCTGGGGCTTGACGGCGAGGATGATCAGCCCACAGTTTTCGGCCAGGGTGGAGGAGTTCGGGGAAAGCTGGACGCCATACTGCTGCTGCACATATTTCAGGCGCCCTTCGATGACGTCATAGACGAAGATCTGTTGTGGATTTAGGAGTGATGCCGAGACCAATCCGCGGATCAGGGCTTCGCCCATATTGCCGCCGCCGATGAAACCAATCTTCAGATCACGAAACATACGTTACCTCCTTGTGATGAATGGAAGCCGATGACCGGTGTATGCGCCGCTTATACTGAGGAATAAGGCAAAGGGGAAGGGCAATTGTGCCGGACGAGCTCCGGATCGGTGGCAGATGGCCTGCTGGGCAGCGATTTCCCGAGGGTGAAAAATAGTACGAAGACACTGATCCTTCGTGCAATGAGAGGAAATGAACAAGATGGAGCGGCGATCAGAAGTGCTTAGTCCGGAGCAATGCTGGATGGGGACTGCACGCCGCAGTTCATGCCGGGTCGTTGGCCTCTTGAATGCACAAATTTTCACTTGACGGAACTCTGAGGATGTGGCAAAAAGTGGGCGCACCGGGCGATTAGCATACACACAAATGATTCATTTCCCCCTATTCCAGCCGCTTCAGTCCAGCCAAGGACCAAAGAAAGGGGCACCGTGGCCATGATGCACAGTATGTGTTCAGAACAACCCACTGGATGCATTCAACGTTATGGTCAATTGCCGGTGGTTTGGTCATGAGCGCCCCGTGAAGCTTGTTTGAGGATGAGTGCCTGGTGGTGTGCGGTAAAGAGTGCATACCATGAGGTTGGAGTGTCTGTTGACGGTTACCTTCGAACGTTAAGTGGAGAAAGGCATGTTGCCCAAAGAACTGCTGACCGATTTTATGGCGATTTCGCTGTACCTGGTAGTGGGAGTTGCGTTTGCCGTTGTCCCGCTGATCCTCTCCACGCTCATCGTCAAACGAAGTGTTGGGGCGGCCCGGGATGAGACCTACGAAACAGGTATGCCCACCATCGGTAGTGCCTGGATGCAATTCACTGTTGCCTATTACATCTACGCTTTGATCTTCTTGGCCTTCGATGTGGATGTTTTATACTTGTTTCCCGTGGCACTGGCATACGGCAAATACGCCGCCCGTGACTTTATTGAAGTATTTATTTTTATTGGGATCCTGTCATTGGCTATCGCTTATGCCTGGCGCAAAGGAGTGTTCGAGTGGCACGCGAAACAGTAGAACCGGTAATCAAGTTTGCTCTTTTGGATGAAGTACTCAACCTTGCTCGCGCCAACTCGCTCTGGCCCATGACCTTTGGTTTGGCGTGCTGCGCCATCGAAATGATGGCGGCGGGAGCTTCGCGCTTTGACCTGGATCGTTTTGGAGCCGGCGTGTTTCGGCCTTCGCCGCGGCAGTCGGATTTGATGATTGTGGCGGGCACCATCTCCAAAAAAATGGGTCCGGTGGTGCAGCGGCTTTGGGAGCAGATGCCCAACCCCAAGTGGTGTATCGCCATGGGCAACTGCGCCATTTCGGGCGGTCCTTTTGAAGTGGATGGGCAATACGCCATTATTCCGGGAGCCCATCTGCTGGTGCCGGTGGACATCTACGTACCAGGGTGCCCGCCGCGTCCGGAAGGGCTGATTCAGGGAATCCTGGCCCTGGAAGATAAGATCACGGGTGGCGAGAAGAAGAATTATTTGAGGCGGTTTCACCGTATGGGAGGAAAAAGCTGATCATGGCCAAGAAGGACGAGATAGCGCAAAAGCTCGAGCAACTACTCCCAAAAGACGCAATCTGCAAAGACGACCAATATCGTTCGGGGGTGGCCCTCGCGGCGCAGGTGCCCATGGACAAGCTGCGCGAGGCAATATCGCTTTGCCGACAGGCAGATCTCTATCTGGAAGCGATCACCGGCATGGATTTTACTGACGGGTTGGAGATCGTCTACCACCTCAATTGCTATGAACCGCATTCGCGCATAGCCTTGCGCGTGCGCTGCAACCATGGGGACGCCCCCGCGACCATCAGTGATGTCTATTCTGCTGCCATGTGGTATGAGCGGGAAGTGCACGAGTTTTTCGCGGTGTCCTTCAAGGATAACCCCGATTTGAGGCGTCTCTTGCTGCCGGAAGATGCAGATTACTACCCGCATCTGAAGTCCTTTGGGAAAGTACACTCTTATCGCAAATGGGAAGAGGTCTATGGCTAGCTTGATTCAAGAACCGTTGGATGAGCGGATATACAGTCTCAATTTGGGGCCGCAGCACCCCAGTACCCACGGGGTATTGCGCGTTCTGCTGAGGCTCGATGGGGAATTCATCGTTGACGCGGATCCGATCATCGGTTACGGCCATCGCGGTCACGAAAAGATGGCGGAAAATCGTACCTATGAACAGTTCATGCCCAACGCTAGCCGTATGGACTACCTCTCCGGGTTGATCTACAACCATGGCTACACTTTGGCGGTGGAGAAACTGGCGGGTATCGAGGTTCCGGAGCGGGCGCGCTACATTCGAGTGATTTGCTCCGAGTTGAATCGGATTTCCAGCCATCTCCTGTGGTTCGGAGCGTACATTATGGACTTGGGTGGTTTCACCCCGTTTCTCTACGCCTTCGATGACCGCGAAAATATCCTGGATATCCTGGATCGGGTGACCGGTTCCCGGCTTACCTATTCCTATTGTCGGTTTGGCGGTGTCGCTCGCGACATCGACGAGGAGTTCATCACGGCCACACGCGCCTTCATCAAACGGTTGCGCAGTCGCTGGGCGGATTACCACAACCTGGTGACCAAGAACGTGATTTTTATCCACCGTGTGCGCAACATCGGTGTGATTTCGCCGGAACTGGCGTTGCGCTATGGGGTTACTGGGCCGTGCCTGCGTGCCTGTGGATTCCCGTTTGATATGCGCAAAATGGAACCCTACGAGATCTATGATCGCTTTGATTTCGAAATTCCGACCGAGACGGCGTGTGATGCCGAAGCCCGCTATCTGGTGCGGCTCCGTGAAATGGAACAGAGCTGTCGCATCATTGAGCAGGCCCTGGATCAGTTGCCTACGGGCCAGCACCGCAATGATAAGGTGCCCTTTAAGGTCAAGCCGCCCAAAGGGGATGTCTACTTCAGCTTCGAGAGTGCCCGCGGGCAGGTCGGCTTCTATCTGGTGAGCGACGGTACTTCGTATCCCTATCGCTTGCGTGCCCGGGTGCCCAGCTATGGCAATCTCCATGTCCTGGTGGAAGTGTTTAAAGGGACTCTGGTCGCGGATGCCATATCGATTCTAGGAAGTGTTGACATCGTGGTGCCAGAAGTGGACCGCTAGCATCTCACCAGCATCCGGGGTGATTACCCAGTGGGTGTCGAACTAAGGAGTGAAAACGGTCATGTTGCAGGCTTTGGGAAACATATTGGGGGCTGATCTGAGCCGACTCCTTGTAGGCTTGATAGCCGTTCTCGCCTTCTCCCAGCTCAATGCGCTTTTCCTGGTATGGCTGGAGCGAAAAGTCGCCGGGCATATCCAGTTACGTCCCGGTCCCAAGGAGGTTGGGCCGTTCGGTCTGCTCCAGACCATCGTGGACGGTATCAAGCTGGTGGGCAAGGAACTGATCACACCGTTCAAGGCGGACAAGAAACTGTTTATCCTTGCGCCGATAATGATATTCATGCCGGTCCTGGTCGGCTTTCTAGTGTTGCCGTTCGGTGAAAACCTCATTATTCGGGACATGAATATCGGGGTCCTGCTGATTTTTGCCTTCTCGACCTTCAGTGTACTGGCCATCCTGGCCGGTGGCTGGGCGTCCAACAACAAGTACGCACTGCTTGGCGCCGTCCGTTCGGTGGCTCAAAACGTTGCCTATGAAATCCCACTGTTGCTGTCGGTCTTGAGTGTGGTGTTGATGGTCAACTCATTGAAGTTTTCAGAAATTGTCGCGGCTCAGGGTAGAGTCTGGTTCTTCCTCGTTCAGCCAGTGGCCGCCATCATCTATCTGATCTGTGCTGCGGCGGAGACCAACCGCGCCCCATTTGATATTCCGGAAGCGGAATCTGAGCTAGTCGCGGGCTTCCATACCGAGTACAGCGGCATGCGTTTCGGCCTCTTCTTTCTGGCGGAATACACCAACATGTTTATCGTCTGCGCTGTAGCCACCAGCCTCTTTTTTGGGGGATGGCACGGCCCCTTCGGATTCTCCCTGGGGCTTCCGGGCGTGGTGTGGTTTCTGCTCAAGACCTACTTCTTGCTCTTCGTGATGATGTGGGTCCGCTGGACGTTTCCGCGACTTCGGTTTGACCAGCTCATGAATTTCTCATGGAAGATAATGATTCCATTGAGTCTCGCTAATCTGGTGGCTACGGCGGCAATCTTGAAATTCATATAAGGCGATGGGAACAGTCTATGAGCTATTGGAAAGAGATCATTGACGGCGGTTGGAGTCTGGTAGAGGGCATGCGCGTGACTGTCCGGCGGCTGTTTAAGCCGGTGGTGACGGTTCAGTATCCGCGCAAGCATCTGACGCTCTCACCAGCGTATCGGGGACACATTGAATTCATCAGGTTTCCGGAGACGGGCATGCATGGGTGTATCGCTTGCGGCACTTGTCAGCGGCGGTGTCCGTCGAGCGTGATCAAGGTGCAGGGGTTGAAGGCACATGCCAAGAGTGCCAAGTTCGCCACGCACTACCTGATCGATTACACGCGCTGTAGTCTCTGTGGGCTATGCGTGGAATGCTGCCCCACCCAGACCCTGAAGTACTCCACGGAGTACTCGCTGGAAGGGACGTCCCGGTGGAGCGGAGTCATCGATCTCATGCAGAGGTTGGAGGATAAAAAGTCATGACGCTTGGTGGTATCTTCAGTGTGGAAACTGCAGCGCAAGGCCCTTTCTGGATGGTAGTGGGATTGACCTTGGCGGGTGCGGTCATTGCTGTGTTCCCGCGCAACATCGTCTACAACGTGTTCGGGCTAGTCCTTGCTTTGACCGGGGTCGCAGGTCTGTACCTGTTCCTCAACAGTATTTTTGTGGCGATGATGCAGCTGCTCATTTACGTGGGGGCCATCTGCATCGCGATCGTCTTTGCCATCATGCTATCCAGGCCGCTTCACCTGGAGGCGCCCAAGCGCAACATGGCCAAGGTCGCCGCTGCTGCTGGAGCCAGCTTCCTGTTCTTTGCCGCCAACCTCGCGGTTGTTTTCAAGACGGGCTGGCAGGCGGAGGCGCAAAGAAGCGGGGATTGGACCGTTGCCACCATTGGTCATATGATGCTCACGCGTTATAACCTCGTGTTCGAAGTCATTTCGCTGGTATTGCTGGTAGCGATCATTGGTGCGATTTTAACCGCAGGATACAGCCGGAGGTTGACCTCGTGAACTCCCTATCTAGCTATCTGTTCGTTGCTGCTGCCCTGTTCAGCCTGGGATTGCTGGGTGTGCTGCAGCGGCGCAATCTGATCGGAATGTTGATATCCATTGAGTTGATGCTGAATGGGGCTAACATCAATTTCATGGCCTTCAACCGGTTCCTGGCGCCTGAACCCGCCGTTGGACAGATCGTAACGCTGTTTGTGATGGGTATCGCCGCTGCCGAGGCCGCCATTGGGTTGAGCATCATTCTGGCGCTGTTCCGGCAGTTGCGGTCGATCAACATTGAGCGAGCACAGGAACTTAAAGGATAGACCACCATGATGCAGTTGTTGAAAGATCCGATATTGCTTGCAGTGGCTACGGCGACGAGTCTGCCCTTCCTGGCTATGGTCGTGATCCTAATCTTCACGCGCCACAATGTGCGGCTGTCGTGCTCGATATCGGTGGGCTCGATCAGCATCTCGCTGTTGAGCGCCCTGTATTTGTTGATTACTCTGCGGCATGCCACGGCGCCCATTGAGTACCAGACGGCCTGGCTCCTGAGCCAGAACGTATTTGTGTCATTTGGTTACTTGCTGGACCCACTCAGCATGCTCATGCTGACTATTGTCGCGACGATCGCCTTTCTGGTGCAGGTGTATTCCTTGGGATACATGGCCGGAGATCCCGGCATCACCCGCTACTACGCCTTCCAGTCACTGTTCGCCTGGGCCATGATGACCATGGTGATCGCTCCGGGGATGATGCAGCTCTACATCTTCTGGGAACTGGTCGGGCTGGCATCGTACCTGCTCATTGGCTACTACTATGAGAAGACCAGTGCCCAGCAGGCCGGCAAGAAGGCCTTCGTGATGACGCGCCTCGGTGACATCGGCTTTTTCCTCGGGCTCGTCGTCCTGCTGCTGGGTTACGGCAACCTCAACATCCTGGATATGAATCAAGCCGGTGCAGCCCACAAGATCCCCCAATATCTGTTGACGATTTCAGCCATGCTGATCTTCTGCGGTGTGATTGGCAAGAGTGCGCAGTTTCCACTGATGACTTGGTTGCCCGATGCCATGGAGGGCCCCACTCCGGTTAGCGCGCTGCTCCACTCCGCCACCATGGTGGCTGCTGGTGTTTACATGTTCAGCAGGATCTTCCCGTTCTTTGCTGCTTCCCCTACGGCGATGGCCATGGCGCTGGCCATTGGCACCATCACCACGCTTTTGGCATCCACCATGGCTATGGCAACCTACGATTTGAAGCAGGTCTGGGCCTATTCCACCATCAGTCAGCTAGGTTTTATGGTCATGGGCTTGGCCGCTGGCGGCTACTTTGCCGGCGTCTTCCACCTGACTACCCATGCCGGTTTCAAGGCCCTCCTCTTTCTCTGCTCCGGTGTCTTCATTCATGAATATCACACCAACGATATGCGGGTGATTGGCCAGAAAGGGGGGCGCAAGCTTTATATCCCCATGATCTGCATGACGGTGGGTGCGCTAGCCTTGGCCGGAATTTTCCCGTTTGCCGGGTTCTTCAGCAAAGAAGCTATTCTTGGCGTACTGGCCGGTCAGTCCAATAAGATTTGGCTCATCGGTGGTTTGCTCGGAGCTTTCTTGACTGCGTACTATAGTTTCCGATTGATCTTCTTTGTGGCCTGTCCCAAGGAAATGGCTGCCGGGCATGGACATGAGGAAGCTGACGATCACGGCCACGGACATGGTGGTCATGATTCCCATGAGGGGCATCACAGTTACATTTTCTGGTGCATGGCTATTCCGCTCATCATTCTTGCTGGGGTAACGTTGGTTCTGGGTTTTAGTCAATCGTCCCTGGAACACTTCCTGTTGCCGCAGTCGGCAGCAGCCCATGGAGCGGCTAACGAAGGCGGGCACGGCGGCGGCCATTTGGCGTTGTTGATCACCGCGGTGAGCTGTGCCATTGGCGGTATCCTGCTGGCATGGTGGGAGTTCGGTCGCAAGGGAGCCAAACAGGAAGGTTTCTTGCGGCGGTTTGTGCGTGTGGAAGAACTCTTTGCCCGGCGCTGGTATATGGATGACATCCTGCGGTTCCTGCTGGATAGTGTGGTGTACTGCGGGTTTACCAATATCTTCACCAGAAATGACCGCCGCGTGATCGACGGGGGTCTTGACGGGTTCTGCCGCTTCACTGTGGGCAGTGGCCGGGTGGCCAGTTTTCTCCAGTCAGGGATGCTGCAATACAACTTGATGGTGATGATCGCCGTAGTCGGGCTCATCATTCTGGTGTTTGTCAGCCGCTAACCTGAGGATAGGCGCCAGGCATTGTCTTAAGGGATTAACCTAATTTCTAACATAGCGGACGGGCATGCTTATGGTTTCCATGGAAATGAGTCAGTTCCCCATTCTTACGACGATTCTATTGTCTACCATCATCCCTCTGTTGGTCATCCTGTTCATCCCCGATGACCGGCCGCAATTGGTGAAGCAGGTTAGCCTGCTGTTCTCCGGGATTGGGGTAGTTCTCTGCCTCTGGCTGTACGTGAACTTTGACGTGCAGAAGGGCGGACTGCAATTCGTGGAACGCTACCTGTGGGTGAAGAGCTTGGGTATTTACTATTTCAACGGCATCGACGGCATCAATGCACCCATGATGTTGCTCACTGCCATAGTGCTCTTTACCGGTGTGCTCACCATGTGGAATTTGGAGAAGCGGGTTAAGGAGTTTTTTGCCCTGACGTTTTTGTTGGTTGCCGGGGTGTATGGCGTTTTTATTAGCATGGATTTGTTCTTCATGTTTGTGTGGTATGACGTATCGCTCTTCCCCATGTATCCGCTTATTGCGATCTGGGGGGGAACCCGCAAGGAGTACGGCGCCATGAAACTGACGCTGTATCTGCTTGCCGGCAGCATCCTCATCCTCCCCGCGATCATCTACCTGTGGGTTCAGGGTGGCGCGACCACCTTTGACTTGTTCGAGCTGCAGCGCATCGGATTCGATCTGACCACGCAAAAGATCGCTTTTGTGATGCTTTATTTTGGATTTGGGGTGCTAGCTGGTGTTTGGCCGTTCCATACATGGTCGCCGGTTGGCCACGTGGCAGCTCCCACCGCCGTGAGCATGATTCACGCCGGCGTACTCATGAAGCTGGGTGCGTACGGCATCATCCGCCTAGGCATGACCTTGTGTCCGGAGGGTCTGCATTACTGGTCGGAATTGATGGCGTTGCTCGCGACGATCGGGATCGTATACGGCGCATTTGTGGGTTTGGCACAAACGAACTTGAAATACGTGGTTGGTTACTCGAGTGTGTCGCACATGGGTATTGTCGGTCTGGGTCTTGCTACCATGACTGTTGACGGGATCAACGGGGCCGTTTTCCAGATGTTTTCTCACGGCATCATGACGGCCCTCTTCTTTTCCGCCATCGGTTATATTTACGACAGGACGCACACCATCTACATGCCTGACTTGGGTGGCTTGTCCAAGACCATGCCGGTAGCTTCCGCCTTTTTCATTATCGCCGCCTTCTGCGGTGTGGGTGTCCCTTGTATGGCCAGCTTCTGGGCTGAGTTGCTGGTTTTCATCTCAGCTGTTAAGACCTATCCGGTTCGGGGCACCCTGGCTGTATTCGGACTGGTTGTGAGTGCCTTATTCATGCTGCGAGTTGTTCAGACGACTTTTTATGGCGACAGGAACGAGAAGTGGGCGCACATTCCCGATGTCACATTGGTCCTGGCGACACCGCGTATCATCTTGATCGGGGTGCTGGTGTTCTTCGGGTTGTTCCCGCGCTTGATCCTGGACGTCATCCAGAGTGCGGTGGTTCCGTTTGTGAGCAGCTTTTAGTCAAGTTCAAGTAGAGGGAAAGAAGTGCCCATGATGAAAATGCTCCTATTTTCTCCGGAAATGTTTTACCTGGCAATGGCGGCGGTTTTCTTTGGGCTCAGTCTGCAGCGCAAAGTTAACGCCAGGAGTAGCTATGTCATCGCCATGGCCCTGGCCAGCGCCGGGCTGCTGGTCGCGGTTATGTCGGTGAAACTTGAGGGGATGCTATTCTTCGATAGCTATCGGGTGGACTTCTTCAGCCAGGTCTTCAAGGTCCTACTCGCCCTCGGTACCTTCTTGGTGATTTTCGTGTGTGACGAGCTCAAAGGTGTCGAAGAATCGAGGCACCCCGAGTTTTATTTGCTCCTTTCGGTGTGTACGGTCGGCATGATGATGCTGGTCAGCGCTGTGGAGCTGCTCACGGTGTATATCTCGTTGGAGCTCTCGTCGTACTCATTGTATTTGCTGGTTCCCATGCGCAGGAGCCCCGAGCGCAACATCGAGGCTGCGGTCAAGTACTTTATGATCGGTGCATGTGCCTCGGCGTTGATGATCTTTGGCTTGAGTTATCTGTTCGGCGTGACCCACAGCACCTACATCGTTGATATCGTCAAGGTGCTGCCGCAAGTGATTTCGCAGCCGGCCGCCATCATTGGGCTTATCCTGACACTCAGTGGGTTCTTCTTTAAACAGGCGCTCTTTCCGTTCCACTCCTGGGCGCCGGACGTTTATGAAGGGTCTGCCAACCAGGTCACGGTGTACATCGCTACTGCTTCCAAAATGGCCGCGGCGGCCATGGTGATCCGGTTCATCGGTTTCTCGGGCGGCGAAAGCGTCTTCCTGAAGAACACACTGGTCACGCTGTGCGTTCTATCCATGACTTTCGGTAACCTGGTGGCCATCATCCAGAAGGACGTTAAGCGGTTGCTGGCGTATTCCAGTATCGCCCATGCCGGCTATATGCTCATGGGGATTCTCAGCATGACGGAACGTGGCTATGCCAGCGCGATCTTCTATGCGGCCGCTTATCTGGTCATGAATTTCGCCTGCTTTATGGTCATCCTGAAGATTTCCAGTGACGGGCGGAACCTCAAGATCAAAGAACTGGCAGGCTTGCACAACCGCTCACCACTGCTGGCCATGACCCTCATGTTGGGTCTTTTCGGTTTGGCGGGTATTCCTCCGACGGTTGGGTTTACGGGCAAATTCTATGTTTTCGCCGCTGCCATGGAGCAAGGCTATCTCTGGCTAGTGATCATGGGCATGGTGAATGCCACGATCTCCTTGTACTACTATTTGATTGTCATTAAGGCGGCTTACTTGCTCGAACCGGTTGAAGAGTTTCCGGCGATTCCTGTGGATTCTCGATACCGGGTGATGAGCATGGCACTGGTGGTCGTTATGGTTTATCTTGGTATGTTTCCGGACAAATTTATATCCCTTGCGGAGGCTGCTGCGAGGAGCCTGCTCTAAATAAGACGTGGGGGCATGATTGAAGGTAGCGGATATACGGCGGCAATCACTTTCGCTTACAGATGAGGTTCCTAAGGTGAAAGACAAACAATTCTGCGATCCTATGAGTGGCAAAGCTTGTGTAACCGTTTGCGCATCGAAGGGGAGTTGCAAGCGCGGATGCAAAGAGGTGCGCGAAACCCTGGTTGAAGAGATTGCCAGGCTGAAGCTTGGGATTACTGTGGGCAACGCCAAAGCGGGTTGCGATGGCAACTGTGAGACGGGCCCTATCTTGGGATTTCCCCAGCGGCAGTTTTTCTACCTGGGCGTAAAGCCTGCGGATGTCACTGAGATCGTCCAGGAAACGCTTATCCACGGGAGAATTATGACCCCGTTCGTGTCTATTAGGCCCGAACGAGCTTATCGAAGCGACATCTACTTCGACAAACACTCCGGTCAGCTGGTTGCTATGGATGACAGTATATGCATGGTCGAAGTTGCCAAATACTTCCTCGACTTTGAGGCTGGTCTGTCCTGTGGCAAATGTATCCCTTGTAGGCTGGGGCTCGTGCGGATGCGTGAGTGTATCGACCGGATTGCGTCAGGCAAGGGCGCGATGGACGACCTGGAACAGATTAAGGTGCTGTGTACCACGATGATCGTGACGCCCTACTGTGAGTTCGCCATGACTAGCAGCCGACCGGTTCTTACCGCAGTGACGTGCTTCAAAGACGAATTTGTCTCGCATATTGAGCAGAAGGAATGCGCAGTAGGAGCATGCCAAGGACTGGTCCCGTTGCGGGCTGAGCGCACCACGGCAGCCTAGAGTAATGATGGGCGCTGGGAGAGAGTAAGGGACACATCCCGGGCGATGACAGGTGTTGGGATGTTATGGCTATGGCCAGTTGGCGCTGTTACACCAGTGCGACTGGCCATTTGTCGTTCTCCATCTGATGCTGCTTGAATTTGAGCGCGTGCTGATTTAATTAGCTCCTATACATAAGATTCCAGATTCTGTTGGAATTATTCCAGGTAGATTTTGAGAATTTCAGGGCGTTGCTTGGGGAGATCATTGTGCTGCTGGAGGTGGATGGCCGATTTGTCTATGGTTGCCGTTGGATCTGGGGAGTATGGTCTGGTGGGACTAACGCTGGACCCTGACAGGATTAAGGCTGAACAGAACTGGATTGGGAGCGATCATGGTAGGAAGTCGTGTGAGGGATCGATTGATGGTGCTTGTAGCCACGGTGGGTGTTGCCGTTGCGTTGCTGTCCGGCTTGTCTCAGCACTTGGATTGGGTTGCCCAGCTATGTGGGGTTCTGGGGCAGGGATGCCATGAGACTTCGAAGTTCGTTGTCCTCGGTATTCCCGTATGGCTCTTGGGAGTGGGGTTTTACGTAGCCGTAATCGGCAGTGCTCTGTTTTTCTCGAACATAACCTTCTGGCTGGTCATCAGCGGGATGGGGGTGGAGCTTGCCTTCATTTGGGTGATGGTAAACGAGAAGGTAGTTTGTATCTTCTGTCTGGCCAACTTGGTTGTCATGTTGGTGGTGTTCCTTCTGGCCTTTAACCGAGATCGGATCTGGCAGACTTTGGCCATGGCTGCGATTTTGCTCTTGGCGGGCTTAGGGTTGGTCTCGAAAGAAGAGCCGCCTCGGGCGACGGTGGTCGAAATTGCGCCGGCAGCAGTTGCCGAGAAGCCCGATGAGAACTTTGCCGCCAGAGTTGGGGACCGGAGGATCACCTGGGA
>Ga0315286_10002659_pt1 | contig 16706 bp, 13 predicted proteins | sample YL17G10_0_MG_FD_205038 | JGI IMG/M metagenome (GOLD analysis project Ga0315286, IMG submission 205038) | Sediment microbial communities from Yellowstone Lake, YNP, Wyoming, USA - YL17G10_0 | ecosystem: Environmental > Aquatic > Freshwater > Lake > Sediment | place: USA: Wyoming | collected...
AAGCCGGAAGGCGAACCGTGGGTTGTACTGGATTCGAACCAGTGACCCCTACCCTGTCAAGGTAATGCTCTAAACCAACTGAGCTAACAACCCGTAAATATGCATAAAAAACAAGTTTTGTCTCTTACTAAACTCCTATAAATCAGTACACATGTGTGTTTCGGTGATTTTGATAAAAAGGTACATAATTTTATAAAAGGTACATTTGTAACAAAAATAGTGTTACATTTATTCGGCATTTCAACCACTCTTCGAACCAGTGTACCTTTTTAAAATTTTATGAAACCCTATGAAATCAAAGACCGAGTTAATCAGTGCCCGTTTACGAGTCTACGGCAAAAATAGTACAAAAACTTCTGATAATTGCCAAGTGCAATTAGAAATTCGCAACTTCACGGATAAGCCTTTAAGAATCAGTGCCAAGGACGGTAATTTAAAATTACTGTTTTTGAAACCCCATCAGATGAGGAAAGGAGTATGTGTTGGCAGGGCAGACGCAAATTTAATAAATGCCCGGTTGAATAAACTGAAAGAACAGGTGCGATATGTAATGCAATTTCTGCAATACAGTAATATACCAATAAACAAACCAACGGTCGAAGATTTCCTTTACCGAAGGTACTCCGATGTATTCGCATTTTTTACTGAAGTAACCGATGGTGAAGATGCTGAACAGTTTTTTATTTACTTGAACAAAAGTGCAGAAGAAAATCAAATGGAAGCACTTGAAAATCACAAATTCTTAGCAAGTATCGGTGAGTATAAAGCAACTGGTTTTATGGAAGGGTTGAATCTGCATAACTTCGAAACTTGTAGAAAAGAGACCATTATCCCCAATTTTACAAAGTGGTGTAAATCAATTGGTATTATTGATTACCCAATAATAAAATTTGACAAAAAAGTGTTCGACAGTTTCACAAGATTCATGATTGACCAACCACGAAAGCGGACAAAGGCAGGCAAAGAAGAATACTACTCGGTTAAGACGATTGACAACATGATTAAGGAAGTCCGCATTTATCTTAAGGCTCTTAAAGAAATGGACTATACCATTGTTGATTCTGCTTTGGAGTTCAAATTGGTGAAGGGTAACCGCAGAAATGCTCACATCAAATTTATTAATAATGAGAAAGATAACGTATTCAGTATAACGGCTGCGGAACTTAATAAAGTGCGCAATTCGGTTTATGATAACAAACTACCAGAAAAATTAAGACGTGCGGCAACACTGTTCACTCTACAGACCTTGCTTGGTGGATTACGTGTTTCTGAACTAAACCTGATTACAAAAGATTCTTTTAAGTTGGTAAATGACAGGTATTATTGTTTCATCACAACGAAGAAAACGAAGAAAATGATTGATTCTCCGCTACATTCGGAACTCCTGCCGATTCTTGAAAAAATAGACTTCAACATTGATACACTGAAATTCCGAACAGACATTGATTACAGAACTTCTCTCCGGGAACTGGCTGAGAAACTTGAATTAAATCGTGATATCGTACAACTTGACAGCAGAGCAAATGCAGATACTCAAGGAATAAAAACCGAAAAACTATATAATCTCTTTACCACAAGACTTGCTCGTAAAGCAGCAATAACGCTGTTATTTGCCACTGGGAAATATTCTCTTGAGCAGATTGCTAAAATGACCAAGCACAGTTTAACCGCAATACAGTATTATGTCGCTGTTTTGACTGATGAAAAGGCTGAAATGATGGGGAGTTTATAGTTCCTTTCCTTAATGCTTTGCTATCTTAGTGGAATGAAAAAAGCATACAGTTACTGAGCAACTTTCATAATCTAATTGAGATAACCACAACGGAGTATAAGGTAGCCATGTTACATAAAACACTAAGCAATACTTTAGATAAATAACGCTATTACATTCTAATATAACGTGTTATGACACATTGATATTTCGAGGTTTGTTAAGACCTTAAGTGGGCGGTTAAAGTGAAGAAGAATCTGGTGTTCAATGTGTCAGTAATAATCATATAGAGTGCATTTTACAATATGTCAAGGTCGGATTAAACTTAAGGTTACGGTCAATAATATGGTAAAGCAACATATATATGATTGAATGATAGAATCAAAATCAGAACTATACTGAAGAAGGAAATACTTGTATATATAGATAAGGTCTTATTGAACCAATAGTTACGGTCAATAATATGGTAAATTACACACAACCATAACATGATGAAGAAAATATCCCATAGGAAGAATTACCGGAAGGAAGAATACCTACCCGTAAAACTCATAAAGAAACTGCAGGAAGATATCTTCAGCAATAGTGGTTATGAATACCGCAGTAAGAACAACTTTCTTCAATGTGTGTCAATCATACATTATCATCAGCTTATGAATGGTATAGGGTTGAATGACTATGCTCCATTGGGCAGAGACTACTGGAAGAAAGTCTTTGGCGGTAATTACCATGAAAGTGTAATTCAACCGTTGCTGAAGCTAAAGATAATTGAGAGTCTTGATTTTGGCTATCGCTCTATCCCGGATACAATTGTTCAAGTATCAAAAGGTAAGCCGAACGGCTTGGTAGGTATCAGATACCGCATTTGTCCAGACCTTTTGGACGACCAAAACGAAATTATATCATATATCGGGAAAGGAAAGGTCTTGACAGCAACAGAAAGAATGCTTCTTGGCAAGCAGCAATTCATAGCTACAGGAATAACCAATATGAATTATCACGTTACTATAGACCCTTTAAAAGCCTTTAAATGGGTTGAAAATAATGCGGAGAGCATCTGCGATGAATTTCTAAAAAGGGAATATGTGCAATCATTGCCAGTTAATCTGCTTATACAGTATCATGAATATTTGGACAAAGGCAGTTACAATACCAAATATATGTCTGTTGGCTTCGCAAAAAAAATTGCTGAAAACAGAAATCAAGAGTTATTTTATTTTAAAGATGCTTTTTACATTGCCGATGTCTCAGAATTTTTAAAAAAACGTATTCCTGCACTGATTTATCACTACAAGAATCAGATATCGTTAATTTACTCACAGCCAATTGAAGAAAAGCGTAATCCTATAACATTGCGGTTATACAGCAACCTTGTTAACTTCCCAAGCAAAATTCTTCAGTTTATCAACATCAATAACAACACGGTGGTACAACTTGACCTCAGGACATCACAGTTTCTGATTTTTGCGAATCTCTTGAATGTATACACCAACAAAGGTGAAGAACATCTGCTTTCGTTATTCAAGCAGGAAAGAAACACAACATATCTGAAACGGCTAATAAGGATACTGAAGGAGCACCAAAAGCTATTACCCGGAGTCGGGGTGGATATTAATGATAGTAATTCCGGGCAGTATAGTTCTACGGATGTAATTAAATTCATTCGGGAGGTGTTTTTTGCTGATTTTTATGCTGTTGTTCAGAAAGAACTTGAAATGAATGATAGAGTATTTGCTAAACGAGTACTATTCAAACTGCTATTTAAAAAGACTAACAGACCAGATGCATTACTGAATAAACTATCGCAACGCTACCCGATAGTAATGAGCATTATTGCTGCATTTAAAAAACAAGATTTAAAGCAAGAGGAATCTGAATACCGAGACGAAAACCGTGAAAGCAATTTTTCTGTGTTTCTGCAATGTGTAGAAGGAGAAATATTCGTTGACAATATTTTAGAAGAACTTAGACTCGAAGGCATTTCATGCTTTACACGACATGATTCAATCGTTGTTGCCTGTGGTTCTGAAGTAAAGGCTGAAGAAACTGCCAAGAATGTCTTTAGCCGATTTGGTTTTAAGTACAACCACAAAGTCGAAGATAAGTTCTGGGAGGTTGTTGATGAAGAAGAACTCGAAGACAGTGGTTATCTGGAATTTTTGTCAGACGAAAACGATTTAAATTCGGACTTTTCAAATGAAGATTGGGATGAAACTGATGTAGAATTGACAGAGGATGAAATAGCGATGGATGAGGAACATATTGAAACAATTGACCGACTCAAAGAGATTGGGATACATGATGATTACTTTGAATATGTTAATGTTGAATTTCTGGCAGAAATATCAGACCTCCCATTTCTAACACAGGTACAGCGTGACTGGTTTGCTGAAGATATCATGAATATAAATTATGGCATGAGTTTCTTTCAACCAGAGACGAATAGACTAATTCGTTGGTTGATTCAAAATACTAATTGAAGCTGACTTCAAGTACCTACTCCATCCCGGAAAAGAATTCACCCAATGTAATCTCATACGCATCAAGGATATCAAATAAAAATATTATTGATATGTTCTTGGAGTTCTCTGACCGTGAAATACTCTGTCGGGACTTGTTTATTAGTTCACCAAGCTGCTGTTGTGTGTAACCAAAATTAAACCTGAGTTCTCGCAACATTGCTGATACAGACTCTGCTCTTTTTTCCCGGTTTTTATCTTGAGGTTTGGTAGTCATCAGTAGCTGTTATACATCAGATATAAATACTGCCAGATGACTGTTTCGTGACCAATAGAGTTAACAATAATGTGTACGATATTTTGTCATTAACAGTTCTATCACGATGAAAAACTCGCTTTTATTTGTACCAATGATGGGTGAATATTGGGGAAAATGACAATTTTTACGCTAAAACAATAAGATATTCTGGTAAAATGACTGTTTTTACGCTAAAAAGGGTAGTTATTCTTGTAAAATGACTGTTTTGCGCACATACAGGTGCAGCGTCACGTGTTTAATAATATTGAAATTATGGAAATTTTAGAAAAATTAAGAAAATCCTATCCGAATTATCGGATTCCATTGAAAAAGTCCGCTACTGAGACATCAAGTTTCTTTAAGATTTCCAGGAGCATCTTCATTGTAACATTTTCCCCCCTTTCGATTCGATTTAAACTGACTTTGTTAATGCCATTCAAATATGCCCATGCTTCATAGTTTGGGTTCTTCTTCCTTCGCAACTCTCTGACCTTCTCACCAATTATTTTCATTTGTTGGTCAACTGATACCTCCGTACTGATTTTCTTCGCCATGACTCTTTGATTTGAGTCAAATATACTAAAAGCACAATAACAATGCAACTTTTAATGTACATACTATATTATGTATAACATTAGTTGTATATTTACATCATGAAAGCAAAACCGAATAGTCATTATAATAGCACAATTATAATTTATCACCATGAGATAGACTTGGAATACTTAAATGGGAACACATTTTGGGCAATAACTGAAATTGTAAATACTGAACCCGTACAAACTTATTTCTACAAGATTCCGGATGATTATAAAAACAACAAACTGCTGGGTAATTTGCATGAAAGGTATGCTCCATATTGTCCAAACTAATAAATAAACATGAAAACCATCACATTTTTATTCACAGAAATAATATGAGTTCCGACCGAAATAGTAAACGAACCTTTATTCACGAACACTTTTGCTGGGATTTCGACAATCCAACCCACTATATAGTGATAATAGAGATGTGTAATGACAAACCACAGGTGAGTTATATTGTGAAAATACCTACCGTGTCAACAAAATGCCTGGTTTATCCGTATATGAAAAACTAATGGAAACAAGATGAAAATGGGGAAATCGGACTGTTCAAAAAACCATATGAAAATCGCATTCATGAAATGCCCATTTTATGGTCAAATCAAAATTCAATTTTGACTGTACAATTAACATCCGTTTTTCGGACACTAATACTTGTAATATGAATATAGCTATCTACTCAAGAGTCTCAAAGGAATCAAGCGACAATACCAATCAGCTAATCGTGTTAAGAGAATATAGTCATAAAATGGGTTACCAAATATCTCAGGAATATGTCGATGTTATTTCTGGCGGGTCACCTAATCGACCAGAATTTAACCGGATGATGCAAGATGCATCGAAAAGAAAGTTTGATTTGCTGTTATTCTTCGCACTTGACCGACTTACTCGTGAAGGGACAAGGGCGACCATCAAATATCTTCAAATGCTCGATGATTATCGGATTGTTTACAAGTCCTACAGTGAACAGTACATTGATAGTTCCGGGATTTTTAAAGATGTAATTATTGCGTTACTGTCAACATTGGCAAAGCAAGAACGCATACGTATTTCTGAACGAGTAAAGGCAGGTCTTGAGAAATCTCGTCTTCAGGGTCGGGTAGGTGGAAGACCAACACTGGAAGCAAGCAAAATAGAGAAAATACATGAAATGAAATCAACTGGAATGAGTATTCTCGCTATCTCTAAGCAGCTTAATATTAGCCGTGGAACGATATACCAATACATTTAACTTTAAGTATGTGAAAAATATTGTCCGAGAATATTAGGAGATAAAACTCTTCCGGGGGAAAAAGAAATAATTTCGAAATGCTGAGACTTGTCTGATTAATTGCGTAGCATCCAAATACTATGTTTTGCGTTAGTTCTACGTCTCGTTCACGGCACGTCCTTTTAAATACCGCAACCTATTTTGATACTGTTTGTTACTGTTTCTACAAAAAAACCAACGGTCAACCTAATGATGACCGTTGGTTTCAATATTTAATTTAATTTCTTTACTTCACCTTTTCTACCTGCGGTGGCATCCATGTGCCATCAAGAATTGATTTCTCTGCCCAATATGCTCGGATGTATAAAGAGAATGTGCCATCGGGTGCTGGTACCCAGTTGGTTTCTTTATCCTTGCCCGGACTTGTGTGACCAAAGTATAAAGTAAGCGAACCATCAGCATTGTATTTCATGAATGATTTGCTTTTGGTACCAAGCGAATAACGACCCAACTCATTTGGATAAAACAAATGGTGTTCGTTGTATAATGTCATCGACCAGAATCCTTTTACAGGTGGCTCTTGTCCTTTCGGGAAAGTAACTGTGTAATTATTCTTACCATTCAATTGCTCTCCCTTGCTGTCAAAGTCACGGTAAATGTATTTCGTTTCGTTTGGTTTATTATCATACATATTCGACTTGGCAGTAGCGGTACGCAAAATATAATCTGTTCCCCACTGTGCATTGTTTATTGGCGAATTCCAATCATTACCAGCCGGACGACCATTCAATTTCCATTGGGTGAGCGGAGCAATCAGTTCGTTGTCAGCAGCAACAAATGATTCTATCAGAGCCGCTTTTACTTCAGGGTCTCTTCCGGCAGCTTCAAACACCGAACTTATCCATTTATAAATGGCTTCTTCACCCGGAAGTGGCGGCACTAATTTCATTACACCGGGAAGCTGGTCAAAATATTTTTCAGGTACTACCCATTTAGTTTCGCCTGCTGCTCCGGGGGGAGTTGGAAAACTTGGCATTTTACTCCAGTCAATAGTCTTCATTTTACCATCAAACTGGCTCAAAGGATAGAATACAATCTGGTTAAGAAACGGTTGTACAGCTTTGCTGTCTGTAGCGTTATCATCTTTAAAAATACGAGGAACGCTAAACACCAGTTCAGTAGAAGAACGCACTACGGCAGTTATACCTTTAGGTGTTTCTCCTTTCCAGTTTGGTCCAACTATCATATAAAAACCAGGCTTGGTACCATAAGGTTTGCCAATTTCGGCAAACTCATCTGTTCTTGCATCATATAAAGCGTAAACCCAAAAACGGCTGCCAAAATCTGGTACTTGAAAAACAGTAGGTTCTTTATCCAATGCCGAAAAACCGGCTCCATACACCACGTCCTGATTAGGGCATGCAACAAAAGTCTGCTCTGGTTTAATATAATTATCGAGCATACAATTTAAACCAACTGGTGCCATCGGGAGTGCACCGCCATTCCATCCTGGTACATTACCATTCTGACCCGTTACATAAGCAAATGCGGCTCTCCTATTATGTGAGTTGACCATAGCATATCCCCATGTATAAGCCATGCGACCAACCATCTGAACATATTCCTTTGTCATGGCAGAACCAGAAGCAGGTCCGGCAACATCGGACGCAGTTTTCGGAAGTGGAACTTGCTGTGCAAGTCCATTCAAATTTAACAGTGCAATTGCTACGAGCAGCAGTGCTGTGAATTTTAACTTGTATCCCATTTAGTTTAAATTAATAATTAATGTTTATTATTTCTGTTTTACAATTTCACCCGGTTTCCAACTCTTATCAATTGCAGCTTCGGTAGGACCATACAACCGTATGATTGCAAAATATCCTTTGCCGGGTACTGTTGCCAACCAGTTCTTTTCTTTACCAGCCGGGGCATTTGGACCTAAATAAATATCAGTACTGCCATCTGCATTTTGTATAGGGTTGTCCTTTGACCCAAGCGAAGGGAAAGGTTGACCATTGGCAAGACCTGATGCATTCTCTGCTTCATATAATGTTACCGACCAAAACATAGCGGCAGGAATGCTAGCAGGCAGGTTTAAACTATAATTGCTTCCGCCTGATAAAGGAGAACCTTCGATATCGTCAAAAGCGATGGCGTATTTGGCACCCTTACCTGGGGTTTGAGATACCATCCCAGGACTTAGTGAGTAGTAGTTACTGAACATCCAGATACGTGCATCTAATGCCAGGTATGGATAGGCTCCGTTTACTTTCTGCCAGTTAAGGTTTTTTGCACCGCCTAAATTATCAGGAGTCCCATCTGCAAAAGGATTGAGCCAACATTTACGGTCTGAATAAACCTGATAAGAAATACCGCTTGCGTTGTTTTTGTATGCAACAACACGACTCATTTTATATGCGGTTTTTGCTGCACGGTCAAGAATAGTTTTAGTCTTTTCATCAGGATTAAATGGCTGTCCTTTTATTATCCCGATTGAAGCCAGCATACCTAACCAGTCTGATTCGCCAAGGTTTGCATTTTCGCTTTCCACCAAAAGTTTGAGTTGGTCAAATACGCTGCCGTCACTTACCGGAAGCATGTTAGCTGAAACTCCGGAAGCATCGGGAAACTGCATTGGTTTGGCTGCAGCATTGCTGTTTAATGGATATATCTTTGACTGTTCAACCAATGCTACAGCTGGAGTAAGGTCTTTAGGGTCTTTATAGAAAGAACGCAGGAAAATAAATACGTTGTTGGTACCTGAGCGGTAAACAAAATAACCTTGTGGTACTTTGCCTGAATATCCGGGGGGCAGTAGTAGGAACTTACCACCTTTACCTGCATCGGGTCCAAAAAAACCCACATCACCAAAAAACTTTCCGCCATCTACAGGAATAGGGTTCTGCCAGAAATCAAGAAGGATACCTTGTAAATTAGGTGGCACTTCAAATACCAACGGACCGTCCTTACCAAGGTCAACATAACTCATTGCATAAATTACGTCAGAGTTTGGAGTTGTTACCAATGTTTTGGCATCAAGGCGTTTTTTCCAGATAGGCAACACGTTGTAGCCGGAACCAAATACTTTTTCCGAGCCGTATTTCATTCCCAGGGTATTTATTAAAGGCAATGCCCAGAGATAAGTTTGAGTTGCTCGTTGGTAGAGTAGTTCATCATCCAATATATTAGCAGTTTCTTTAGTAGGACGGTTTTCCGAAAAAGGAAGATTTGCCAATTCATCAAAATGACTCGAAGTAGCATTGGTTTCTGACTTCCGTTGCTGTTGTGCTGTATTAACTTTCGGCTGATTACAACTTAAAGTAAATACTGCCACAACAGCGAGCAGCAGCGCTGCTAATTTAGTTTTGTGTTTCATTATTTTTATGGCTTAATTACTGAAATAATTTGTTCTAATAATTAACAAAGTTAAATAATCTTACTGAAGTTCATTTCAAGGTCAAATTTTCATGCTGGCTATAGGATTAAAGGTAACGTCTGGCGGTATTCTATTTTGGAAAAAGAAATACAATGGCAGCTCTCACCCCAATATCGGCTTTTGAGCCATTAGGTGCAGCCAGATTAAACCTGGGACCAATAACAAATTGGGTTTTCTGTTTACCAAAACTTGTTACAGCGCTCATGGTTGGGTTAAACCAAACACTGGTGGTTTTTGCTGCCCAGTTCTGGGATATTTCAAAGTTGCAACCAATGCCGGCACCACTTTTCCAATTATAGGAAAAGAATGGCTGAAAGAATAACATGCTCAAATCATCAAGGCTTTCTTTCCCCGCAACACCCCAAATCTGGTTCACCAACGCTCCGATGGTATATCCTTTCGACTGAAACAATGCAACGGCAGTTGGACCTATTCCAAGTTTCTTTACAGACAGGTTCTCATTTGAACTCGGCAGCATGAATACAGGACCTGCACCCCAGGTAAGCCCGCCTTTGGAATTTGACGGACTAAAAAATGCACTCAATACTGCATTTCCCATGCCAAAATCGCTGTCTCCCATGCCGGTAACGTTGTACTGAGATATAACTGGCAAAACACATCTGGCGATTAAATTCAAATTATCAGAAATACGTATAGGTATAACCGGCTGAATATTAAGGGTGTTGCGTGCTCCATTGTTTGTTCCAATTCCGATATCGGTATTGTTCTGAAATGGAACGCTTATTAGAGAAGCTATTGGGTTACTGAGTTTTTTTGCAAGTTCTTCAGCGGTTAAAGTAGGTTTTTCATCCTGTCCTTTTACCGTACCTGTAACGAAAGTATAAGCTATTAATATCAGTACTGCAAATTTGGTTTTGTTTATCATATTCTCTTTTTTAATTTAACCAACAGCCAATATAAACGATGGCTATTATATAATTGCTTTTATTCTGTTTCCTTTTGGACTCTGCCTCTTCCGGCATTTATATTATTATTTCACCTCTTTTACATCGGGCAATTTATAAGTTCTATTTAGGACTGATTCTCCTGGCAAGTATGCTCTCATCAGAAAATTCCAGCCATCAGTAATATCTACTCTATTTTTTGCATCCTTTGGACATTTGTCTTTAGCACCAAAATAAACTGTAAAAGTTCCGTCCTTGTTGTACTTAACATTCGATGCATTGATTACACTGTTTGTGCTTTTTATGTATCCTGTGTTATCATATACGGTAATTGACCAAAACCCCCCAACATCAGGCTTTGTATAGGTGGCAACATAACATTTATCACCAGAAAGGTTGCCACCATTATAATTAATATAGGTGGCGTCCTTGTTAGGAAATAAACCCCAAGCACCTGCAACAGCATATGGACGGGTTTTTTCATTCAATGTACCTCTTGGACCCATCCAGTCATCAGGGTAAGTAGCGAATTTTGAAAACTCTATTTCATATACAGCCCGTAATGAATCCAACGACACTTTATCCCATGTTGGTTCAACAAATTCATCAGCACTATTCGCCTCAATAGTAAATTGGTCTTGCAGTTTGTTTACCATTGCTATTTCAGCAGTATCTGCTGGATTAAATATCTGAATGCGTATGGCTAAAAATATGTATTTGGTATCCTGGGGTAATTTATGTTTCCCCGGTTTATAAATTACAAATGGGCAATAATGGTCGTTATCAATCACTAAAACAGAGGCGTATCTGCCTTTAGGAATTTCCGGGAAAGTTACGGTTGCTCCTTTTTCAACATCTACTATGCCACCAGAGTATAATACATCTCTGTTCATACGAACATTTGTTTGCTTGTCTAATGGCATTATTTGTCTGAAGTGATAAAATTTATTGATTCCTCCTGCCTGTTGACTGATGTTGTAACACATCCTATCGCAATCAGCACGAATAAATGTTTCAGGGGTTACTATTTTTGATTCAGTCACCGCTTTTTGTTCAGTCTTTTTACCTGGATTAGAGTTGCAGGAAACAAGCATACTCAATGCAAAAATGAATATTGGAATTGCGCTTTGTGATTTCATGATTTTAAATTTATTTGGTTGCAGGTGCTTTACTTATCATTTCAATTAATTTATCCACATCGGGCGAAAAACTTTTTTGACGTGGTGGAAAATCTTTAAAGGATTGCACGAATTCAGCAACCTGCATTATGGCTGGTCCAAATAACCATGACCGATTCTCACACCACTCGTCATATCCTCTTGCTTCGGTGAAACGTTCAAATGGGTCTTGTTTTAAATTAATTATATATGGGGTGCTGAGTTCATCACGGGTTGCCCTAAACCATTCATCTTGTTTTTTATAAAGGAACTTCCAGTCGCCATAGCGAAAACCATGAAATGTTGTTTCGGTAAAATAGTAAAAGTCTTTTCGCTTTGTTTTCCCATTTCGCAATAAAATATCGCTTTGGTCGTATCCGTCTAAATGGACTTTGTAATTCATAGCACCAATTTGTTTTCCTGTCAGCAATTCCTCTTTTACATTAGGTTGTCCCACAAAAGACAGGAGTGTTGGCATCCAGTCCTCCATGGTCATGAATTCTCCTGTGCTAACATCAGCAAGAATATGTCCGTCCCATTTTACAACACATGGTACACGGAAACCACCTTCCCAACCGCCAGCTCCTTTTTCACCATGAAAAGGAGTATTTCCACCATCGGGCCAGGAATTACATGCTGCCCCATTGTCAGTAGAAAACATCACTATCGTATTTTCAGCTACGCCTAAGTCATCGAGTTCTTTTAATAATTCACCAACAATATCGTCCATTTCCTTAATACCGTCGGCTTCTAAGCCATAGCCTGTGACTCCTTCATATTTTTTTGACAGATTTGTTTTGTAATGCATCCGGGTTGTATTGTGCCAAACAAAGAAAGGCTTATTGGCAGCAACAGCATCTTTTATAAACCGTTTCGACTCTTTAAGAACATCCTGGTCTAATGTTCTTTGACGTTCCTTTCCAAATGGACCAAGGTCTTCAATTTTTTGTGTGCCATCAGCATTTGCATACGAATGAGTGATTCCCCGCATTTTGTCAAATCCAAATTTTTTAACTATTGGTCCCTCTTTGGGATACTCGTCCTGTTCGGCATATTCACCGGCATTGAGGTGATAAAGTATACCGTAAAATTCATCAAAGCCATGAGCAGTAGGCAGGTACTTATCCAAATCGCCCAAATGGACTTTTCCGAATAAGGCGGTTGCATAACCCATTGGTTTTAGCAGTTCGGCTATAGTTGGGTCTTCTTTTTGCATTCCAGCTTCTGCTCCTGGCAGTCCAACCGTACTTAATCCGGTTCGAATTGGGTATTGACCCAAAATAAATGCAGCCCTACCTGCAGTGCAAGATGCCTGAGCATAGTGGTCCATAAACATAATACCTCCCTTGGCGAGACGGTCAATATTGGGTGTAGAGCCTCCCATCATACCACGATGGTAACAACTAAGATTCCACATACCTACATCATCGCCCCAGATGATAAGGATGTTTGGTTTGCTTGTTTGTGCCTTTGGGGCATCTTTTTTCTGCTGTGCCTGAATTGAGCAACAACCTATTAATGCAAATAGCAGCAATACTAATTTGATTTTGTTCTTCATATTTGTTTAAATTAAGTAAATTTTCAACTCCCTAAAAACTAATTAAATAACGGCACTAAAGATAGTAATATATAACGCATTTTCATGAAGGAATATTTCTACATTAAAAATCTTGGGAGTTTCATTAAGGGTTAACCTTCTTACTTTAAATACACCTTTGATGATAATACCATGGTTGGCACTTCGGTGTAGTTTGGCACATCCCTGCTACCATTAGCCTGCACTCAAGCCGCCCATTCTGTTTTTAATATAAAATTTATGGTCATTCCATACTACTACTGAGAAATATCAAACAAAACCAAAAAAAAGGAAACGTGGTGGATGTCTAACCAAGGAATAGTTTAGGGAATGAAACTAATTCAAGAAGAAATCAGTATCGAAGATTTTAGTAGTCACACCGCCATCAGAGTGCAATTCACTATTGAGTTTCATTACACAAATGTCATCCATATTCTTCATGAGTTCTTTTTGACTTGCAGCCTTGCTCCATATTTTGCCTTCATTGACAATCACCACCCCAAGGACAATCTCATTTCCAATATCATCAATTTCTCTACGGATTTCCCCCATGAATGTTCTCGTAAAGTCATTGCCAGCCTTGACCAGGAATAATTCAGTTATCTGTATCTCCGGTAATTTTTTCTTTTCCATAAACACATATTTATTCTGCAAATATACCTGGAGAATCCAGTGAATGAATACATTAATTGATTAATTATGAAATGTATTGTTATCAGAACTCGAATTCCAATAGGTCATCATCATGTATATTCTGATGCTTATTTTCATCACTGGGTCTCTTCTCTGAGTCATCACAGTTCCCGCAATATTGTCGGATTGCCTGGTAATCCATTCGGTCGATGAAGTAATCTAAATCAACGAGAATCCATGTACAATGGCTTTCCTTACATGGTAAGCAATGGCTGATAGTAAATACTCGCTGTGATTTAAATTCCCGTACAATCAAATAAATGATGCCTTCGAAATAATAACAGTCGACAAGAACGACATCAAGAATTTTAATGCCGGTTTCTTTTGGACTGTAGAAAAGTATGTATTCCTTATCAACAGTTATTACATTGCCTGTTGAGGCGATGCAATCTGATTTGGCTAAGAATGAATTGTTATCAAGTACCTGGTATGTACCATCAAGTCCAAGCACTGTAGCATCATAAGGGTATCGATTTTGGGCAGGATTTTTCATAAATAATGTACAATCTACCTATAAATAGTAGTGTACGACTAAAAAAATAGGGGAGAGGGGTATCCGGGTCTATCACCCCCCCCTCCCCTGGAGGCATATTCTGGACCTGGGGTCATACATGGATGAATTCGAAGTGAAAAAAAATCTTAGAAATAAAAAGGGAAATCCCCAATAACAGTTTTATAAAAAATTATAAAATTTCATAATTCTCAGAGGGGGAAGGAGTGTTACTATAGGCAAACTGAAAAAATAGTTTCAGAAAATTTAAGAGTTTCAAAATGTTGATTTATAGATGTTTAAAAAATGTACCTTTTTATGACCATAAAATACCCTATAAAACACCCTTAAAAACGCTTTAAAAGGTACATAAATCAGAAAATGATTTTCGTATAAGTCAGCAATGAAAACTAAATCAGGTGTTTACGAGCGATTGCATTTGAAGGCTAACAACCCTTATTCTCCTCAAAAATAATATTTAATTTCTATTTATTGACATCCCGGTTTTTTATCTTAACTTCGATAGGACTATTGTTTTACAAGTAAATAAACTATCATGAAATCACACGAAATTGATTATAAGATTTTTGGAGACGATATACAGTTTGTCGAAATTGAACTCGATCCCGCTGAAACAGTCATTGCCGAAGCAGGGGCTATGGTTTATATGGAACAGGGCATCAGTTTTGAAGCAAAAATGGGTGATGGCTCAACCCCGAACGAGAGTATTCTGGGAACACTTCTTTCAGCTGGTTCAAGACTGATAACCGGTGAATCACTGTTCATTACCCATTTCACCAACAAAGGAACCGGAAAAAGCAGGGTGGCATTTGCAGCCCCTTATCCAGGGACAATTATTCCTGTTGACCTTAACCAGGTAAAAAATACTCTGATCGTTCAGAAAGACGGATTTCTCTGTGCAGCTTTCGGTACAAAGTTGTCAGTAACCCTTAACCGGAAGATCGGATCGGGCCTGCTCGGAGGAGAGGGTTTTATACTTGAGAAACTTGAAGGTGACGGCAAAGCCTTCATTCATGCCGGGGGAACTGTGATAGAGCGGCAGCTTAATAATGAAACACTCCGTATAGATACCGGATGTGTGGTAGCTTATGAACCATCACTCGATTTTGATATTGAGACTACCGGAAGCCTTAAATCTATGATTTTTGGTGGTGAGGGTCTGTTCCTTGCGACTATCCGAGGAACTGGGAAAGTGTGGCTTCAGTCAATGCCTATAAGAAAGCTGATAAGGGCATTATCTCCTGTTGGTAAAAACAGGGGAAAGGAGGCAGGGTCAATACTTGGAAGCCTCCTGGAAAGATAAGTTCATGAAAAATCAAATCCGGAAATATATGCCGGAGCATCATAGAAGTATTCTTTCTCCTTATCCGACAGGTTAAGAAAACGTGCATAAACCAATCCGGGCTTTGCATTAAGCATCCGGTTCAAAGCACCCATTTTTACTCCCGACCTGAGCTTTTCAAAAAGTTCACTGCGGTCATCCAGCCACGTGAGTCCTGTGTTATATCCTTCAGATGCACATGCTGATTCAAACAGCCCTGCAAGCATTTCCTCCTTTCCCTTTTTGCAGTAAATAGCATCAAATACAAGATGACGGAATTCCTGAGGATGAAATAATCTTTTAAAATATGGTGTCCTTGGAAGTACCTTCATATAGATCCACCCCCACACACCCGGCATGTCATGGATTTTATATGAAGAGGGGATAGCGCTTACTCCTGCTATGATTTCCTCACCCTCCTTCATAACATAGTATTTATCACCATAAAAAGCATAATCAGTGCTGAAAAAAGAGTAATCCCTGTAATAATCCCAAAGGAGAGCTTCCATCCTCTCCTTTTCAGTCTGAGAAGTGATTTTTGTAACTCTGCTGTCAGATTTTGGTGAAAATCTGCTGAAAGCAACCGTAAGAAAAGATCTTATATATTCATATCCTGCCTGGTGCACCAGGTTTTTTGACCGTTCATTCATGCTTTCGAGAAAAGCATACATAATATGCTTATCAGATTCACTTACCTGGTTAAACTCAAGCAAATGGGGCTTACTGAAAATTTCAAGAGTCTTCCGTTTGAAAGAATCATCTTTTTCAGTCCTGATGATCTCCTTTTTCCTTTTATCAATGGAAATTTCTGATTGAAATAGAGACTGAAAAGCAAGATATCTCAG
>Ga0315286_10002660_pt1 | contig 16705 bp, 14 predicted proteins | sample YL17G10_0_MG_FD_205038 | JGI IMG/M metagenome (GOLD analysis project Ga0315286, IMG submission 205038) | Sediment microbial communities from Yellowstone Lake, YNP, Wyoming, USA - YL17G10_0 | ecosystem: Environmental > Aquatic > Freshwater > Lake > Sediment | place: USA: Wyoming | collected...
CGTTGGAGGCCCTGCGGCAGAGCAATCAGTGGGACGGCTATTGGCGTATGGCCCTGTACCAGCGGAATTAACCCGCTCCCGAAAAATTTGCCGCGCCCCCGTGCACCCAAACTGTCACGCACCCTTGACTCTACGGCACAACGATGGTAATCTGCCAATTGTATGTGCCGCAATGGATTCATGGACCGCTGTGCTGGTCTGTCAAACGCGCGGCACCATTGAGTGGGTCCGGGCCGTGCCACGATGGTCTTTTGAACGTGGCCGGCGTGACGGTCCCTGCTTGGGTGTGCAGTGTAGCCGTTGCTGAGTAGTTACTTGGTTTAGCTACACGGCAGCCGGGTCTCAGGGTCGCTGGGCAACGCAAAAGTCGGACCGGTTGTCATATCCGGACTACAGGCGGTTCCGTTCGACGGGAACGCTCGATCAGCCAGGTATTCAACAGCAGATGTGGCTGATGTCCGTGCAGGGTTGTTGAGAGGTACATCTTTTGGCAGTTCGCGTCGCCACCGGTTCTGCGAGCATGCAGTGGCTGCATGCGGCTGCACGAATGGTGACGGACAAACTGGCGACGGTGACGGCGAAGATGGGATAGGCATGAGCACTCTGGATCTCGGCAAGCTGCTGTCCCCGATATCGACGGAGAATCCGGTCGGAGACGATCTGAGCTATGACGAAGTGTTCCTGGAATTATACCGTATCGCCGCTGGTAAGCCCGAGCAGCAGGTGGGTAATACCGTGATTCCCGCCGCAGAGCCCAATTGGACTGCACTGCACAACAAGAGCATCGAGTGCCTTGCTCGCACAAAGGACTTGCGCGCTGTCATGCACTTGGCCATGTCCGCGACGAAACTCGAGGGGCTTTCCGGATTCCGCGACGGAATCGCCCTCTTGCGCGGGATCATCGAGAAGTACTGGGATAAGGTCCACCCGCAACTGGACCCTGAAGATGGCAACGACCCCACCCTGCGCATCAACACCCTCGCCGCGCTGACGGATCGTGACACGTTCCTGAGAGCCGTCCGAGAGACGCCCTTGACCGACTCCCGGACCCTCGGGCGGTTTTCGCTGCGAGATATCGAGATGGCGGCAGGCGAGACACCTACCCCGCCCTCCGCTGACCCTAATGCGCCCAAACCGGAGATGAAGACGATCGATGCGGCGTTCGAGGATACGCCCACTGAGTTCCTGCAAACACGTGCCGCAAACCTGGCCAATGCCCTCGCAGACATCAAGGCGATCGACAACTCCCTGACCAAGGCTGTCGGTGCCGGGCAGGCATTCAGCCTCAAGGAACTGGAATCGCTGCTCGCCCGGCAACAGGCACACATCAAACGGCACCTGGAAAACCGGCTCCCGCAGCAGCCTCCGGGCCCAAACCCCGATCCCGACGCTACCCCCATTCCGCCTATTCACGCAGACCACATCCGCTGCCGGGAAGACGTCGTCCGCATGCTCGAAAGAATCTGCGACTGGTACGTCAAGAATGAGCCGGGAAGCCCCGTCCCCGTCCTGCTCAACCGGGCACAACGAATGGTTACCATGAACTTTCTTCAGATCGTGGAGGAACTCACGCCTGAAGCGGTCAAGGCCGTCAAAGCGATCGGCGGTGTCAAGGATGCCAAGTAGTGTCCCGAGTTTATCGTACGAAGGAGGTGGTCCCAAGTGAGTGCGCCCTGAGCAAACAAGAAAGCTCGGGTTTCCAGAACAACTTGTCTCTGGGCGATGGACTTGCCTGCGGGCGCTACGCTTCAGAGGCCGAATTGGAGGAACTAGCGTCATGTCAAAGGAAAGCAGTGCAAAGTTTAAGGGGCGCAACAGGCCGCCGCGAGTTCAGATCGAGTACGATCTGGAGGTCTACGGCGCGGAGAAGAAGATCAACCTGCCATTCGTGCTTGGGATTATGTCCGATCTCTCAGGTAACCCCGCCGAGCCGCCTCCGCCCGTGGCCGACCGAAAATTCCTCCCCATTGACGTCGACAACTTCGATGAACGGCTTAAGGCCATGAAGCCGCGCGTTGCATTCCAGGTGCCCAACGTGCTCACCGGCCAAGGCAGCCTGCCCGTAGACATCACTTTCGAGAGCATGGATGACTTCTCGCCGGCCGCCGTGGCCCGGAAGGTCGTCGCCCTGAATAGGCTACTCTCCGCCCGAACGCAACTGGCCAACCTGCTCACCTACATGGACGGCAAGAGCAGCGCGGAAGAACTCATCGGCAAGGCATTGAGGGATCCGGCCTTGCTGCAGGCCCTGGCGTCGGCTCCGAAGCCCGCCGACAACACTGGAGGCGCGACCAATGGCTGAAACCACCCCACAGGAACAGGCGGCCGCACAACCCGCCGCTGCGACCGAAACCACCGGCGAATTCGACTCACTGCTCAAGAAGCACTTCAAGCCCCAGAACGACGCCCGCGCTGAGGCCATCCGCACGGCCGTGCAGACCCTCGCCGCGCAGGCGCTCGTGGATACAGCGCTGGTCTCTGACGACGTGGTCCGCACGATCGAATCCATGATCGCCGAAATCGACAGACGACTTACACAGCAGGTCGACCTGATCATGCACCACGAGAACTTCAAAACCCTCGAAGGTGCATGGCGCGGCCTGAGCTACCTCGTCAGCAATACGGAGACGGACGAATTCCTCAAGATCCGCGTGATGAACATCTCCAAGAAGGACATGGCTAGGACCATCAAGAAGTTCAAGGGCACCGCCTGGGACCAAAGCCCATTGTGCAAGAAGATCTACAACGAGGAGTACAGTCAGCTCGGCGGCGAGCCCTACGGCTGCCTCGTGGCCGATTACTACTTCGATCATTCAGCTCCGGACGTCGAACACCTGGGTGGCTTGGCTCAGATCGGGGCAGCCGCCCACGCCCCGGTCCTGTCCGCAGCCGCGCCCGGCCTGCTTGGAATGGACTCCTGGCAGCGACTGGCCGACCCGCGCGATCTCACCAAGATTTTCGGCACGCCAGAATATGCCGCTTGGCGGTCCCTCCGGGAGAGTGATGATTCCCGCTACATCTCGCTGTGCATGCCCCGAACCCTTGCACGGCTGCCTTACAGCGCAAAGAACAATCCGGTGGAGGAATTCGATTACGAGGAAGACGTCGCCGGCGCTGACCACGGCAAATTCGTCTGGTCAAACGCCGCCTATGCGATGGCCGTAAACATCGCCCGCGCCTTCAAACTCTACGGCTGGTGTACCCGCATCCGCGGCGTGGAGAGCGGGGGGCTCGTCGAGGGTCTCCCGGTCCATACTTTCCCCACCGACGATGGCGGCGTCGATATGAAGTGCCCGACCGAGATCGCGATCGACGACCAGCGCGAGGGCGAATTGAGCAAGTCCGGCTTCCTCCCGATCGTGCATCGCAAGAATTCCGATGTCGCCGCGTTCATCGGCGCTCAGACACTACAGAAGCCCCAGGAGTTTCAGGACGCTGACGCTACCGCCAACGCCAATCTCTCCGCGCGCTTGCCGTATATCTTCGCGGTTTGCCGCTTCGCTCACTACCTCAAGTGCATCGTGCGCGACAAGATCGGGTCGTTCAAAAGCCGCGAGGATATGCAGAAATTCCTGGCCAACTGGATCAACCAGTACGTGGATGGCGACCCAGCCAACTCCAGCGAAGAAGGCAAGGCCCGCAGGCCGCTGGCCGCAGCCGAGGTCGTCGTCGCCGACGTTGAAGGGAATCCTGGCTACTACTCAGCCAAGTTCTTCCTTAGACCCCACTATCAGCTCGAAGGCCTGACGGTCTCGCTACGGCTGGTCTCCAAGCTGCCTTCAGCCAAGAAGTAAGGATCGTGGCATCGACGGGCCGCCGGACAGCCGATGCCCTGCTCGCGATTGGCACCCGGCATGAAACTGCATCACACACCTCTTTTACGAAGGGAGCATCATTATGGCGGTCGACATGTTCATGAACATGGGGGCCAACATCCAGGGCGAAACCCAGGATTCGGCGCAGAGCCCCCAACACGACATCGACGTCCTCGCGTGGAGTTGGGGAATGTCCCAGACCGGCACGTTCCACACCGGTGGTGGCGGCGGCGCTGGCGTGGTTAACGTCCAGGACTTGACCTTCACCAAGTACGTGGATAAGGCCAGCGCTGCGCTCATGGTCCACTGTTGCCTCGGCAGGCACGTCGAGAAATGCGTGCTCCTCGTCCGCAAGGCCGGTGGAGGTCAGAAGAAGTACATCGAGATTACGATGAGCCCGGTCATGGTCACGGCCATCTCCACGGGCGGCAGCAGCGGCGACGAGCGCCTGACCGAAAACGTCACCCTCAACTTCGGAAAGGTGAAGTTCAACTACTTCATCCAGAACAAAGATGGCATGACCGAAAACGGTGGCGAGTTGGAGTACGACATCGCCAAGAAGAAGCATGGTTGAGCACGACGCGTCCACGCCAGATGCGGGAGCGCGCTTGGGGGCGCTAAAGATCTGGTTTCCGCATCCAGCGTGGGTATTGGCAGTGGCCTCATGCTTGCTGGCGGGTAGCTGCCAGCGCACGGTACTAACGGTGCTCTCAGCGTGCCGATGCCGGGCCGTCCGATGATGCGGCAGGCGCAAGGAATACGTGCCGCAGGCCGCGTGTGCTTGCCGCAACACGTCGGGCCAGCTCTGCGCCGTCGACCGCACGGGGAGCGCGGCCCAGAAAGGGCCATTCATGACGCCTGAAGAACTACTTCGTCAGGGCCATCTCTCTGATTGCCTCGCCGCACTGGAGGAGCAGGTTCGGCAACAGCCCACCGAGTCCAAGCACAGGGTCTTCCTCTTTCAGCTCCTGGCGCTGCTCGGACAGTGGGATCGCGCTCATACGCAGCTCCAGGTTGCGGCCGAAATGGACCCCAAATGCCTGTTCCTTTCGCAGATGTACGCGCCAGCCCTCCAATGCGAGGCCCTACGTGCCGAAGTGTTCGCCGGCCGGCGCACCCCGATCATCTTCGGCGAACCGGAGCCCTGGATGGGGCTGCTGGTGCAGGCTTCTCAGCTCTCGGCGACCGGCCAGTATCAGCCATCCCAGGAACTCCGCCGTCAGGCGCTTGAGCAAGCCCCCGCCGTCGCTGGCTGCATCGACGGCCAGCCCTTCGCCTGGATCGCCGACGCCGACGGCCGCCTCGGCCCCATGCTCGAGGTGATCCTCAATGGCCGGTACTGCTGGGTGCCCTTTCAACGGATTCAATCTGTCCACACCGAGGCGCCTGCCGACTTGCGCGATGTGATCTGGCTTCCCGCGCAGCTTCAATGGACCAACGGCGGAGAGGCCATCGGCCTGATCCCGGTCCGTTATCCGGGAACTGAAGCGAGTGACGACGCGGCGCTGCGGATGTCACGCAGGACTGACTGGCTCCAGCCGCTGCCAGAGCTTTCCATCGGCCTCGGACAGCGTCTGCTGGCTACGGACCAAGATGACTATTCTCTGCTGGCGACCCGGTGCATCCAGCTGGGCGAGCCCGGCATCGTGCCCACCGAGGTGACCGAACATGCCTGAGTTGATCCCACGAGAGCGCCTGCAGCCGGCCCTGCTCGACCGCCTTACGGATCAGGAGCCTTACGCAAAACGCGAAAGCCGCGACAAGCGGGTCATCTCGCTTTCGCAGTTCAGGGCCGCCGTGTTACGCGACTTGGCCTGGCTGCTTAACACGGGTCCCTCGCTTCCGGACGACATGCAGGGATTCCCTGAGATCGAGAAGTCGGTGCTGAACTACGGCGTTTCAAACCTGACCGGTAGAACAGCAGCAAGCCTGCGAGCCATCGATCTGGAGCAAATGCTCGTCCGGGCCATCCAGCGGTACGAGCCCCGTATCCTTGCCCGGACACTCAAGGTCCGCGTCGCAGCCAATCAGTTGCCAAGCCACCCTAATACCGTGGTACTGGAGATCCAGGGCGATCTCTGGGCACAGCCGCTGCCCGAAGCCCTCTATATCAAGACCCAGGTGGACCTGGAAACCGGCCATTTCAGCATCGAGGAGCGATAGGCATGGATCGGCGGTTCCTGAGCTACGTCGAACGCGAATTGCGCCACCTGCGTGAGACGTGCGCTGAATTCGCCGTGGACTACCAGAAGATAGCCGGACGCCTCGGACTGGAGCAGTTCGAGTGCGCGGATCCGTACGTTGAACGCCTGCTTGAAGGCACGGCATTCCTCGCCGCCAGGGTCCAGTTCAAGTTGGACGCCGAGTTCCCTCGCTTCACCCAGCACCTTCTCGAGACGGTTTATCCCGACTACCTCGCGCCAACACCGTCCATGGCAGTCATCCAGTTCAATCCCCGCCTCGACGAGGGATCTCTGCTTCAAGGCTTCTGCCTGCCGCGACAGACAATCCTGCGTAGCCTGCTGGGCCGCGATGAGCAGACCGTCTGCGAGTATCGGACCGCGCATGAAGTCGTACTGTGGCCGGTACAGATCGTGGCCGCGCAGTACCACAGCCAGGACCTGTCCACGCTCGCACTCGATCCCGTCCAGGGGCAACCCGTGAAGGCCGCCGTGCGCCTCCGCCTGCGCTGTACCCTCGACAGTGCGACATGGGCCAAGCTGCCGGTCAATGCCATCCAGTTGTACCTGCGAGGCGCCGGAACCCAGCCGCTGCGCCTTTATGAGCAACTGATCGGCCACACAGTCGCCGTCCTCGTCCGCCCAACCATCAAGCCCTTCGGCAGCTCCCAGCTCCTGCCGGCTTCCACAGTGCGCCGGCTCGGATTTGAGCAGGACCAGGCACTCCTCCCAGCAAGCCCCCGCACCTTTGAAGGATACCGCCTGCTCCGAGAGTACTTCACTTTTCCCGAACGCTTTCTCTTCTGCGAGCTGGCCGACCTCAATCCCGCCTTGCGCCGATGCAACCAGACCGAAGTCGATATCCTCATCCTGCTCCGACAGCTCGACCTCGAGTTGGAGCGCGGCATTACGCCAGCTAACTTCGCCTTGTTCTGCACTCCAGCCATCAATCTCTTTCCCAAGCGAGCGGATCGTATCCTGGTCTCCGACCGGTTCAGTGAATACCACGTTGTACCCGACCGCACCAAGCCGCTCGATTTCGAGGTCTTTCAGGTCAATACCGTCACCGGATACGGGGCCAATCAGGAGGAGCAAGCCGTCTTCCAGCCCTTCTATGCAGCACATGACCTCGGGGAGGGCACGCAGCCACGGGCCTATTTCGCCACCGCCCGACTGGCCCGAACCCGCTCAGCCCGTGAAAAGCAACAGGGACCTCGGTCTCAGTACGCCGGCAGCGAGCTTTATCTGTCGTTGGTCGATGCCGGCGGAGCGCCGTACAGCAGCGACCTCAAACAGCTCGCCCTGACCACCCTGTGCACTAACCGCGATCTGCCGCTGCACATGCCGCTCGGACAGGGCACCACCGACTTCAATGTCGAAGGGGGCCCACCGGTTCAGTCGGCTCGATGCGTTGGCGGGCCAACTTCGCCGAAGCCCTCATATGCTGAAGGTGAATTTGCCTGGCGCGTTGTCAGCCACCTGTCGCTCAACTACCTCTCCTTGGCCGACAGCGCCCCAAGCCAGGGCGCCGCCGCGCTCCGAGACTTGCTCCGGCTCTATGTCGAACTCGCCACCGACCCCAACCAGCGGGCTGCGGCCGACCCCATCCTGCGGCAGGTCGAGAGCCTTAAGTCCGTCAAAGCCGTACCTATCGTGCGCCGGATCCAGGGACCCGGCCCCATTGCCCTCGTGCGGGGCCTTGAAGTTGCCATTACCTTCGACGAAGACGCCTTCGGCGGTGCCGGTGTCTTCCTGCTGGGCGCCATCCTGGAGTGGTTCTTCGCTCGCTACGTGTCGATTAACTCATTCACTGAAACGGTGGTCCGCACGCTGGACCGCGAGGAGATCATGCGATGGCCGAGTCGCCTGGGACGCAGGCCCAACTTTTGATGTCACAACTCTACCAGGAGCCTTACGGCATGGATTTCCGTGCTGCCGTGCGGCGGCTGGAGAGCCTGCATCCGGACAAGCCGCGTATCGGCACTTCTGACCACGTGGCCGACGACCCCGTTCGATTTGGCCAGGATCCATCTTTGGCGTTCGCCCCGGCGGAAATCAGCTCCGTGACGCCGCGCCCCGACGGCCCGCCCCGCATCGCCGTTGCCTTTTTCGGCCTTTTGGGCCCCAATGGCCCGTTGCCCCTGCACCTGACAGCCTATGTCCGGGAACGCCTCATGTCCTTCAAGGACAGCGCTCTGGTGCGGTTCCTTGATGTGCTCGTGCATCGCTTCATCAGCCTCTTCTACCGATCCTGGGTGGTAAACCAAAAGGCCGTCAGCTACGACCGCCCCAATACCGATCGCTGGATGGTCTACTTTTCCAGCCTCACGGGCCTGGGACAGCTTTCCCTGCGTAACCGGGACCGGGTCGACGACAACGCAAAGCTTTACTACGTCGGAAGGTTGGCTGCCCAAACCCGTAGCGCTGCGGGCCTGGGCGATGTGCTGGCCGACTATTTCGGTGTACCCGCCCGCGTTCACGAGTGCATGGGCCAATGGGTCATGCTGCCAGGGGATTGCTGCTGCCGCCTCGGTCAGTCGCCCGCCACCGGGCTGCTCGGCCGGACGCTTGTCGTCGGCCGCCACATGTGGGATTGCCAGATGAAGTTCCGCGTCTCACTCGGGCCCATGCGATTCCGCGATTTCCAGCGATTTCTGCCGGGCGCCCACAGCCTTCACCGGTTGCACGACTGGATTGAGTTCTATACCAGCAAAGAACTGGAGTGGGAAGCCCAGTTGATCCTGCGAAAGGAAGACGTCCCGGGGCTGCTCCTCGGACGCTCCGGGCGCTTGGGCTGGACTACATGGATCGGATCTCAGGCTCACTGCCGCGACGCTGACGAGGTCGTCCTGGCCTCCACCGTAGCAGCCTGAAGTCTACAACAGAGGGACCGCCATGGCTGATATTAAACTGGCAAATCTCTTCGGGAAGCTGAACAGCATCGGGTACCGTTCGGTGGAGAGCGCCACAACCTTCTGCAAGCTGCGGGGCAATCCTTACGTCGAGCTCGTGCACTGGATCCACCAGATCCTCCAACTCCAGGATTCCGACCTGCACCGCATTATTCAGGCGTTTGGCCTTAATCCCGCCCGGCTCGCCGCTGATCTCACGGCGTCGCTGGACAGGCTACCGCGCGGCGCCACGTCCATCACGGCCCTTTCCGATTATCTTTCGCAGGCCGTCAAGGAGGGCTGGATGTGGGCATCGCTGCTGTTCAACGAACAGAAGGTCCGTACCGGGCACGTGGTAATTGGCCTGCTCCAGACCCCTGCTCTGCGCGGGCTGTTGACCGGAATGTCCTCCGAATTCGGCAAGGTCAAGGTTGAGCGACTTTCCGATGAGTTTGCCAAGCTCCTGGCTGGCTCGCCCGAAGAGGCCTTGGCTGCTCGCGAAGCCGGACCTTCGGGCGAAGGCGCCGCGCCCGGCGAAACGAGTGGAGCGCTCGCCCCAGCCGCACTCGGAAAGCAGGAGGCGCTCAAGCGATTCACTGTAGACCTCACTGAGCGCGCCCGCAAGGGGGAGATGGACCCCATCGTCGGACGCGATGAGGAAATTCGCCAGATCGTTGACATCCTCATGCGGCGGCGACAGAACAACCCCATCCTTACCGGCGAAGCGGGCGTTGGCAAGACAGCCGTCGTCGAGGGCTTCGCCCAGCGCATTGTCGCCGGCGACGTGCCACCCATGCTCAAGGAGGTCACCCTCCGCACTCTTGATGTCGGCCTGCTCCAAGCCGGCGCCAGCATGAAAGGTGAATTCGAGCAGCGGCTCCGCGGGGTGATTGAGGAAGTCCAAGCATCTCCCAAGCCCATCATCCTCTTCATCGACGAGGCTCATACCCTCATCGGGGCCGGCGGTGCAGCTGGTACCGGAGACGCTGCCAACCTGCTGAAGCCAGCCCTGGCACGCGGCACGCTGCGCACCATCGCCGCCACCACCTGGGCCGAGTACAAGAAGTACTTTGAGAAAGACCCCGCACTCACCCGGCGATTCCAGGTCGTCAAAGTGGATGAGCCCGTCGAGGTCAAAGCAATTCTCATGATGCGCAGCCTCGCCGGAGTCTTGGAGAAACACCACCGCGTGCTCGTGCTGGATGAGGGACTGGAGGCGGCCGTCCGCCTCTCTCACCGCTATATCCCCGCCCGCCAGTTGCCCGACAAGGCCGTCAGCCTCCTCGATACCGCGTGCGCCCGCGTCTCGGTGAGCCAGGCCGCAGTACCTCCCGAGGTGGAGGATTGCCGTCGCCGCATCGAGGGGCTCAAGACAGAACTCGGCATTGTCGATCGCGAGATAGCCCTCGGCATCGACCACGCGAAACGCAGGCCCGAGATCTTGGAGAAACTCGAAACCGAGCGTAATCGCCTGGGTGACCTAGAGAGCCGCTGGGCGGAGGAGAAGAAACTTGTAGACCAAATCGTCGATCTGCGGTCGAAGCTCCGCGCGGCCGGCGCTTCGCCGGACATCAGCCCAGCCGCCGCGACCGCTGACCGCCCCATCGGCAACGATCCCGCCGGTGTTGCTGCCACCGCTATGCAAAACCCCGTCTCGCCCTCAGCGCCCTCCGCTGGCAGCGTGGCTGTCGCTGAGGCCACCGCAACGGACCGCGATAAGCAACTGGCACAGCTCTGCGCGCTCCAGGCCAAGCTCGTGGAGTTCCAGGGTGAGTCCCCCCTGATCCTCCCAGCCGTCGATCAGCAAGCCGTCGCTGCGGTTGTGGCTGACTGGACCGGAATCCCCGTCGGCCGCATGGTCAAGAACGAGATCGAGGCCGTGCTTAAGCTCGCCGACACCCTCGAAAGACGTATCATCGGCCAGCGCCATGCGCTCGAGTCCATTGCCCGGCGCATCCAAACCTCCCGCGCTGGACTGGAAAACCCCAACAAGCCCATAGGCGTCTTCATGCTCGCCGGCCCCAGCGGCGTCGGTAAAACCGAAACGGCCCTGGCCCTGGCCGAAGCCCTCTACGGCGGCGAAGACAACGTCATCACGATTAACATGAGCGAGTTCCAGGAGGCACACACCGTATCCACCCTCAAGGGCTCACCCCCCGGCTACGTCGGATATGGTGAGGGCGGCATCCTTACCGAGGCCGTGCGCCGTCGCCCCTATTCCATTGTCCTCCTCGATGAAGTGGAGAAAGCTCATCCCGACGTCCACGAGATCTTTTTTCAGGTCTTTGACAAGGGTTGGATGGAGGATGCCGAAGGCCGCTACATCGATTTCAAGAATACCATCATCCTGCTGACCACCAACGCTGGTACCGACCTCATCGCCAGCATGTGCAAGGACCCGGCCCTCATGCCAGGCGCGGATGCCATCGCTAAGGCGCTTCGGGCACCGCTGCTCAAGGTCTTCCCTCCGGCGCTGCTCGGCCGCCTCGTCACCATTCCCTTCTATCCGCTCTCTGACGAGGTCCTGCGGAAGATTATCTGCCTGCAAATGGGACGCATCCAGAAACGCGTCAGGGAGAACCACCGCGTTCCGCTCGAGTATGACGACAAGGTGGTCGACCTCGTCGCCAGCCGATGCATCGAAGTGGAAAGCGGCGGCCGCATGGTAGATGCCATCCTCACTCACACGTTGCTGCCTGCCATGAGCCATGAGTTCCTCAACCGCATGATCGACAGCCGGCCGATGAGCCGCGTCAGTGTAACCATCGAGAATAATGACTTCGCGTACCGATTCGATTGAGAGATGTGCCGCAGCCAGGCACGATTCGTCTTTTTGCGGAGACATGAGATGAGCAAATTCACCCCTGTATACGAGAAGGCTCGGGACGTGATCCAGATACAAGAATTCGCTAAGCCCGAGTGGCAGAAATTCCTCGTGGAGACCTGTGGCATCCGCAAACTGCTCGCCAGCGATGGTTTCGATTCGAACGAGGCCGGTGCGCTGGACAAGCTTCGCGAGAAAATCGACAAGGACTCCCGGAACGCGCTGGTGGCCTTCTTCGTCGGAGGCGGCGTCGCTGACGTGATCTGCAGCGCTGCCAAGAACGACACCTCTCCCGGCTCCTGGATAGAGCGGGCGGCCGCCCTCAAGATGCTGATGCATGTGCATCGCGCCCGCAAGAAAGGCGGCCAGGACGTCTGGGTCTACTCACCGCCCAAGGCCCACACCAAGCAGGTCTTCGACGAATTGACCGGCAGCGAGGATACTATAAAGCGGAAACTCGCCCAGACCGGCGAGATTTTCTCCGAGAAGGAAATGGAGCTCATGTGCGATGCGCTGGCGGTCGCGCTCAAGGTTTCCATGGACGCGGAGGTCAAGCTGGGCGAAGGCAAGGACGCGACCAAGAACTGCGTGAAGGAATGGTTCCTGGAAGAGAACTGCAAAGACGCTGACCTGACGGACGCAATTACGAAGCTGACCGTCGGCTTCAAGAAGATCGCAGCCGCATGCAACTCATCCAAGTTAGTCTTCACAGACTATCTCGATTGGCGCAAGCAGCGGAAGAAGTACTTCGGCGGAGCGTTCCGTGGCGGCGAAGCCGGCGGATTCCCGGTGATCTATCTCGAGGGCGCTTTCACTCGGCTCACGGGCAACAGTGGCAAGCTCTGGCTGTGTGCCGAAACCATCGTCCACGAGCTGTCCCACCACGAGCTGAGCACGGAGGACCACCGCTATGATAACCAGGGCCTCAAGCCCGATAAGACGGCGTTCCCCTATGCCAAGGCGATCGACAACGCGGACAGCTGGGGCTATTTTGCGATCGACCTTGCCGGTTATCTGTCAAAGTCGGATAAGAACAATGTCCTGAAATGAACCGCGGCAGCCACCGTGGAGGTGTACTCATGAGCACGGATTCAGCCAACCAGATGCCTTCCGAAAAGCGCGTCGGGCCGCCAGTCGTTCCCCCTGTGGAGGTAGGAGCGCTCAGATTCGAAGCGATCCACTGGGGTAAGGAACGCGGACTCGGCCAGAACGGCGGCTACATCGCCGCCTTCGACAAGGCTACCGGTAAAGAACTCTGGACTCTGAAGGTCTACGACATCCAGTATGATCCGACCCTCGAGTCCGACGTCCAGGACATCTTCATCAAGTCAATGTCCAAGGCGCTCTTCGGTGGCAAGCTGAAGATCAAGGACGAACGCGGCCGGCGCTACGTCGTCGATCCGGACGCCAAGACTGTGCAGTCCCGGTGAGGTGCGGGACGCGGGTGTCAACAGAGTACGTCAGCCGAATTTGCAGCCACGAGGTGCCTGCGGCCGTTGCTGGCCCACGTCGCAGGTTGTACGGTCGGCGTGTGCGGGAGAGCCGCACATGGAGTGTCAGCCCATGAACGCTTTGACTCATAAGCTCTCTGTCTTTGTTCTGCTCCTGCTCGCACTCCCCGGCTGTGATGTCGCGGATAAGCGGGTTTCCCCGGCCACCCAGCCCAGTTCACCCCGCCCGCCGTCGACCGTGCCCGCGCGGCCTCCCGATAGCGGCGGACCCTCCGAGAAGCGCGTCGGGCCGCCGCCTGTTGCGCCGGTGGGAATCGGCAATCTGAGATTCGAAGCCATCCACTGGGGCAAGGAGCGAGGCCTGGGCCAGAACGGCGGGTACATCGCCGCCCGCGACCGGACCAGCGGCAAGGAAATCTGGACCCTCAAGATCTACGACATTGCATACGATCCCGCGCTGGAATCGGACGTCCAGGATGTCTTCATCCAGTCCATGTCCCGCATCGGTGGAGACAAGCTCCAGGTCATTGACGAGAAGGATCGGCGCTACATTGTCGATCCCCAGGCCAGGTCCGTCACCCAGCAGAAGTAGTGCGCCGAGTCACGCGAGAAATCAGACACTGCACGCGCGATCTGTCACCCCCACGCTCCTGCCAGCGCCGTGGGAGGGTCGGCCAACGACACAAACCGCGGCAGGCGCATCGCATTCCGGTCCCGTTAGCCCGGAAGCGGCATGATGGCCGAGCCCTGTTCCATCACCTCAGGGCGGCTGCGGCCACTGAAGTCGCCCATGACAAGAATCCGATGGGTGAATCCTCATCGACTGGCATCGCCGAATCTGGGTGCTGGCGAATTGCGCCTGGAAATCGATGCGCTGGACATGGGGCTCTTTTCACCGTCCGTGCGGACCCAGACGATACCAGAGACTCGCACCCGTGTGCCTTTGTTGCCGCCCCCTGCCATGCCAGATATTATCCGCCTCGCATGCATCGCCAAGATCCAAGTTTGGAGTTCCATGAGCTCGGAATCCGAGAATGTCGACGCTGGCGGATCGAATAGTGCGCCGGTCGAGATGAGCATTGAACAGGCTGTTGCCTTGGCGCTCCGCTTCCACAGGACCGGCCGCTGGCAGGAAGCGGAGAACGTCTACCGCAGGGTACTCGAGGTAGAGCCCGACTGCGTCGATGCCCTGCACTTCTTCGGAGTTCTGCTTTGCCAGACCGGCCATCCTCAAGAGGGAGCTGAGTCCATCGCGCGCGCGATCTCGCTTCGCCCCGGCTATGCCGACGCGCACAACAACCTAGGCAATATCTTGCGCGCACAAGGACAGTTCTCTCAGGCAGCCGCCGCGTATCGCCGCGCGATCGAACTGGACCCTGAAAGCGCCCAAGCCCACAACAACCTTGGCGTAATCCTCCGTCGTCTGGGGCAGCATGACGAGGCAGCTGCCGTGCTTCGCCAGTCCATCGCCCTGGATCCCAAGTGCAGCGAGTCGCACCTCAACCTGGCTAGGATCCTCGAACAACAGGGCTGGCACGAAGGGGCAATCGCCGAGTACCGCAAGGCCGCCGAAGTGTCCAGCGGTGCCGGACCCAGCTACGACGCCCTCGGGCGGGCGCTGCTCAAGGCGGGGCGTCGGGAAGAAGCCATGCGGGTATACCGCGTGCTCCTCCAGATCGCCCCCGGCGATCCCATTGCACGACACATGCTGGCAGCCTCTTCCGGCCTCAACGTGCCCGCACAGGCCTCGGGCGAGTACGTTCAGCAGGTCTTCGATCAGTTTGCCGACACTTTCGACACCGTTCTACGATCGCTGGACTACCGGGCACCCCTCCTTGTGGCGGAAGCGACCATGGCGGAACTGGCGCATCGCCAGGCTCAGAACGATGTCCTGGACGCCGGCTGCGGGACTGGTCTCTGCGGGGTGCATCTCCGGCCGTACGCCCGGCGTTTGGTGGGCGTGGACCTCTCGGCCAGGATGCTGGCCCAGGCACGGGACCGGAACCTCTACGATGACCTGGTGCAAGCCGACCTGACGCAATACCTGCGGTGCAACCCCTCCTGCTTCGACCTCATTGCCAGTGCCGACACGCTTGTATACTTCGGCGATCTGTCCGCGGTCCTTGCGGCTTCGGCCGCCGCTCTCCGCCGCGATGGGCTTCTGGTTTTCACACTTGAGGATGCCGGCGACAGCACCCGCGAAGAAGGTTTCCGCCTGCAGGCGCACGGTCGTTACAGCCATTTGGAGAGCTACGTCAGAGAAGTCCTGTCTCAGGCAAGTCTCAAAATCCGTTATATCAAGCGCGATGTGCTCCGCACGGAGTCGGGGGAACCGGTGTCTGGCCTCATTGTAGCCGCACGCAGCTGCGGCTGATCAACTTTCTTCGCTTCGCCGATCCTTTCGAGGCCAGCTTGTTCGCTTGACCCGGCTGGCGGCCACCGTTAGCATCAACCTCGTGTCAAAAGTTGTGCACGAATCACGTTGCTATGGGCTCTTGTCGGGCGCCAAATCGTCGGTGGCATGCCAGCGCATGCCGGGGGTCCGGTCCCCGGGCGGATGTTACTGCACCTGGCGGAACGATGGAGATTAAGATCGCCCATGCCGTTGCACTGATTCCCGCGGCCCGGATGGAGAGTTGCTGGGCAGCAGCGGCTGCTATGCTGTATGGTGGATGCTCCCAGTTGAGATCGGGACCGACACCAGTCGATGGGCATCAGGCGGCAGGCGCAGGAGCACACATCGCCGCCAGCTCCCTGCCGGCATTCGCGTACGAATGGGGCTTGCAGCTTCTGCGGCCGCAGCGATGGACCGTCCAAGGACTCGCACAATTGCTGGCGCATCGGCCGGTCTGGGCGGGCGCATACCGGCCCAATGGCCATGCCATGGTCCTCGCGGGCATGCTGGGCGACGGATCGGACGCAGGCACATTCCTGACGGTGCTGGACCCCTGGCCACCAGAGACTGGTAGCATAGACCGCTTGCCGTTTTCGGTGTGGGCTGGACGCTATTCTGCAGGCAGCATGTACATACTGCATCGGCCGTTCTGGTGAAAGCCAGGCTATCGCATTCGTTTGTGCCGCGGATTATTGCCCGAGGGCCGCGTCCATAGGGTATAATGGGGCGGTTGAAAGGCAGCATGCAATGGGTCCGAGTTTCCGCAGCATGCAGCGAATGCGGATCGGCAAACTGGCATGTCGAGTTAGCGCCCGCCCCAGGCAACGGGGGCGGTGTGCGGACTAATATGAGGATATGCTATGGACAACAGCAGCTCGGAGACTGGCGCAGAACAGGCGGCAGCAACCCAGTTGCTGACAGTTGACGCGGCCGTAGCCACTGCGGTACGACTTCAGCGAGAGCATCGCTTGGCCGAGGCCGAAGCCGTCCTCCAGGCGGTTCTGGCTGTAGAGCCGCAGTCCGCCGACGCGCTGCATCTCTTGGGCGTCCTGTGGCACCGGCAGGGGCGTGCCGAAGAGGGCCTCAGGCTTCTCCAGCAGGCAGTCACGATCTGCCCGGGGTACGCCAGCGCCTGCAACAATCTCGGCA
>Ga0315286_10002661_pt1 | contig 16703 bp, 13 predicted proteins | sample YL17G10_0_MG_FD_205038 | JGI IMG/M metagenome (GOLD analysis project Ga0315286, IMG submission 205038) | Sediment microbial communities from Yellowstone Lake, YNP, Wyoming, USA - YL17G10_0 | ecosystem: Environmental > Aquatic > Freshwater > Lake > Sediment | place: USA: Wyoming | collected...
GGGACGACGGACCACAAGGGTTGGCACAGGTTCGCGCCCGGGCCAAAGATTCGGACACGACATGGACATTGATTCCGGCCCGAAGGTGATGGGCGATGACGGCGAGTTCCACGCCACCGACGACGCCGTGGACCTGTCGCACACCCCGTTCGAAGCCTGGGCCGCATTGGCGCTGTTCTGGGCCCTGGGCGGCACCGTGTTCTACCAGTTCTTCACGCGCTACGCGCTGAACAACTCGGCGTCGTGGACCGAGGAGATTGCGCGCTACCTGCTGATCGGCGTGGTCTTCGTCGGCGCGTCGATCGGTGTGGCCAGGAACAACCACATCCAGGTCGACCTGCTCTACCGCTACCTGCCGGCGCGCGCGTGCCGCGCGCTGGCGCTGCTGGTCGATGTGCTGCGCATCGCCTTCCTCGGTTCGATGAGCGTGTTCACGGTGCAGATGATGCAGAAGATGGGGCCGCTGCCAATGACGATCGTCGACCTGCCGATGAACATCGTCTACAGCGTCGTGTTGTTCGGTTTCGTCGTGATGACGCTGCGCTCGATCTGGGTCATGAAGGTGCATTGGCAGCGCGGCTATAGCGTGCTCGAGCGGCCCGAATCGCACATGGACGACCGATGAGGAACATGAACCCCCACGCTCGCTTGATCCGCTGCCGCTGCGGCCCTGCAGGGGCACGTTCGCGGTCGCGCTCGTGCGCTTGCGGCGGCCCGGCGCGCGCAACACCATGCTGAAGATCATCTTCCTGTTCCTGATGGCCAGCGGCCTGCCGGTGGCGATCGCGATGGCCGGCTCGTCGCTGCTCTACATCCTGATCAGCGGCGACCTGCCGCCGTTCGCCGTGATCCACCGCATGATCGGCGGCATCGACAGCTTCCCGCTGCTGGCGGTGCCGTTTTTCATCCTGGCCGGGAACCTGATGAACAACGCCGGCATCACGAATCGCATCTACAACTTCGCGCTGGCGCTGGTCGGCTGGTTGAAGGGCGGTCTGGGCCACGTCAACGTCATCGGCTCGGTGATCTTCGCCGGCATGAGCGGGACCGCGATCGCCGACGCCGCGGGCCTGGGCACGGTCGAGATCAAGGCGATGAAGGACCATGGCTACGACCTCGAGTTCGCGGTCGGCGTGACCGCCGCATCGGCCACCCTCGGGCCGATCATCCCGCCCAGCTTGCCGTTCGTGATCTACGGGATGATGGCCAACGTCTCGGTCGGCGCGCTGTTCCTGTCGGGCATCCTGCCCGGCGCGCTGATGGCGGTGCTGATGATGGTCACGGTGGCCTATTACGCGCACAAGAACAACTGGGGCAGCGACGTCAAGTTCTCCGCCAGCCGCCTCGGCCGCGCGCTGCTCGAGTTGGCGCTCGTGATCGCCTTCCCGCTGGGCACCTGGGCCCTCGTCAACAAGCTCGACTTGCCGGCGCAGCCGGTCATGTTCGGTGCGATCGTCACGCTGTTCGCGCTGGACCGGGTGTTCCGCTTCCAGGCGGTGTTGCCGATCATGACGCCGGTGCTGCTGATCGGCGGCATGACGACGGGCCTGTTCACACCCACCGAAGGCGCCATTGCCGCCAGTGCCTGGGCCTTGTTCCTCGGCCTGGTGTGGTACCGCACGATGACGCCCAAGATGTTCGTCAAGGTGAGCCTGGACACGGTGGAAACCACGGCCACGGTGATGTTCATCGTCGCTGCCGCGTCGATCTTCGGCTGGATGCTCACCGCCACCGGCGTCACCGCGGCGATCGCCGAATGGGTGCTGGCCGTGACCAAACAGCCGTGGCTGTTCCTGCTGATGGCGAATCTGCTGATGCTGTTCGTCGGCTGTTTTCTCGAGCCGACCGCGGCGATCACGATCCTCGTTCCGATCCTGCTGCCGATCGCGCGCCAGCTCGGCGTGGACCCGGTGCACTTCGGCCTCGTGATGGTGCTGAACCTGATGATCGGCCTGCTGCACCCGCCGATGGGCATGGTGCTGTTCGTGCTCGCACGTGTCGCCAAACTGAGCGTGGAGCGCACCACGATGGCGATCCTGCCGTGGCTCGTGCCGCTGCTCGTGAGCCTGGTGATCCTGACCTACATTCCGGCGATCTCGCTGTGGATGCCGCGCACCTTCGGCTTCGCGAACTGACCGAAGTCCCGACAGGCCTGACCCAAGTCCCGACAGGCTCCTAGAATCGACGCCCCCGACCGAGTGCCGCCATCGAACCACTGCACAACCCACCACCATGACACAACGACTCGCAGGCAAGACGGCACTTGTCACCGCTGCCGGCCAGGGCATCGGCCGTGCCACGGCGCTCGCATTCGCGCGCGAGGGTGCGCGCGTGATCGCCACCGACATCAACGCCGACCTGCTCGGCGAGCTCGGCCGCACGCCGGGCGTGACGACGCGGCGACTCGACGTGACCGATGCGAACGCGATCAGCGCGCTCGCCGCTGAACTCGGCGCGGTTCAGGTGCTGTTCAACGCTGCCGGCTTCGTGCACGCCGGCAGCATTCTCGATTGCGACGAAGCGGCTTGGGATTTTTCATTCAATCTCAACGTGCGTTCGATGTACCGCCTGTGCCGCGCGCTGCTGCCGGCGATGCTGGCGCACCATGCGCAGCAGCGCGTCGGCGCGTCGATCGTGAATGTGGCGTCGGGCGCGTCGAGCATCCGCGGCATCCCGAATCGCTTTGTCTACGGCGCGAGCAAGGCCGCGGTGATCGGCATGACGAAGGCGATTGCCGCCGACTTCATCAAGCAGGGAATTCGCTGCAACGCCATCTGCCCGGGCACGATCGAATCGCCTTCGCTGCGCGAGCGCATCCAGGCCCAGGCCTTGGCCAGCGGCCAGACGCTCGAGCAGGTCGAAGCCGCCTTCATCGCGCGCCAACCGATGGGGCGGCTGGGCACGCCCGAAGAGGTGGCGATGCTCGCCGTCTATCTCGGCTCCGACGAGTCGGCGTTCACCACCGGCACGGCGGTGCTCGTCGATGGCGGCTTCGCGAACTGAGCGCGACGCGGCGAGCAGCGCGAACATCGATCAAATCCAACCGAAGGACAGCACGACATGAAACTCATGCGCCACGGCCCCAAGGGCGCCGAAAAGCCCGCTCTCATCGATGCCCAGGGAAGGGTGCTCGATCTCTCCGATGTGTTGCCCGACATCACGGCGCAGACGCTCACACCCGGCGCCTTGAAGCGGCTGCGCGAGTTGGACCTCGCGAGCCTGCCGGTCGTGGCCAAACCCGGGCGCACCGCGCCGCCGTGGAGCGGTTGCGGCAAGTTCGTCGCCGTCGGCCTGAACTATTCCGACCACGCCGCCGAGACCGGCAATCCGATTCCGAAAGAGCCGGTGCTGTTCATGAAGACGACGAGTTGCATCGTCGGCTGCAACGACGCGGTGGTGCTGCCCAAGGGTTCGGTGAAGACCGACTGGGAAGTGGAACTCGGCATCGTCATCGGCTCGAAGACGCGCTACGTGAGCAAAGACGACGCGCTGCGCCATGTGGCGGGCTATTGCATCGTGAACGACGTGTCGGAGCGCGAATACCAGATCGAGCGCGGCGGCCAGTGGGACAAGGGCAAGGGCTGCGACACCTTCGGACCCATCGGCCCGTGGCTCGTGACCGCTGACGAAGTGCCGAACCCGCAGGACCTGTCGATGTGGCTGGAGGTGAATGGCAAGCGCCATCAGAACGGCAACACGCGCACCATGATCTTCGGCGTGGCGCACCTCGTGAGCTACATCAGCGAGTTCATGACGCTGTACCCGGGTGACCTGATCACCACCGGCACGCCACCCGGCGTGGGCCTGGGCATGAAGCCACCGCTGTTCCTGAAGGCAGGCGACACGATGCGGCTCGGGATCCAGGGTCTGGGCGAACAGTTTCAGCAAGTTCACGCCTGGAACCCTGAGCTGATCGACGCCTGAACTGAACGAGGGTCTTGAATGCCCGCCGCGCAATCGCCGATCATCCGCATCCACGCTGCCGACAACGTCGTCATCGCACGTCATCAATTGGTCGGGGGCACGCCGTTGCCCGGTGAGGGCGTCACCGTCAGCGGCCTGGTTCCGCCGGGGCACAAGGTCGCGGTGCGCGCGCTGGCGCGCGGCGAGGCGGTGCGGCGCTACAACCAGATCATCGGCACCGCCAGGACTGACATCGCGCCCGGCCAGCATGTGCACACGCACAACCTCGAGTTCAGCCACTTCGCGCGCGACCCTGCCGTCGGCCAGGGCGCGCAAGCCACGGCGTATGTGAAGCAGCCCGCCACGTTCCAGGGCATTCGCCGAGCCGACGGGCGCATTGCGACGCGCAACTATGTCGGCGTGCTGACCTCGGTGAATTGTTCGGCCACCGTGGCGCGCGCGATTTCCGATCATTTCCGGCGCGACATCCACCCCGAAGCGCTCGCCGCCTTCGCCAATGTCGACGGCGTGGTCGCGCTCACCCATGGCGGAGGCTGCGCCACCGCGAGCGACGGTGAACCGCTGCAGCTGTTGCGGCGCACCTTGGGAGGCTACGCACGCCACCCCAACTTCGCGGCGATCCTGGTCGTCGGCCTGGGCTGCGAGACGAACCAGATCGCCGGCTTGATGGAGCAGGAAGGCTTGAACGCCGGCACTGCGCTGCACACGTTTAACATCCAGGACACCGGCGGCACGCGCAAGACAGTGGCGCACGGCATCGAGCTCATCACCTGGCTGCTGGAAGAGGCGAACAAGATCAAACGCGAGCCGGTGAGTGCGAGCCACATCACGGTCGGCCTGCAATGCGGCGGCTCCGACGGTTACTCGGGCATCAGCGCGAACCCGGCGCTGGGCAGCGCGGTCGATCGCCTGGTGCGCCACGGTGGCACCGCGATCCTGTCGGAAACACCCGAGATCTACGGCGGCGAGCACCTGCTGACAAGGCGCGCGGTGTCGCAAGAGGTTGCCGAGAAACTGCTCGCGCGCATCCGCTGGTGGGAGCGCCACTGCGAGCGCAATGACGCCGAGATGGACAACAACCCCTCCGCCGGAAACAAGGCCGGGGGCCTGACGACGATCCTCGAAAAATCGCTCGGCGCGATCGCGAAGAGCGGCACGACGAATCTGGTGGACGTGTATGAATACGCGCAGCGCGTCAGCGCCAAGGGGCTGGTGTTCATGGACACTCCCGGCTACGACCCGGTCTCCGCCACCGGCCAGGTGGCGGGCGGAGCGAACCTGATCTGCTTTACCACCGGCCGCGGCTCGGCGTATGGCTGCGCGCCGTCACCTTCGCTGAAGCTGTCGACCAACACCGAGTTGTGGCGCAAGCAGGAAGACGACATCGACATCAACTGCGGTGATGTGATCGACGGCACCGCGAGCGTCGATGAACTCGGCGAGCGCATCTTCCAGGCGATGCTGCAAACCGCGTCGGGCGCCAGGACCAAGAGCGAAGTCCATGGCTACGGGCAAAACGAGTTCGTGCCGTGGCAACTCGGCGCGACGATGTAGGCGCAGGGCTGCAGCGCGCCGACACACGCGCGACCCATGAAGATCAGCGACGCACGCATCATCGTCTGCAGCCCCGGGCGCAATTTCGTCACGCTGAAGATCGAGACCGACGCGGGCTTGAGCGGCATCGGCGACGCCACGCTGAACGGGCGCGAACTGGCCGTGGCGAGTTACCTCACCGAGCATGTGGTGCCTTGCCTGATCGGCCGCGACCCGCACCAGATCGAAGACACCTGGCAGTACCTGTACCAGGGCGCATACTGGCGGCGCGGCCCGGTGACGATGAGTGCGATCGGCGCTGTGGACACTGCGCTGTGGGACATCAAGGCCAAGGCCGCCGGCATGCCGCTGTACCAGTTGCTGGGCGGCAAGAGCCGCAGTGGCGTGCTCGTCTACGGCCACGCGAACGGCAGCGATATCGAGCACACGGTTGACGAAGTGCTGCGAATGCGCGAACAGGGGTTCAAAGCGGTTCGCGCGCAAAGCGGCGTGCCGGGCCTGGCCAAGGTCTATGGCGTCGCGCAGGGCGATGGCCGCTACGAGCCGGCCGACTCCAGCCTGCCGAGCGTTCACGATTGGGCGAGCCACAAGTACCTGATGCACACGCCGAAACTGTTCGACGCGCTGCGCAGCGCCGTCGGGCCGGATCTGCACCTGCTGCACGATGTGCACCACCGCCTCACGCCCATCGAAGCCGCGCGCCTGGGCAAGGACCTGGAGCCGTATCGGCTGTTCTGGGTGGAAGACCCGACGCCGGCCGAAAACCAGGAAGCCTTTGCGCTGATCCGCCAGCACACGACAACCCCGATTGCCGTGGGTGAAGTCTTCAACAGCATCTGGGACTGCAAGGCACTGATCGAGAACCAGTGGATCGACTACATCCGGGCTTCGGTGACGCACGCCGGCGGCATCACGCACCTGCGCCGCATCGCCGACCTCGCGGCGCTGTACCAGGTGCGCACCGGCTGCCACGGCGCGACCGATCTGTCCCCGGTGTGCATGGGCGCGGCGCTGCATTTCGATCTGTGGCTGCCCAACTTCGGCATCCAGGAATACATGCCGCACACGCCGCAAACCGACGCCGTGTTCCCGCATGCCTACACCTTCAGCGATGGGATGCTGCACCCGGGCGAGGTTCCCGGCCATGGGGTCGAGATCGACGAGCTGCTGGCCGCGAAGTACCCGTATCGGCGCGCCTACCTGCCGGTGAACCGCCTGCAACACGACGCCACGTTGTGGAGTTGGTGAGGCGCGATGCCTCAGCGTGAGACGCCCGGTTTGCGCCGGGCGGGGCGTCGTTTACCCAACGCCGGCACCGGCACGGCCTGATCGATCAACTGCCGGCCGTCGCTCATCAGGAACTGCTTGAACGCCTGAGCCACCGGCGGCAGGCGTTTGTTGCGCCGGTGCACGACGTACCAGTTGAGCATCAGCGGAAAGCCTTGCACGTCGAGGATCGCCAGGCTGCGCGCGCGCAGCTCGCGGCTCACGGTGTGTGCTGACAGGAAGCTGATGCCCATGCCGGCGATCACCGCCTGCTTGATGGTCTCGGTGCTCTTGATCTGCATCGCAATCTTCAGCTTGGCCATGTGCGGGCCGAAACCATCGGCCATCGACTGCCAGGTGTCGGACCCTGTTTCGCGCACGATGAACGGCTCGCGCAACAAACGCGCCATGCCGATGCGCGACTCGCTCACGAGCGGGTGCTTGCGGGCGGCGACGATCACATAGGGATGCGGCGCAAAGGCCTCGTTGACGGTGTCGGCTTCCAGCGGCGGGCGCACCATCACCGCCAGGTCGGTGCGGTTCTCGGCCAGATCGGCGAGCAGCTCGTCACGGTTGCGCACCGTCAGGTTCAGCGTCACGCCTTTGTGGCGCCGCGCGAACTCGACGAGCAGGCGCGGGAAGAAATAGTCTCCCGCGCTGATCACGGCCACGTTGAGCTTGCCGCCCGCGACGCCTTTGAACTGCGTCATCGCGGCTTGGGCTTGTTCGAACTGCGCGATGATCGCGCGGCCGTGGTGCAGCAGCTCGGTGCCGGCGGCGGTGAGATAGATCTTCTTGCCGAGCTGCTCGAACAGCGGCAGACCCGCATGGTCTTCGAGCTTGCGCACCTGCGTCGAAACGGCGGGTTGCGTCAGGTGCAGTTCTTCGGCGGCGCGCGAATAGCTCGACAGCCGCGCCACGGCGTCGAACACCTTCAGCTGGCGCAATGTCGCGTGCTTCACCGTGCGGGCCGGGGGCAGCGCTGATCACAGGCGCCGCTGCCGTGCATGTATAACCCGCGAGTAATGCAATTCATCATTTAGTTTAATTATCATTTATCCATGGCAGCACCTAGCATCGGTTGACCGATGAACGAATCGTCTCGTGAGCATCGGCCTTCAGGAGATTTGCCATGACCGCCAACCCCTTCAACTCCCACGGCGACGAAGCCGGCACGGAGATCGAGCGCAGCGCCTTCAACGCCGCGTTCTACGAGCTCGGGCTGCGTTGGTTCTGGGACAGCGACACCTATCGCCAACTCTCGGCGACGGCCAGCGAACGCGAACGCGTGCGCGGCTACCTCGAAGCCGAACAGGCCCACATGCTGCGCGCCTACGACGCCGAGTTCCTGACCGACGCCATCCTCACCGCGAAGCGGCGGTGCCACGCTTCGATGGCGAATTGCGCGCCGTTGTCCGTGCCGCGCTTCAACTGGGCCGACGCGCGCTGGGGCGAAACCGGGTTCTGAGACGGGCACCGCCTCAGCGCTTGCCGAACGCCCTATCGTGGGAAACCGGGTCGACGCGCTTGAGTGACTCGATCAGCTGCCTGCGCAGCGCGGGGTGCTGTGCTTGCTGCGCAATTCGAGCACCGTGTGCCCGCCCGCCAGATCGTCGGTTCGCGCGACAGCTCGCGCGGCTGGGCCAGCAGCGAATCGTAGGAGGGCTTGGCTAGCGCCGACGTCATGTCGGGGATATGCGCCAAGCGCGGTGGCGTCGGCGCCGTCGGATGGCATGTATTGGGCCGCCTGCTCGCGCGGGGCAGCGTGCGAGCCAGGGCGATCAGTTACCGGCGTCTACATTCCAGTGCTTGAGTGTGCCAGCCACCATCTCGCGCATTTCCTTGGTCATTTTGGAATCCGATGTGGAGATTAACTGCTTCATCTCATTCACGACGTCAAGTGCCACGTCCCGCGGGTAGCCTGACTGCACTGGCTGTAGTAGCGACGACAGCAAGGAAATGTACGCGTACAGCCGGGTGTTTTTATCCTTGATCCCACGGACGAGTCCGATCGCCCGGCCGATTTGCCGATTCGCTTCGTTCGTACGACCCAGTTTGGCGAAGGCTGCACCACTTTCCATGATCGGCCTCCACTGCCAGTTCGAAGGAAGGTTTGGGTCGTCGCCGTCTAGCGCCTCTACCAGCCGAATCAGATTGGTACACCGGTCAAACGTAAGCTGAGGGGCCTCTCCCGGTTTCATTGCGGGCACGTTGTAATACGTCACGTGCGCAACGCGTGATCGGAGATGCTCAAACAGTTTGTCACCACGAACTTGTTCCGCCAACGCCGCCAGCCCGCCCACGTGCATGTGCACATCCATGCCCGGCAGTCGTATCGAAAAGATCCAGCTCGGCGTCTTGCGCGCTGTAGTGGGCAGCGATTGGTGGGTGCGCACGGCAAGCAAAGTTGCACCGAGGCTGCCGGACATGCCCTCTAGAGAGCCGAACGACTCGGCAGCATTGACGAGAATCGCTACGTCCGCGAGGATCTCCGTGGACGGGCGCTTCGACGCCGGTGGTGTGTTCGCCGTCCACGCCTGCAACAGTTCGAGGCGCCTGTCGACGGGTTTGGAAGCATCTTCGACAAGATCAAGAATCAACTCCCTGATGGCGAACCGCGCATCAATGCCTTCTCGATCGGCAAGTGACTCCAACGCCTCGGATTCCCGAACAATCAGGGTCAACGAGCAGACGTAGGTCGGTTCCACAAACAACGCGCGCAACTTTTCTATTCGCGCTTCCAGCGATCCAGAAATCGTTTGACCGCAATCCTGAGCCTTCCCGCTCTGCCCGGTTAGCACCAATGACAGACCAACACATAGCAGTTGAACCAGCTTCATGTGATCCACTGCTAGAGCACGAGATCGACTTCGTAGTCCCACCGTCCTCTGGACTCGCACACTGGATTGGCCTTGTCACCCACGATTTGGTAGACCGACACGTTCCCACCCCCATTGTCGATTTCAATGAAAGCGGCGCGATCGAAAGTAAACGCCTCCAGACTCGCGCATCCAGCGAGGTTCTCGAACAGTAGCTTGTTCTGCGGCGATTTCGGTATCCGGGTTCTTGTGTCGTCGATGAGGGCGAGGTGCGTCGCGCTACAGCCGCGCCCCGCGCTGCTATTAAAGCTGACACGAATCAGATTGTCGGCCTGTCCATCGTTGTCGATGTCGATACGAGCCATACCCGCGATGGGATATTTGGACCACGACCAGTCTGGGATATCGATCGCGTCCACTGCGTGCTGCAGTGTGAATTCCACGGCACGCCGCTTGTCAAGCTTGTCTGGCGAGCACACGGGCAGGCCGCTTCCTACGGTGTTCTCAACCAGCGCCTGCACGGCCCTGAAAGCGCATACCGACTCAAATCCGGCGTCACCGAGCTTCCAGAGCTTGTTCAACTCGTTACCGCGCCATGAACTGACGTAACCCCGGCCATTCAACTGAACGACCTGGAGATCCATGATGCCGGACTCGAACAGGTTCAGCTCATGGTGCACCGCGCCCTTTCGGCCGGCTCGGGCATACGCGGAGGAAGCGCGCATCGTCCCTTCCGTGAGCATGATCAGGTTGTCCGGGATTCCGTCATGATCCAAGTCGATCCGCCAATGTTCGCCTTGGCGCACAACCCCTTGTTCAGTGGCGAGCAGTTCTTGAATCCGGGGTTCTTCCAGCCAGCCTTCTGACTTGGCGAGAATCGCGCTCAACTCTCCGCGACTGGCGCGGTCCGCCACAGCGAGGCACGCCGCGACATCAGCCGATTGGGGAACCTCCTCGCCGCGAGCTTTGCGAAGCGCCACCACCAACTCGGTAATTCGCGCGTCATACACTTCAGTCAGGCAAAGGCGTGTGGTGCACTTCCCCCGCACTTGAACAATCCAGCGGCGCTGCTGTTGCCTGAGAAGGCTGGCCTCCTTGCTGGCCCGCATGGCTTGCCCGTATAAAGACGACAGCCAGTCATCGCGCCGCGAGAGAACGGCGTCGCCACACACAAGTGTCTCTGCAGTGTTTGCTGCGCGACCGCAATCGAATGCCGCGGAACGTGCCGCCGGCGCGTTTGCGCACAACAACAGACTGACCAGTGCCAAGCGATGGCAAAGCCCGAGGCCACCTGAGGCGTTGCAACCCATCATGCTTCAACCCTTCTCTTCCGAGTGCGAATAGTGCGTGCATCCATGCATGCGGCACTACTCGACCCGGCGCTGCGGTCGAGACCAGCGTGACGAAATTGGGGCGGCGTCTACCTTTGGCTGCATAGAGCTGAAGACACACCGCAAACCATCGGTTGTCGTTGGGCGCGCGGCCGATCGCTGGCGGGGTCAGGTGGCGGGCGACACCTCCAATTGGGCAGCGCTGCTATACGCTTGCCGGGGCAGCGCTGCCCATTACGAATCGAGGGCTGCCAACACCTGCCCGCCACCAAAACTGCTCTGCTGCGGCACCGACCCGCCGCGAGTCACCTTGATCGCGCAATACTTGAACTCGGGAATCTTCGCGAACGGATCGAGCGCGGCGTTGGTGAGCTTGTTGATCGCTGCTTCGTAGTAGCAAAACGGCACGAACACCGCGCCGCGCGGCGTGCCGTCGCCGGCGCGTGCGTAAAGCGACACCGTGCCGCGGCGTGACGTGAGCGTCACCAGGTCGCCGGGCCTGGCGCCGAGCGCGTCGAGGTCGAGCGGGTGCAGCGTCGCAGTCGGATCGGGCTCGAGCGCGTCGAGCACGCTCGCGCGGCGCGTCATGCTGCCGGTATGCCAATGTTCGAGCTGGCGGCCGGTGATCAGCACCATCGGGTACTCGGCGTCGGGCCGCTCGTCGGCCGGGATGATGTCGGCCGGCACGAAACGCGCCTTGCCGCCTTCGCGCGGAAAGTCATGGTCGAACACGACCGAAGTCCCTGGGTCGCCCTCGTTCACGCAGGGGTAGGTGACGGCGTGTTCGCGCTCCAGTCTTTCCCACGTGATGCCGCCGATGCTCGGCATCGTATGCCGCATCTCGTCGAACACCTCCGACACATGGCCGTAGTTCCAGCCGCAGCCGAGTTTGTTCGCGATCTGCTCGATGATCCACAGGTCCTGGCGCGCGTCGCCCGGAGGCGGAATCGCCTGGCGGCCCATCTGCACCAGGCGGTCGGTGTTCGTGAAGGTTCCGGTCTTCTCGGGGAACGCGCTTGCGGGCAAGATCACGTCGGCGAGATAAGCGGTCTCGGTCAGGAAGATGTCTTGCACGACCAGATGCTCGAGCGCCGCGAGCGACTCGCGCGCATGGTTCGCATCGGGGTCCGACATCGCGGGGTTCTCGCCCATCACGTACATGCCGCGTATCGTTCCTTCCTTGATCGCGTGCATCACTTCGACCACGGTCAGGCCCACCTTGTCATCGAGCGTGCCGGGCGCGAGCTTCCACGCGGCTTCGAACCGGGCTCGAACCGGCGCCTCGATCACGCGCTGGTAGTCGGGCAGCATCATCGGAATCAAGCCCGCGTCGGACGCGCCCTGCACATTGTTCTGGCCACGCAGCGGGTGCAAGCCCGTGCCGGGGCGGCCGATCTGGCCCGTCATGAGCGAGAGTGCGATCAGGCAGCGCGCGTTGTCGGTGCCGTGCACATGCTGGCTGATGCCCATGCCCCACAGGATCATCGACGCCTTCGACGTCGCGTACAGGCGCGCCACGTAGCGCAGCGTCGCGGCGTCGATGCCGCAGATCGGCGCCATCGCCTCAGGCGTATAGCCCTGGACGTTGCGGCGCAGTTCTTCATAGCCGATGGTGCGGCTGGCGATAAATTTTTCGTCGACCAGACCTTCCGTCACGATCACGTTCATCAGCGCGTTCAGCAGCGCGACGTCGGTGTCGGGCTTGAACTGCAAATAGCGGTGCGCCACACGCGTGAGCGAGGAGCGCCGTGGGTCGCACACGATCAGCTTGGTGCCGGCCTTGGCCGCATTCTTCATCCATGTTGCGGCGACAGGGTGGTTCACGGTCGGGTTCGCACCGATCAGGATCACGACCTCGGCTTTCGTCACGTCTATGACCGGGTTGCTCACCGCGCCAGAGCCGATGCCCTCCAGCAAAGCCACCACCGACGACGCATGGCAAAGCCGCGTGCAGTGGTCGACGTTGTTGCTGCCGAAACCCGTGCGCACCAGCTTCTGGAACAGGTAGGCCTCTTCGTTGCTGCCCTTGGCCGAGCCGAAACCCGCGAGCGACTTGCTTCCATGCAAGTCGCGAAGTGCCTTGAGTTTGCCGCCGGCAAATTCCAGCGCTTCATCCCAGCTCGCTTCGCGGAACACGTCCATCACACGCTCGGGGTCCATCGCGAAATCGCCGCGCTTGGGCGGCGCGTCGCTGCGGCGGATGAGCGGTCGGGTCAGGCGCTGCGGATGGTGTGCGTAGTCAAAACCATAGCGGCCCTTGACGCACAGGCGCCCGCGGTTGGCCGGGCCGTCGCGCCCCTGGACGAAGAGGATCTTGTCGTCCTTCACGTGGTAGCTGAGCTGGCAGCCGACACCACAGTACGGGCACACGGAATCGACCTGTTTGTCGGGCACGGCCAGCGCGGCGTTGCGAGCCGGCATCAACGCGCCCGTCGGACAGGCCTGAACACATTCGCCGCAGGCGACGCAGGTCGAGGCGCCCATCGCATCGTCCATGTCGAACACGATCTTCGCGTGCTCGCCGCGAAACGCGAGGCCGATCACGTCGTTCACCTGCTCGTCGCGGCAGGCTCGCAGACACCTTGTGCATTGGATGCAGGCGTCAAGATTGACGGCGATCGCCGGGTGCGACAAGTCGGGCGCCACTTGCGCGCGCGCTTCGAAGCGCGGCTTGCCCATGCCGAGCCTGGCCGCCCATTGATCGAGTTCGTTGTGGCGCGTGAATGCCTTCTCGGGCATGTCGGCGAGCAGCAGTTCGAGCACCAGCTTTTGCGAGCGCAAGGCACGCTCGCTGTCGGTCGTGACCACCATGCCCGCGCTCGGCGCGCGGCAACAGGACGGTGCGAGCACACGCTCGCCGCCGATTTCGACGACGCAGGCACGGCAGTTGCCCACGGCTTCGAGGCCGCCGTTGTAGCAAAGGTGCGGAATTTCCACGCCTTCGCGCTTCGCGATCTCGAGCAGGTTCTCGCTCGCGCGACCCGTCACGTCGCGCCCGTTGAGCTTGAAGCTGACGCTGGGCGCGTCGAGTGCTGCCGCTTCCTTGCGTGTGACTGCGTTCATGGGGATGTCGCCACGTTACTGCATGCGTCCCGCGACGCACGAGACGCTGGTGCTTCGGTGCAAGGCGCGCTTTCGGCACATTGCAGACCTTTGAACGTCCGTTATGCGTGCGACGTTCGGCGCGGCGCGGCAGGCGGCACCCGGCGGGGGCTCATGCTGGGGCGGTCTGCGCTTCGCTCCGACTGCACTGTGCTGCTCAGCCTGGGGTCGCGCCGCTGAACTCGCTGCGTTCGCTGCGCTCACTACGCTCAAACAGACGCGGCGAGTCAGTTTTGGATGCGCGCTGGCGCGCGCCGACCCCAGGCCTCCGCTGCTCGTCGCCCCAGAAATCGCCCCCACCGGGTGCCGCCTGCCGCGCTGCAACCGTTCGGTTCTTTGCGATGAAAGACCAAGACATATTGATCCGCGCGCCTCCAAGCGAGTTAGGAGGTGTCTCAGGGGCGCTGCCAAACGCAGGTGGTGTTCGCAACGAAGACCCCAACCGTGGCAGCGCGGCAGGTGGTACCCGCAGGGGGCGATTTCTGTGGCGGCGAGGAGCGCAGCCTTGGAGTCGGCGCGCGCAGCGCGCATCCAAAACTGACTCGCCGCGTCTGTTTGAACGTAGCGAACGAAGTGAGCGAAGTGAGTTTGCGGCGCGACTCCAAGGCGAGCACCACAGCGGAGTCGGAGCGAAGCGGAGACCGCCACAGCATGAGCCCCCTGCGGGTACCACCTGCCGCGCCGCGCAAACCTTGACTCGCAAGAGTGGACGCCTGCGAAAGGCAGCAATGGGCCGAAAGCCGACTCACCCTCCCGACCCGCAACAACACGACTCATGCCAGCTCCTGCGGGAAGTACTTGATGACGCAGTCGACAGGGTTCGGCGCCGCCTGGCCCAGGCCGCAAATCGACGCGTCGCGCATCACGGCCGAGAGATCGGCGAGCAAGGCCACGTCCCACTTCGGTTTTGCGATCAGCAGCGACGCCTTGGCCGTGCCGTTGCGGCAAGGTGTGCACTGGCCGCACGACTCGTGTTCGAAGAATCGCATCAGGTTGCGCGCCGCGCCGGCTGCGCTGTCCTTGTCGGACAGCACCATCACCGCCGCCGAGCCGATGAAACAGCCATACGGCTGGAGCGTGTCGAAATCGAGCGGGATGTCAGCCAGCGACGCGGGCAGGATGCCGCCCGACGCGCCACCCGGAAGATAGGCGTAGAAGGTGTGCCCGTCGAGCATGCCGTCGCAATGCTCGGCGATCAATTCGCGCATCGTGATGCCCGCGGGCGCGAGCTTCACACCTGGGCTCTTGACGCGCCCCGACACCGAGAACGAACGCAAGCCCTTGCGCCCGTTGCGCCCGTGCGAGGCAAACCAGGAACCGCCTTTTTCCAGGATTTCGCGCACCCAGTGCAGCGTCTCGAAATTGTGTTCGAGCGTGGGCCGGCCGAACAGACCCACTTGCGCCACATACGGCGGGCGCAGGCGGGGCATGCCGCGCTTGCCTTCGATCGACTCGATCATCGCCGACTCTTCGCCGCAGATATACGCTCCGGCGCCGCGCCGCAACGTGATCTCGGGCATTCCGGCGTAGGGCGGGTGCGCGCGCAACTTCGCGAGTTCGGCCTCCAGCATCGCGCGGCAGCCGTGGTACTCGTCGCGCAGGTAGACGTAGATGCGGGCGATGCCCGCGGCCCAGGCGGCGATCAGCATGCCTTCGATAAAACGATGCGGGTCGCGCTCCAGGTAGACCCGGTCCTTGAACGTGCCGGGCTCGCCTTCGTCGATGTTCACCGCGAGCAGCCGCGGCGCGGCTTCGTTGCGCACGATGCGCCACTTGCGCCCGGCGGGAAAGCCCGCGCCACCGAGGCCGCGCAGGCCCGAGTCTTCCAGCGTCGAGATCACGACTTCGACGTCGAGTTCGCCCGCGATGCAGCGCTTGAGCAGGCGATAGCCGCCCTGCGCCTGGTACGCAGCGAGGTCGATGTAGGGCTCCGGCTGGTGTCTGGTTGCGCCGGCTTTCACCTTGGCCAGCACTGTCTCGCAGGTGGCATGAGGCACAGGGTTCTGGCCGACCGCGACCGCAGGAGCCTGTTCGCAGCGGCCGATGCACGGCGCGCCGATCACGCGCACGCCCTTGCCGAGCAGCCCTGGCAGGCGCGCCAGCAAGTCCCGCGCGCCGGCCATTTCACACGCCAGGCTGTCGCAGACACGAACCGTCAACGCCGCCGGCGCAGCCGCGCCTTCCTTGACGATGTCGAAGTGGTGGTAGAACGACGCCACCTCATAGACCTCGGTCTGCGCCAGGCCCATCTCTTGCGCCAGGGCGGCGAGATGGCGCGTGCTCAGATGTCCGTAACGGTCTTGCACCCGGTGCAGGTGTTCGATCAGCATGTCATGCGCGCGCGAATGCTCGCCGAGCAGGCTGCGCACTTCGTCCAGCGCCGCAGGGTCGACCACCCTGCCCTTCGGCGCCTCGCGTTTTTGCTGCCGCGTCGATGCCGCGGGCGCGATCGGAATGATCGTGGCTGGAGTCATGCTGGATGGAAGGCCTGGACGCTCAAGCTGGCCCCGCCTACAACAAGCCCGCGCCGCGCGCCCACTGGTACTTCGCCGCCAACACCGCGACCGGAATCTCGGTCGAGTAGGCGTAAGCCGGGATTCCGTGTTCGTACAGATACTGCGCGGCTTCTTCCACCTGCACGTCGCCGGCGAGCGATGCGACCATCGGCTTTTCGATGCCCTTGGCGCGCATCTCGTCGCGCGCTTCA
>Ga0315286_10002663_pt1 | contig 16696 bp, 11 predicted proteins | sample YL17G10_0_MG_FD_205038 | JGI IMG/M metagenome (GOLD analysis project Ga0315286, IMG submission 205038) | Sediment microbial communities from Yellowstone Lake, YNP, Wyoming, USA - YL17G10_0 | ecosystem: Environmental > Aquatic > Freshwater > Lake > Sediment | place: USA: Wyoming | collected...
ACTTTTTCCTACATGGCTATTTCATCTACGGCAACATCGGCGAGACGGAAGAGGAAATGCTTTACATTGCGAAGTTCGCCAGAGAGATCGGACTGGACACCATCGGCTTCCAAAAGCTCCGCATCGAGAAGTTTTCGCCCCTGAAGGAAGTGGTCGAGAGCACGCCCGGTTACTACTACGAGCGGATTGGCGGTCCCGTCTATTCGGACCGCTACGGCCCCGAGGAGCTCAAGCGCATCCGCAACCGCATTGGCTCCGAGTTCTACAACCCGCGACAATTGCTGCGCATCGCCGCAAAAGCCCACCGGCTCGGGCTGGTCAACACGCCGGACGCGTTGGGCGCACTTCTCAAGGCGCCGGTCGTCCTGTGGAGGCTGGCCAAAAAGAAGGCGCAGACGAAAAAGAGAAGGAGACAGCGAGCCGCCGCGGGCGCCCGCCCACCCGCACGGGACGAACGACCCAAGGTCACGGTTTGACCGTACCTGCGCGGATATGTCATCCTCCGCGGCAGCGAAGGATCGGCGATGGGCCCGTAGCCGGTCGCGACAAGCGGCGAATCCATGGCCTGGGCCATGGATTCGCTGTCCCTTTGCCCTGTGCTGGCGCAGCGATTCCGGCCTCTGCGGGATGTATCTTCGTGAAGTCGGGAACCTGGACTGCCGATACAAGGGCGAGAATTCCTATGAAGCCATTTCACCGTCCGGAGATGCCCCTCAGCTACTCCGGACTTCCCCTTTCTGTGGGTTTGCGGCAGAGTCATGACCGCCCGTGATCAGTGACAGAGCCGTGGCCGAGGCTGGGGGCAGCACCGTAAAGCTCCCTTCTCTCCGAGTTGCGGTTGCAGGGGAGGACCAAGAGGTGGGCGGCTGGCAATTCACCTTGACCGGTGCGACGCGCCAATTTAGACTCCTGAAAGTGCTGCGTGATCGCGGAATCGTGCCACGCAACAGGCGGGCCAGCGTCAGACCGCGGGAGAATAGTTGGAGTTGTCCTCACATGTTCAAGACCTCCGCTCTATTTGTTGTGATTGCCGTGCTGATGCCGACCGGAAAAACTCCGGATGCTTCTGGCGGTCCCGAGACCCTGACCGACGCCATCAGGTGGCTTGAGAAGGAATCTGACCGTCTGATCCGTGCCTCCCGGCGGACCATGAAGGACGGGGCGGCGGCTTTTCCGCCTCAGGTAGGTCTCGGTTATGAAGCGTTCTGGCTGCGCGACTACGTATACACCCTGGAAGGTTCCATCAACTCTTGCTCTGACCAAGAGCTTTCCGATGCGTGTCGTCTCTTTGTGCGGAGCCTGCGTGCAGATGGTGCCGGCGTCGACTGCATCAAGTTCGACGGCACGGCCATCTACATGCCCGGCTTTGGATCTCTGGGCAAGAATCCTGTCGCGGATGGTTCGCAGTTCACTGTCGCCGTAGTATGGCACACGTATAAGAAAACAGAAGACGTGCGACTGCTCCGGGAAGTGATGGAACCGCTGCTCAGGACCATGAATGTGGTGCCACGCAATCCCGACACGGGCCTCGTCCACATCAAACCAGGCGAGGAACGAGATCGGTGTCCCTATGGCTTCACCGACACGATCAGCGAGCAAGGGGACATCCTTTTCTGTTCGCTTCTGTACGTGCAGGCCAGTCGGCAACTCTCAGATCTGTTGTGTGCTTTAGGGCGCGAGAGCGATGGGGAAAAGTGGAAAAGCGAAGGTGAACGGGTGGCGCGGAGCATTCGCAGCGTGTTCTGGGATTCTCACATCGGTTTGTTCCGTGCCGCGACCGTCTGCTGCCGAGAACATGACATCTGGGGCTCGGCGTTCGCCGTTTATCTTGGCGTTGCAGACCACGAGCAGGCAGAGGCTATCGCCGGGTATTTTCAGAGTCACTATGCACAGATTGTGCAACATGGCCAAATCCGACATTTGCCCGGCGGGGTCTACTGGGAGCAGGCTCTCTGTAATCGCGACACCTACCAGAATGGCGCCTATTGGGCGACGCCCACTGGATGGTTCGTGTACGCGCTCGATCTCGTTGATTCCGATCTGGCCGACCGGACGGTGATGGACTTGGTCCGTGATTTCCAGAACCACGGTGCCTGCGAATGGATCTTCGGCACGAAACGTCAACTCCCCAACTATCTGGCAAGCGCTTCGCTGCCATTGGCAGGTATTCGTGCCACGATCGAGCGCAGGAACAAATGTGCTGGTCATGAAGATATCGCTCCTTCGCAAGACGACTGAGGTTTCAGCGAGTGCCGTCTGAAAAGGGGTACTCATACGGTGGAGCGAAGGCCGCCCAGGAGGGGCGACGGAGTCATGGGCGAGGATTCGGCTATTCCTTCGCACTGCGCTGGCGCAGGAGGTCGGCGATTTCGGTATGGCCGCCGCTTCTGAATGACGGCGAGCGCCCGGGACCAGCGACGGTTCCGCAACTGTTCGTTGCATCGCATTTCCTGCTGAAAACGCGGCCTCTGCCCGGAGATGTCGCAGACACGACATGAGCTTCTGGGGCACGGTCCAGGCGACGCAGAGGCGGAGAAGAAGGGTCAGCAGCTGCACTGCGATTGCCGCTCAGGAGGGTTGGGTGAAAGGCTCGGCGGCAGGGCCAATTGATGAGGCGATGAAGCAATTCATAGCGCGCTGCGGGGGGAAACGGACTTGTTGTCCCGGACCCACCTGCGGTTTTGGCTCAAGAACGGGGACGTGCAACGGACACGGTATCTGGACATATGTCCCACTGGTGGGTTGATCTTCTCTTCTCTGGCCTGGCTTGGGGCTTCGCCCCAATTCAGGAGGTTTGTCGCTTTGGAGCCACCGAATGGCAATACGAGATGCTGTGGCATCTCAAAGCATACGAGGCGCGCAAACCCAAGCGCACGTCATCGTACTGCCCCTGGGCGGATGGGCAGGCGACGGATGGATCTGGACCGCCGAGGAAGAGTCCGTGGAAAGTCCGGCAGATTGCATTGTGGAGGCAGCAGATCGGCGGATTTCGCCCTGAGCTCACCTGGTTTCTTCCGCACCAAACGACAGACACGAGGATGTTGACAGTGCACGCGCCATGCCTTTACGACGCCCCCCATGACGCCTGACATACGATCTGCGGTGGTATCGCTCCAGAAGAGTCGGCATTTCGGGGTCGTTGCGCCGATTCTCCTGGCGGCGCTGTGTTCGGGCACGGCCGATGTGCTCGACCACGTCACCAGCGATATCGCCGCCGGCAGCAGATCCGGCATTGATGCGACGAAGAGGCTCGCCGGCGAAAGCTTCAAACGCCTCCGGCCGCGGTTAGTTCAGGCCCGCTTCAACCGCGAGCAAAGCGTCGTCAAGTGCTTGTCATAATCCGCTCCACCGCGCCGTCTGGCACCCATGACCTTTTCGACCACTTCGGGACGATCCCACTCGATGCGGGGAAACTCGCCCGGTGCGAAGGTGTAGTCCCAGGCATTGCCGAGCCTGGGGACGAGCCGGCAGTTGAGGAATTCTCGCAGTTCCGCCTGGCCGGAGAGCGATCTGGGTGCCTGTTCGGATGATGAGGCGGCGGTGCCTTCGTGCCCGAACCAGCCGGGGACAAGACTCAGGCTCAACAGGAGCAGATAACGATTCATCGTGGAGTCCTCCATGCACTTCATTCGCCCAAGGCATACAGATGACCCGCTGTCCGCAGGTAGATCCTGTTTTCGACAACCGCCGGAGTGGCAAAGATGTTCTCTCTGAGATCGTTCCTCGCCAGGACTTTCAGCTTGTCGTCGACCTGGATGACCGTGACGACGCCGGCGACGGAAGCCACGATAAGCTTGTCGCCCGCGACAATGGGTGAAGCGACGTATTGACCCGATGCCCCGATTCGTTCCCGGAAGAGTTCCTTCCCGGTCGAGGCCTCCAGGCAGGTCAGCAGGCCGCCGTCCCGCAAGAGGTAGAGTTTCCCCCGACAATAGAGCAGGGAGGGTGTCTCGGGAATGCCGCGTTGGATTTCCCAGGCCAGATGCGATTTGCGGGCATCCTTTGTCGCTCCGGGGCGAATTGCCACCAGGTTGGGTTGGCTAATGGCGGCGAAACCTGACATCGTTTGCACCCATTCGGCTTCACTGATGGTCCGGTTCTTGTCCCGGTCGAACATTCTCAGCAAAACGTCCATGTCTTTGACCGGCAGCCCATACCCTGGATTATCCTTGGGCAACTCCGGTCGCTGGATGAAAGCAAAGCCTTTCGTCATTTCGTCGCGCTGGATTTGATTGTCGTGATTCCGGTCGAACTCCTCGACGGTGATCTTCCAGGTTCCCGCCGCATCCAACCGATCATCTCCGCGTCCACCCAGGGCCGCGGCGCCGGCAAACAGGAGCCCATCGCCGGTCACGGGGATACCGACTGTTTCGTCCGCAAAACCCCCGGCCCACCATATCTCCTCGCCGGTGGATGGATCGTAGGAGGTCAGCCGTTTGGAGCCCAACACGACCAGCTCTTCCACCTTGCCATGACGGAAGATCATGGGCGTGGACCAGCCGGCCTTGAACAACGATCTCGGCTGTTCCCAGACCGTCTCCCCGGTGTCTTTATGGACTGCCGGCAAACGGGAGGAACCGCCGTCGCCGTCCAACACCAGGATCACTGTGTCCTGATACAATATGGGCGAGGTCGCCATTCCATACTTGCTTTGCGGCGTGGCGATTCTACGCTGCCAGACCTCGTTTCCCGCATGGTCGCAGCAAAGCAGCCCGTAGGTCCCGAAATAGACATAAACATGCTTATCGTCCGCAGCCGGCGTGGAAGAGGCGGGATCATTCAGGGGATGAAACCTTCCTTGTGTTTCGGCCCGGACAACCTGTCGCCACAGGATTCTGCCGGCTTCACGACCGACGGCCAACGTGATAAGTTCCTTTCTGTTGGCTGGTTCACTGGCGGTAAGAAAGATGCGATTGTCCCAGATAATGGGAGACGAGTGGCCCGCGGGAACTACGGTCTTCCACAAGACGTTCGCTTCCGGACTGAAATGAACAGCAATGCGATCTGCTTGCGCCACTCCCTGTCCATTGGGGCTGCGAAACCGGTTCCAATGCTTTCCATTCGCTGGGTGGTGCTTGCTCGCGTCCCTCGGTGTCAGGCCCCGTCGATCACCTTCGCCTTTGGGCACACTGCTCCTGGCGGAGTTCTTATCGGAATCCGCGTATGCGTTCAAAGCACCTGAGAAGCAAAGCGTTGCCGCAAGACAGGCAGCTGTGGTGACGACGGTCAGGATAGGTTTCATGATGAGGCTGGTTCGATTTGCAATTATCGTATCTGTTTCACTGCTCCGGTCTCATTCGGTTTGAAGAGTCATTTGACTTCGACCCCGCCCGATCCGATGCCAACGTCGATGCTCTGCGTGCACTTGCGACAAAGAAATGAGGCTGACGCGCGAGTCTTGTGTTACCTGCACCGTCACGTCTTTAGCCGCTCGAACCATCCCAGCGGTAGGTAGCCACGGAACTGCCGCTGATTTCGGTGGATAGATGCTGGTTGTTCCATTCGATGTCGAATCTCGTCGGCTGTGCCTTGCGGTTGACTACTACGAGCACAATGGACCCATCGGGATTCCGAACCGCACAGTTGGGAAGCGGCCCTGACGGTTCGTCCGAGTGCACGCGGACAGCGCCGGGCCGAATGAACTTCATGAACTGGCCGTACATGAAGTAGTCAAAGCGATAGTCCAGCGCGAGGCTGTCGCTGTTCAGCACGATGCAGGTCGGTGAACAGCCATGAGGACCGGGATTGGGCTGACCTTTGTGGTCAATGACAGTCACCCAGGCGTTATAGCTGCGTGCGCCGTTGCGCAGGAACTCGACGATCTGGGAGGCTCCCTCGACTCCGAAGACGGACCCCTCCGTGAAATAGACGTGCTTGCCCGGAAACTTGTTGGATAGCGTCATCATGGCCAACGGCTTGCCCTCGTAGTGATGAAAGGCCGTCCCGTCCACATAACGGGAGGCTCCAGGATCGCCGAGAATCGTGATGGGGAACCGCAGGTTGTTGAAGTTGTGGTCATAGCACCATATCTTGGTGGAGATGCCTCCCGCCTGAAACTCGGGTCCGAGATCGTCACGAATGAAGTCTCTCTGCTGCTCGGCAGTCCAGCCGCACGTTGGGTAGCTGCTGGGGGAGTATCCCGGCTCGTTCTGGGGCGTGATGGCATAGATCTTGATCCGCTCCGCTTCATAAGCCTTGATAAACTGGACGAAGTATCGGGCGAGCGACGGGAAATGCTTCGGGTCGATCTTGCCACCGCAGAGCTCACGGCTCGTCTTCATCCAACCCGGCGGGCTCCAGGGCGAGGCAAAGAAGACCAGATGGGGGTTCTTCTGCAATGCGAGTTTGAGCATGGGCAGCACGTAAGGTTTGTCTTTGTCGATGGGAGCGCAGAAATAGGTCGTCAGTGCAGAGTCGTCCTGCCGCAAACGGGTTTGGGCTCATTCTGGAGTAGGTCAAAGACGACGATTTCATTTCTCCCTTTCGTGAGCCACGGGGCGGGACAATACAGTCGTTTCTGGGGTCCGATCTCCCAGTAACGGCCCAGATTGCGACCATTGATCCACACGATCCCTTTGCGATAGTTGCTCATATCGACGTAGGTGTCCGCTGTGCCATCCAGAGCAAAAGCTCCCTTGAAGAATACGCCCCTTCGCGTTGCGTCTATGGGAGCCCCCTGGAGCGCCTGAACATACTTTTCGTCGAATGGGAGATTGTACACTTGCCAATTCATCAGTGTCATTCCGTTGAGCGTGACACGGTCGGTGATCCCCTTGCGGTCGATCATGGATTGAGCGAAATTGATCCTTCCCATTCCCTCCACCAGGATCATCAGGAGCGGTCCGCCATTGCCGCACAGCAGAGGCCTGATCAGGGAGGCCATTTGCTTTAGGTACCGTTCGACCGCCGCCATGTAACGCGGATCCGTGCACCGGACTTTGATGTCAGGCACGCGCAGCAGGTACGGCGGGAGTCCTCCAAACTCCCACTCGGCGCAGACGTACGGGCCGGGCCGCAGTAGTGCCCACAGGCCTTCCTCCTGAACCAGCCTGAAGAACTGCCTCAGGTCGCGATTCCCCGTTTCAAAATCAAACACGCCAGGCTCGCTTTCGTGGCAGTTCCAGAAGATATATGCTGCAATGGTATTACATCCCAGCGCTTTTGCCATTTGGATGCGGTGCTTCCAGTATTCCCTGGGGATGCGGGCCGGATGCATTTCTCCGCTGATGATCTGAAAGGGCTTGCCGTCAAGCAGGAATTCCTTCTCGCCCAGAATAAACGAATGCTTGGTGTCCTGGGAGAAGGCGGCGGAGACCATAACCACCACGGACATGGCGATGCTACCCAAAACACGTTGTGCGTGCATCTTGAGTGTTCCTCCCGAATTGTTGCATCTTGGTTTTCACGCGGACTTTCTGACAGAGAGTTTACAGTAGGTGAGGGCTTTGCGCCATCAGAAAAATCGCGGTCGATGCTCTTGAACGGTTATGGAATTGCCAGTAGAGTTCTGTGGTTCCCGGTATTGCTTGCAGTAGGGCAGGGGTGAACGATGCGGATGTGTGTGGGGATACCATGCGGCAGTTTACGCTCGGCAGAGTCCAGCATTGGGGAGAAAGGGAGTGCAGGCTGATGACCAGCAGTCTCAGACAACAATGGTTCGGTTTGGTCCTGACGATGGCGATCATATGCCCAGTTGTCTCATCGCCAAGAGATGAAGCGATTGCCATCGAAGAGGCCCGGCACTTGAAAGTGTTCTGTGAGAAAGGCCGGTTCGCGGGATGGCCTGCCAACAATGGCATCTGGCAGTGGGGTAACGAAATCCTGGTGGGCTTCAGCCTTGGCTATCTTGGGCCGCGGGAAAAACAAGGTTTGCACCAGATTGATCCTGCACGCCCGCAGGGTATCATGCTTGCGCGAAGCTTGGATGGCGGCGAAAGCTGGTTGGTCTCCGAGGCCGGTTATCCTGACGGTGCCCCTAAGCCATTCCCTACGGACATCGTGTTTGATGCATCGGGTTTTGCCCTGAACGCCCGTGGTGACATGGCTTTTGTTTCGCTGGACAGAGGCCGAACCTGGAGCGGCCCTTTCCGCTTGCCCTTCGCCGATCTGCATCTGCGTGCGCGCACCGATTACCAGGTGCTCGGGCCCAAAGACATCGTACTCTTTCTCACGGCACAGAAATCGAATGATCAGGAGGGCCGGCCATTTTGCGCACGCACCAGAACCGGCGGCGGCCGCTGGAATCAGTTCGCCTGGATCGGATCGGAACCTCCCAGCGGCTACTCGATCATGCCCTCTTCGATTCGCATGCCCAGCGGCGATTTCCTCGTGGCCCTTCGCCGCCGAGATAACAGCCCCGCGCAGCACAATTTCATCGAGCTGTTCCGCTCGCGGGATGGTGGCCTCAGTTGGCAATGGCTGGCCAATCCCGTCAAAGATAGCGGTGGATACAGCGGGAATCCGCCCTCCATGGTCCACCTCGCCGATGGACGCCTCTGCATCACCTACGCCAACCGCAACGAAACGCGCACCATCCGTGCGGTGTTCAGTGATGACCACGGCACGACCTGGGGACCGGAATATGTTCTCCGACGCGGCGCGGGCGAACCGGATATTGGCTATACGCGGACCGTGCAACGGCCGGACGGCAAACTCGTTACCGTCTATTACTGGCTGGACAAGCCCCGCACGGAGCGCTACATCGCCGCGACGATCTGGTCGGCGCCCAAAGTCGATTGACGCGGAGACACGACCACGAGCCCTTTTTGAGGCATATTTGCTACGAGATATCAGCCAACGTTCGTAGCTTATCCGATATCTGTACCTTGCGGGCGTTCATTGTGCTGATTGACGCGTCACGATGGGGACATAACCCACCTCCAGGCCCTTGGGCGGCGTCACGAGCAGGGCCGGATCGAGGGTCACCAGCGTTCCGCGGCTGGGAGGCGCCATGTAGTCGCGGTCAATCGGCCAGTTCGCATGGATTCTTTCCACAAAGGCCTGCAAAGCCGTCTTTTTCTCCTGATTCCAATCGTACTGCTGAAAGGACGGCTGGTCGACAAAGCGGTACCACGAGTACGTCACCAAGGAGCCGTCGGCGAGCTTGACCGTGAACGGTCCGCTTTTCGGGCCGGGCCGGCTCCAAGCGCCGGTGGCCGGTGACGTGTAGGGTACACCCTGCCCTGCCCGTTTGAACTTCTGCGTCAGCAACTGCGTCTCGGCGGGCACATCCGCGGCGGCTACCGCGACGCGTTCCTCCCCGAGATGTCTGAAATACTGTGGGAACACACCCTTGGGGCTGATATCGCTGTTGAACCACTCCAGGCCCCACACGTTGCCCTCGAACACTTTGGTGTCAAAGACACGCTCAACACCGGTCAGCTTCTTGCCGGCCTGGTCGTAGCGCGTGGACCGCGTCGTCAACGTGGACTTCCAGGCGCCCTTCTCGTCGAACCGTCCGGAGCAAGCCGGGCCGCCGTTCCGCCAGGTCTTGAAGGCCTCGTGCAGGGCCGCCTTCGAGTAATAGGTCACGTCTTGCACCAGGTACGCTCTTCCCTGGCCGTCCACCGGAAACTGCAGCTTGGGAATCTTCGAGTAGACGACCCCGTGCGCATCTTGGGCATCGAAACGCGGCACGGTGTTGATCTCCATGGCGCCGCCGCCCATGTTGCCCGGGCGGGCATCGAGCCCGCGCCCATAAATGAAGGGATACTCGAACAGCTTGCCGATTTTGCTCCAGGTTTCCGGAATGTAGTAGGCGATCGGCCCCTTGAAGTTGGCTGCACTCAGGAAGCAGGTCCAACTCTGGTCGCCAGTGGGCGGATCTCCCGTGGTGGGGTCGGTGAAGGGCAAGGCCATCCAGGTGTAGCCCAGGAACTGACCGTTGGGATTCCCCTGAAACGGCAGCGCATCGGGAGGAATCAGCAGCCGGTTGCTCAGTTGGGCGATGCCCAATCGATTGTCCGGCAGGGCCTCGTTGCTGTAGAAGAAGGACCAACCGGGCGATCCAACCTCGTAGTCGTAACATTGCGGCGTGGCGTTCATGCTGAACTTCGGTGGGCCATAGCGGAAGTGGTTGCCTGCCCAGTAGCCCAGCCCGCCTTCCACGGTTTGGAATACGCTCTCCCATGTGGGACCCCGTTCCGGCCACTTCCGGGCCAGCGTCCCCTCCGGAGCGAGCGGCTTATCCTTGTTATCGGAGTTGTCCGGAGTGATCCAGGAGCCGGCCAGACCGATTTGGAAGCTGGCAAGCGGCTGGTCAATCAGCGGCCAGACCGCGGAATAGAAGCCCATGCCCACGCTGTACTCGGACCGCGCGGGCGGACGGGTCGCGCTGAAGCCAATATACCCATGCAGACCGCGGGAATAGGCCGTGACCTTGCCGGCTTCGGCTTTCCTCGTGTCTTTCGCCTGGTCTTCTTGTCCGGCGCAGATCCAGGACAGGAGGGCAATGCTGACGATGGGCAGAACTCTGATTCTCATATTTCTTTCCTGCAGCTCCAACGCGATGTTCAACTCACAACGGCATGTTACCGCTAAGGCGATGACGAGGCAATTACTGTGACGAGATCTTGAAGACAGGTGACATTTTCTCAACGAATTGGCATATTTCTTGGCTTTTCTGGCAGAAATATTGACCGAGTTGAAAGTCAGAAGTGTCGAAATCGAACCGCATACTGTGCTATCATAGAGGCCGTAGCGTGTAGGAGTACTGTCTGTGAACTCATATGGGAAACCCGAGTCCAGACAGCAGTGCGACCCTGGGCGAGTGCGCCGGGGTCCTGAAAGAGGCCGGGGCTGCTCGCGTATATGCGCTCGTGCCGGCCGTTGCCGGGCAGAAACCGACGTAGACTATGCAGGAGACCGGAGGACAGATGTCTGGACACACCATCGTAGTCATGCTCTCACTCGTAACTTCGGCCTTTGCACAGAAGTGCAGCGCCGACTGGCTGGTCCAGCCGGTGACAGAACCCGTGACCGTGGAACGGAGCGCCAATGGCAAGGACATTGTCCTGCGTAACGGGCTGATCCGCCGGACGTTCCGGCTGCGGCCGAACGCCGCCACCGTCGCCTATGACAATCTCATGACGGGGGCATCGATCCTGCGGGGCGTCAAGCCGGAGGCGATTGTCGAAATCGACGGCCGAAGATTCGATATCGGCGGCTTGTCGGGACAGGTCGAATATGGCTATCTGCGGCCCGAATGGATCGATACTCTCACCAGCGATCCGAATGCATTCCAGTTTGTCGGTTATGAGGCGGGCGAGACGAAGGCGTGGTTCTCGTGGAAGCGGAAGCGCACCTCGGCGGACCTACCGTGGCCACCGCCAGGGGCTTCGCTGAGGCTGCGGTTCCGGCCGCCTGAGAGGGTACTGCAGGGAGCGGTTGTCACGGTCTGCTACGAGATGTACCAGGGAATCCCTCTGCTGGCCAAGTGGCTGGAGATTCGCAATGGCGGCACTCAAGCGGTCAGACTCAATGCGTTCACCAGTGAGATTTTGGCGGCCGTCGAATCCGAGTCGCTGGTCAACGAGCCGAACCGCTGGGAGCTGCCGAACCTTCACGTCGAGAGTGACTACGCCTTCCACGGCGATGACCCGCGAACGGCCAATCACACAACGCACTGGGTCCCGGACCCGCAGTATACGACGCAGGTCAACTACGTGCGGCGCTCGCCCGTGCTGCTGGAATCCAGACCGCCACTGGGGCCGGACGTGTCCATTGAGCCCGGGCAGACCTTTGTATCGTTCCGCACGTTCGAGTTGGTCCACGACAGCACGGAGCGAGAGCGCCAGGGCCTCGCGGTACGGCGGCTGTACCGCACGATCGCGCCGTGGGTCACGGAAAACCCCATCATCATGCACGTTCGTCATGCCAATCCGGATGCGGTCCGGCTCGCCGTCGATCAGTGTGCCGAGGTCGGGTTCGAGATGGTCATTATGACCTTCGGCAGCGGCTTCAACATGGAAAACACCGATCCGGCGTATATGGACAGGATCAAGGAACTGGTCGACTATGCCCACGGCACGGGCATCGAGCTCGGTGGCTACTCGCTTCTGGCCAGTCGGCGGATCAGCGATGAGCACGATGTCGTCAATCCAAGAACCGGCAAGACCGGTGGTGCTATCTTTGACAACTCGCCCTGCCTATGCAGTGCATGGGGCCGGCAGTATTTCCACCGATTGAAGACCTTCGTGGAGCATACGGGCATCGACATCCTCGAGAACGACGGGTCCTATCCCGGCGACCTCTGCGCCTCCACGTCTCACCCGGGGCACAACGGGCTGAACGACTCGCAATGGCGACAGTGGGACACCATCCGCGATTTCTACCAGTGGTGCCGCGGCCGGGGGGTGTACCTCAACGTCCCCGACTGGTACTTTCTGACCGGCTCGACCAAGTCAGCGATGGGCTACCGCGAGGTCAATTGGTCGCTGCCCCGCGAGCGGCAGATCATCCTCGGCCGGCAGAACATCTTCGACGGCACGTGGGGGAAGACGCCGAGCATGGGCTGGATGTTCGTGCCCCTGACCGAGTACCACGGCGGCGGAGCTGCCGCCACGCTGGAGCCGCTCAGCGAGCACCTCGACGCCTATGGGGCCCACCTCGCCCAGAACTTCGGCGCTGGTGTCCAAGCCTGTTACCGCGGCCCGCGGCTCTATGACACGGACCAGACGAAAGCCGTGGTCAGGAGGTGGGTCGATTTCTACAAGAGATACCGGCCCATCCTCGATTCCGACATCATCCATGTCCGCCGGCCCGACGGCCGCGACATCGACTGTATCCTCCACGTCAACCCGCAACTCAAGGCCAAGGGCTTGGCCATGATCTACAATCCTTTGGATCAGCCGGTCCAGCGCGAGGTGAAGCTGCCCCTCTACTACACCGGCCTGACCGCCACCGCGAGAATCCGCGAGCAGGAAGGCAGGCCCAAGCGATACCAGCTCGACCGCCACTATGACGTCACGGTCCCCGTGACCATCTCGGCCCGCAGCCACACCTGGCTGCTCATCGACTGAACAGGCTCGCACCAAGACACCGGTGCCGTGGGTGCGGTGATACTTGCGCCCTACGAGCAGTCGTAGCCGCCGGCCAGTTGAACAGCGTAGTCCATGGGGCCATCGCTGACATGGTCCTCGAAGCGGTTGCCCGCGAGCGGAATCAACTGCGGGCCGGGCGAGCCCACGTGATCCACGGGCCAGATCTTCACCGCCAGGTAGTTCGACCCCCCACGGCCCAGCGCGACACATCGAAGACGAAACGCTGGTTTATGCTGACCATCTGTTCGCGGTCAGCGACCTTGTTCCTGTTGAGCCACACCTCGGCGCGGTAGTTGATGGAGTCGAAATGCAGCCAGACGTGACGGCCGGCGGGCAACTTGGGCAAGGTGAATTCGCGCCGGAACCACCAAGGATCGCGCCACGGATTCCGTTTGTCCGGCAGGTGACTGAACTTGGACAGGTCGTGCCGGGCATTGAATTCGTCGGACGAATCCGGGGTTTTATAGGCATTCAGGCCGATCCGCAGGTCCGGGTAAACGCCGGCCTTCGTGAGCGCATGGAGAACGGTCGTCGGAACCTTCACCGCGTACCAATCCCTGACTCCACTGCCGGGCCGTGACAGACGAGCGCCGTCGGTTCGAATCACCACAGAGGACTGCATCTCCCAATCCCCGGAAAGCTCCAGCCGGTTCGGCGGCCCTGCAGGGTGGGCCTGCAACGCCCCGACGGCAAACCAAGCGATCCACAACAGGGGGCCGAACGATCCGGCACTTCTCATAGGTATCCTCCACAGATTCATTTGCGAGGCGACCCTGCCATATGGCCGATCCCGGCTGGTCGGGGACGCGGCGTCCGAGGGGCCGGCGGTTTCTCTTTTTACACCGCCGGAGGTGGTCTTCCACAGACTTCCAGACTCCATTGCCGCCAGCAACACTCGCCACGCTGAGCACACGCTACGCGACCGAGCGGGGTCTATCCATACATCCATAGACCCCGGCTTTGCTGGGCTGCAAGGGCCGACGACAAGTGATTCGGGTAGACTGCTGACAGGGAAGTTTACATGGGAGGCGGCCCTCTTCAAGGACAAAGTGCACGAAGGACCGATCATCCCGCTGGGCCGGGGGACACCCAACACAAGGTGCCGGCCCGACCCGCCGCAAAATGGAGTCGCGCGCAAAGTGACGAAAAGAAGCTGTTTCCCTTGACCGACAGGGGGCCGATCTGCTATAAATCAAGATACCCAAAGGCGGTTCGCCTGCGGTTTGTCCGCAGGCGAAACTGTCCGGTCTTTTGGGGTACGTGAGTGAGGTGCTGAGCTCTGGAAGAGAATTTCGCTTCTCGCGATCAAGACATTTCCCGTTTCAACCACCCATGTTAGGCATGTGAAGGAGGATTCTCGTGTGCAAGAGAGTGGCCCATCTGATGCTTGTCGTGTTGGTTTTGGCTCTGGCTCACCGGGGGTGGGGGACGACGAAGATCATCATCGTCACGAATGATCCGGCCTCCGAGACGAGCTATACCCCGTTTCTGAAGAACCTCCTGGGTAATGACATCACGGTCGAGGCGCTGAAGGACAAATACGTCGATCCGTTGAGTGCCGCTGCGAAAGCTGATTTGAATGCGGCAGACCTCATCATTGTCTCCCGCAGGACGAGCAGTGGGAAATTCGTGGCGGACATCAAATTCTGGAACGGACTGGCCGCACCGGTTCTTCTTCACAGCTCCTTCCTCATCGGGGACGACCGGTGGAGATGGATGCCCAATGGCACGGAGAACGTGGATATCGCTCGCGTAGGCGTCGTCGATGGGACCGACCCGGTTTTCAACGGCGTGACCATCACGGATGGCCAAGTGCAGATTTGCTCGACCCTCATCGCGGGGCTTGATGTCTCCAACCAGGACTCCACCGGCAACGGCACGAAGATCGCAACCCCTGCAGGAAGCAACAGGGTCCTGATCGCCCGTTGGGGAGCCGGGACGGAGTACTATCCAGGCTCCGGGCATATTGCCGGCGGGCCGCGTGTCTTCTTTGGCATGCGGACCGATCAGTTCATACCCGTCATCAACGACAACGGGAAGAAGATGCTTGGAAATGCGATCTTGAGTTTGCTTGGACTGATTGGCCCCGCCGCCAAGGTATCTGACCCGAAACCTGCCAACGCGCAAATGGATGTGGCGCGGGACACCCTCTTGAGCTGGACGCCGGGACTCGTTGGCGCCAAGCATGACGTGTACTTTGGCACGGTTTCGCAGAGCGTCAGCGGCGCCGGCAGGGTCAATCCTCAAGGCGTCCTGGTCGGTCAAAATGTCAGTGGCAACGAATATGATCCGATCGGCTTACTTGAATTCGGCGGCACTTATTACTGGCGAGTCGATGAGGTCAACGGGGTCGATCTCAAGATCTCCAAGGGCGACATGTGGTCTTTCACCGTGGAGCCCTATACCTACCCGATCAAGAATGTCACGGCGACGGCCTCCGGGTCGCAGCCCGGCATGGGCCCGGAAAAGACCATCGATGGCTCCGGACTCAATGCGAGCGACCAGCACTCGATCGACTCGTTGACCATGTGGCTCAGCGCCGGTCCGCAGCCGAATTGGATTCAGTATCAGTTCGATAAAGCCTACAAGCTGAGCGAACTGTGGGTGTGGAACTCCAATCAAGCGGTCGAGAATCTCACCGGCTTCGGCGTCAGAAACATCACCGTGGAGTACTCCACCGATGGGATTGCCTGGACCGCATTGGCCGGCGTACCGGAGTTTGCCAAAGCGCCGGGCCTTGCCACCTACACGCACGGCACCGTCGTCAGCTTTGGCGGCGCGCTCGCCAGGTACGTCAGACTCACCGTCAACAGCAGTTGGGGCGGGGGGCCCCAAGGCGGTCTGTCCGAAGTCCGGTTCTTCCACATCCCGGTCCAGGCCAGGCAGCCTCAGCCTGCGACTGCCGCCACGGGCGTGAACCTCGATACCACGCTGGGCTGGCGGCCGGGACGGGAAGCGGCTTCGCACACGGTGTATCTGAGTACCGACAAGGACGCCGTGGCCAATGGAACTGCCTCCGCCAAGACGGTCGCCGACCACAGCTTCAGTCCCGCCTCGCTCGGCTTTGGGACGACGTACTATTGGAGGGTCGATGAGGTCAATGCCGTCACCTATCCGGGCGACGTCTGGAGCTTCACCACGCGGGAGTACGCGGTCGTGGATGACTTCGAGACCTACACGGATGTTCTGGGCAGCGCCATCTTTGATACCTGGATTGATGGCTGGACCAACGGCAACAACGGCGCGATCGTCGGATACATCAATCCCCCGTTTGCCGAGACGACCATCATCCACGGCGGCAAACAGGCTATGCCGCTGGAGTACAACAACGTCAAAACCCCGTACTACAGTGAGACCGAGCGGACGTTCTCGCCCGTACGGAACTGGACCGCCGGCGGGGCCGATACCTTGACCCTGTACTTCCGGGGCAATCCGGTTCGCTTTGCACAGACCGCCTCCGACGCGGTCACCATGAGTGCCGCCGGAACGGACATCTGGAATACCGCGGATGAGTTCCGCTTTGCCTCCAAGCGTCTGAACGGCAACGGAACGATCCTCGTGAAAGTCACCAGCGTCGAGAACGCGAATGCCTGGGTCAAGGCCGGCGTCATGATTCGCGAGAGCCTCGATCCGGGTTCGCGATTTGCCGCCGTGTA
>Ga0315286_10002664_pt1 | contig 16695 bp, 13 predicted proteins | sample YL17G10_0_MG_FD_205038 | JGI IMG/M metagenome (GOLD analysis project Ga0315286, IMG submission 205038) | Sediment microbial communities from Yellowstone Lake, YNP, Wyoming, USA - YL17G10_0 | ecosystem: Environmental > Aquatic > Freshwater > Lake > Sediment | place: USA: Wyoming | collected...
AGTGTCGGTGAAGGACGACTACAACAGCCACAACACGAAGCGTCTTTCGGTTGACGAGATGGCTCAGATGCTGCTCAAGCTCGATATTGTCCAGCGCGCCCTAGCCGGCGAGAGAATCACTGAGTAGCAGGACACAACCATGAAAGTCGTGGTGACGGGTGCGAACGGCTTCCTCGGCAAGAACCTCGTGGTGGCGCTGCGGCGCGCGAGCGTGGAGGTAGCCGAAATCGACATCGATTCGCCGCCGGACGCGTTGCTCGAAGGCGCCCGCGGCGCAGCCGTGGTGTTCCATCTGGCGGGTACCAACCGGCCCGAACACGAGGCCGAGTTTCTCGCAGGTAATGTCGGGTCTCTTGACGCGCTGTGTGCCGCTCTCGGTACGCTTCCCGCGGCCGATGGGCCTGCGGCGCGGCCACTGATCGTACTCTCGTCCTCAACACAGGCAAACCACGACAATCCCTACGGCCTGTCCAAACTGGCAGCAGAGCACGTTCTCGAGGCGTATGCCGCCCGCAGCGGCACACCGGCTGTCATCTATCGCCTCCCGGGCGTCTTCGGCAAGTGGTGCCGGCCCAACTACAACTCGGTGGTAGCCACGTTCTGCCACCACGTCGCGCGCGGCCTGCCGATCACGATCTCGGATCCGGCCCGGGTCGTCGAACTGGTGCATGTCGACGACGTCGTCGCCCAGTTCATGACACATCTCGAGGACCGGGCCGCACGCGTCACGCGCGGTGAAGTCGGCCCCACGTTTACCGCCAGCCTGGGCGAGTTGGCCGACCGGATTCGCGGCTTTCGCGCCATGCGCGGAACGCTCGAGGTTGCGGACGCCTCCGACGCTTTCACCCGCCGGTTGCTGGGCACCTACACCTCGTACATCCCTCCTGCGGACCTGGCCTACGACCTTGAACAGCGCACTGACGCACGAGGAACTCTGGCCGAGCTGCTGAAATCGCCACATTTCGGGCAGATGTTCGTGTCGAGAACGCTGCCGGGCATCACGCGTGGCAATCACTACCATGATCTCAAGATCGAGAAGTTCTGCGTGCTCGAGGGCGACGCGGTGATCCGGTTCCGGCCGGTCCTCGGCGATGAGGTTACCGAGCATCGCGTGTCCGGGGTTGACTTCAAGGTGGTGGACATCCCGCCCGGCATGACACACAGCATCGAAAACGTTGGACATGCGGAGATGATCGTGCTCTTCTGGGCGTCCGAGATCTTCGCCCGGGATCGCACGGACACTCACTTCGGCGAGGTGCTACGTGGCTAGGCTCAAGGTGATGACCATCATCGGCACCAGGCCGGAGATCATCCGCCTGTCTCGCGTGATGGCGGCCCTCGATCGTTTCACCGACCACGTCGTCGTCCACACCGGGCAGAACTACGACTTCGAGCTGAACCAGGTCTTCTTCGACGATCTCCGACTGCGCCCGCCTGATCGCTATCTCGGCGCGGCTGGGCAGACTGCGGCCGAGACGATCGGCCAGGTGATCATCGCCGTCGACCGGGTCCTGGGCGAGGTCAAGCCGGAGGCTGTGCTGATCCTGGGGGATACCAACTCGTGCCTGGCCGCGATTCCAGCGAAGCGGCGGAGAATCCCCATCTTCCACATGGAAGCCGGCAACCGGTGCTTTGACATGCGGGTGCCGGAGGAAATCAACCGCCGCATCGTCGACCACGTTGCCGACATCAACCTGCCGTACAGCGCAATCTCGCGTGAGTACCTGCTGCGCGAGGGGCTGGCTCCGGACCGAGTGATCACCACGGGCAGCCCCATGTTCGAGGTGCTCCATCACTACATGCCGAAGATCGAACGCTCGGAGATCCTGACGCGGCTGGGGCTCGAGCCGGACGGCTACTTCCTGGTGAGCTGCCATCGCGAGGAGAACGTCGACTCTCAGCGGAACTTCGCGGGGTTTGCCGAGATCTTGAACAGCCTCGCCCGAGTCGGGGGTAAGCGAGTGATTGTCACCACACATCCGCGCACTCGGAAACGCATCGAAAGCGAAGGCGTGGTGCTGGACTCGCTGGTCGAACTCCACAAGCCATTCGGGTTCACGGACTACGTGGCGCTCGAGTTACACGCAGTGGCGACGGTGTCAGACAGCGGCACGATCACCGAGGAGGCATCGATTCTTAACCTGCGCGCGCTGAACATCCGTGACGCTCACGAGCGCCCCGAGGGGATGGAAGAGGCGGCAGTGATGATGACCGGACTCAACTGGTCGAGGGTTCAGCAAGGCCTCGAGATCCTCGCCAGTCAACCGCGAGCCGCCGCGCGGACGCACCCGGTTGTGCGGGACTACGACGTGCCGAACGTGTCCGAGAAGGTGGTACGGATAATTCTCAGCTACACCGACTACGTGCGACAGTTCGTGTGGCGAGAACCGCACCTTCGCGGTCATCGCCAGGACCAGTCATCGTAATGCACTGACTTGGCCGGACACTCCACACCGATGCTCGGCAATGTCGTCAGTGGCTTAGGCCGATCACGGCCCTGGCGTATGATGGCTCTTCGGTTTTCAGCCATTGGCCAATCCAACACCGTCCGTACTATTGCCGTATTTGCCACAGGCAACACCGTGGCCATGCTGCTGGGGGTGGTTGGGTCGTTGGTGCAGGCCCGATACCTCGCGCCGGAGGAGTTGGGGGTCTTTCGCACGTTCGGCATACTCGCCGGCTACCTGACGTTCCTGCACATGGGCGTCTTTGACGGCCTGCAACGCGAGATTCCGCTGCAACTTGGCCGCGGAAGCCGGGCGAAGGCGGAACAGGCGGCGTCGGCATGCCTGGCGTGGATCGTGTTTATTTCTGTTGCCTGCGGAGCCGTTTTCCTGGGATTGGCGCTGAGGGCGGCTCACTACCGGGACTGGATGCAGGTCGGCGGCTGGCTGGCCTACTCGCCAAGCATCGTCGCAACTTTCTACGGCCTATATCTTGGCACGACCTTCCGAACCAGTCAGCAGTTCATCGCGCTTTCAAGAATATCAGTCACTCAGGCAGTTGCCGGAACACTGGTGTTGCCCCTGTTGCCGATCATGGGCTACTACGGCGCCTGTCTACGCCTCGCTGTGACCTCGGTGACCAATGTGCTTCTCCTCCACGGCTGGCGGCCTTTGAACGTGCGTCCCCGTCTGGACTGGCCCAGTTTTCGAGAGGTCGTTCGCATGGGGCTGCCCCTAAGCGGTGTCGGATACATTTACACGTCGTTGTGGGTTTCCCTGGAAAGCACCTTCGTGCTGGAGTGGTTCGGAATCAAGATGCTGGGCCTCTATTCAATGGCCATCTTCGTTCGCACCATGGTCGTCCAACTGGCTCAGAACATGAACCAGGTCATGGGCGTCAAGATATACGATCAGTTCGGACGTTCCGGCCGGGTCGAGGATTGTGTCCGTCTGATCTTCAAACCGATGGCGTTTGCGTTTCTGGCATCGCTCCCACTGGCACTGGTCGGGTGGTTCGCGCTACCTTGGGCGGTGAGCCTCTTGATTCCAAGATACGTTGGCGCCGTCTCGTTGATGCAGATGGCCTTACTGACGATGCCCATCACGTTCTTGAGCCTTCCCGTCACCATTCTCTGGGCGACTGGCCGCCGGATCGACTGTTTCGTCAGCGTTGTCTGGGGCTTCATGACATTCGCGGGCCTTTCCTTTCTAGTCTATCGATTGGGACTCGGAGCGTTTGGCGTCCTCGTTGCTTCCCTGCTGGGACAGGCGATAAACGTCTTGGTGTCGTATCTACTGATTCGGAGATTGGTACTCCGAGAAAGGCGCCTCTCAACCGACGAAAGACCGCTGAACTGCAGCGTCCATGCTCACCCATAGACGTGCGACGGCATCCCTCGTCCGCCGTGACCCTGCTCTACGACTACCACAACGAACTCACCGTCGCCGGTCATGGACTCAGCCGCGACTTCCCGCAGGTTGCTTGCGAGACGACAGTAGCCGACAAAGGACTCCACCAAAGGATTGCGTCCCCCGGGCCGTCGGCACGACGAATGTCGCGGCGACCATAGGCTCAAACAGCAACCGGGATCTGATCGGCGCTGCGCGCGCGCGACCCCATCGAAAATCCTTATCGCATGACGATGTCGTCCATGCCAGCGCGGATGCGGCGTGCGCCATCGTTCTCTGCGAAGAGTTGGGTCCCCCTCACGTGCCAAGTCCGTCATCGAGGGTAGGCCAGGCGCTGCATGAAGAGCAAACCAATCCCGCGCGCTGGAGGATGGCCACACTAGGCCGGCGTCCGGCACCCGGAGCCATCGCGCGTGCCATCCGCAAGAGACGACCCGAGCAAGGCATGAAAAGCGCCGTCCTGTTTCTCGTCTTCAACCGTCCTGAAACCACACGCAAAGTGTTCGAAGCCATCCGGGCCGCCGCCCCGCCCAGGCTGTACGTGGCCGCTGACGGGCCTCGAACGAATCGTGAGGGAGAGAAGGAGCGGTGTGCAGAGGTAAGGCGCATAGCCACCGGGGTAGACTGGCCATGTAGGGTGAAGACGCTGTTTCGCGATTCGAATCTCGGTTGCAGGCTCGCGGTCTCAGGAGGGATTGACTGGTTCTTCGAGAACGAAGAAGAGGGCGTAATCCTCGAAGATGATGTGTTGCCGCTGGCGAGCTTTTTCCCGTACTGCGACGAACTGCTGGAGCGATACCGCCAGAACGACAGAATTGCGTTGATTAGCGGCTCTAATCTGATCTCGCACAAGTTCTCGCCGAACGAAAGCTACTTCTTCTCCAGAATTGTGTTTATCTGGGGGTGGGCCAGTTGGCGGCGTGCATGGCGCCACTACGACGTCGCGATGGCCTCGTGGCCGGAATGGCGTGACATGCGTGGACCTTCAAGACTGTTTCCCGCCGATTCCCTCGTCGCCCGCTACTGGAAGGACATTTTTGCCTCCGTACATAGTGGGAAAATTGATACGTGGGACTATCAGTGGATTTACGCCTGTTGGAGACGCGGGGCGCTCTGTCTTCTTCCAGGCAATAATCTCACTCACAATCTAGGCTTTGGAACGGACGCCACCCATACCTCTGCGGAGACGCCTTCATACGTGGTTGACTCAGCACCAGAAGAAGTGGTGTTTCCGCTCATACATCCCGAATGTGTCGAGCCCGATAGGTCACCAGAGACTCTTGCATTCAGGCACATTTATCGTATCAACGCTCGAAATGAACTGAGGCGTTGGATCAGAACCACCCCTGTCGTCGGAAGCTTGTTAGCGACGATCAAGCGATACACGATGCGCGCAAGACAAGGAAGTGCCGCATGCTCCGGGCTGTGAGGAAAGCAGTAAAGCGGGTTGCCATTGCAGGGCGTACTCTCAGAGCAGGGGTGCGTGTCGGGAAGGGATGCGAGATTGGTATTGGTGCGCGGTTCGAAGGACTGAACGTATTGGGGAATGGGGTCCGGTTTGACGGAAGCTTGGGTCGAGGTTCGTATATTGGCGCAGGTAGTACAATCCGCGCGTCAATTGGACGGTACTGCTCGATCGCGGGCTTGGTGCGGACGGTACATGGGCGGCACCCCGTCTCTAGGTATGTATCCACCCATCCAGCGTTCTTCTCGACGGCGAAGCAGGCGGGGTTCACGTTCGTCGATCAGACCACGTTCGACGAGGCGGGTCCCGGCATCGTGATCGGGAATGACGTGTGGATCGGCGAGGCCGCCGCCATCCTCGATGGAGTAACCATAGCCGACGGCGTCGTCGTCGCGGCCGGCGCGCTTGTGACCAAGAGCCTCGATCCCTACGGCATCTACGCTGGGATTCCAGCGAGGAAGATCGGGGCGCGGTTCACAGACGATCAAATCAAAGCCCTTCTCCAGTTGCGGTGGTGGGAGAACAGTCCGGCCTGGATGCTGGCGAATGCACGGGACTTCCAGGATATCGACAGCCTTCTTGCACGAGTGAGACAAAACAAGTAAGCGTGGCGAGCCGGCAACGAGCAAGACCTGGCGCGCACGTGGTAGCAGTTGCCCATACTCCAATCCGCTTTCTGCGGCAGCCACAATGGCGTCGCCACCAGAGACGAGGCCCTTAAGCAGACGTGGCGATGGAACACCGGGGGCGATTCTACACCCGAGGGAACGACATGCGCAGCTCGAGCGAAGCGCAGGCGATGGACTCAGGGCGGCACGCGTAGCGCAATCAAGTTCTTGGCGCCGAAGGAGTCTGCTGAGGACTCCAGAACATGAACGTCGCATTACTCTACTTGGACATCCTTTCGTTTCTCATGGTCATTCTGCTGTCAAGAGTATTCCTGGGGTGCTTGAGGAATCCGGTGTTTCTGATTTGCGCGTGGTGGAGCACAAGCCTGTTCCTTTCAAATATCGTAGTGTGGGGTGAAGGCGTTCATCTTAGAACGCACCTGGTCCTTCTGCTGTTCATCTACTCGATACTGGGTTTCGGGATCATCTTTCAGCTGTTCATCCGTCCGGCGAGGTTTCCGATCCCGACATTCTTGCGTCGACACAAGGCCGCGGCGCTAGGCGCCGCCACTCTCTTGTATCTGTTGTCGATCCGGCTTGGAATCGTTGGGCGTGACTTGCAGAGGGTGTACGGCCCGGAGTTCAGAGCGCTGTCTTTCTCAGCTGGCGACTATTCAAGCCTTCTATATGGGAGTTATTACCTCCAAACTGCCGCGGGTGTGGTCTTGTCCCCGTTTGTGTTGTTCGGAATGATTGCCCTGCCAGTCGCTGGCGTCTTCTACAACAGCTACAAGTGGCTCCTTCTGGGCTTGGTGCTGGCAATAGCCGTGGCCTTTCAGGGCTCCGGGCGTTTTAGTCTCTACTACTTTGGGCTAGCGACCGCGCTGAGTGTGATCTTCGCGCACACACGGAAGCGCATGTCTCTCATCAGGTTGTTTCCGCTGGTCGTTGCCGGTGTGCTCGTGGTAGCGGACATCACACGGCAGAGACTAGCCTCAGATGAGTTGAGCTCGGATGTCGTCGAGACAACGATTAACCAAGCGGTTACTTATCATGTCTGTGGAGTGTACCTGTTTGATCGCGACTTCTCCAACGATGCATCAATGTTATACCGGGGTTCATCGTTCGGAAGGCTGTCTTTGCTGGCTTACCCGGACAAGGTCGTCGGAATGCTGGTGCGCCGCTTCGGAGTCTCTTGGTCGGCAACAATCGATGAAGTCGGCGAGTACTGGCAAAAGACCGCCTGGTTGGGATATGACAAGCGCGGGAGTCCTGTTGAGCCTAATGCCTTCTACACAAGCGTGTACGCCATATTCTACGACTTCGGGTACGGGGGAATCGTCTTAGTGCCTGGGCTCTTTGTGTACTTCCTTGTCCTTCACTTCAAGACCCATCGACGGCGGCAGAACTTCACATCGCTGTTTGTCGTGGTGTTTCTGTCCATCTTCTTCATGACGTCGATTTTCGACAGCAAGATCACCGCAAGTGACTTCTCGGCCGTCTTTTACTGCGTGCTTCTATTGCCGGGTCTGAAGCATGGCAAGGCGGTTGCCGGCAGCCATGTGTTGGTTCATCGTGACTCGGTGTAGTGTTTTGAGTTTGAAGCATCTTGCCATGTTCAGCCCAGGGCATCCTGCCCCGGGGGTTGATTTGTCTTCAGGTACTTGTGATGGTCTCGGCCGTTGCGGCTTTCGATCCGGGCGCCACGCGCGGGAGTACTGTCGACGCGCTTCAGACTAGGGGCACTGGCACTCGAGGGTGAACATCCGATGCGTCTGGGAGACCGATATCCGCGTGTTCTGCTGGTCCATATGCCGAAGGTCAGGGCGGAAGATTCTGCGAATCTGTTGATTCGCATGCAATTTGGAAACTGGCCGAAGGACCGGCTCGCGCAGATCTTCTCCAATGAGTCCCCGGGACGAGGGGAGTTTTGCGACCGCTACTACCAACTTGGCGCCCCAGATCGCATTTTCGGCAGGCTGTTCATGCGATGCCGCGCCCGCGTCGCCGAAGCGGTGGCGATGGAACCCGTGACGCCGCCGTCAACATCACATACTCAGGAGCTAGGTCAGCGGTGGGCGAAGGCCGTGGAAAGACGAGCAGGTGAACTGCTGATTCGGTCCGGACTGTGGGAAGCGGCATTCCGCATCCGCCTTTCGAGAAGGATGGAAGAGTTCGTTCACGGTGTCCGGCCGGATCTGATCTACTGCTCGGGCTACTCGCTAGCGTTTGCGAGATTGCCCCTGTTGATTGCCGACAAGTGTGATGTGCCGATTTGTTTTCAGACGCTGGAGGACTGGCCGTCGTATTCATACGTCTACTCGCCTGTGGGAGTATTGCTTCGCCGGGAAGCGCGGCGACTCATCTGTCGTTCCGTTCTTCGCTTGGCGTTTGGCGAGAAGATGAAGAGGGAGTACGAAAAGCGATACGGCGTTCCATTCCACGCGACGTATCACTTGGACGACGTGGAACGATTCAGGCTCGCCGCACCAGAGCAAAGCGGTGAGACAAAACGCGTGATCTTCACCGGCAGCCTAGTGCTCAACCGACACGAGTGCGTGGAAGATATGGTGAAAGCCATCCGGTTGTTGAACCAGGAGGGCCTCCGCGTTGAGCTCGAAGTCTACTGTACGGGAGTCCCCAAGGAGATGTCCGAGGAGATTCGGGCGGCACAGGCGGTCAGGTTCTTGCCGCTCCCGTCACATGACGGCCTGCCTCGTGTCTTGCGAAGTGCAGACGTGCTGTTTCTTCCAGAGGCATTTTCCGTGGGCGCCGGGAGACTAGGCTTGGCCATTTCATCGAAATGCCACCTCTACATGATGGCGGAACGCCCGATTCTCGCGTACGGCCCGAGGTACAGCGGAACCATGGAGTATGCCCTCGAGCAAGGTTGGGCTCTAGTGGTACAGCGGCGCGATATCGGTGTTCTCGCTGACAGTCTTCGGCGGTTGCTTCAGGACAAGTCCCTCGGCGTCAAGTTGACCAGCCAAGCCTCGGGCTGTTTCAACCTCAACCACAATGTGACAGGCGCCCGAGAGCGATTCGAAGAACTGGTTGCGGCCAGTGTCGGATGCAGCCCGCGCTGTCCATCACGCAAAGGCTCTCTGGAGGTTGCTTCCGACCATTGACGTGCCGGGATCGCCGAGAGGCGGTATCGGACTGACGCTGCTGGTCGAAGTGCTCTTGGTTTCAGTGCGATCAGCGCCAGCGACGCCGGGGCATTCGGTGGCCCACCTGCAGTCTCGACGCACGCAGAGCGACGGGCGACGTGGTTTGCCGCCTGGCGGAGGCTTGTTTCTCCATTTGTCATCTGGCGGGACCGATTTGTAAGATGTGTGAGGAGTTGCTGGGATCATGACCGGCGGGATCGAGACCACGATGCGGGACGCTGTCAACGAGCGACTTGTCATGGTCGGGGCGGCTATTCCACAGGACCTCATGGATGCCATCATGCGAACTGATCGGTATCCGCAGGTCCAGACGCACAAGCTATCGTGGGCGGTAATTCGTGGCATCGAATGCTGCGGCAAGGTCATCGACCTGATATCGACGGTGCCAATCAGCGACTACCCGCAATCCAATTGGGTATGGTCGGGCTATCGAAGATGGGATCGAGCCAACGGGAGCGATAACAGGCTGGTGCCCTTCATAAACGTTCTTGGATTGAAACAGCTAACGCGGTTTCTCGGGTGCGTGGTTATTCTGCTGCGATGGTCAATCGCACATCGGTGGCACAAACGTCACGTGTTCCTTTACGGGCTAATCAGCCCTCACCTCTATGCGGTGCGGTTTGTCAGACTCCTGCTCCCGACGAAGGTCACGGTTCTCATCGCAGACCTTCCCGGCTTGGCACCAGGCCTCGAACCGTGGTGGAGGCGCCTACTACGCCCTATCGACCGCTCCATGGTCCGTTCTGCAGTGCAGTCTGTGGACGGGGCCATCGTCCTCACGTCTCAGATTGCCGAGGAGTACACACCCAACGTCCCTGCACTGGTGATGGAGGGGATTGTCTCTGTCGAGTCAGAAGAACTCGCGAAGACAATGCTAGAACCGGGCGAACGGCCGAAGGAGTTCATCGTGCTGTACGCCGGCGCACTGGCCGAACGCTACGGGATTCCGCTGCTCCTCGACGCGTTTGCCGAGTTGCCTGACCAGGACTTCCGCCTGTGGCTGTGTGGACGTGGAGATATGGAGGAGTATATTGGACGCGTGGCGGAAGAAGACACCCGCATCCGCTTCTTCGGTGTGGTATCCCCTGAAGAGGTCTTTCGACGGTCTCGGCAGGCTACGGTGCTGATCAACCCACGATCGTCTCGAGAGGGTTTCACTTCGTATTCCTTTCCTTCGAAGCTACTGGAGTACATGGCAGCCGGGCGACCCGTTGTTACCGCGCGACTTCCAGGAATTCCCGCAGAGTACGGTCCCTACTTGGTGTGGCTCGATCGGGAGACGCCGGAAGGGCTCGCGGCTCTTCTGCGACAACTGCGCGAACAGCCACCGGAGAAGCTCGATGCTCTAGGCCGACGAGGGCGTGATTTCGTTCTTCAGGAGAAGAACTACCGTCAACAGGGCAAGCGAATCGTGGCGTTCATTGAGCGCATCAATTCGCTCAGAACAAGTCGTCCCAGACTACGCCGCGCCGAACGCGTCCAAGAACGCGGTTCGGATCATCATGAAGAAGCCTAACTGAACCGTACCGGGATTGTCGGAGAGCCCGTTCCTTGAGGGGATGGACCTTATGGGACAACCAAGTTGGCACTCCCAAAGGGGTTCGAGCGCGCGCGGGGACAGTTAGGGCAACGCCCTCGCTGGGCCCATGCTCGGACTCTTCAAGGTCGAGGTGATTTAACGCCGAGGGCCATGGCGCCATCTGGAAGCCGTCGAATTCGCCGGGTTGACCTGGATCAACTGGTTCAACACGCGGCGCCTCCTCGAGCCGGTCGGCTCTGTGCCGCCCGCGAAATACGAAACTCGCTCTTATGAGCAGGCTGCGGTGGCCTGAGTCACACAATTCGCTCTCCGGGAAACCCGGTGCGGTTCGGCGGCGGGTGGTGTGGCGGGAGCGAGGACTGCGTCCCATGGGTCGCCTCGAGTCCGCACGCCTGTGAAGATTCTCTTGCTGACCCAGTGGTTCGATCCCGAGCCGGCCTTCAAGGGCCTGGCATTTGCCAGGGAGCTTGTCCGGCGCGGCCACGAGGTTGAGGTGCTGACCGGGTTCCCGAACTACCCGGGCGGGCGCGTGTATCCCGGCCACCGCATCAGCATACGCCGGCGGGAAACGATGGAAGGCATCCCCGTGACGCGCGTGGCACTCTACCCGAGCCACGGTCAGTCGGTGATCAGGCGCGTCGCGAACTACACGAGCTTCGCGCTGACGGCATCGAGCGTCGGCCTGATGTCGGTGAGGAAGCCGGACGTTACCTACGTCTACCACCCTCCGGCTACCATCGCGCTCCCGGCGATGGCCATCAAGATGGTGCGCCGTGCGCCCTTCGTACTCGACGTTCAGGACCTCTGGCCCGACACATTGACCGCGACGGGCATGGTAGGAAGCAAGGCGGTGCTCGGCGCGGTGAGCTCGTTCTGCCGGCTGGCCTACAGGTCGGCCGCGCGGATTGTCGTACTGTCGCCGGGCTTCAAGCAGCGCCTCATCGAGCGCGGCGTGGACCCGAGAAAAGTCGAGGTTATCTTCAACTGGAGCCACCAGTCGGCGACCGCGGCGGCAGAGCGTGATGCGCCCATCTTGAAAGAGGCCGGTATCGACGGGCGGTTTACTGTCGTGTTTGCTGGCACGATGGGCCGGGCCCAGGCTTTGTCGCATGTCCTCGATGCGGCTTCCCTCGTTGCCGTGCGCGCACCGCGCGCGCAGTTTGTGTTCATCGGCGGCGGCATCGAACGGACCGGGCTCGAGGCCCGGGCCCGCGACATGGCGCTGCCGAACGTGACGTTCCTTGCGGGCCGGGCGCCGGCCGAAGTGGCCCCGCTGCTCGCCGCCGCGGACGTGCTGCTCGTGCACCTCCGTGACGACCCGCTGTTCTCGATCACGATTCCCTCGAAAACGCAGGCCTACATGGCCGCCGGGCGACCCGTGCTCATGGCGGTTCGGGGCGATGCTGCGGCGCTCGTTCGCGAGGCGGAGGCTGGCGTGTGCGTGAGCCCCGAGGCCCCGGAGGCCCTAGCGGCGGCTGTCTGCGATCTGTCGCGCCTTCCACCGGAGGCTCTGGCGAAGATGGGCGCCCGAGGCCGGGCGTACTACCTGAAGAATCTCTCGCTGGCTGCCGGCGTCGACCGTTTCGAGGCCGTGTTCCGGGCGGCCGCGCAGACTCGGTAGGCCTGGTCGGTGAACGTGCCTCGGGCGACATGAACACACGTTACCGCCGTTGGGGCAAACGGGCACTCGACGCCACGGCTTCTGCACTTGCGCTCACGCTGCTCTCCCCGGTTCTTGCCTTTCTCGCAGCTTTGATCCGAATCGTACTGGGACCGCCGATCCTGTTCTGCCAGGAGCGGTCTGGGCTTCACGGGAGACCGTTCACCCTGCTCAAGTTCCGCACCATGGTTGCCGCCAGCGATGAGGCAGGCCGGCCACTGCCAGACGACGTGCGCCTGACGCGCTTCGGTCGCTTCCTGCGCAGCACCAGCCTCGACGAACTGCCCGAACTATGGCACGTGATCCGCGGCGAGATGAGCCTGGTAGGTCCGCGGCCGCTTCTGATGCAGTACCTGGAGAGGTACACGGCGGAACAGGCCCGTCGACACAATGTCCAGCCAGGAATAACTGGGTGGGCACAGATCAATGGCAGGAACGCGTTATCCTGGGAGGAGAGATTCAGACTCGACGTGTGGTACGTAGACCACGTGGCCTGCTGGTTGGATCTGAAGATCCTCGGGCTGACTCTCTGGAAGATTCTCTCGCGCGAGGGTATTTCGTCTCCGGGGCGCGCCACAATGGACGAATTCCATGGCTCGGAAACCGGATCCTCAACGTCTCCGCATGCCTCACCGTAGTATGCGCATACTCATATTGGGCGCTGGCGGACACGGGCAAGTCGTCGCCGACGTCCTCCTCCGAATGGCTGATGCCGGTGCAGAATTGGCAGTGGCAGGGTATCTGGATGACAAGCCTGGCCTCACAGGCGAGCGCCTGCTTGACAATCCGATTCTGGGCCGCCTGGCCGACCGGACCTTTGTACCTCATGACGCAGTCGTGGTGGCCGTGGGAGACAACCTCCAACGCTACAGGCTGACCACCGAGTTGTCCCGAGAAGGTGCGGTGTTCGCCGTTGCGTGTCATCCAAGAGCCGTAATCGCCCCGGACGTGACCATCGGCCCTGGTACAATGGTCTGCGGTGGTGTGGTGACCAGACGCATCCCTTCCCGCGTGACGGTCGTCGGGGCACCAAATCGCCCCTGGCCCATATCCGTGGGCGGACAGCCGCAGCGCTGACGCCATTCGCGAAGGAGCGGTTGTGAAGCGGATCTACCTGTCTCCGCCGTACGTCCTCGGTAGCGAGCAATCGCTTGTTGAGGACGCCTTCGCAACAAACTGGATTGCCCCCTCGGACCGCATGTGGACGCGTCCACCTCTCGAAACGCGGCAACACCGTGTCCGCCACCATCCCGATTACGCTTCGTGAAGCCCAGCGTGCCGGCAGGTTGAAGCGTGGAACCGTGCTGGCGCTCGTCGGCTTTGGCGTCGGGTACTCGTGGTCTGCCGCGATTTGTCGATGGGCTATCGACTGAGATGAGCCGCATCTACCTGTCGCCGCCCCACGTGTTCGGAGACGAACAGGCCCTCGTGGCGGACGCGTTCGCCACGAACTGGATCGCGCCGCTCGGGCCTCACGTGGACGCCTTCGAGCGCGAGTTCCAGGACGTCGTCCGCGTGCCGCACGCGGCGGCCCTCTCGTCGGGCACGGCGGCTCTGCACCTCGCGATGGAGCTGCTGGGCGTCGGCCCCGGGGACCACGTCATTTGCGCGTCGCTGACCTTCAGCGCGTCAGCCAACCCCATCCGCTACCAGCGCGCAACGCCAGTGTTCGTGGACAGCGACCGCTCCTGGACGATGGAGCCCGGACTGGTCGAGGAGGCGCTGAAGGCGATGAGCGCCGAAGGGAAGAAGGTGGGCGCCGTGATCGCCGTGGATCTGTACGGCCAGTGCGCCGACTATGATCCCATCCGCAGCGCGTGCGAGAAGCACGGCGTGCCCCTCGTCGAAGACGCCGCAGAGGCGCTCGGCGCAACCTATAAAGACACACCGTCGGGCGGGTTCGGCCGTCTCGGCATCTTCTCGTTCAACGGCAACAAGATCATCACCACGTCGGGCGGCGGGATGCTGGTGTCCCGCGAGAAGGAACTGATTGACCGCGCGAGGTTTCTGGCCACGCAAGCGCGCGACCCGGCACCCCATTACCAGCACTCGTGCATCGGGTACAACTACAGACTTAGCAACGTCCTTGCTGCAATCGGCAGGGGCCAGCTCGGGTCGCTGCCCGAGCGGGTTGCCGCTCGCCGCGGCATCTTCGAACGCTATGTTGACGGCCTTCAGGATCTCCCCGGCGTCACGTTCATGCCCGAAGCCCCGTACGGCCGCTCGAATCGATGGTTGACCTGCCTGACGATCGACCCGGGCATGTTCGGCGCTGACCGTGAAGTTGTTCGTGTGGCGCTCGAAGCGGAGAACATCGAGGCTCGGCCTCTCTGGAAGCCGATGCACCTGCAACCCGTCTTTTCCGGGACCCGCATGTTCGGCGGGGCCGTATCAGAACGGCTGTTCCAGAACGGGTTGTGCCTTCCCAGTGGGTCCAGTTTGAGCGCTGAAGACCAGGGCCGCGTGATTTCCGTCGTCAGGCGAACATGCAAGGCGTAGTTCCCGAGCACCGGGACGGACCCGTTCCCGAGGCGGGGCCGCCGCCTCCGCTTCTCATGCGCCTCCGCCGCCCGATTGCCGTCGTCGTGTACCTCGGCCTGTCCTGCGTGGCCAACGTCCTCGCCTTCCTTTTGCGCTTCGACGGCCAGGTTCCCGCCGAGTGGTGGGCGGCCTGTCTGAAGATGCTGCCCTGGCTGCTGCTCGTTCGAACCGGCGGCTTCATGGCCTTCGGGCAATTCCGAGGCCTGTGGCGCTATGCCAGCCTCTACGACCTCCGCGTCATCGTCCTGGCGGTGCTCTCCAGTTCGTTCGGGTTCTTCGTCCTGGTTCGCTGGGTATTCGCGCAGGCCATGTACCCCCGATCGGTGTATCTGATCGACGCCCTTGTGCTCATCGTGCTGCTCGGTACGTCACGCATGGCCCGACGGATGTACCACGAGATGCGGAGGTCGCCCGGCGACAAGACGGTGCTGATTGTAGGCGCGGGCAACGCGGGCGCACTGATCGTTCGCGAGATGCTGAGCAACTCGGACTACAACTACCGGCCGATCGGGTTCGTAGACGATGCGCCGGCGAAACAGGGTGAACGGATACACGGCGTGCCGGTGTTGGGAAAGCGCGCGGACCTGGCGCGCGTGATCGGAAAGACCAGGCCGGACGACGTGCTGATTGCCATGCCCTCCGCACCGCCGGCCGTGATTCAGGAGGTGGTTCGCGCGCTGCAGCCCTTCCACCTCAACATCAACACCCTGCCGAGCCTGAGCGAAATCGTCAGGGGCCAGGTGGCGGTGGCGCAGATCCGCAAGCTGACGATCGAAGACCTGCTGGCGCGCCAGCCCGTAGCGCTGGACCCCGCGGCGTTGCGTCACCTGATTGCCGGGCGCTGCGCGATGGTCACGGGCGCGGGCGGGTCCATCGGTTCCGAGTTGTGCCGCCAGATCGCCGGGTTGGAGCCGAAAACGCTGGTGCTCTACGAGCGGTACGAGAACACGTTGTTTGCCATTGCCAACGAACTGCACGACCGTTGGCCCGCCCTCGATGTCCGGCCGCTCGTGGGCGACGTCTGCGATGCCGGCCGCCTGGCGGGCGTGTTCGCGCGGCACCCGCCGCATGTGGTGTTTCACGCCGCCGCGCACAAGCACGTGCCGCTGATGGAGTTGAGCCCCTGCGAGGCGGTGAAGAACAACGTGTTCGGCACCCAGCAACTCGTCGACGTGGCGTCCAGGTGTGGCGTCGAGCGCTTCATCCTGATCTCCACCGACAAGGCCGTGAACCCCACCAGTGTCATGGGCGTCTCGAAGCGCGTGGCCGAGATGATCGTGCAGTCGAAGAACACATCCTCGCGGACCGCGTTCGCCGCCGTGCGCTTCGGCAACGTGCTCGGCAGCAACGGGAGCGTCGTGCCTCGGTTCCTGGAGCAGATCAAGGCCGGTGGCCCCGTCACGGTCACCCACCCCGACATGCGCCGCTATTTCATGCTGATTCCCGAGGCCGTGCACCTGGTGATGCACGCGGCGGCGATGGCTGAAGGCGGCGAAGTGTTCGTCCTCGACATGGGCGAGCAGATCAAGGTGCTCGACATGGCCCGCACGCTGATCCGCCTGTCGGGGTTCGTGCCGGAGCAGGACATTCCCATCACCTTCACAGGCCTCAGGCCGGGCGAGAAACTCTACGAGGAACTGGTCGGAAGCCAGGAGTCGGTGGAGCCGTCGGGCATGGAGAAGATCCACAAGCTTCAGCGCGATCACCCCGTTGATGCCGCGAGCCTGGACCGGTACCTTGCAGACTTACGACGATGCGTCATGGAGAAGAACCTGGGCGACAGCCAGTGTTCATGTGGCCTGCTGTCCGTGCTGCAGGAACTGGTGCCCACGTACAAGCCGGAACCCAGTACCGTCC
>Ga0315286_10002665_pt1 | contig 16694 bp, 15 predicted proteins | sample YL17G10_0_MG_FD_205038 | JGI IMG/M metagenome (GOLD analysis project Ga0315286, IMG submission 205038) | Sediment microbial communities from Yellowstone Lake, YNP, Wyoming, USA - YL17G10_0 | ecosystem: Environmental > Aquatic > Freshwater > Lake > Sediment | place: USA: Wyoming | collected...
TATGGACGATAAAATCACCATCATCGAAGGTCCACCCCCCGTTTTCGAACCCGTCCAGGATGGCTGGGCACTCAGTCTCGGCGAAGGCCCGTTCCTGCCGTTGACCCTGCTCACCCGCCTGCGCACTTTCAACGGTCCCGCGCTGGTGGAACGTTGTTACCGCCGCTGGCGCCTCAACGAACCCATCCATCTGCAATATCGCAATGACTTGGGCCTGGAAGAGACCGCCCCCATCGTGGCTGCCCGCTCGGTGGAAACCGACGACGGGAACGTGCTCCTGCTCTGGATCCAGCTTGACCCGCAAAAAGTCCGCCTGGAGCTCGATGCGGGGGATGATGAGGCCGACGAGGAGTAGCCGCTTCCTGGGCCGTTTTGGTTTGTGTCAAAAATCACGAAAATAACCCGCGCCGGCATGGATTTCGTCATATTGACTTGGGTTTGATAATCGAGTACCTTTAAGGGGAAAGAGTTTTCTAGGTGGAAATGCGTATGCTGGAATGGTTTGAAATAGCATAGAGAAGAGCGGGCCTCCCGTCCGGGGTGCCCGCTTATATTTTCACCTCACTTCATTCTTCACAAGGAGATAAACATGTCGGGACAGATAAATGCTTTCGAAATGGCGCAGAAACAGTTTGACGGTGTTGCCAAACTGCTCAACCTGGATCCGCAGGTGGCCGAGGCGTTGCGCTGGCCGATGCGCGAATACACTTTCCGCATACCGGTCCGCATGGACGATGGCTCGCTGCGCATCTTCCAGGGCTACCGCGTCCAGCACAACGATGCCCGCGGTCCGAACAAGGGCGGCATCCGCTTCCATCCTGCCGAGACGCTCGATACCGTGCGCGCCCTGGCCACCTGGATGACCTGGAAATGCGCTGTGGCCGACATCCCGCTGGGTGGCGGCAAGGGTGGCATCATCGTTGATCCGTCCACGCTTTCCGTCGGAGAGAAGGAACGCCTCTGCCGCGGTTGGGTGCAGAAGATGTGGAAGAATATCGGTCCGCGCCAGGACGTCCCCGCTCCTGATGTTGGTACTACCCCTCAGATGATGGGTTGGATGATGGATGAGTATTCCAAACTGACCGGTGTGTACACCCCCGGTGTTTTCACTGGCAAGCCGCTGGGCGGTGGTGGTTCGGAAGGTCGCACCGAAGCCACCGGTTATGGCGTCATCTACACTGTCCGTGAGACGTTGAAGCACCTGGGCATTGACCCGAAGAAATCAGTCGCTGCCATCGAAGGCTTCGGCAACGTTTCGCAGTATGCTGCCATCGGTTTCATCGAAATGCTGGGTGGCAAGGTTGCCTGCGTCTCCTGCTGGGACCGCCACGATAAGACCTCCTACACCTACAGCCACAAGAACGGCGTCGACCCGCGCTTTTTGCTCACCATCGTCGACCAGTATGGCACTATTGATAAAAAGAAGGCCGAGGCCGCTGGTTACCTCGTCGAAGACGGCGAAAAGTGGATCGAAAAGGATTGTAATGTTTTGATCCCGGCTGCCATCGAAGGTCATGTCAATGCCGAGACTGTCAAGAAGATTTCGAAGAATGTCAAAATCGTGGCCGAAGGTGCCAATGGTCCTTGCACTCCCGAGGCTGATGAATACTTCAAGAAGAACAATATATTCGATATCCCCGACTTCCTCTGCAACGCTGGCGGTGTGACCTGTTCATACTTTGAGTCTGTCCAGAATGATGCCAACTACTACTGGCCAAAGGAAGAAGTGTTGCAGAAACTCGATCAGAAGATGACCAGTGCCTTCCACGGTGTCTTGGAGATGTCACTCACACAGAAGGTTTACATGCGCGATGCCGCCTACATGGTTGCCATTGACCGGGTTGCCAAGGCCATGCAGTTGCGCGGCTGGATCTAGCCCAACCTTTAATTTCCGTCGTTGTCCCGGTTCCACCCCGGGCATGGGACAAATAACCAGGACGCCAGGTCAACCTGGCGTCCTGCGCGCTAGCCCCGGGGCTGGTACGGGTTGTTGTATAATAAGGCTATCCAATATGGAGCGAGTATAAAAATGGACCTGCCAGAAGAGACCCCAGTACCGGAAAAACCCGCCCTCTCGGAAGAGAATTTCCCCGCAGAACCGATCCTTCCGGAAGGCTATTCCCCCATTTCCGACCTCGCCCAACTGCCCCGCGCCCGCCGCAGACGGGCGCAGCGCATGTTGGTCCCGCTTGCGGCTGACGAACGGGCTGCCTTGTTGGACGATCTGGCGCGGCGTGCCTTCCCCTCCTTTGAGTTCTTCCTGTTCGCCTTGCTGTGTGGAGCCGTTCTGGGCGCAGCCTACTTGCTGAATGCGCCTGCGCTGCTCCTGCTGGGAATATTGCTCGCTCCACTTCTTACCCCCTGGGTTGGTTTCACACTGGCCGCGGTGACCGGCTCCTGGCGTTTTTTCTTCTTGACTTTGGGCGGGTTGCTGGTAGCCTGGGCGCTGGTATTCCTGACCGGTGCGCTGGCCGGGCTGGCTGGTCGTCTTTGGGCCGAGTTACCGTTTTCTTATGCCCGCATCTATGTCCAGTTGTGGTGGCCCGATTTATTGGTTGTCGCCCTGGGCGCAGCCCTGCTGGCGATCTCCTTCGTTCGTTCTGAACAAAAACCTTTCCTGTCGAGCGTGATGCTTGCTTACGGATTTTTCTTGCCGGTCAGCGCGGCAGGCATCGGCTTGGGCCTCGGCAGGAATATCGGTGGCGTGGCTCTCTGGCCGAACGGCTTGTTGGTCTTCCTGGTCCATCTGGCACTGGCAACCTTGGTCGCTGGGATTGTTTTGGGGGTGCTGCGGTTCAAACCGCTGAAGGCTGGCGGATACATCCTCCCGGTCTTCCTCGCTTTGCTTTCCCTGGCTGCACTCGTCATTTTTACCGGGTTGGTGACTTTCATCCGGGATGGCATTACTGCCGCCCGCCATATGGCGCCGACACCCACAGCCCTCGCTCTGCCCTCCACCACCTCGACTGTTCTTAAGACCCCCACGCCGCTCCCCACCGGTGTACCGAGTGCCACTCTTTCACTGACCCCCCCGCTCGCACCGACTCCCGCATACGCTATCATCACCTCTCCTTCGGGGGGCGGGGCGTTACTGCGCACTGAACCTGCATCCGGAACAGTGCTCAAGGCACTTACTAACGGTCTCCTGGTCGAAGTCCTCCCCGAGACCCAGATCGTCGGCACCGTCACCTGGGTGCACGTGCGTGCCCTCGACAACATCGAAGGCTGGGTATTGCAGACGGTCTTGACCGCCACCACGCAGACGCCTCCAGTTCCTGCACAAACGTTCACGCCTACCCCCTAGGGTTTCATCCCAATTGTTGGAGCAGTAAATGACCATCCACTTTGGTACAGACGGCTGGCGCGCCGTCATATCAGATACCTTTACTTTCAATAACCTGCGCATGTTGACCCAGGCTATCGCCGATGCCGTCGCCTCCGAGACCTGGGACAAATCCGGAAACGGAGGTTCTGTTCCAGACCCGCATAAGTTCGTTGTCGGTTTTGACACGCGCTTCCTCTCTGACCGCTACGCCGGAGATGCGGCTCGCGTGCTGGCAGCCAACGGCTATACTGTTTATCTTGCTCAATCCGATGCGCCTACTCCCGCCATCTCGTATGCGGTGAAAAATCTCAGTGCTATTGCCGGGGTGATGATTACTGCCTCGCACAATGCCCCGCGTTATAACGGTGTCAAACTAAAAGCTGCGTACGGCGGTTCAGCTTCGCCTGAGCAGTGCCACCGGGTGGAAGTTTACCTCAACGATAACGAGGAACGCGCCCGCGGTCCGAATCTGATGGATTTTGAACTGGCGCGCCAGCAGGGCCTCATCCAGAAATTCAATCCCCTGCCTGCCTATTTCGAACATTTGCGTAAGCTCATCAATAGCGATGTGATTGCCGACAACCCTCAGCGTTTTGTGGTCGACTCGATGCACGGTTCCGGGCGCGGTGTCATCAAGGCATTCCTGCAGGGTACTGGTTGCGAGATCACCGAAATCCGCTCCGAAATGAACCCGGGCTTTGGTGGCGTTCACCCCGAGCCAATTGCCAAGAACCTGGGCGCACTGGCCGGGGCTATCGGTGCGGGCATGGGCAATTTTGGCCTGACCACCGATGGCGACGCGGACCGTATTGGCGCTATGGATGAACGCGGAAATTTTGTGAACCCGCACAAGATCATGGCTCTCGCCCTGCGCTACCTGGTTGAGCAGCGCAGCTGGAGCGGGGCTGCGGTGCGCACAGTCTCGACAACGCGCATGGTCGACCGTTTGTGCGAACGCTATGGCTTGAAACTCTTTGAGACGCCGGTCGGTTTTAACCACATCGCCGATTACATGCTCTCCGAAGATGTTCTTATTGGCGGTGAGGAATCGGGCGGCATCTCCTTCAAAGGCCATATTCCCGAAGGCGACGGCCCGATCATGGGCCTTTTGCTGGTTGAAATGCTCGCCGTTGCAAAGAAGCCCCTTTATGCACTGGTTGACGATTTGCTGTCCGAGGTTGGCCCGGCATTCTACGAGCGCACCGACCTGCGCTTGCATCACCCGGTGGCCAAGGTCGAGATGACCGATTTCCTGCTTAAAAAAGCTCCGGCGGAGATTGGCGGGCAGAAGGTGGTCGATATCAGTAACATTGATGGTGTCAAATACCTCATGGGTGATGATTCCTGGCTGCTAATTCGCCCCTCAGGCACCGAACCAGTATTGCGCGTTTACGCTGAAGGACGCAGCCTGGAAATGGTTAAAGCCTTGCTCGCATATGGGGAGACTGTCGCCGCCAGTGTGACCTAGAACTGGGAATCTTCAAAGCCCCGCTACTTAAAAAAACGTGGATCCGAAACATCGGACCCACTCTAAAACCACTAAAAGGAGCAGACCAAGAGGTTTGCTCCTGAATATTTATTTAATGGACGGTTTTCTCATCCGCCGTGCCAGGAGAATGACAATTACCAGCGCCAGTGTCAGGATGACGTAGCTCGGCAGGCCAACTTCGTCGAAGAATCCGGTTGAAGGCATCCCTGTGCCTCCAAATCCCGGCGTGGGTTGAGCGCTAAAGAACGTGGAAGTCAATTGAAACGCCAGCTCGGTTTGCATGGCAGCCAGAGTCGCGGGGTCAGTGGTTTCTGTGGCAGCCGGACTGCTAAGCGGGGCAATCACCGGTGTCGGGCTGGCCGGCACCGTGGTTGGAGCAGTGGTTGCGGTCTTAAGAGGGATGGGAGTAGCGGGAACAGTTGCCGTCCATGCACCGGCCTGTGCCGTTAACGTCACATTTTGGATGTTTTGAGCATTCTGGGTTCCGATCGCGGCCTGCGTGGCACTGCTACTTGTAGTGGAGCGCGGTCGAATGACCAGGAAATAAACTGCCATGCAAATCAAGGTCAGGAAGACCAGACCCGCCATAATCCCGCCCACGATCCAGAAGGTACGGTTGCTTCTCTCCTCAGGCGGCGGGGCGTCAGGAGTTTCCATCAAATTGGGGGTATTGCCTTCATCCAGCATCGCGTCTTCCTCCTTGTTTGAAGTATATTACCCTATCACTTCCAAATTGGCAAGCGGGACAACAAATTGCTCGCCAGTTTCCAGTCTTACTTCTGCCGCTGCTACGCGTAATCCGCTGGGCATGGCTGTCAGGCCAGGCATCAACCTCGCCAGGGTCCCGACCGCTCCGGCGTGGGGTGCCCGCGTCAGGCGTATAGGCTGGTCGGCGGCAAACGTCTCCACTTCGCGCGGTAGAGGTGGCTCTTGTGCTACCGGCATGGGAATGAGAATCTCAGGCCGCACGCCGGTCTGCCGGTCGAACGGTTCGGCGTTGAGCGTTACTTCGCGCTTTACGCTGGTGCTCAGCAATTTGTAAGCGGCGCTGTCCATCGGTTTCAGACCAAACCCATCCACCACCACGATCGGATAATTCATCTGCCCTGCCAGCGAAATGAGCGCGGGCGAGAGACTGCTCAGAATGATGCCGCGTATCGGTAAATCGCTGGCTGCTTGCAAGACTGCCGGATCGCTGCAATGACCGGCCAGCAGCACCGAGCCGCGCAGGCTGACGTCTAACATGTTTATAGAGAACAATTCGTCCGGGACTGTAATAACCGGCAGCATTACGCCAAGCCCCATCTGACCGTTGCCCCACACGCCCTGCACCAGCGCCCCGTTGAATGTGATTTCCACGCCGCGATCGGGTATTATGCGTGTGACCCGTCCGGGGATTTTGGCATGTAGATCGAACGTTCCCTCCCCGGTTTCCATCAGGATGCGCCCGCTGCCAGCTAGAATGACCCATCCGCTGCTCGGTGCCCGCACGATTTGCGGGATGAGACCCGTTCGTTGGGCGATACTTTGCCCTTTGGTGATCATCTCCCCGGCTTTGACCTGAATCAGCTTTTGGGCTGCCTCTGGCTGGAGTCCAAGCGTGTGTGCCACGTCGATCAGCAGATGTTCCTGCCCGTAATGCGCATCGGCCACTACATCTAATGGTGTCACATTTTGGTCAACCCGCGCGGTCACTCGACCTGGCACGGGTAACAGGCGTTCGCGCCGCAGAGTGGTCAATGGGAGGATGTGTACAACCGGTGCCAGCATCGCGCCTTAGCCTCCTAAAGTCCACAACCACTTTTTGATGATTTCGCGCCGCCGCACGCCATCTGCCGGGAAGCGCAGTGGGCGGCCGCGCGCGTCGATAACCAGCCCCAGTGCTGTCCCGTTGACCGGGACTCCGTCTTCGCGGGTATGGTCGGGGCCAAAGCCCAGGTCGGCATGTAGTAAAGGTTCCAGGTAAAGTCTTCCCGATTGACCGGGCGGTAAAGGCATTAATTCCAACGCCCCTTGTTTCACTTCGATCCGGCTCTCATTGCCGTTCTGGTAAAGGAGCCGGGCCCGCAGTACGGGTGTCCCGAGCCGGGCATTCACATACGGTGCCACCACGGTCGCCAACCCGAGGAACGCTCCTGTTTCCAATACCTGGATGGGCAGGATCGAGTTTCGGCTGGCGGCTGCGCCCAGTGCAGGCAGCAGGTTATTCTGGTCCAGGATCATCGTTGTGATACCCACCGGTTGGATGCCATCCAGCAGGATCAGTAAACTCTGTCCAAGGGTTGGGGCGCGTGTGATTACGCTCCCTGCTGCCAGGATTGGCTCAAAGTAGGGTGTCAGGCCGTGTGCGGCCCGGCGTGCTTTGCGGGGAAAATCTTTGCCGGCGTTGTTCAGCGCCACGTACAGGCTCTGGCGTGCCACGGCTTGCTCGATCGACAGGTCTTCAGGGGTGGCTGGCAAACTCGCCGGGTAAATTGATTTCTGGTAAATATAATCGCGCACTGCCTCAGCTGGAATATCGAGCGAAATCCATTTCAATATGTCTTCCAAGCTGGTATAACGCAGCAGGTTCGAGAGACCTTCGCCAAGCCCCAATTGCGGATATACACCCAGGGTCAGAGCGCCTCCGAAGGCAGCCGCCACGGTGGCTGCCGATGCGCTCAGATCTACACCCAGGATACCTTTGCTTGAATCATACACCTGGCTGAGAAAGCGAATAATACGCCCCTGTGCGGAGGCGGTTGGCATCAGGGTGTTTCCAGACCAGGTATTGAGTTCATCTACGCCGTTCATCTGGCTGCGCCGCACTTGGGCGTAGAGCTCGATCAGGGCACTTTGGGCAGGCTGGAGGTCCTCGGTGTCGATACCGGGTCGCAAGTTGGGGCTGATGCTTAGATAGGATGTCAGGGGTTGCAAACTTTTCTTGACTTCTACGGCCAATTCCTGATTCCCGGCGAAGAGCAGGGCGGGACGTTTATCGACCGGCAACAGGTAACAGGCCAGGCCGACGGTTTCGATCAGGCGCTGGACGGAACGTTCTGCGCCGCCATTCGTTCCGCCGGCGATCAGGATCAAGTCTGGACGAAGCCGCACCAGGCTGTCGATCTGCTCTTCTGTCTTGCGTGCATCGTTTAGTCCGATGGTTTCCACCACGTTGGCATAGATGCTGCGCGCCAGCCGGTGGGTGCTTTCCAGTGAGACCTCGTCCAGCAGGCCTACGACTGCAGTTTTGATGGCCGGACCGGCGGAGATCGTGGCAGCAAATGTATCCACTCCCAGGCCTTCGGTTGTCGGCATGATCAGGCGGTGGCCTTCACCGAGGAATATTCGCCCGGTGACAATTTGCAGGTTTTCAATGGCCTGCCGTACGCCTTCGCTGATGTCCCGAAAAGGCGCGGCCGCGGTCGTGGGAGCGTGACCGGAAGCAATGAAACGATAGTGGTCTCTCACCACGTCGAAGAAGGCAGCCCGCGTGGTTACGCTGCCGACATCTACGGCCAGAAGGGAATCAGCAACAACTAATGAACCAGGCATAAAGGTTGTATCTCATAAAGGCACGTGAGTAGGCTCTGAAAGAAAATCCCATGAAATATTTGCAATCCGGCAAAAGTAGTCTCAGAGATTTTGCACAAGAAAGTAGCTGGCTCAAGAAAATTACAGCGTTGACAAAAAGGTGATGATGAAATTCCAACGCTCGATCAGGGCAGTCATGGCAGCCACAAACACACCTGCAAACAGGGCGCCGAAAGTGATGGCGATGAAGATTTGTCCTACGCGGCTCAGCACCCTGACCAGTTTGCTGCGTTGAGGGCCAGTCGCTGTGGCTTTCGCTCCGAAATGGAAATAGATCAGGGTCGTCACCGTGCCTGCCAGCATGATAACCCCTTCACTCAGGCGTTCCAGCCAGTAATTTCCAGCCGCGGAAAGCTCCAGCGCGTTCATTGACGCCTGGGTCTGAGGGAAGAGCGTCCCCATCACTGCCCCTCCGACAGCGACTGCCGCACCTACTCCCACCAGGAAAGCCATTGCTGGAGTGCCCAGGCGGGAAGTCCGCGGCGAGAGTTTTAACAGCAGCAGCAATCCCATCACCAACGGGACCACGGTCAACAGCCGGTCGGCCAGGCTGCCCGAAAACAGCGGTTTGATCAACCGTGCATCCAGCACCTGGTGCCAAACCACCGCTGCGACATATCCTGCGCCAACGCCAATAAAAATATAGATGGCCACCCGGAAGGCCGGGTTATCTCCGATCAGATAACTCAACACCATCAGTGTAAGCAGGAAACTGATCCCACCGGTGATCAGGTCAACGATATTGGCTGAGAAGTTCGCCGGCAAGTTCATACCCCTTCTCCAGCCTTGCTGCGGCGGGTGCGCCAACCAGTTGCAAAACTCCACAGCGCGCCAACAACGATCAATATTTCTGCCACCAGTGCCACTGCACTGAATGAATTCCAGTAGCGCTGTGCCAGGCCGGTCTGTCCATCCGGGCGCAGGAAAACCTGTCCGTATGCTAAACCGCCCACCAGTCCGGTAACCAGGCCTTTGATCTGCCCTGAATTGTAGTATGGCAGGATCATCGGCTCCACCTGGGCTGAAATAACCATCAGCATGGGCGTATTGTCAATAATTGGGCCGGCTTGCTCGATCCAGACTCGCCCGCTGTCGGCATTGTCGGTTAAAACGATAATGGCACCGAAATCTTTTAATTCCTGGATTCCTTGCAGAGGCGGCAGTTGCCAGGCTGGTTGACCGTCCATTGTGAACGGCGCGGCTTCTTCAGGCGAAATGGCAAAAAATTGCACTCCGGATGAACCTCCCGCCAGGTATCCCAGGTTCACATATTGCTGTCCGGTCTGGTAATTGTGCCCGGCAACCAAAGGGGATGCGTTTGGTTCGTGCATGATGCGTTCTGCCAGGGCCGGCCCGGTTGGGCTTGTCGAGATCAGCGTCAGGCGCGGCCCTTTGAACAGTAAATGATCCATTAATGGAGCGGCAGCGGCTTCCATCTCCCCCGAGAGAGCCGGGTCATAATCAAAAACCATCAGCACTGCCGCGTTGGCTGGCAGGCTGTCAATCAAATTGAATGCCTTTACCATTTCAGGCATTTGCAGTGTGCTTGCCGGCGTGATCGGAATTTTAGTGATGAGCGGCAATACAACCGCCAGGATCAGCAAACTGGCGATCAACCACCGCAACAGCCGGTTCGAGACCAGGCTTGTTCTCTTGACCTCCTGCGGCTCTGTCTCGCTGGCGATCAACCGGTCGAAAGAGGCTGCATAGCGCTGCTGACCGTCGCTTATTTGGAGTGTGCTGGCATAAGCCGGTGGCTTGCTCAGAGCTCCCAGGCCGGGGCCTACTGGCAGAACGCCGCTCAGGCCTGCCAGCGGGCCGTTCTGCTCAGTGACTTGGGGTTTGTCATGGAGAGTCGCCTTGGCTTCAGCCACCACCGATTCCACCGGGCGCATCGCCTGTATCCAGGAAGGCAGTTCGGATACCGCAAGATTTCCAGTTGTCGCTGGTTCTGCATCCGCCTCGGGTATTTTTTCTCCCTCCTGCTCCGGCTTCAATTTGGAGATCCAATCGGGTATTTCCAACGAAAAGGCCTCGTCGTCCTTTTCCTGCGGAGCAGGTCCTTCTTTGTTGGCGATGAGTGCCGGGTTCCCGTCTGAGGTTGTTGAGCTGCCCTTGATCCCGGCCAGCCAGTCTGGCAGCGGCCCGTTTCCATTCTCTTTTGCCGGTGCTGGCGGAGCCGCCTCAAATCGTTCTTCTTTTGCGTTCTGCTCTGCGGCCGCATTGGCGTCTGCCTGGAACTGGGACAACCAGCTTGGGGTACCGTTCCGGGCTGCACCGGAAGCTGGGATTTCGCCGTTGGATCCTCGCGCTGGCATCGCCAGCTCCGGACCGGTCTTTGCTTCCAGGTTTGACAGCCACTCCGGTGTACTTTCCCCGGTGGCCGCCTCGGGAGTTCCGGGACTTGACCCGAAATTGGAAACCTGGCCGGGTTTTTCGGATCCTGCGCTTGTCCCATCCTTCTCGCCTGGAGCAGTTTCTGATTCAGTCGCCTTCTCTTTTAGATTACTCAACCAGTCCGGCAGGTATTCTTCCTCGCTGGAATCAGGCTTGTTTTCTTTTAAACCGGCTGGTGATCCGGGTGGCCAGGCGGGGATCCATTCATTATCTTCAGGCGAGCTAAGTTGGTCCGCCTGTCCGGGAGTGGCGGAGTCAGATTTCAGAGATTCCAGCCAGTCGAGAGATTCTCCTTCACCCTGCAGGCCTCCCTCAGGTGCGTTTTCCGGCGTCTCAGTTTGCGCCTTGTTGGCTAGGCGTGCCATCCAGTCTTTACCACCGGGTCCGGCAGATAGGCTGCCGGTAAAGTTCAAGGTCGGTTCCAGTGTTGCTGCAGATTCCGAAGCGGATGTGCTGGCCTCTTCACCCCGTAGGCTGGTCAGCCAGTCGGGGATTTCTTCCTCGTCGTCCGAGGCGGCTTTACCGAGTCCTGAGAGCCAGTCGGGCAGTTCGCCGGAAGAATCTGAACTCGAGCTCGGTATTGGTTCGAGAGGCAGGCGTTGGTCGGGAACTGCCTCCGGCGTGGATGCCGGGTTTGGCGTCAATATGGCATTACAGTATTTGCAATTTTCCAGTTCAGCCGGATTGGATTTGCCACACTTTGGACAGAGTACACCCGCCATTACTTATTCCCCCCGTACGGACGGTCAGCGCCGAAGAGGATGCGCAGGCCGGTGGTCAGCGTACCGAGCGCCATCCCGAGCAGGATGCCGCGTGCCCCCGCCCCAGCCAATACATGCGAGATAAAAGGACGTGCCCACGTGCTTAAGCCGGGTACGTTCCCCAGGAAAGGCAGGGGCGCGGTCCCCAGCAGGATCAGCACTGCGGTCAACAGGAATATGACGGAAAACAGGTCGAGCCGGCGGCGCAGCAGGCGGATACTGGCATAGGTGAGTGTCACGGTCAATAGCGCCATCAGGCTGGCTTCCACCGGCAGTTGCACAGTGGTGAAAACTTTCCCCACCTGGCCCGGCTTAACCAGGCCGAACAGAAATGTAGCCAACAGGCTGATGATCAGCAATATGCTGTAGACCGATCCTTTTTCCTTTTTTTGGATCTTTTTGAAGTGAACCAGGAAAAGCGAAAAGATGCCGATGAAGATGGCAAAACCAGCCAGGATGATTGCCCATTGAAGCAGGGTCAGGCGAATGTTTGTCAGCAGGGAGGCTTGGCCGTCTGCCTGCTCTGCGAAGAAGTAACCTGCCAGCACAAGCGCGCCGCTTGCGATCGCGATGGCTGTGCTGAAAATGCCAATGAGTGTGGAGAGGAATCTCGTCCGGTTCACAACACTCCTGCCAGTGTCAGCAGCGCCCCCGCCAGGATGATTGCGATGATCAGCCAGCGCAGGATGTCTTGCACTGTCAGGCTGGCTGTATGCGACCGGCCCGCTTCGACGTAGGCTCCGGCCGCGTAGATTTCTTCGCCGATCAGCGCTTCCTTTGCACTGGCATAGATCACAGCCTGGGCAGCCAGGTTGTCGCTGCCAGCCAGCACAAACGTGTTCATGCGTTCAACTGCATCGGTCAATAAGCCTACTTCCACGCCAAAATTGCCCATCAGTAAATTGGCTGAAACGTTTTCGTCGCGGATGGCCGGGATTGCTCCCGCAGCATAAGAGAAGGGGGTCAGGCCTGTCAATCGTCCTGCGGTGGGATCGAAAGCACCCTGCTCGGAAAAACTTGCCGCAGCTTGCAGTGTATCCTGGGAGAGGATCGCCAGCGTCGCATCCCCGGAGGTGACGATCGGTGGCTGGTCGCCGGCCGATGTCAGGTCAGCCAGGCGGCGCAGGAGCGCCAGGCCTGCCAGCGCTGAGGCGGATTGGGGGGAGTTTAGCGAGCCGCGGCCGAGTGAGACGTGGAGTCGGCTTCCATCCTCGACGACCAGCCCCACTGCCTGGCGCAGTTTGGTTATTGCAGGGATGTCACGAAAAACGTAGGGTTTCTTGCGGCGCAGGAACAATAACCCCAGCATGAGTGCTGCGCTAAAGAATACGATCCCAAAACCGGCTAGTCCAAGCCAGATGCTCACGAAGAGTTATCCTCACGCAAGAAGGCCACAAAGGCTTGTGCCTCGTTATGATTTTCCAATAGACCTGCCAACGCTTCAACCTGTCCATCTGAAAATGCCGGGCGCAGGAGCGGGCTGCCGAGGTAGAGCGCCTGTGCACCGAGCACTGCCAGCGGGTGACCGGCTTCCAGAGCCCAGGCAGCCAGGCTTTCCAACCCATGGCGGCGTATAAATTCTGCCCAGGTGGGCCAGGCCGCGCGCCCTTCGGGGAGAGAATAGGTTTGCATCTTAATACGAGTATAGCACAAGTTGTGAAACAATAGAACAAACGAGCATTGGCTTATTATAGTTCCCACCCGCGCTCGGTCAAGGAGTGTATAATCCAATCAACTTCTCTGCCTCTCGCACTTATTTTCACGGAGAGACCTATGCTCTATGCGAAACACATCCGCCTGCGCAGCAACGAGCGCAGCGACCTGCCCAAATTTTTCGAATGGTTGAACGACCCGGAGGTTCGGCGTTACCTCCGCATGTCACTGCCCATCTCGCAGGCTGCCGAAGAGCAGTGGTTCGAGAACATGCTCAAGCGCCCGCCTGAGGAGCAATCTCTCGGCATAGAGATCAAAGACGGGCAAGGCTGGCGGTTGGTCGGTAATTGCGGGCTCTTCGACATTAACTGGCGCGCCCGCAGCGCTGAGGTTGGTCTCTTCATCGGGGATAAGTCCTGCTGGAACAAGGGCTATGGCACTGAGGTGATGCACCTGCTGCTCCTCCACGCGTTCGGGACCCTGAATCTGAATCGTATTTTCCTGCACGTTGACCCTGATAACCTGGGCGCGATCCGCTCTTATCAGAAGGCCGGTTTTATCCAGGAAGCCCGCCTGCGCGCGGCGGTTTTCCGCGAGGGCATATATCGTGACGAACTGATCATGAGCGTTCTGCGCTCGGAATGGAATCCTGAAGAATAGGCGGTAACATGGCTCAATCAAACGAACTGCGTGTCTATGGCGGCATCAAACTCTATGCCGGCACAGCCAGCCCCGACCTGGCCCAGAAGGTGGCTGCTTACCTGGGCGAGGAATTGTGTGGTCGGGATATTATTGAGTTTCCCAACGAAAACTTGTTCGTCAGGCTGCACAGCAGCGTACGCGGCCAGGATGTCTACGTCATCCAGCACACCGCTGCGCCCGTCCATCGTAACCTGATGGAACTGTTGATCCTGCTCCAGACCCTGCGCATGGACTCGGCTGCCCGCATCACGGCTGTTGCGCCCTACCTGTGCTATGGGCGCTCCGACAAAAAAGATCAGCCGCGCGTGCCGATCACCTCGCGCCTGGTAGCCGACATGATCCAGATCGCCGGTGCGGATCGTTATATGACCCTCGATCCGCATGCGTATCAGATCCAGGGTTTCTTCTCCGTGCCCGGTGATGTGCTCAATGCCTCGCTCATCTTGGGTAACTACGTTCTGAAGAACCTGCGCCCTTATCTCAAGGACCCGGTCGTCGTGACTCCAGACCTGGGTTATGCCAAGAAAGGGCGCAACTTTGCAGCCCGTATTGACACCCCGATTGCATTTATCGAAAAACGCCGCGATGCGAATGATGCCAAGGCTGAAGCGCTGACAATTATTGGCGACGTGAAAAACCGTGATATCGTTTTGGTCGATGACGAGATTGACACCGGCCGGTCCATTGTCCAGGCCATTAATCTCATCAAGGAGAACGGGGCGCAGCGCATCTATGTCGCCTTTGTCCACCCGATCTTTTCGTCAGATGCCGCCCAAAGACTGGCGGCCCTGCCTGTCACCGAATTCATTACCACCGACAGTGTGCCCATCCCATTGGAAAAACAGGAAATGTTCGGTAAGCGTCTGACCATTCTGACCGTCGCTCCGCTGCTGGGCGAAGTTATCCGCCGCGCGCATGAGGGTCGCAGTGTGGGGCAAATGTTTAATGAATAGACCAGTAGAGCGTGCCTCTGTCCGCCTGCAAATTCTCAATAGGAGACCAATATGAAAGGCAACCCAAAGGTTATCGAAAAGCTTAATTTTCTCTTGGCCGATGAACTGACCGCCGTCAGCCAGTATATGGTCCAGGCTGAAATGTGCGCCAATTGGGGCTACAAACATTTGGGCGAAGTCATCGAAAAGCGGGCCATCGATGAAATGAAGCATGCCGAAAAGCACATCAGCCGCATCATTTTTCTCGAGGAAAAGCCGGTTGTAAGTGAATTGAACAAAATGCACATCGGTGATAGCGTCGAAGCCTTCCATAAGAACGATTGGGACGCTGAAAGCGGTGCCATCCAGGCCTACAATGATGCCATCCGGCTGGCAGTCGAAGTCGGCGATAACGGCACCCGCGAGCTGCTTGAATCAATTCTTAAAGACGAAGAAGATCACATTGATTTTATAGAGGCGCAGTTGGACCAGGTCAAGCAGATGGGTATCCAGGTGTATCTCTCGGAGCAGATTTCGTAGCGGTACAGCCAGGCAGTCCTCCTTGAACCAACCGGTAACAGCTCGTCATGCCCGAACTCCCCGAAGTTGAAACCATTGTCAGGGTATTGCGCCCGGCGCTGCTCGGCAAGACCATCCTCTCCGCCGAGCTGCGCTGGCCGCGCACGCTGGCAGCTCCCTCTCCGGCGGCGTTCAAGCGGCGCCTCAAAGGCCAGCAGATCGAATCCATCTCCCGGCGGGCCAAATTCCTCGACCTGCAGCTGTCAGAGGCGCATCTCATCATCCACCTGCGCATGAGCGGCGACCTGCTGGTCGTGCTGGGCGGGTACCAGCCCGCCAAACATGACCGCCTGATCGCACACCTGTCGGAGGATACCAGACTGGTCTTCAGCGACCCGCGCAAGTTCGGGCGTGTCTGGCTGGTGGACGATCCGGCCGGGATCTTTCGCGACCTCGGACCGGAACCGCTCTCGGAGGCGTTCACTCCCGGCTGGCTGTATTCCGCCCTGCACCGTCGCCGCCGGCAGCTCAAACCGCTCCTGCTCGACCAAACCTTCCTGGCCGGGCTGGGCAACATCTATACCGATGAAGCCCTGCACCTGGCCAAACTTCATCCGCTCTCGCCGTCTGATTCGGTCACGCAGCAGGATGCCGAAGGCCTGTGGCAGGCGGTCCGCAGCGTGCTGGAGGAAGGCGTTCGCCGCAACGGTGCCAGTATTGACTGGGTCTACCGCGGCGGGGACTTTCAGAACCATTTTCGAGTCTATGGGCGCACGGGTGAGCCCTGCCCTGTGTGTGGGACGGCGATCGAGCGCATCACTGTCGGCCAGCGCGGCACGCACTTTTGCCCCCGATGTCAGGTGTGCGCGAAACCCAAAAATCCTGTACAATAAAAGGGATGGATACTACAACGATCTTCCTATTCATTGTGTTTGGCTGTATGGGCGCGGCGGTCGGCGCATTGCTCCAGCGCGCTCAAAATCGCCGTTCGGCGCCTCCGCCTCCGCAGGGCTCCAGCACTGAGTCGCCGGAAGGGAATAAACTCGCTTCTGAGGGAGATGTCGAAATTCTGCGCGCCTGGCGGACGCTTTCTGGAAGAGTATGGCTGGAAATGGACGGGGCGCGCCAGAACGGAAAAGAGACTCTCACGCCGGAGCAGCGCCGCCGCCTGGTGAGCATGCTGGTCGATCTGCGCGCCTGGGTCGAAAAAACACCCGCAGCCGCGGCCGTTCCCGAAATCCAACCCGACCACGCAGTGGAAGCGGGACTCCCCCGCCCGGCTGTGGCCGCAATTCCCCAGGTCAATAAAGGGAAAAAAGACGAAAAAGATGTCAAGCCGGTGG
>Ga0315286_10002666_pt1 | contig 16691 bp, 10 predicted proteins | sample YL17G10_0_MG_FD_205038 | JGI IMG/M metagenome (GOLD analysis project Ga0315286, IMG submission 205038) | Sediment microbial communities from Yellowstone Lake, YNP, Wyoming, USA - YL17G10_0 | ecosystem: Environmental > Aquatic > Freshwater > Lake > Sediment | place: USA: Wyoming | collected...
CGAGACGAATCCGAATCACCTGCAGCCCGACACCCTGGCGCGCTATCGCGCTGCCGGTGTCACTCGCCTTTCGGTCGGCGTGCAGAGCTTCGACGACGGCCTGCTGGCGCGCATGGACCGGCTGGAGAAGTACGGAGACGGGGCCGTGATCCGCGAGCGTCTCGCAGCTGCCCACGGCATCTTCCCGACGCTCAACGTGGACATGATCTTCAACCTGCCGGGCCAGAGTCTGGCCATGCTCGAGACCGATCTCGCCACGCTGCTCGAACTGGAGGTCGACCAGGTCTCTTTCTATCCGCTGATGACCGCGCCCACCGCGCGGCACAAGATGGAGAAGAGCATGGGTCGCAGCGACCCGCGCGTGCGCCACGAGATGTACGAGCGGATTCTCGACCGCCTGACGCCGGGCTACCGGCCGTCGTCCGCGTGGTGCTTCTCGCGCGACCACGGCATGTTCGACGAATACATCATCGACCAGGAAGACTACGTCGGCGTCGGCAGCGGTGCCTTCAGCTACGTGGGCGGCGCGATGTATTCGACGACGTTCTCGTTGAATCACTATTGCCGGCGCGTGGAAGGCGGCCAGAGCGGCATCACGCAGCGCCACGAGCTCGGCCTGAAGGAGCGCATGCGCTACGACTTCCTCGTGCGCCTGTTCGGCGGCGAATTGCGCCGCGACTACATCGAGAAGCGCTACGGGCGCGCGTTCATGTTGCGGATGGCGCCCGAACTGCTCGCGATGCGCCTCGTCGGCGCGACGCGGCACGACGCGGACGCGATCCGGCTGACACGCAAGGGCATGTACTGCTGGGTGCTGATGATGGCTGAGTTTTTCAATGCCGTGAACGACGTGCGCGAGCAGATGCGCGAGCACATCCGTGCCGAGCTGGACGCATGGAACGAGGAAGCGCGAGTGCCGTTGAGTTCGATCGCGAAAGTGTCGCAGGGAGCCAGGCCGTGACGATGGAAGATACTCATGTGTCGCTGGCCCACGGCAATGGCGGTCGCTACATGCGCGAGCTGATCACGGAGATCTTCGCCCGCCACCTTGCCAATCCCTGCCTGCACACGGACACGGACGCCGCGGTGCTGCCGTGGAACTCGGCCGACGGTGAGCTGGCGTTCACGACCGACAGTTTCACGGTGCAACCCATCGAGTTTCCCGGCGGCAACATCGGCTCGCTCGCCGTGCACGGCACGACCAACGACCTGGCCGTGGCGGGCGCTGTGCCGAAGTACCTGAGTCTCGGCGTGCTGCTCGAGGAAGGGCTGGAGTTTGCGGTGCTGGAGCGCGTCGTCCTCGGCATTGCCGCCGCGGCTCGGGAAGTGGGCGTGGTCGTTGCAGCGGGTGACACGAAGGTCGTGCGCCGCGGCGAAGGGGGCGGCATCTACCTCAACACGAGCGGCATCGGCGTGAAGAACCCGGCGCTCAGGATCGGCATCGAGAAGATCCGCGCCGGCGATGCGCTGCTGGTGAGCGGGCCGATCGGCGATCACGGCATCGCCGTGATGCTGGCGCGCGAGCAGTTCGGCATGCGCGGCGATCTGCAATCGGACGCGGCGAGCGTCCTGCCGTTGACGCTGGCGCTGGCGAAGCTGCCGGGCCTGCGTTTCATGCGCGATCCGACACGCGGCGGCCTCGCCACGGTGGCGCACGAGATCGTGCACGGCACCGGCCTCGGCATCGTGCTGTCGGAAGACCAGGTGCCGGTGCGCGACTCGGTGCGCTCGGTCTGCGAGATGCTGGGTTACGACCCGTACTTCCTGGCGTGCGAGGGGCGCGTGGTCACCGTCGTCGCGGCGGACCAGGCGGATCGCGCGCTGGCGATGTTGCGCGCGCTGCCGTCGGGCCGGGATGCCGCCGTGATCGGGCACGTGCAGGAGCAGCCGGCGCGCCTCGTGTTGAAGACGTCGATCGGCGGCGAGCGCGTGATCGAGGAACTCGAGGACGATCCGCTGCCGCGGATCTGTTGATCTCACCTCTCCCGCTTGCGGGAGAGGTCGGCCGCCGGCCGGGTGAGGGCTCTGCTTCACCTCTCCCACGTCCGTGGGAGAGGTCGCCCGCAGGGCGGGTGAGGGCTCTTCCCCTCATCCTCCCGCGAACAGCGGATTCACATCCATGTAGATCTGGTAGCGGCCAATCCGGTCGCCACGGAAGTGGAACACGTCCACGAACGGCAACGTGAGGGTGCTGCCATCGAGCCGCGTGTAAGTCACCAGCCCTTCGCCCACCGCGCTTGCCGGGCCTTCCCACGTCGTCAGCAACCTGTGCTGGCTGCGCTGAATCATGCCGAAGAATCCCGACACGGCGGCGCCGATGTTGGCGTGCCCGACGGCAGCCGGCGCATTGCCGAACACGAATTCGCCGTCCTCGGCGAGGTACGAGAGGAATTTCCCGGTGTCCTTGCCGTCGATCGATGCGAGAAGAGAGTTCCACCATTCCGTCGAGGGCATCAGGCGCGCTCCTGGAGTCACTGGATGAGTGCCGTTGGGATCGTGCAACGTGCGCGAATCTTGCCATGACGACTCGCAAGCCGTCAGGGCCTCCCGCGCGGCAGAAGGCTGCGGTTCGAAGCGAAGATCTTGCGCTCTTGTGAGGTTCAATGCGTGTTTACCACGATACCGCCGGGGCCCAGGCCGCGCGGCTCCGGCGAGGGCCGTGTTGCGGTGGGGCAAAAGTGACTATTGCGAGAGGAAAAGGTTCCCAAACTTCGGATATCCGAAGTTCAGCTGGGGGGGTTGCTTCTCTAACATGCACGGCGAGTTTCCAGCTTCGGTTTGCAACAGACATCACGAAGCGCTCGCAGTCGAACGAAGAGATTTACTAGGGAGCCATATATGACACTCGCAACACCCCGCGGCATCACGCGCTCGCGCGTAGCGTTGTTGGCGATGTTGGCGCTTGCTGCAATCGGCGTCGCCGGGTGCACGGGCGACGACGGCAAGACCGGACCGCAAGGTCCTCCTGGCTCAGGCGGCGGTACCGGGCCGACCGGCCCGGGTGGCCCTCCGGGCACACCGGGCACAGTGCCCGCGACCGCAGCCAACGAGATTTTGACGACGATCGACTCGGTCGTGATCGCGACCGGCTCCAAGAAGCCGACCGTCACGTTTACCGTGAAGGACGAGCTCGGTCGGCCTCTGTCGGGACTCCAGGCCGGCCACGTCCGTGTCTTTGTCGCAAAGCTGACTCCCGCCGCAGACCCGCAGCCGAGCGAGTGGCGCAGCTACATTTCGAGCGAGAACAAGCCCGACCCGAACTGCACCGACCCTGCCTGCGCGCCGGGCGGCGGCTCAGCGTCAACGGAGTATGGAACTTACGAGGCGACGAACGCCGCGGGCGGCGTCTGGGCCGACAAGGGCGGCGGCGTCTACGAGTACACCCTGGCGAAGGACCTCGACGCCTACTTCGGCGCGGTTGCTTATGAACCTGCGAAGACACATCGTGTGGCCCTGCAGCTCACGGGAAGTTCGAGGACGGCGCCTCCCGGCGCCGTCAGCAACAAGCTGACGGAACTCGGCGAACTCAGCCTGCTGAGCAATCCCGTCTTTGATTTCCGCCCGGACGGCGGCACGCCGCTGGCCACGCGCGACATCATCGCCGAGAAACAGTGCAACGGGTGTCACGTGGAACTGAGTGCCCACGGCGGCGGCCGCACCGACTTCCGTCTGTGCGTCACTTGCCACAACCCGTACACGGTCCAGGCCGCGACGGGCACGTCGTTCAACATGATGGCGCTGGCGCACCGGCTGCACTCGGGTGAGCACCTGTCGAAGCCACTCGCAATCTGGGACGGCAGCGCGATCGAAACGCCGTTCGCCGACGTGACGTACCCGCAGGACCGGCGTAACTGCACCACCTGCCACAACGACGCGAACGTCGACGGGCAGAACTGGAAGACGACGATCAACGCGAATACCTGCAACACGTGTCACGACACCGTCAACTTCACGACGGGGACGAACCATGCGGCCGGCGCGGCGACCGACGATACCTGCAAGATATGCCACGCGGATCCGAACCTGCCGGACCTGTTGGTCGACGGTGCGCATGCGGGCAGCATCAGGGTCTCGGCCCCCGCAACAGGGCTTGAGCCGTCCACGCCGGCGGTGATCGAGTACGGGAAGCAGTTCCAGTACAAGCTCATCTCCGTCAGCAACACGGCAGTCGGTCAGTTCCCGAAGATCCAGTTCCAGATCGTCGACCCGACGAACGCGAACAAGGGTTGGGACATCCTGGTCGACAAGCCGTTCCTGGCCTGCGGGCCGGGCGGTGCATCGCGCATCGCGATCGACGTGGGCTTTGCCACCACCAACTTCACCAATACCGGAACTGGTTCGGCGACCGGACTTCAGACAGGCACGCCGGCCCAGCCGATCCAGATCAACCCGTTGGCGGGTGCCGGATGTGCTGCGGGGTTTGTCACGCCAGTCGTGATCGACGCGACCAACAAGATCTACGAGGTCACGTCCCTGGTTGCGATTCCCGCGGGTGCAACAGGCACGGCAGTTGTCGGTCTCGAAGGCCATCCGGCCGGCGACCTCGATGGTGACGGCGTGTACAGTGACCGCATCCCGGTCAAGAACGTGTACAAGACCTCGCCCGTCACGGATACCACGGCTACCGCCAGGCGGGCGGTCGTGGCGATCAATCGCTGCCAGACCTGCCACAAGACGCTCAGCCTGCACGGCAACAACCGTACGGACGAGCCGCAAGTGTGCGTGGTCTGCCACAACCCCGATGCGACGGACGTCGGTCGCCGCAACCCGACAGCCACGAACTACATCGTGGCCGATGCCACCTGCACGAACGGCTTCCGGTCGAGCGACGTGGCGCCCGCCCTGGGCGACGGCAAGTGCGAAGAGACCATCGACTTCAAGCGCATGATCCACAAGATCCACGGGTCGGCATTTGGCGGCATCGTGGTCTACGGGTTCGGTAACAGCTTCAACGACTTCCGCGAAATCACCTACCCGGCTGGCGAGAAGATCAGCCAGTGCGAAGCCTGCCATGCGACGGGCACGTACTACCCGGTAGACCCGGCCAAGGTGAGGGGCACGACGACCTCGACGGGTGCGGACCGCCGCATCCCGACGGACGATATCGCGCTCTCGCCGAACGCGGCGGTCTGCACCAGCTGCCACACCGGCGATTCCGCTTGGGCGCACATGCAGCAGACCGGCGCACGGGAGGACACGAAGCAGGCCGACGGAACGGTGCTGAACTCGTCCGAGACCTGCAGCGTCTGCCACTCGGCGGGCCGCAGCGCAGACGTCAAGGAAGTGCACCGCGTGGGTGTCTACACGTTCGACGATCTGCCGTAGATCTGGCGACGTAAGCGTTCCTCGCTTCAGGGCGGGTTGTCCGAAAGGCCAACCCGCCCTTTTTATGGTGAGTCCAGTTGCTGATTGCGGTTATCCGCAGTACCTATACTGCCGCCTGGGCCGCTAGCATCCGTCGCAACCGTGGTCGCAGCAGCGGCACCCGTGTGGTAAGAACGCAACGATGATGGGAGTTCGAGTCATGACATCGCTCACTGTCCGGCAGCCCGGTCGCTCCGCCAGGCCATGGCTGCTGTTGCTCGCGTGCGCTGCATTCGGGCTCGCTGCCTGTAGCGGGAATAACGGCAAGTCCGGCCCCGAAGGTTCCCCCGGCCCTGGTGGTCCTCCCGGCCCTTCTCCCGAAGGCGGTCTGCCGGTCAGTTCGGCCAAGGTCATCAAGGCGTCGATCGTCGGCGTCACTGTCCCCGACGACGGCAAGCCGGTGTTGGAAGTGCGGCTGGCCAATGAATTGGGCAGCCCGCTGTCCGGGTTGCCCGCCGGCAACATCCGTTTCGTCCTTGCGCGCCTCGAGCCGGGTAACAACGGCAAGTCCAGCACGTGGCACGCGATCACCCGCACGACCGAGGCATTCCCCTGCGCTCCGGTGCCGCCGGCCACCACTTGCGCACCGACGCCCGCGGACCGGGTCACCGGCACGGGACCGAGGAACCAGGCCACCGCGGAAAAGGGTACCGCGGGCACGTGGACCGAGAGCAGCGGCAAGAACGGCGTGTACACCTACAAGTTCGCGCAGAGCCTGAATGGCATCAGCGACATTCCCTCCGACCCGAATCTCGTGCATCGCGTGGGACTCGAGATCCGCACCTCGCCGAACGTCACGCCGACCAACATCCCGGCGAACAACGCCGTGTTCACCTGGTTGCCCGCGACGGGCAATGCGGTCGCACAGTCCGGCCGCGAGATCGTCGACAACGACACCTGCAACGCGTGCCACGACAACCTCGCCGTGCACGGCGACGCGCGCTTCGACCTGCAGTACTGCGCCATGTGCCACGAGTCCTACTCGTTCGACGCGCAGTCGGGCAACACGATCGACCTGAAGGTGATGATCCACAAGATCCACTCGGGCGAGACGCTGCCAAGCGTCGAGGCCGGCGGCTTCTACGGCATCTTCGGCTTCGGCAACAGGTTCACGGACTTCGGAGAGGTCGTCTATCCGCAGGACCTGCGCAACTGCCAGACCTGCCACCAGGAGAGCGACACCGACACGCCGCAGGCGAGCAACTACCGCATCACCGTCAACACCGAGGCGTGCGGCGCCTGCCACGACAACGTCAACTGGACGACGGGCGCCAATCACGGCGGCGTCGCGGCCACGGACGAGCAGTGCGAAACCTGCCACGGCCCGAACTCGACCATCGAGGGCGGCAACCTGCGTCCGCAGGTGGCCCACCTCATCCCCGGGCAGGAGGCCGCCAGGAAGTTCGCGTTCACGATCGTGAGCGCGACGAACGTCGGTCCGGGCCTTAATCCCTCCGTGACTTTCAAGGTGACGGACCCGACGAACGGCAACGCGGCTTACAACATCCACACCGATGCGCCGTTCACGCAGTGCGCCGACGGCAGCAGCCGCCTGTCGATCAACGTCGCGTGGTCCACCACGGACTACACGAACTTCGGCAGTGGCAAGAACCCCGGACAGCCGATCCAGCTCAATCCGCTGCTGAATGCCTGCGGCGGCAGTTCGGTGAACAATGGCGACGGCACGTTCACCGTAACGTCGACGGTGGCCATCCCGGCCAGCGCCACGGGTTCCGCCGGCATCGGCATGGAAGGGCATCCTGCAGTCGATGCGGATGGTAACGGGACCGTCGATCGCATCGCCGTCACCAACGTGCAGATCTACAAGCCCATCACCGACTCGACAGCGGTGGCGCGCCGCGCCGTGGTGAATACGGCGAGGTGCGATGAATGCCATAAACAGCTGTCGCTGCACGGCAACAACCGCACGGATAACCCGCAGGTCTGCGCGATGTGCCACAACCCGAACGCAACCGACGTCAACAGGCGTGTCGCGGGGTCGGCGTGCGTCGCCGCGCTGGGCGCGGACGATGAGAGCATCGACCTCAAGTACATGGTCCACGCGATCCACGCGGGCAACACGGGTATCTGCGGCTACGGCAACTCGGCGAACCCCTTCTTCGACGTGAGGTACCCCGGCAAGCTGAACAACTGCCAGGGTTGCCACAATGCCGGGACGTACTACCCGGTGGACCCGACCAAGGTCCTGGCAACCACGTTCGACGCCGGCGCCGATCTCGCCATTGCGACCGACGACCGCGCCGTGACGCCGAACTCGGCCGTGTGCTCGTCCTGCCACAGCGGCTCGCTGGCGAAGACGCACATGGAGCAGAACGGCGGCTCGTTCAACGCCACCAAGAACGTGGACGGCACGAGCAACGAAGCAGCGCTCGAGACCTGTCAGACCTGCCACGGCGCCGACCGCGCCGCGGACGTGAAGGTCGTCCACAAGGTGGGCGAGTTCCAATACAACTGATGCCGACAACACTCAGCAACGGACCACAGTCATGATGCATTCGAACCTGGTGCTGCGACGCCTGCTGCCGCTGGCCGCGCTACTGCTGCCGCTGGCCGCGCTGGCGGAGGTGCCCGCGAAGGCGCCGAATGCCGGTGCGGCGTACTCGTCGAAGGGGGCGGATACCTGCCTCAGCTGCCACGACGAAGAGGCGATCAACGGCGTGTTCCACACCAAGCACGGCCAGCCCGCGGATGCGCGCAGCCCGTTCGGCAAGGGCCAGCTGCAGTGCGAGGCGTGCCACGGCCCGGGCGGCAATCACACCAAGCGCGTCAAGAAGGGCGAGAGCCGCCCGCCGATGATCCGCTTCGGCCGCGACTCGGAAACGCCGCCGGCCGCGCAGAACGCGATGTGCATGGGTTGCCACGAGAAGACGATCGGCGCGGCCTGGCATAGCGGCCCGCACGACACCAACAACGTGCCTTGCGCCGCCTGCCACGACCTGCACGTGACGAAGGACCCGGTCCTCGCCAGGAGCACGCAGCCCGAGGTTTGCTACACGTGCCACGTCGCCAAGCGCAGCCAGTTCCTCAAGCCCTATGCCCACCCGGTGAAGCAGGGCAAGCTGGCCTGCAGCGACTGCCACGCGCCGCACGGCACGAGCAATGAATCGCAGCTCGTGCGCGCGACGGTGAACGACACGTGCTACGAGTGCCACGCCGAGAAGCGCGGCCCGTTCCTGTGGGAGCACGCGCCGGTGGCCGAGAACTGCGCGAACTGCCACGCGCCGCACGGCTCGACCAGCCCCGGCATGCTGACGGCACGCGGTCCGCTGCTCTGCCAGTCCTGCCACTCGCAGCAGAATCACCCGAGCTATTCGTATGGGCCGTCCAACCTGCCTGGTGGCGGTGGTTCGCCCGTCACGACGCTCGCGCTCGGCAATTGCATGAACTGTCACTCGCAGGTGCATGGCTCGAACCATCCCTCGGGCTCGACGCTGACTCGGTGAACCTCATGAACAAGCGCAGCACGACACTTTCGCTCGCGGTCGCTTCGGTCCTGCTTGCCGCGGGTGCGGCGCAGGCGCAGGAGGCGTCGACGCCGCCGCCGGATCCCAGTACGTGGGCCTGCAGCAAGTGCCCGTTCCCCAAGGGCTACGAGGCCTCTGCCGAGCTCGGCGGCGGATACCTGAGCGACTCGTCGGCCAAGTTCGGCGATTACACCGGCCTCGACGAGGACGGCGCTTACGTCGTCGCGGGGGCCGAGGGCAAGGCCAACTACGACTCCGGCTACTCGCTGTCGTATGACCTGCAGGACCTCGGCCTCGATTCGCGCGCGGCGCGGCTCGACGGCGGCAAGCAGGGCAGCTACGACTTCTCGCTGTTCTACGATCGCGTCCCGCACCGGATTTTCGACACGTCCGAGACCATCTTCGGCGGCGTGGGCAGTTCGAACCTGACGCTTCCCTCCGGCTGGGTCCGCGCGGGCAGCACGGGTGGCATGACGGCGCTCGCTGCGAACCTGCGCAGCGTGGACGTCGGGTACGACCGCGACCGCTACGGCGCGGCCGGCAGCTTCTGGTTGGGCAAGAACATCGTTTTCGGTCTCGATTACCGCCACGACGAGCGCGACGGCGCGCGCACGACGTTCGGCTCCTTCGGCAGCGTCTCGTCGCAGCTGCTGAAGCCGGTCAACGATTCCACGGATCGCCTCAACGCGACGGCGCGCTACGAGGGTTCGCGCTGGTTCGCGCAGGTCGGTTACTACGCGTCCATCTACAGCAACGACGCCTCGAAGCTGCGTTGGGAAAATCCGTTCAACTCGTTCGTGCCGGGCGGCGAAGCCGGGCAGATGGCGCTCGAGCCGGACAACGACTACCAGGAAATCTCGGTGTCCGGCGGCCTGCACGGGTTGCCGTGGAACACCGTCATCGCGTTTTCGGCTGCGGCGGGCGAGGGAACGCAGGACGCCAGCTACCTGCCGTACACGATCAACCCGGACATCGCGACCGACGGGCTGCCGAGGTCGAACCTCGACGGCAAGGTCAAGGTCAATCGCGCCGACCTTACCCTGAGTTCGCGCCCGCTCGACCGCCTGCGCCTGCGCGGCGCGGTGGCGTGGGACGAGCGCAAGAACGATTCCAGCCAGGACGTGTACACGTCGATCGTCCACACCGACCTGTTCCCGGTGAGCGACGAGCGCGTGAACCCGGTGTACGGCTATGACCGCCTGCGCCTGCACGGCACCGCCGATTTCGACGTCTACAACGACCTGACGGTCGGCGTGGGCGGCGAGTACCGCACCGTGGACCGCACGGGCACGCGACAGGAAGTGAAGGGCGAGGACACGACCGACGGCTGGGGCCGCGTGCAGTACCGGCCGAACGGCTATCTCGGCTTCGTGCTGAAAGGCGGCATCGAAGAGCGCGACCCCGACAAGTACGACACCACCGTGGCCGCCGGCTTCGGCCAGAACCCGCTCATGCGCAAGTACGAGCTGGCCTATCGCTACCGCTCTTACGGCGATTTCCTCGCCAACGTGGCGGTCGGCACGCTGCCGCTGACACTCAGCATGAATGGCTTCTACGGCGACGACAGCTACCTGCAGTCCGATCTCGGCATCGTGTCGGGTCTCGACCGCCGCTACGGCATCGACCTCACCTGGGCGGTGAACGACAAGGTGTCCGCGTACGGGTCGGCGGGTCGCGAGAAGATCTCGTCGAAGACTTTCGGCAGTGCGAGTTTTTCCACGGTCGACTGGCGTGGCAAGATCGAGGACGACTTCGAGACCTACGGCGGCGGCGTGCGCGCACGCTTTGCCCCGGATCTGACCCTGGACATCGACTACACGTATGCCAAGGGCAAGTCCGGCACCGAGATCGTGGGCGTGTCGGCCGGTTCCTTCCCGGCGGTGAACAGCAAGCTGAATACGCTGAAGGCCGACTTCACGTACGGGTTGTCGAAGCGCACCGACATCGTGTTCTCGTGGTGGCACGAGCGCTTGAACACCGACGACTGGGCCGTGCAGGGCATCGGGCCGGCGACGCTGCCGACGGTGCTGGCGCTCGGCATCGATCCGTACAACTACAGCGTCAACTATGTGACGGCGTCGGTCAGGTATTACTTCGGGCCGCGCGGCGCAGACGCGGCGGAGTGATCGGCTTCGAGAGCTGACGCGCGCCGCTCGATGGCGCGCGTCATGCCCTTGAACAGGAACAGGTGCACCGGCACCAGCACGTACCAGTACAGCAACCCGAGTACGCCGGCCGGGTGCCAGTAGGCTGTCGCATTGACGGTCGAGCCGGTTGCGTCCGGCCCTGGTTTCACGACGAATTCCAGCACGCCCGCGCCCGGCCCCTTCATTTCCATCAGCAGCGTGAGCCGCCGGCCCGGTTCCAGCGCAATCACGCGCCAGGAGTCCATCACGTCGCCGATGCGCAGCTCGGTCGGGTGCCGGCGCGTGCGCCGGAAGCTCGGTCCGCCGCAGAGCCAGTCGATGGCGCGGCGCAGGTTCCACAACGAGTCCGCGAAATACCAGCCCTCGTCACCGCCGATGGCGCTGACCGTGGCAAAGACCGCGACTGCAGAGGCCGGGCCGGCCGCCGCCGCCCCGGCACGCTTGGCGTAGAAAGCATAGTCGGGATGGAAATTGCGGCAGGCGATGGCACCTTCGACCCAGCGCGCGACGACCTCGTGACGGCTGTCCGCGTCGATAGCCGCGCGTATCGCCTCTTCGAGGCCCAGCAGGCGTCGCGGGACGAGCTGCCGCAACTCCGTATCGTCCGCCACGAAGTCGTGCTCCAGGCCCTCCACGAGTGCCCTGGCGATACCCGTGGGCACCGAGGTGATGAATCGCAACCAGTGGGACGAGAGCCGTGGTGTCAGGACGGGCACGGACAGGATGCGCGGCTGCCGTCCGACCAGGCGCCCGTAGCACCGCATGATCTGCTCGTAGGTCACTGCTGCGGGGCCACCGGCATCCAGGATCTTGCCCGCGGCCGCTGCGAGGTCGGCGACGGCTACCAGGTCGTCGAGCAGGTCGCCGAGCGCGATCGGAGTCGAGCGCGAACGCACCCACTGCGGCGTGATCATGAGCGGCAGGTGATTGACGAGATCGCGAATGACCTCGAAGGCCGCCGAGCCGGGACCGATGATCATCCCGGCGCGCAGCTCCGTCACCGGCACGCCGGTGCTGCGCAGGATGTCGCCCGTTTCCGCCCGTGAGAGCAGGTGGGCCGAGCGCGGATTGGCGGGGATCAGGCCGCCGAGGTAGACGATCCGGCGCACGCCGGCCACGGCGGCGGCCCTGGCGAAGTTGGTCGCAGCGGTCCGGTCGAGGGCGGCGAATCCGCTGCCGGCCGCCATCGAGTGCACGAGGTAGTACGCGACCTCGACGCCGGTCAGCACACGGTCGAGCGAGGCGGGATCGAGCGCGTCGGCAGCGACGCACTCCACGCCGTGCCAGCCACGACCCTCGAGCACTTCCGGATTGCGGGCGCTGGCACGGACGCGCTTGCCCGCCGCCAGCAGCTTCGGCACCAGGTGGGTGCCGATGTAGCCGCTCGCCCCGAAGACGAGGTGCAGTTCTCCGCCGCTCTCGGTCATCCGCGCGGCTTCATGCCGCGAAGAACGAGCCGACGATCAGGAGCACGGAACCGGCGGCCTGCAGGCCGAGCGTCATTTCGATGCTCCTGGTGAGCACGGGCCGGCTGAACTCGCTGCCGATACCGGCAGAAGCGCGCAGTCCCCCGACCAGCACGGCGGCACCGCCGACCGCGACCCACCACGGCATGGCCCGGGTGACCGACAGAGCGAGCAGGCAGGCAAACGCCATGACGTGCGACGCCTGGTAGATACGCCGGGCGCCGTCCGTCCCGAGCCGGACCACCAGCGTGCGCTTGCCGCTCGCGCCGTCGGCCTTGCGGTCCGGCACCTCGTTGATCAGCAGGATCAGCATCACCCACAGGCCCGTCGGCACGGCCACGAGCACACTGGGCCAGTCGATGACGGAACTCTGCAGCCAGGCGGCGCCACACACGGGCAGCAGGCCGAACGCGATGCAGATGCAGAACTCGCCGATGCCCCGGCCGCTCAATTGCACCCGGGGCAGGGAATAGAGCACCGCGATGGCGATCCCGGCCAGACCGAACAGGAGCACCGGCGGGCCCTTGAGCAGCGTGAGCCACAGGCCGAAGACGCTCGCCAGCGCGAGCAGCACCAGGCCCCAGCGGTTCATTTCCGCCACCGACATGATCCGGTTCTGGATGAAGCGCGATCCGCCGGTGTACGGGTAGATGCGCTCGAGATTGACACGGTCGCTGCCGGAGACCTCGTCGCCGACGTCGTTCAGCACGTTGCTGGCTGCGTGCACCAGGGCGGTCGCTACCACGGCCAGCAGAGCGACCACCAGGTCGAAACGCCCGGACACCGCGCAGCCCCACGCCGTGCCGACCAGTACCGGCAGCACGGAGGCCGTCAGGAACTTGGGCCGCGTAGCCAGGAACAGCCGGCGCGCCCTGCGCCCGGCACCGTCGCCGGCCAGGTCCTCGAACTGCGGCTCGAGCGGTGAAGTCGCTTCCTTGATCATGTCTCAGCTCCGGTGAATGCGGCGCAAGCTAGCGACCTGCGGGCCCGGAGGTCAAGTGATTCCGGCACCGTCGTGCGCCGAGCCTCCGGCGCGGCCCGCGTTGCGCACCCGGACGGCTTCTTCCTGGTCCACGGCGTCGAGCTGCTCCTCGACGAAGCGCAGCGACGAGTCGATCTCGGGCAACAGGATGTTCTCGAGCGCCCGGGCGCGCCGCTCCGTCCGCACATACTCGCGGATCAGGCGGCGCAGATTGCCAGCGCAGGCCGCCAGGGCAACGTAATCCATCGCGACCTGGCGGAATGCAGTGGCACAGGCCCGCAACTCAGGCGTCGGCGGCAACACCACCGAGCCCGGAACAGGCGCCGGCACGTCGAGGCGGGCTTCGGTGAGGACGATGCCGAGGAACGAGCGTCGGTCCTGCCGCAGCAGCGCGCAGTCCAGGGCGCGAGGTCGCGCGACCGTGACGTCGTCGAACCCGTGGGTTGCCACCGCCGCAGTGAAGGTTGTACGTGCCGACAGCTCGTGGTCGCGCAGCTGAATCTGCAGCGCGGTGTGCATGCGCAACTGGCGCAGGATCTCGGCAGCCAGCATCACACGCTTCTCGTCGAGCAGCTCATAGCCTTCCTGTACCAGCCGGCGCTCGTCGCGCAATTCCAGCAGCGCGACCCGCGTCGCGATGATCACGGCACCGAGGTCAGGCACGGGTTTCGGCCTCGAGATGCTTCTGGATCTGCGCGTTCGACAGGCGCGTCAGCTCGGTCGGGGGCAAGCCGCGCAGCACGGCCCACCCGGCCGCCATGCTCTCCTCCAGGGTGCGGGCGCCGGACTGGTGCGCGAACTCCTCCTCGAACCGCTTGCCGAAGGCGAGGAAGCGTCGGTCCGCTTCCGGCAGTCCCTGTTCACCCATCACGCTTGCGAGGACGCGCACCCGCATCGCGCGCGCATAGGCGGCGAACAGCTGGTTCGCGAGCGCGGGATGGTCGGGATCCGTGAAGCCTTCACCGGTGCCCGCGTCCATGAGTCGCGACAGGCTCGGCAGTACGCGCACCGGCGGGTAGATGCCGCGGCGGTCGAGCTCGCGGTCGAGCACGATCTGTCCTTCGGTGATGTAACCCGTGAGGTCCGGGATCGGGTGGCCGATGTCGTCGCCGGGCATCGTCAGGATCGGCAGTTGCGTGAGCGTGCCCGGGCGCCCGCGAATGCAACCCGCCCGCTCGTAGAGCGCCGCGAGGTCCGAGTACATGTAGCCGGGATAGCCCTTGCGGCCCGGAATCTCGCCGTGACTCGCCGAGACTTCGCGCAACGCTTCGCAGTAGTTCGTCATGTCGGTGAGGATCACGAGCACGTGCCGGCCCTCGACGAACGCCAGGTATTCCGCCGCCGTGAGCGCGTAGCGCGGCGTCAGCAGCCGCTGCATGCCGGGCTCGTCGGCGAGGTTCAGGAACAGCGCGGTGTGGCCGAGCGCGCCACTCGACTCCATGGCGAGGCGGAACTGTTCGGCGACATCGTGCGGCACGCCGATTCCCGCTAACACCACTGCGAACGTCTGCGACTGGTCGCCGCGCAGGCGCGCGCGTTGCGCGATTCCGGAGGCCAGGCGGTCGTGCGGCAAGCCGCCCGCCGAGAAGATCGGCAGCTTCTGTCCGCGCACGAGACTGTTCATGACGTCGATGGTGGACACGCCGGTCTCGATGAAATCCCTTGGCAGCGCGCGCCAGGACGGGTTGATGGCCAGGCCCTCGATGCGCATGCGGGCGCGTGCCGAGACGGGCGGCCCGCCGTCGATCGGCCGGCCGACGCTGTCGAAGATGCGGCCGAGCAGGTTCGGACCCACGCCGAAGAGCAGCGGCTCGGGGCGGACACGGATCCGGGTTCCGCCGAGTCCCAGGCCGGCAGTGGATTGCAGTACTTCGATCACCATCGAATCCACGTCGAGCGCGGCGACGCGGCCGAGCCGCGTTCCGCCATCCGTGCCCACGATTTCGACGGCGGCGTTGAGCCCGACACGGGCTGCGCGGCGCGCGAAGAGCAGCGGCCCCTCGATGCGCGTGACCGCGTCTTCGAGCAGCAGGTCAGCCAGCATGCTGGCACTCCTGCTGCAGCGAGTCGAATTCATAATCGATCTGGCGCGGCAGTTGCTTCAGGCGGCGCAGGTCCTCTTCGCCGAATTCCTCGCCGAGCCGCTGCAGTTGCCGCAGTCCCGGCAGCGCCGCGAGCCGCGACGGGGCGATGCCGGCCTCGACCGCGGCTTCGGCCCGATCCATGAAGTGCAGCAGCACCGCCAGCATCGCCACCTGTCGCTGCGGCGAGCAGAAGCGATCCACCTTCGAGAAGGACGACTGGCGCAGGAACCCTTCGTTGAACAGATCCGCGCACAGCAGCTTCACCTGCTGCCCGGCCGGCAACGCGTCACGGCCCACGATGCGCGCCATGCGCTCGAGATGCGCCTGGGTTTCGAGCAGGGCGAGCACGCGCTGACGCTGGGACATCCAGTCGGGGTTGCCCGAGCGCTTCCACCAGCCCGCCAGTTCGTCGACGTCCGCGCCGTACGACTGCAGGGGATGGATCGCCGGGTAGAAGCGTGCCTGCGCGCGCTGGCGATCGAGGGCCCAGAAGCATTTCACGTAACGCTTGGTGTGCAGTGTGACCGGCTCGGAGAAATCGCCCGACGGTGGGCTGATGGCGCCGATGATGGTCACCGATCCCTCGCTCCCGGAAAGCGCGGTGACGCGCGCGGCGCGCTCGTAGAATTCGGCAAGCCGCGAACTCAGGTAGGCCGGGTACCCGGCTTCGCCGGGCAGTTCGCCCAGCCGCCCGGAGACCTCGCGCAGTGCCTCGGCCCAGCGGCTGGTCGAATCGGCCATCAGCGCCACGTTGAGTCCCTGGTCGCGGAAGTACTCCGCCACGGTGATCGCGGTGTAGATGCTCGCTTCGCGCGCAGCGACCGGCATGTTCGACGTGTTGGCGATGATCACGGTGCGCTCCGCGAGCGGGCGGCCCGTGCGCGGATCCTCGGCCTTCGGGAATTCGTCGAGCACCTCGGCCATTTCGTTGCCGCGCTCGCCGCAGCCGACGTACACGATCACGTCGGCATCGCACGACTTGGCGAGCGCCTCCTGCAGCACGGTCTTGCCGGTCCCGAATCCTCCGGGCAGGGCTGCGCGTCCGCCGCGCGCGACGGGAAACAGCGTGTCGAGGATGCGCTGGCCGGTGATCATCGGCGCGTTCGAGCCGAGTCGCTGCCGGACCGGGCGTGGCTTGCGCACGGGCCAGAAGTGGCGCATCG
>Ga0315286_10002667_pt1 | contig 16690 bp, 18 predicted proteins | sample YL17G10_0_MG_FD_205038 | JGI IMG/M metagenome (GOLD analysis project Ga0315286, IMG submission 205038) | Sediment microbial communities from Yellowstone Lake, YNP, Wyoming, USA - YL17G10_0 | ecosystem: Environmental > Aquatic > Freshwater > Lake > Sediment | place: USA: Wyoming | collected...
CTAACCCGGCCATGGCCAGGAGACTGGAGAAGATGAATACTGCCCCGGTCGAAACGACACAGAACCAGGAGGACATGCCTAGCCTAGTCCGCCTTTCCCGCAATGATTCCCAGGACTGCCTCGATCCAAGCTGCCCCGCGATAACCCACCATCACGACCTGATCGTCCACGACGAGCACGGGAGTGCTCATCACGCCGTAGCGCAGGATCTCCGCCGTGTCGCTCACATACTCCATATGCGCCTCCCAGCCACGGTGGGCCAAGATGGATTCCACATCGGCTTTCATGCGCATACAGGATGGGCAGTTCATTCCCAGAACGCGTATGTTCATCACAGCACCAGATTGAACAGGTAACCGGTCAGGATGATGGCGATCGCCACCACCCCGATGAAGATGGCAATCAGCTGCGGCTTGAGCACGCGGCGCAGGATGACCATCTCCGGCAGGCTCAGCCCAACGACGGACATCATAAAGGCCAGCACCGTGCCCAGCGCTGCGCCTTTCTCCATCAGCGCGTGGACAATGGGGATGACGCCGGCTGCGTTGGAGTAGAGCGGCACGCCCAGAATCACCGCCGCGGGAACCGACCACCAGGCGCCCTTGCCCAGGATGCCCGCCAACGCGCTTTCGGGTACGTAGCCATGAATCCCCGCTCCGATGGCGATGCCGACCGCGACATACAACGAGACCTTGCCGACGATTTCCTTGGTGCTCCCCCAGGCGATCTGGAAACGCTCTGCCGAGGTCGTCCTGTCGCGCAGGATGCCGCCTTTGCCGACCTTGATCTGCCAGACGAAGTCCTCGACATAGCGTTCCAGTTTCAGGCGGCCAATCACCATCCCGGCGATGATGGCAATGGTCAGGCCGGAGAGCAGATACAACCCGGCCACTTTCCAAACGAACATACCGAACAGCATGACCAGCGCCACTTCATTGACCACCGGCGCCGAGACCAGGAACGAGAACGTTATACCCAGGGGAATGCCCGACTCGACAAAGCCGATAAAGAGCGGCACCGCCGAGCAGGAGCAGAACGGCGTGATGATACCCAGCGCCGCCGCCAGCACGTTGCCCACGCCCTGGCGTTTGCCGCCCAGCCAGGCGCGCGTCTGCTCGGCGGTGAAGAACGAGCGCAGAAGCGTGATAAGGAAGATCATGCCGCCCAGCAGGAGGATGATTTTCGGAACGTCATAGAAGAAGAACGCCAGCGATTCGCCCAGATGCGAGCCTTGCGCCAGGCCGAGCAGGCCATAGGCCAGCCAAATTGCAGTCGGCTGGATGACGTTATAGGCCGCCAGCCACAGGATTCCTGCCAGCCCAACGATCAGATAGGCTCTCAGGTCTTGCTTCCGGGCAGGCGATGTAGCGGGTTGAGAAGAAATAGCGTGGGCCATGGATTCAGATACCTTCCCCATAAAGATGTGTACTGATGTCATTTGCTGTCCGGCAAGAATTGCTCGATGGCATCCAGGGCGTGAGCGGCGTAGATCGAACCCGGCCCGCCGCCCATCAGGAGGGCCACGCCAACTGTTTCCAGCAGCTCCTGGCGTGTAGCGCCGCCGTCGCCGGCGGCGTGCACGTGGTAGGCGATGCAGCCGTCACAGCCCACAACGATCCCGATTGCCAGCGCCATCATTTCTTTCACTTTGTGGCTCAGCGCCCCATCTTCGACGGCTTTCTTGTGCAGCCGGGCAAAGCCGGTCATCGGGCCGGGAATTTCAGTCCCCAGCCGAGCCAGCCGCTCCTCGAGATGTTGGTAGAGTTCAACGTAATCGGTTTTCATCGCACTCCCATCGCCTCCTTGGGTATTCAACAACGCGAATGTAGTCTGGCCGAAAAATTCCCCTGCCGGAACAGGGGAGACCCCAGCCGAGGGATCAGGCCGCGATTTCGATCTGCGGCTCGACCACCACCTCGGATTTCACAGAATTCGCCACCAGGCTGTACTTCTGGGCCGCTTGAAGGGCGCGCCGCGTGCGGGATTCGACGGCCCTTGGATCTTCATCCCCCGCCGAGATGCGGATGACCGGAAAGAAGCGCAGGTGGGTGAAAATCTCGGTGCGATCCAATTCGATCAGCTTGGTGCCCTCGGCCCGGCAGTCGTACGACAGCAGCTTCAGTTTGTAGCGCTCTGTGGCCCAGATGAACATCATCATGATGCAGGTGTTGGCCGCGGCCACGAAGGCGTCCTCGGGGGTGAGCACGCCGGGATGTCCCTGGGCGTCGGGCGGGGCCGAGAAATCCATCTCCGGACCATTGCCCATGACGATATGACCCCAGTGCTCGCCTTTCCAGGCGACGGTGGTGTGGTACGTGGCCGTCCGACTCATTTGCCCGCCTCCTGCTTCTGGCAAAAGACGCCGTATTCGCGCAAGAGCGCAGCCGCGTAGGCCGGTTCAGCGCCCTCGGGAATGGGGTTGTAGATCCGGACAGTTTCGAGGAGCTCTCGCTCGGTGCCGTTGGTCGGGATCTTGCCCTCCGCGTGGAGCTTGGCGAAGATCAGGGGCAGAGCCACGAACGTCACCTGCTCACCATCCACATGGACCGTCTGAACAGGAATGCCCGATCCGCAGGAACAAGTGGCCTCTTTGATCCCCTCGGGCGTTGCCGCGGGTTCGGAGAGGATGGACGCGCCGCTCCGACGATTCCAGGGCCTGTCGAGGAGTTCATCTACCCGCTCCGCCACTCGCCCGGCGGTCAGCTCTACGGCCTGCCAGCCGGCATCGTCCAACCGGCGGGAGCCCCGGGGCTGCTCCAGGCCGCTCTCCGACACCAAGTCGCTGACCACGATACTGGCAGCCGGTTTGCCGGAATACATCTCGGTGGCCCGGGCCGCACAGCGCTCTGCGCAGCCGTCCACGGCAATGGTGGGGTAGAAGCGGGCGAAAGCGCGGTCGCCTTCGCCGCCGGCCAGGAATAGCGGCAGGCAGATGGTCACGGTGTCATTGGGGCGCAACTGCTCCAGGACTTTCAACGCCGCCAGGCGCGTCACCGTCCCTTCAGCCAGCTCTTCACCTGAGCAGGCCACAATCCCGACTTTTTTCTTCGGCAGATCAACCATGCTGGCCCCCCGTGCTGAGATCATCCACCACTCTAGCTGCCTCCTCCGCCAGTGCCCGCGCCAGACGGCCTCCCTCCTCGTTGAGCTCGGCGATGCCCTGGGGTTTGAACTGGCGATAACGCCGGTACACATCCAGCACTGCAAAATCCCGGGCCACCTTTCCACCGTTCTCCTTCACCATCTTCGTGGCGCAGGCCAGCTTACATCCGTCAATCGTGATCGCCGGGCCGGCCGCCACCGCTTCCCGGGCGGCTTCGTTCCCCAAGACCAACAGGGACAGGGGCACCAGTTGGGCGGTCTCCGGGCGCAGGTCTTCGGTCAGGTCGTAGGCGGCCTCCCGGCTGACTGTGCCATAGGTCTTGCCGATGCCGCTGCACGGCACGATCACGACACGCTGGGGAGGCTTGCTTTGGCCGTGTCCACTCATAGCTTTTTGGCCTCCTCTTCGGCCTCCGCTCTCATACGCACAAAATACGCCTGGGGATCCAGCAAGCGGGCGCGGTCAGCCGCCCAATCGCTGGGCTCGATCACTGCCAGCCAGCCCTCACCATAGGGGTCCTGGTTGATGGCCTCAGGGGCGTCGTGCATGGCGGGGTTGACTTCCACCACTTTCCCGGTCGCCGGCGAACCGAAGATGATGTTCACCTTGATGGTCTCGATGGCGGCAGCCTCATCCCCAAACGCCAGGACTGTTCCAGCAGGTTTGATCTCGGCGAATGCCACATCGCCGCTGCGTTGCTGCACGAAGTCCGATAGACCTATCCGCACACGTCCAGCTTCCTCTAACGCCCAAACGCCCTGGTCGTTGTAGTAACGGTCCGTCGCGACCCGGAATGTGAACTTGTCGACCGTTGTTTTCAGGAACTCGGTCACGGTGCGCTCCTACTTGATAGGCTTTTCCGAGGACGGGTAGCCAGCCTCGCCGACGGCCGCCATGGCGGGTGCAGCGCTCATCTGTCCCTTGAAATAGCGCCTCTGCAGCCGCAAGGCCACGTTGACCAGCCCGATCATCACCGGCACCTCGATCAGCGGGCCGATCACCGCCGCAAAGGCCGCGCCTGAGTTGATGCCAAATACGCCTACGGCCACCGCAATCGCCAGCTCGAAGTTGTTGCTGGCGGCGGTGAAGGCGAGCGTGATTGTCTTGCCGTAATCCGCGCCAATCGCGTGTCCCATGAAGAAGCTGATCAAGAACATCACCACGAAATAGATCAACAGCGGAATGGCGATGCGCACCACGTCCAGCGGGATGGTGACAATCAGCTCGCCCTTCAGGCTGAACATGACCACGATGGTGAAGAGCAGGGCGATCAGTGTCAACGGGCTGATCTTGGGGACGAATTCCGTGTGATACCACTCCTTGCCCTTCATCCGCACCAAGAACAGCCGGGTGAAGAACCCGGCCAGGAAGGGGATGCCCAGGTAGATAAACACGCTCTTGGCGATCTCGCCGATGGTGATGTCTACAATCGAGCCGGTCAGGCCGAACCAGGTGGGCAGAATGGTGATGAACACATAGGCGTATACGCTGTAGAACAGCACTTGGAATATGCTATTGAAGGCCACCAGGCCGGCCGCGTATTCGCTATCGCCCTTGGCCAACTCGTTCCACACAATCACCATGGCGATGCAGCGCGCCAGGCCGATCAAGATCAGGCCGGTCATGTACTCCGGGTAGCCGCGCAGGAAAATGATGGCCAGTACAAACATCAGGATCGGGCCAATCAGCCAGTTCTGAATCAGCGACAGGCCGAGCACCTTCCAGTTGCGGAAGACGTCGCCCAGCTCGTCGTAGTGGACTTTGGCCAGCGGTGGGTACATCATCAGGATCAGGCCAATGGCGATGGGAATGTTGGTCGTGCCCACCGAGACGGCATTGTTGAATCGTTGCAGCGCGGCAGGAAAGAAGAAGCCTACTCCGACGCCGAGTGCCATCGCCAGAAAGATCCACAGCGTCAGATAGCGGTCGAGGGTGGAGAGTTTCTTCGTGACGCCCGCAGATTGGGCAGGGGTGGCCACAGAAAGCTCGGACATTCGCTCATGCTCCTTTGATGATCATTAGGTTACGCGGCTTCAAGCGCGTTGACGAGCCAGGTGGTCACTTCGGCGAGTGTGGGAATGCGACCCGCGCAAACCAATTCCTCGTTGATGACCAGGCCAGGTGTCGAGAGAATCGGGTACTTCATGATGTCGACGTAGTTGGTGACCTTGATAAAATCCGCCTCGAGACCCAGCCCGGCAACCGCCTGCCGGGCGACCGCCTCGACCTTCTTACAGTTCGCACAACCTGAACCAAGAACTTTGATGGTCAGCACATTATTCTCCATAAGGCAAGAGCCAGTCCTTGTCAGCCAAGAAGCTGCGATTCAACTAGCCGAAGTCGGTTGCCGGCCGACCAGCTTTTGAGCATTGCGTCGATTCACTAGGAATAGCCCGATCGCCAGCAAGCCCAGGAACACCGCCAGGTAGAGCGCCACGAGCCAGATGCTAGCCCCGTCGACCCACGAGCCATAGATCAGGCCGGCAAGGGTGCTGAACAGCGCTACCCAGCCTACGTACGTCCAGGCCTTGAGCCGACCGATGATGGCGGAGACAATCAGGATGCTCTGCAGGCTCAGCTCGGGGTCGGCCATCAAGTACGCAAGGAGCGGGCCACGATGCATGCCGAGGCTCAGGAACATCTGGGCGATGGGCACTTCGACCAGCGTGGGGAAGTACATAAAGACACCAAACACGACGCCCGCCAGAGCACCCGGGAGGGTGTTCTTCCCCGCGAGAGTTTCGATCCATTCGGGTCGAAGGATGACGCGGATGACGCCGACAGCGAAAACGCCCACCACCAGCAGGGGAAAGATCTGCTTGACGAAGCGCCACGATTCCCACAGGAAATCGCGCAATTCGTCCAGCGAGAGATGGCTGCGACCGATATGGAACAGCACGCTCAGGGCGACCAGCACCCCGACGAACTTGCCCGTCAGGGCGATTTGCAGGCCGGCGGGGGTCGCCTGCATCCCGAGGGCCGCCACCAGCAGGGTCAGCGCCACCAACCCCAGTGACACCCACGTCCAGCGGTTGAAACCTTCATGGATACTTTCTAACCCTTTCCACGACCCTAGCCCGATGCAGACCAGCAGGACGATCAGGATCACGCCCTGCACGGTCACGCCCTCCTCCCCCCTGGAGGCGTCGTGTGGGACTAACCCATCCAACCCCATCTGGAGACGTTCCACGCCCGGGATGGCAATCGTGGCCTGGGCGTACGAGCCGGTCAGGAAGTCGAGCTTGAGCGTCCCCGAAAGCAGCAGCGCCACCAGCACCAGCAGAAAGATCAGCGCTGCGCGGCGCATGCCCTTGCCGCTCTGGGCGGCGAACAGCGCGTCGGTGGCCTTGTCGTGCGCTACGTCTTCCTTGCGGAAGATGAGCGCCATGATCATTCCGATCCCGATCCCGAAAGCGAGCGAGAGAAACAGGCGTGCAAAGGCCAGGTCGGCGCCGATCACCCCACCGGTATAGACCAGGGCGAGGATATTGGCCGCCGGCGCGAAGAAGAGGAAGGTGATGGCCGGGCCCAGTCCGGCGCCCTTCTTATAAATCCCGGCGAACAGCGGCACGACCGTGCACGAGCAGACCGCCAGCACCGATCCGGCCAGTGCCGCGGCCGGGTATGAGACGAATCTAGGCGTGTTGCGACCCAGGAAGCGCGTGACGGACTCTTTGGGGATGAGCGCCGTCATCGCGCCGGCGATGTAGAAGGCCGGGACGAGACACAGCAGCACGTGCGCCGCCAGATAGGCTGCCAGATTTCCTAATCCCCCCTGAAGCAGTCTCACAACTAAACCGGCGACATCCATGGGTTCCCTCCAAGGTGAGGATGGTGGTCCTCTACCACAGGCCCTCGACGGCCCGACAGGCAGCTTCTCGCCCCCAAGACGTGCACAGCCCGCCGACAGCCAACTGCATCCACGGCCACGAATGTAGAGGCGCGAAAGGAGGGCAGTCCTCTATCCACGAACCGCATCTCCGTGACACGCCAGGCCGGTCGCCGTCTGGCTGGCGGGACGACTACAGGGTTGCCCGCAGCCACTCTCCGATCTCCCGGATTATGGGAACCCATCCCGTGCAAACCAACTTCCCATCGATCAGCAAGCCTGGAGGCGTCAAGAGACCGCATAGAATGACCCGATCCACCTCTTCGATACTTGTCGGTCGTGACTCTCAGCCCGGACGGTCTCACTCCGAGATTCCCTGCGGAGTGCCTCGGAAGCATCGCACTGCATCTGCATCCGGGACCGGGCATGTTCAGGGTGACCATCCCAGCACTTTATCAAGGACAAGGATCGCGTGATGCGCCGGCTAGACGGCGGCAGTCCTTTCGAGGGACAGGCACTTGGGGCAGGTGCACGAGGCAACAGGAATGCTGCCCTGCAAATGGAAGGCAAGCCTCTGACCCCTGCGCCGGGCGTACTCAATGGCGGACCTCCGGCTCGTCTCCAGCAGAGGGAGCACCGAATCGTCAGCAAGCATGTAGAAGACATTCAGCCCCTCTCGCCGAGTGGAGACCAGGCCCGCCTCGCGAAGCCGTGTGAGCTGTTGCGAGATGTAGGCCTGCCGCTGTCCCAGCAGGCTCTCCATGTGGCAAACGCACGCCTCCCGCTCACTCGCCAGGACTTCCAGGATTCGCAGGCGGACGGGGTGGCTGAGCGCCCTCAGGAGATCCGCAGCCTGCCTGTAACCGTCCATAGGAAGACCCTCCCTCACTGGGCTGCAATCTATATTCGCTATGTAGAATACACCATCGGCCCTTCCCCACCCAGTGCTGAATGTCACCCTGGAGGGCCGATCATCCTCAGTTGGCCTGCCCCCTTCTTCTCGAGAAGGCAAGAGGACGGGTCGCCCCTCGCCACGCATGTGTCCGCACGCGGGTCCCGGGTCACCAAACCCTGCGCGGGTGGCTCGGACCTGAATCGTCTGCCAGTTTGCGCCTTGTCAAGTGCTTTGAATTGCTGTGTGCTTCCACGGCTGGCGTGTCCCGCGGTCCTCGCCTCAGTGAAACGGTGCCAGCCGGAGGGGTTGCGGTTCCGCCACAAGAAGGGCCTGCGGATCAACGAGCTTGTCTATCGATTCCTCGCTGAAGTATCTCCTGCCTACCCCCTCCTCATCTGCGATCTCTACTAGCGCCCCACCGACCAGGCGGATAACGGAGGTCTCATCGGGAAACGCCTCACCCAGTTGGTGCGGCGCCTGATCTCCTTGTTGCGCCGGTCCAGGGGGTTGGTGGAGTAGATGAGGGTCCAATGTTCGGCGGCCTTCGACCAACGCTCCCGTCTTGCCGGGACCACTTGAGCCAACTGCTAGCCAGTGGCCTGCCGCGTGGGCTGTCCGAAGATCGCTCGCCGTCCCGCTGCCACCGCCAACTTTGCGCCGTGCTCTGAAGCGACGAGGTCCACCACCTCCTCAACGGCCTGGCCGAAACACACCTACTCATGACAAAGCGCCTCTACGCCCGCGGCCTAACCCTGATGGAAAGCCTGCGCCTGCGCGTCAAGCACGTCGCCCTGTTTCTCCGCCGAATCACCATGCGCGACGGGATGGGACCCAAGGAGCGCGTGACCATCCTGCCCGAAAACCTCGTCCCCGCGCTCACCGACCATCTGCCTCACGTACGCGCCCTTCACGAAACTGACCCGGCACGCAGCCTGGGAGCATTCTCCCTCCCTCACGCCGTAATACTGAAGGCCTTCTCCGCCCTTCACGATTGGCCTTGGCAATTCGCGTTCCCAGCCCGCCCCTGCTCTCGTGCTCCCCTTTCTCTGAGACCGAGCTACGTGACTCTCGGCGGCCGCCATATCAGCCGGTCCGCCACTCCCGTAACTTCTCTATGCGCGAGTGTCAGGTACATTGGCATCAATGCACGGCGTCTATGAGCCTGTTGCACAGACACCATGTCGGCAATAGTAGTGGGGCACCATCCCAAACAGTGGCCCATTACTTGGGGACAGGTGGGGCAGCAGTTCCGCATATTGTCATTTCCGCCAGGCAGCCGAGAATCAGCAGACCCTTATACGGAATCCGGCCAAAGGCGAGTAAGGGTCTGAATCGCCGCTGCCGGGTCCTGCAAGATCCTCATTCGCGGGTTCCCTGGCCTGCGGCTAGGGCAGGCAAATCCCGCCATCGCCTCCTGAATAGGGGTCGTCGAACGAGGGCGTGTAAGGGTCTCTGGAAATGAGGGGGACCCTCACACGCCTTTTTTTAATTCCGCATAGGGGACATGGGAGATCTCAGTTGGCGGCCCTCTGGGGTGGCCTAGAAAGACTGCCAGGCTCGCCAGGAGAAGATCAGATCAACCGGTCCCCCTCACCCTCGGTCGCATCCCGCCGAAAGTGGCAGCCGCGACTCTGGCGGTTGTGGCGGGCCGCCTGGGCCACGATCAGCGCTGCTTCCACGGCGTTGCGCAAACCGATCAGACCATCGCTGAGCTTCGTCGCCCGGTAGAAGGTCTCGATCTCGTTCCACAAGTGCCGAAGCTCCCGGATCGCCCTGGACAATCCTTCGTAGCTTCGCGCCAGCCCGACGTAGTGCCACATGATGCTCTGAATGGTCTGCATGTCGCCCTGGATCAGCGCCGGATCCGACTCGGCCACCAGCCCCGTCTCGTCCCAGCGAGGGATCTCGTCGGCGGGTGCCGGGCGGTCGATCTCCCCGCGACGAAACCGCTCCTCCAGACGCTGCGCCGCCCGGCTCCCCCAGACAAGCCCCTCCAGGAGCGAGGTGGATGCCAGGCGGTTGGCCCCGTGCAGTCCGGTGCAGCTCACCTCGCCGACCGCATACAGGTTCTGGATGCTCGAGCGGCCCCACTCGTCCACCAGCACGCCACCACAGAAGTAGTGCGCCGCAGGAACGACCGGCACCGGTTCCCGCGAGACATCGAATCCGGCCTGCAGGCAGCGTTCATAGATGGTCGGGAATCGCGCCCGAATGGCCTCGGAGGGCATCGAGGAGGCCAGGTCGATCAGCACGTGCGAATATCCATGGGTCTCCATCTCCAGATGGATGGCACGGGCCACGATGTCACGCGGGGCGAGGTCCTTCCACTCCGGCGCGTAGTCTTCCATGAACGGCCGCCCGTCCGGGGTGAGCAGCCGGCCGCCCTCCCCCCTCAGGGCCTCACTGATCAGGAACCCCTCGGCCCCCGGCGCGGCCAAAGCCGTGGGATGAAACTGCACATACTCGGCGTTGGCGATGCGAGCGCCGGCGCGCTGCGCCATGGCCAGGCCATCCCCTCGGGCGCCCGGCGCGTTGGTCGTGCTGCGATAGATCCGCCCAAGGCCGCCGGTGGCGAGGATCGTGGCCGCGGCGATGAAGCGATGGACGGTCTGCTCCTGGCGATCGAACGCGTAGGCGCCGTGGCACGAGATCGGCCGATAGGCCGCCAGCGGATCGCGGCTGTGGTGGGGGAACGTGACAAGGTCGATGGCCGTGGCATTGGTCAACAGCCGGACATTGGGGCTGGCCTGCAATCGGGCGATCAGAGCGGCAGCGATCGCCCGGCCCGTGGTATCGCCCACATGCAGGATGCGGCGGTGCGAGTGGGCCGCTTCGTTGCCCCAGGCCAGTCCGCCATCGGGCGCGCGGTCGAATTCCACCCCGGCGGCCCGGACGAGGACCTCTTCCACCATCCGAGGCCCTTCCTCGGCGAGGAGTTGCGCCGCCGCCGGTGAGCTGGCCCCGGCGCCCGCAGCCAGGATGTCGGCGACCAGGCTCCCCGGATCGTCGCCCGGCCCTCGCGAGACGATCCCGCCCTGGGCATAGCGCGTGTTTGATTCCTCGGGATCGGGGTCACGCGTGACGAGCACGATGTCGCGCTCCGGGTTGCGCGCCAGCTGTAGCGCCGCCGTCGCGCCGGCAATGCCGGTCCCAATGATCAGCACGTCGGTCTGGATCAGGGGGAGTCCCTCCTCAGTCCTTCTGTCCCACGGCCAGCATTCGCTCGACCGCCCTCGACGCCCGCAGGCGCACGTCCTCCGGGACATCGATGACATACCGGCCCTGCTCGAGCGAGGCCAGGGTGTCCTCCAGCGTGATCTGGTTCATGTGCGGGCAGCGGACGCTGCACAGCCGCAGCATCTCTTTCTGCGGATTGGCCGCGGCGATGTTGTCGCCCATGGCGCACTCGGTCAGCAACAGGTACCGGGGCCCGGAGGTGCGCTCCACGTAATCGATCATGGCCGACGTGCTCCCCGAGAAGTCCGATGCCGCCACGACCTCGGGCGGGCACTCCGGGTGGGCCAGGACCACGACATCGGGATACTCCTCCCGGATGGCGACGACGTCCCCGACGGTGAACTTCTCGTGCACCTCGCACCGGCCATGCCATCCGATCAGTTGAACATCGCGCTCGTCGAGGGTCTTTCCGGGCGGCATGAGGCTGGGGAAGAGGACGTGTTTCCCCGTCTCCCGCGCCACGTTGCGGGCCAGGTATTCATCGGGAAGGAAGATCACGGTGGGCGCGTGCAGCGATTCGACCACTGCCGCGGCGTTGCTCGACGTGCAGCAGATGTCCGACTCGGCCTTGACCTCGGCATAGGTGTTCACATAGCTCACCACCGGGACGCCCGGGAAACGCCGCTTCAGGGCCCGCACGTCCTCGGCAGTGATGCTCGCCGCCAGCGAGCAGCCGGCCTTCTCCGATGGGAGCAACACGGTCTTCTGCGGGTTGAGGATCTTCGCCGTCTCCGCCATGAATCGGACCCCGCAGAAGACGATCGTCCCCTTGTCGGTCGTGGCGGCTTTGCGGCTGAGCTCCAGCGAGTCGCCCACGTAATCCGGGATCGTGTGATAGAGCGCTGGTTCCATGTAGTTGTGGCCGAGGATGACGGCGTCCTTCTCCCGCTTGAGCTCGAGGATGCGCGCCGCCAGCTCGGCCTTGTAGCGCAGCTCGGCGTCGGGAGCGTGGCCCCCGAGCATCGCCGCTAGCTTCGCGTGGATCTCCTCGACAGAACCATTCCCGGTCACCGTACACCTCGGCTGTGCGGGGCTCCCCGCTCTGCATTCCCCTCTGGGGCAGGCTCGCGGATCAGCTCCAGGCTCACATCAAACACCCTCGCCGAATGCGTGAGGGCCCCCACGGAAATGTCGTCGACGCCCGTCTGCGCGATCTTGCGGACGTTGTCCAGGCTCACGTTGCCCGAAGCCTCGAGCCGGGCCCTGCCGCGGTTGATGGCCACGGCCTTCTTCATCGCCGGCGGGCTCATGTTGTCCAGCAGGATCCGCCGAGCACCGGCGTCCAGTGCCTCACGCACTTCCTCGAGAGTGCGCACCTCGACCTCGATCTCCAGCCCGCTGCCGGCGGCTTGCGCGCGCCGCACGGCTTCCCCAAGCGAGCCGGCGAAGTCGATGTGGTTGTCCTTGATCAGGATCATGTCATGCAAGCCCAACCGGTGGTTCACTCCCCCACCCCGCCGCACGGCCAGCTTGTCGAAAGCGCGCAGCCCCGGAGCCGTCTTGCGTGTGTCGAGGATCCTGGCAGGGGTGCCTGCCACCGCATCGACGAATTGACGGGTGAGGGTGGCAATGCCGGACATGCGCCCGAGGAAGTTCAACGCCGTGCGCTCCGCCGATAGGATCGCCCTGGCCGGGCCGCCGATCTCGGCCAGGACCTGGCCGGAGGAGACCCGGCTCCCCTCGGGGACCAGGGCCTTGAAACTCACGCCCCGGTCGAGCTCAAGGAAGACGGCCTCGGCGACATCCAGCCCGGCGACAATCCCGTCCTGCTTGGCGACCAGACGGGCGTGAGCGTGGGCGTCATCCGGGACGATGCTCGCGGTGGTGATATCCCCCGCGCCAAGGTCCTCCTCCAGCGCCAGCCTGATATGAGCGTGAAGGTCCTCCGGCAACATCGGGAACACCTCAGGAGGGCAGCGGCCTGGTGAGCGGGAGGGAACTGAGACGGGAGAGCTGGCGCCTCTCAACGTGCCTCCTGAGACACCCACGGTCATCCACCCGAACCGCGCCCGCGTCACCGGCCGAATGCGTCGGCTATGTGACAACCGTCAAATCAGCCTGCCGGTTGTGATTCTAACCCATCTCTTGGATCTCCCGCAGCGTTCCGCTCCTGGGGCACTGGCTTCCATCGATGGGCGACGGCCGACGGTTCGCCCCGTCCGTGGAACCTGATTGGCTCCAACCAGATCATGACAGGCAAACGGTCTGCGACGAGTTGTCGGGCCCCTCGTCAGCTGCGCTGCAATCTGCGACACACATCACGAATTGACATCGAAACGACATCTCCACGTGCCGGGAAGTGCTGACTCGCCGTGCGGTACGTGATAGGCCAGGCCGCGACCAGCCGCCATGAACCCGGAACTGCGTCTGTCGCCTCGTCTTGAAGGACGGTCTTGGAATGGCGAGGCGCCAGGAAACATGAGGCCCTTAGACGGAAACCGGGGAAAGACGGCCAAGGGTGGTATCCGCCCCAGCCGGTCCTGCAAAACCCCCACCGTGGGTTCGATTCCCACCGTCGCCTCTGAGTCAATGCCAGGCAACACGTGCAGATGCACTGCCGGCACCTTCTCGCGGAAGGTTACCGTCGAGTATTCCAGCAGGATCCCGGCGAGACGCCCCGCCCGTCAATCCGCACCCAGCTGCTTCGCACGCGCTGAAGACCAGATGGCTTCTCATACACCCGGGAGCCCCCTCAGACCGCAACATCTTCGTCGTCGGGGTGCCTCAGGTCGCGAGTTCGACCCATAGCGCCGCGTGATCTGAGGCTGCGTCCTCCCTGCCCCTGTTGGTCGGAAGGTGCAGGAAGAGCATTCCCGTCTTCGCTCCCCAGACACCGCGCCGTTCGATGCCGGGTCTACCACCTCAGCCAAGAGCTTTGGAGGCATGAGGATGTAGTCCAGCTTTCCTGAGGCCGTTCCGTTGCCCTATGACATGCACAGGCTCCTGCATCTGACAGCAGCCTGACGCTTTCTCTCGCTGGCGTACGGGCCTTTCACCGCCTGGGCAGGAGGCGAAGGCGAATTGCACATTCGGCGGGTGCCCGGCACATGCCACCATCCAGCGCGCCGACGAGCAGCATGCTCACTCTGGGGACGAGTCCGCCTGGGCAGGGCGCTTCAACCAGCTGGGCAGGCCGGCGATCATCAGAAGGACTTCGTCGGCCGTCTGCGCCAATCGCTGGTTGGCCCAGCCCAGCATGTCCCGATACACCCGGCCGAGCGGCGTCTCCGGCACGATCCCCATCCCGACTTCGTTCGAGACGATGATCCACCGTGCGGCGCTTCGCTCGTAAGCCACAAGGAGGCCGTCGATCTCACTTCCCAGGGCCGCACACGCCCGTGGAGAGGTGATGGGCTCGGGCAGGTCGATCAGCGTGCGCCCGGCGAGCATCGTCATGCAATCCAGCAGGATGACCTCGGGCGCAGGCGAGACACCCTCGATGGATGGCCCAACGTTACGCTGGACCTCCAACGTGTGCCAGCTCGCCGGCCGAACGGCGCGATGCACCTGGATGCGAGCAGCCATCTCTTCGTCGCTCGGCTCGGCCGTCGCCACGAAAAGGACGTGCCCGCCAGCATCGGCGGCCCGTTGCTGAGCGTACGCGCTCTTCCCGCTTCGCACCCCCCCGAGCACAAGGGTCAGACTTCTTCCCATGGCTCCTCCAGCACCTCAAGGACGGCGTGATACGAACTCCAGAAGTCGTCCTGGTCGAAGACCTCCAGAGTGACGACCCCGCCGAACGCGTTCTGCAGCAACCAATGGAGTACGCGCCGAAGTTCGCCTGGCGGGAGGCAGGCCAGCGATTGGTGGTCCCGCTGGGCGACGCCGTGCAGGTGGACCAGCCGCAATCGGGACCGATCCTGCACCAGTTGCGGTATCGGATCTTCCCCCGCGACCCAAAGGTGTCCGACGTCGACGCAGCGACTGGCGGGGGCGAGGGCCAACACCGCGGCCATGCCTGCCTGAGTCTCGCCGGAGTTCTCAACGGCAAGCCGATCCAGCCCGCCCGCCAGGGCACCCAGGCGGGCGAGAGCCGACGCTGCACGCTCGACCCATTCCGCCAGACCTGGAGCGGGCGCAGATCCCAGATGGGCGACGTAAGCGAAAGGGTCGAGAAAGCGCGTCGCTTCGATGACCCTCTCGCTCCGGACGAGCGCCGCCTCGGCCTGCGCTCCTGCCTCGCCCAGGCGCAACGCCAACGGAAGGTGAACGGTGTAGGTCAGATCGTGGGCGCGGGCTAGCGCCTCGAGCTCCGTGAAGACCTTCGGATTCGGGAGGGCATTCTGCGCCTCATCGACCTCGAAGAACAGTAGCTCGACGTCCCGCACCTTGTCCGCCAGGAAGCGGACATTCGGGAGCAGGGCGTCCGGCAAGATGTAGGAGGTCGTTCCAAGACGAAAGGGGGTTCTCATCCGAGCCTCGACACACCCACCAAGAGGACGAGCAGCTCGGCTACTTCACAGGCCGCCCCCAGGACATCGCCGGTGACGCCGCCCACCTGCCGTTCGGCGCATCGCCCGATGCACACCGCGGCCAGCGCCGCAAGCAGGAAGCACAGCAATCCCGGCAAGGCGAAGACTCCGGATACCAATGCGGCCGATACCGTTGCGGTAAGGATGGTCCGGGGGCGCAATCCAGACTGGAATTCGCTGGCGAGACCGGAGGGCCGTGCCTGGCGTCGCACTGCCACATGCAGGATGGCCAGGCGGCCAAGAACCGGCGCCAGCAGGAGCGGCCAGGGATGGCGCACCGCGGCGACGGCCGCCACTTTGAGGGTGAGGAAGAGAACCAATCCGATCGCACCGAAGGCACCCAGGCGCGGGTCGCGCAGGATCTGCAGTCGCCGCTCGCGAGTGCCCACCATGAAAAGGCCGTCGCAGCAATCTGCCAGCCCATCGAGGTGCAACCCACCGGTCAGCATGGCCCAGGCGAGCACGACGAGCGCGGCGGCCGCGGGTTGGGGGAAGAGCCAGCGGGCAAGGCCCCACACGAGAACCAGGATCGCCCCCAGCACCATCCCCACCGACGGGAACCAACCGGCGGATCGCCCCAGGCCGCCCGGAGCCAGCTCGCCACGCTTGCCAATGGGCAGCACGGTCAGGAACCCCAGGGACACACGGAAGCCGTTCATCCTGCCTCGCTCACGCCGGCCTCGGCGAAGGTGGCCATCTCGGCGTGGAGGCGGACGGCAGCCTCCACCAGATGCATGGCCAGGACGGCGCCGGTGCCCTCTCCCAGACGCATCCCAAGATCGAGCAGCGGGCGCAGGCCGAGCGCCTCGAGCATCAGCTGGTGGCCGAGCTCATCCGAGCGGTGAGAGGCGATCAGGTAGGGCGTGACATTCGGCGCCAGGCGCGCCGCCGCCAGCGCCGCCGCTCCCGAGATGAAACCGTCGATGACGACCGGCAGGCGCCGGGCGGCTGCCGCAAGCATGACCCCCGCCAGCCCGGCGATTTCGAAACCGCCCACCTTCGCCAGAACGTCCAGCGGGTCATCCGGCGCGGGTTGGTTGGCCGCCAGCGCTTGCTCGACCATGGCAACTTTGTGAGCCAGCCGGGCGTCGTCCACACCTGTCCCCCGTCCAACGACGCTGGCCGGCACGGCGCCGGTGAAGGCCGCCAAGAGG
>Ga0315286_10002668_pt1 | contig 16690 bp, 10 predicted proteins | sample YL17G10_0_MG_FD_205038 | JGI IMG/M metagenome (GOLD analysis project Ga0315286, IMG submission 205038) | Sediment microbial communities from Yellowstone Lake, YNP, Wyoming, USA - YL17G10_0 | ecosystem: Environmental > Aquatic > Freshwater > Lake > Sediment | place: USA: Wyoming | collected...
CTCGTGCACCACCAACTGCATCGCGCCGGTGGTCAAGGTGCTCCACGACGCTTTCGGCGTGCAGCGCGGCCTGATGACGACGATTCACGCCTACACCAACGACCAGGTGATCCTGGACACGGTGCATCGCGACCTGCGACGGGCACGGTCGGCGGGCTTGAGCATCATCCCGACGACCACGGGCGCCGCCAAGGCGGTCACCCTCGTCATACCCGAACTCAAGGGGAAGCTGGACGGTCTGTCGCTGCGGGTCCCCACACCTACCGTATCGATAGTTGATTTCGTGGCCGACTTGGAGCGGGAGGTCACGGTCGAGGACGTGAACGCGGCGGTCAAGAAGGCGGCAGAGGGATCTCTTAAGGGGATCATGGAGTACGAAGAGGAGCCGCTGGTCAGCGTGGACTTCAAGGGCAACCCAGCCAGTTCGATCTTCGACCCAGCTCTGACGATGGTCATCGAGAGGAGTTTGGTGAAGGTGCTTTCCTGGTACGACAACGAGTGGGGCTACTCCTGTCGCACCGCCGACCTTTGCGCGCTGATCGGGAAGAAGGGACTTTAGAGAGACTCAGGGTTCATCGATTCGGTAGGCTTGGGTGGGCTTTCGGTGATCGACTCGGCCCAAGCCTGCTAGAATGGCGATACTGTTTGGCAAGGCGAAGGACAAGTACAATCTGACGGTTTGCCTGTTCTTCGTTCGTCGTCAGATACTACGAGCCGAGAGAGACACCGCTCTCCGGTTGGGACGCGGCGGCTTCGCTGGTCAGAGGGTCTGTGAAAGAAGAGATAACAGAGGACGGGACTGCCACGGGGAAACGGCCGGCTCCCTCAGTTGGAGACCGCGTTGAGCGGTTGATGCGACATCTGCTGACGCCGCGCTTCGGCTGGCTGGTGTTTCTCGTCCTCCTCGCCGGATTCGTACTCCGTCTCTGGGGAGTAGCCTGGGATCAGGGCACTCATCTGCACCCGGACGAGCGTTTCATCACGATGGTCGAGACGGACCTGAAGGTCCCACACAGCCTCGGCCAGTATTTCAACAGCGATGAGTCCCCCCTCAGCCCCTACAACAGAGAGGGCGGCGGCGGCTTTGCCTACGGCACCTTTCCCCTCTTCTTGACCAAGATCACGGGCGAGGTGCTCCAGCATCAGGACTTCTTCCCCCTGAACCTGGTAAAGGACGGCCTGGCCAAGGCATTTGCCATCGAGGCGCCGAGGTGGGATGGCTACGACGCCATCTACCTGGTGGGACGCGTCTGGTCAGCCCTCTTCGCCACGGGCACCGTCCTCGTAGTCTTCCTGACCGGCAGGCTGCTCTACGACCGTCGGGTGGGGCTGCTGGCGATGTTGCTGATGTCGGCGGCGGTGCTGGACATTCAACTAGCGCACTACTTCACCGTTGATTCGTTCCTAACCTTCTTCGCCGCCCTCACCATCTACTACTGCGTACGCATCACCAAGTTCGGCAGATGGAGCGACTTCGCCCTAGCGGGTGTCGCCTACGGGTTCGCCACAGCCTGCAAGCTGAGCGGCGTGTTCCTGGGCCCGATTATAGCTCTGGCCGTAGTCTACCGCCTTTGGCCAGCTATCGTCTCTGTGTGGCGCACGGGGGCAACGCCGGCCCAGGCGCTCTCCGAACGGGCGGACGAGATCGAAGAGCCCGGAGGGTCTCCCGCACGGCCATCGTTCATCGGGCCCGCGTTCGGCTTTCTGCTGGCGATATTCGCGGCCTTCGTCGTCTTCCGAGTGGCGGAGCCCTATGCCTTCACGGGCCCCAACGTATGGGACGTGGGGATCGCCGACAACTACGCCAAGGACATGCATGAGCTCATCGGGCTGCAGTCGGGGGGCAACGTTCCTTTCAACTGGGAGTGGGTGGGCCGAGCAGCCTATCTGTATCCACTTCAGAACATGGTCATGTGGGGAATGGGGCTGCCCCTGGGGATAGCGGCCTGGGCGGGATTCCTGTGGGCAGCTTGGCGCCTCGTTAGGCGTCGAGAAGGGACGAACCTTCTCCTTTTGGTCTGGATAACCTTCTACTTCCTCTTCTGGGGACGCCAGTTCAACCACACTATGCGTTACTTCCTACCTATCTACCCAGCGCTGGTGCTACTGGCGGCCAGCCTCCTCAGTGAACTCTGGGGCTTTGCCCGCAGCCCAACACTGCACGACTTCCTGCACCGCTGGGCAGCGCGGGCCCAGTCGGTTGTGCCTATCCTCCTGCGAGCGACGGTCGTGGGGGTGACAGCCTTGACGGTCCTTTGGGCGCTCGCCTTCACGAATATCTACCGACAGCCGCTGAGCCGGGTGCAGGCGTCCGTCTGGATGATCGACAACCTGCCGGCAAAGTCGGCGATCACCTGCGAGGCATGGGACGACTGCGTGCCCTTCAGCGTCGATGAGAAACGGGCGGATTTCAACGTTGTACAGGTCGAGCCATACGGCTTCGACTTGTCGGACCCGTCCTCGACTTTGCTGGAGGGCATCAACAAGGCCGACTACATCGTCCTCAGCAGCAACCGCCTATATGCCTCGATACCACGGGCGCCAGCTAAATGGCCTCTGACCAGCAACTACTATCGGCTCCTGCTCAACGGAAAGCTCCCCGGGTTCCGCTTGGTTAGGACGTTCTCTTCCTATCCAACCATTCTCGGTATAACGATCAACGATGACGCCGCCGAAGGCAACTTCACCGTCTATGATCACCCAAAGGTCCTCTTGTTCGAGAAAACGGAGGACTACTCGCCGGAGCGGTTCATGGAGGCAGTCGGGGACACGTGCCTTCAGACTGCGGCTTCGCAGTTGGTGCCGGCCGACGCCGACCAGAATGGCCTGCTGCAGCGACCTGACGACTGCAAGACACAACGAGAAGGGGGCACTTGGACATCCATATTCGACCCGGATAGCCTCAGCAACCGCTTCCCGCTGATCACATGGATGCTGCTAATCGAGATAATGTCCCTGGCGCTGCTACCGCTGGGGCTTATCCTCTTCCGCTCGCTGCCCGACCGGGGGTATCTGCTACTCAAGCCGCTGGGCCTGCTAGTAGTCTCGTGGCTGGTGTGGCTGGGGGCCAGCGTGAAGGTCTTCCATTTCGAGCGTGAGAGCATCTTCGCTATGCTTGTCTTGGTCATCATCGCCGGTGCGGTGGCCGCCCGCCTCACCCGCGACAGCCTCATGGCCTATGTCCGCGGTCACTGGCGGCATATTCTCCTCTGCGAAGCGCTGTTCCTGGGAGCGCTGCTCGCCTTCTACTGGATACGGATCCTCAACCCCGACCTGTGGCACCCTTACCGGGGCGGCGAGAAGCCGATGGAGATGGCTTATCTCAACGCCGTGACGCGCAGCACAACGATGCCTCCCTATGACCCCTGGTTCGCGGGGGGCTATCTCAACTACTACTACTTCGGGCAGTTCATGACGGCGACGATGATCAAGTTCACGGGCATCCTCCCCGAGATAGGCTTCAACCTGGCAGTACCTATGTACTTCGCATTGACGGTTGGGGCGGCCTATTCGGTCTGCTTCAACCTGGCGGAGGCGACACGGACGCGGATCCGCTGGCGACCGGGGCTCGTCCGGATAGGCGCGACGGGGTCGGTGCTAGCGGGACTGCTGGGGGCAACTCTGGTGGCCGTCATCGGGAACCTGGACGGGATATACCAGACGGCGAACCGCTTCTCCAAGGTGAGCGACTGGCATGTGGGGCACGGAATACCCCTGGTGAGCGGCCTAGTGGGGATGCTCGGCGGCATCTGGAAGATGATCGTCGAGGGCGGCGTCAAGCTACCGTCATTCGACTACTGGGAACCCAGCCGTATGATGCCGCCCCAGAGCAGCATCACGGAGTTCCCCTTCTTCTCGTTCCTCTTTGCCGACCTGCATGCCCATGTCATGGCGATACCGTTCGATATCGCCATCCTGGGGGTAGGACTCGCCCTCGTGCTTGCCGGCAACAGAAGGAGAGGCGACGACGGGATGGATCAGCACTGGCAGGCGAGGAGCTGGCTCGCGGTCGTCGTGCTGGGGCTGTTGATCGGCGCTTTGCGGCCGATCAACTCGTGGGACTACCCGCCCTTCCTTGTCATGGGCATGGCGGCGATTCTCATCGGCGAGTGGGCGATGGAGGGACATTTTGGCTGGCCGATAGCGGGTAGAGCAGCACTAAAGGCGGTGGTCCTGGCGGTGCTATCTATCGCTCTCTTCCTCCCCTACTGGCAGAGTTATCACCTCTTCTATAAGGGGTTTCACGCCACAGAAGAGACGACACCCTTCCACCAGTTCTTGGGGCATTTCGGTCTCTTGTTGTTCGGCGCCGGCAGTTTCGTCGTCTTCCTTGCCTGGCGCACGTTGAGGCGGAGGCGACCGGAAAGGATAGTGCTGCTCTACGCACTGACCCTGATCAGTGTACTTGCCCTGATCTGCCTGGTGATGCTTCTCAGCGGCGAAAGCGACCGGCTTCCGATCACGATGAAAGGGCTATCAGCACCCGACTTCCTGAGAGACCTCTTCACGAACGGTATTCCAGTGGTCGCATTCTCACTGCTGGTCATAAGCGGCCTGTTGGTGCTCGCCTGGCGCGAATTCCGTGGCAACCGTCCTGACGCGCCGGTCCGTCTGTTTGTGATTGCCATGATCGGCCTGGCGTTGACCCTGAGCGCCGGCGTCGACATCGTCACTCTGGACGGCGACATCGCCCGGATGAACACTGTATTCAAGTTCTACATACACGTCTGGATCTTGCTGGCGCTGGCGGCAGCCTTCGGCATCTGGTACGTGTTCACGGTATTCCGTCGATCGCCTGCAGCAAGGGAGACGCCACCTACGATATGGGAGCGAGTATACGGCCTGAGGAGCATCTGGATAGCAGCGCTGGCAATCCTCCTGCTGGGATCGCTCATCTATACCGTCTCAGGCACCCAGGCGCGGGTGAGCCGAAGCGACCGTTTCGAGCAGTACCACGGGCATAGCATCAACGGCATGGAGTTCATGCGCTACGCCACGTACGGGGACGAGGGCGGAATAAACGATTTGAAGTACGACTACGATGCCATTTGGTGGATGCGAGAGAACGTAGAGGGTACGCCGGTCATCGTCGAGGGGCAGACGCCGAACTACCGCTGGGGCTCGCGCTTCTCCATCTACACCGGGCTTCCCACCGTCATCGGTTGGGGCTGGCACCAGAAGCAGCAGCGAGGGAGCTTCGCCTACATGATCGATGAGCGAGAAGCCGCCCTCAAGGAGTTCTACTCCAGCCCCAGCAGCGATGTCGCGATTGACTTCTTGCGCAAGTATCAGGTGTCGTACGTGATCGTGGGTCAGGTGGAGCGTCTGTACTATCCAGAAGGAGGGATCGCCAAGTTCGCGCAAATGGAGGGACGGGAGCTGCAACTCGTCTATGAGAACCCCGGCATCCAGATCTACCGCGTCCTTCCCCTGCCGCCGCTCATCCCTACCGGCGTGCCTCAGCGCTAACCTTGACGGGCGGCAAGCGCCACCCCTAGAATGGTCTCCAGAGCAACCCCATGCTAGATCTCCTTACCGATAAGCTCCAGTCCGTTTTCCGACGCCTCAGCAACCGCGGCATCGTCACGGAGAAAGACCTGGACGAAGCGCTGCGCGAGGTGCGTCTCGCCCTGCTCGAAGCCGACGTCAACTTCAAGGTAGTGCGGCAGTTTGTCAACGACGTGCGGGAGCAGGCGTTGGGGACAGAGGTGCTGGGCAGCCTCACGGGGCCGCAGCAGGTGATCGCGGCCGTCCACAAGGAGCTGGTGCAGGTGCTGGGGGAGAGCCAGAGCGTCCTCCAGACGGCAAAGCAGCCGCCGACGGTCGTCATGCTGGTGGGACTAAAGGGCTCAGGCAAGACAACGACGGCCGCGAAGCTGGCCCTTCACCTGCGCAAGGGCGGCTCCCGACCGCTGCTGGTGGCGGCCGACCCCCACCGGGTGGCGGCAGCAGAACAGCTCCGGTCGCTGGGACGCCAGCTCAGTATACCGGTGTTCGGGGGCGACAACGCCAAGTCGCCGGCCCAGATCGCCAAGGGGGCACTGGCGGAGGCGCAGCGAACGGGGGTGAACATCCTGGTAGTGGACACCGCCGGGTACGCGCAGGTGGCGGAGGAGATGCTGACAGAGGTTAAAGAGCTGCACCGTTCTTTCTCGCCCAGTGAGGTGCTGCTGGTGGTGGATGCGATGACGGGTCAGGAAGCGGTGAATGTGGCGCAGGAGATTCATGAGGCGCTCGGCGTCACGGGCTTCATCATCACGAAGATGGACGGCGACGCCCGGGGCGGCGCTGCCCTATCGATACGGGCGGTCACGGGGGTGCCGATCAAGTTCATCGGGATGGGCGAGAAGGTCGATGCCCTGGAGCCGTTCCACCCCGATCGCTTCGCTTCGCGCATACTGGGAATGGGCGACGTCCTGAGCCTAATCGAGAAGGCGAAGGAGACGGTCGACCAGGACGACGCGAAGGCGATGGAGCGTAAGCTCAAGACGGGCACGCTCGATCTGGAAGACTTTCTGAAGCAGATCCAGCAGGTAAAGCGGATGGGGCCGCTGACGCAGCTTCTAGACCTGATGCCCGGCATGAGAGGGATGAAGAAGCAGCTCAATGAGGCGATGCTCGACGAGTCCGCCTGGAAGAGAACAGAAGCGATCGTCTACTCCATGACAGCAAGGGAGCGGCGTCACCCGGACACGATCGATGGGAGCCGGCGCCGGCGAATCGCGGCCGGAAGCGGCACGACTATTCAAGACGTCAACCAGCTGCTGAAGCAGTGGCGAGAGGCGAAGAAGCTGATGGAGGCGATGGCCTCGGGGCGTGGGCCGAAAATGTTTGGCCGTCTGGGCTAGGTCTGTTATTATTGCCTTTGTCTGAGTTTTTCTGGAGGTGAGCAATTGCTAAGGATTCGACTGCGGCGCGTCGGCAAGAAGAAGAGGCCCGCTTACCGCGTGGTGGTCGCCGACTCGCGGGCGCCGCAAAAGGGCGCTTTCATCGAGATAGTCGGCCTCTACGACCCCTTGACGGAACCCGCCACTGTCAACATCGACCAAGAGAAGGTCCAGAAGTGGCTGCAGGAGGGCGCACAGCCGTCGGAGACTGTGGCCAAGCTGCTGGCACGGCTTGGGATTCTGCCGGGGAAAGCCGTGGCTGCGACGGCGCCCGAGCCTGCACCTGCGCCCGCTGAAGAATAGGTCTTCGGGAATATCGGTTTCCCTGCTATGAAAGAGCTCATCGAATACATCGCCAGGGCCATCGTTGACTATCCCGATGATGTTGTGGTGAGGGAGGAGGAGGATGGGGACCGCATCATCTACTACCTCCAGGTTGCCGAACCGGATATGGGGAAGGTGATCGGGAAGCAGGGGCGCATCGCCAACGCCATGCGCACGCTGTTGAAGGTGGCCGCAGCCAAGAGCGGCGTCCGTCGCGCCTCCCTGGAGATCGGGGAGTAGCCAGCAGCGCTGCCGGTCTTCTCGACGCTGCCCGTCGATTTCCGCGGCGGAGCCGTCGTGATGTGGCAGGCTGCTTTGATATTATGTCACCCAAGTCCCCCCTTCGTGACCAAGGGCAAGCTGATGAGCCGTATATCGCTGTGGGCCGCGTGGTGGCGCCACGGGGGCTAGCAGGCGAGATGAAGGTGGCGCCGCTGACCGATCAGCAGGAGTTCTTCGCCGTTGGCCGCGAGCTGCAGGCAGGGGATGTAATCTACCGAATCGAGAAGACCCTCTGGCTGAAGGGCCACGTATGCCTAAAGCTATCCGGCATCGACTCGGTGGATGCGGCGGCGGAGCTACGAGGACAGTCTCTTTCAGTGCCAGAGGCGCTGCTGGAACCGCTGCCGGAAGGGCAGTTCTATCTGTACCAGGTTGTCGGGATGCAGGTGTACGACAGCGAGGGACGGCACCTGGGCGAGATACGCGAGGTACTGACCACGGGCGGCAACGATGTCTACATAGTGCAGGGACAGCAAGGGGAGATACTGCTTCCGGCCATCGAGGACGTGGTGAAGGAGGTGGACGTGGTCGCCAGCCGGATGGTGGTGGAGCCAATGGAAGGGATGCTACCCGACTAGAGACCGGACCCGGTCGCTGGTCGGGCTGTTGATCGCTTCAGACTCCACCCCAGCCTAAAGGCTGGGGCATGAGAAGGTGAATCCGTTCGGACGGCTTGTTGCAAGGTGACGGGTTCACCCAACAGACAAGAACCAGTTACATAGGTACGGCTTTCTTGACACCCCTTCGAGGCGCACCTTACAATCAAGTCTGCCGGACTACGTGACTAGGGTGGGGATATAGCTCAACAGGGAGAGCGCGGCGTTCGCATCGCCGAGGTTGGGGGTTCGAGTCCCCCTATCTCCACCAAATCCCTCTGCTTACTGACTCTCTTCGACCACGGTGTCTCGCTATGCCCTCGCCCCTGTGCGACGAAAGGATTAGCATAGACCTGTGAGCGCGGCTGTATCCATCCCCACACAGCGACCCCTCCTGCGGGGAATCCTGCACCTGGGGGCGTTCATCGCCGCCATTGTCGGCATCGTCGTCATGCTGCTGCTGGCTCATAACCCCCGCGGCTACGTGGGCGCGGCGATCTTCGGCGCCAGCCTGATCGTCGTCTACGGCACGAGCGCCTCGTACCATCGCATCCCCTGGGGCAGGCGGATGGCCGAAGTCATGCGGAGGCTGGACCACGCCATGATCTTCTTCCTCATTGCGGGCACGTACACGCCGTTCTGTCTCATGGTGCTGGACGACGCCTGGGGCATAAGCCTGCTTTCAGTGACGGCGGGGATCGCCGGCGTGGGGGCGCTGACGCGGCTGGTGTGGCTGAATTCTCCTCGCTGGCTGGCCGTGTTACTGTACCTGGCGACAGGCTGGACAGCGCTGGCGGCGGCAACGCAGATTCTGCAGCAGCTCGACGCCGCTCCGCTGGGGCTGTTAGTGCTGGGCGGCATTGCCTACAGCGTCGGGGGGGTAGCATACGCCGCCAAGCGTCCCGACCCCTGGCCGCGCGTGTTCGGCTACCACGAGGTCTTTCACTCCTTCACGATAATGGGGAGCGCATCGCATTTCGTTGCGGTGGCGGTCTTCCTGCTGCCGAAGTGATGGGGAACGGCTGCCGCCTTCTTGCGCCGTCGAGCTCACACTAGTCGGTCTACCGTCGATGCGGTATCATGGTTCGCGGCGTCGCGGAGCGGAAGACGATGTGCCCCCGTAGCTCAGAGGATAGAGCAGCGGTTTCCTAAACCGTTTGTCGCAGGTTCGAGTCCTGCCGGGGGTACCACTTTTCAGATTCAAAATCGCGCCTCTTCGACCGTTTATTGCTAAGCCCCATTATCATTTGTCGCCCATTTTGCCGCCCCGTCATGTAGCTCTATAGGACTCCTGCTGCCGTGGCCGCTGCTTGAAACGTGCAGCTCCTCCATTATTCTTCCCCAACCTGAGCACCGGACTCGAAGTCTTCGATCCCGGTGTTCGAGCCCCTCCGGCCTTCTGAGACCACTGAAACAGATACGATTGCCGCCGTCAGTAGGCATCGTCCTCTTCGCCGACCTCTCTCGCCTGAGTACCGGACCCGGAGTCCGGGAGTCGAAAGCCCATTCTCCTCGAGCGAGGCGAGGTACTTGAGCAGGCTCTCGTCGCCTATGCCTTAGAAGAGCTTCGTGTGCTCTAGGGTTATGTGCGGGTCTGCAGTGCCCTTCTGCGGGGCTATTCCCGAGACATGGCTTCTGGACTTCTACGCGGCGCTCATTGGAAAATGCGTAGTGTCACAGATCCTGTTGCTGCTGAGGAAGCGAACTTGAAGCGATGGCCTTGAGGCGATGACAGAACCAGTGCTGGCAGGACTTCGAGTCGTTGAGTTCGGAGAAGGGGTAGCGGCAGCATTCTGCGGCAAGCTACTGGCGGAACGGGGTGCCGAGGTCATCAAGGTCGAGCAGCCGGAGGTCGGCGACTCGCTCCGCTGGAAGGGGCCGTTCGCCGGTGGTGTCGCCGATCCGGAGAAGAGCGCGCCGTTTGTGTTCTTCAACACGACCAAGAAGAGCGTGACCCTCGACGCCTCGACCGAGGAGGGACGGGACGCTCTTCGACGTTTGATCTCCGGCGCCGACGTATTTGTTGAGCAGTCGGCGACCGGACAGATGGCGGCTCTCGGCCTCGGATACGACGATCTGAAGGACGACTTCCCTGATCTCATCCACGTTTCCATCACCCCCTACGGGCAGACAGGACCCTATCGCGACTACAAAGGTAACGCGCTGACGGCAATCGCGCTCAGCGGCGTTATGTCCGTCACCGGCTTTCCCGACCGGGAGCCGATTGCGACGGGAGTTGATCTTGCTGACTATTTCGCCGGAATGCAGGCGTGGCTTGCTACCCTGTGCGCGCTCGCTTACAGGGATCGCTACGGTGCGGGCCAGTACGTCGACGTTTCAGAGATGGAGTCGATGGCGACGGGCGATGAGTCGGCGCAGATCGGCTATGCCTTCATGGGGATCATCAGGAGGCGCTACTACTCGCGTCATATCTGGGGGTATCCGCAGGACCCTCTTCCCTGCAAGGACGGACATGTCTTCGTTCATCCCGGCCCTCAAGGCTTCCCAGCCCCAACCATTGAAGGTGTCTCAGGCCTGGCCATCCTTCTCGGTCAGCCGGAACTCGATGAAGACCCTCTTTTTCTGAACAGGTGGGAGCGATGGTTCCGATGGGAAGACTTCAATGCCCTTCTGGCCCCGTTCTTCTCGACGCAGACCGCTGACGAACTCATCCCCATCGCCCAGGCGCTCAAGATGCCGTTCGGGCCATTCCTCGATGTGGCTGGCGTTGTCGAAAGCGGGCACCTGAAGGAAAGGGCTTTCTTCCGGGAACTTGAGCACCCGGTCGTGGGGAGGCTGAAGTACACAGGGGAGATGTTCAGGATGAGCCGCTCGCCGGCGCTCTTGGAGCGTGCGCCGCTGTTGGGGGAGCACAATGCACTGCTTCTCGAGCCGAAGGCGACAACGACTTCTTCGCGGGCCAAGCGGTCGAAAGAGAGCGCGCCGCGTGACGCCCTGCCGCTTGCGGGAATCCGCGTGCTCGACCTAACGCAGGTATGGGCAGGGCCTACCTGTACCGCCATTCTCGCAGCCCTTGGCGCCGACGTAATCAAGATCGAGGGGCTGACGCGGCAGGACGCTTCGCACACAATACTCATCAATGACAACGATCCGGGTGATGACCCGTCAAATCGGGGGCCTTACTACCAGTACCACAATGCAGGCAAGAAGCACGTTGTTATCGATCTGCTGCAGGAGGAGGGGATCGAGGCGTTCAAGCGCCTTGTCCGCTTCAGCGACGTCGTTGTCGAAGCCTTCTCGCCGCGGGTCATGCCGAACCTCGGTCTGACCTACGACGTGCTGCGCGAGATCAGGCCGGACTTGATAGTGATGTCGATGTCGGGGTATGGCCAGGACGGGTCGTATCGGGACTACGGCGCTTACGGGATGGGGTTGGAGTCCTCCTGCGGCGTGACCTCAGTCACGGGGTACCGTGATGGCACGTTTTGTCGCACGAGCACATCCCACAACGACCCCCTCAGCGGTTTCGGCGGTGCGGGTGCAGTGCTCCTGGCGCTGAGAGAACGCGAGAAGACGGGCGAGGGGCAGTACATCGACCTGTCGGAGCATGAGTTCGGGGTCACGCTGCTCGGCCCGGAGATACTCGATTATCAGATGAATGGGACGGTCCCCCGGCCACGCGGGAACCGACGCGAGGGGGTCGTTCAGGGGTGCTACCGCTGTGCAGGGGACGACGAGTGGATCGTGCTGTCGATAAGCGATGACCAAGAGTGGGCCGCGTTCTGCCGAATCGCGGGCCACGAGGAGTGGACGCGGGACGAGCGCCTTGCGAGGGTTACCACTCGGAGCGCGAATCATGATTTGCTTGACGAGATGATCGACGGGTGGACGGCGAAGCAGGACCAGTTCGAGGCTTTTCACACGCTCCAGGGGGCGGGAGTCACGGCGGCCCCGGTCCTCGACGGCAAGCAGATGCTGTTCGATCCCCACTATCGGGCCCGAAGACACTGTGACATCATCGACCACGGGCCTCGGTTTGGCCGGCGTCCTATCCCGCGCCATCTGACGCCGAAATTCAGTCGCATGGACCCACGGACCACGACACCGGCTCCTTCCTTTGGACAACAGAACCGCGAGGTCTTGCGCGAGCTCGCGGGCTATACTGACCAGGAGATGGATGAGCTTGAGGAGCGGCAGGTGATCGGGAGCCGGCCGATTTTCGAACTGCCGGAGGGCATCGATCGGCTGGAGTACCTGAAGGAACGCTTGACCTACCCGCTGGAGGACATGCTCGCGCAGGGTGCGCTGAAGGGACTGGAGCCGGACTACCTGGAGCAGTTGCGAGCGGCCGGGATCCTCGGGTCGGACTAAGACTGGCGACGCCCGGCAGCGGATTTCGCCCGCTGGCCCGCTTCAACTCGCGACAAGGGCCTTGAGTTCCTACCAGCGCTTCATATGTTTAGGGGGGACTATTATGAAAGCATCGGTCTTTTACGGAGCGAGGGACTTCCGGGTGGAGGAAATTGATAAGCCCAAGATCGAGCCGACGGACGTGCTGATCAGAGTCAAGGCGTGCGGCATCTGCGGCTCGGACCTTCACGCGTACAAGGAAGGGATATTCAGCCGCCCGGGCTTCGTGATGGGGCACGAGATGGCAGGAGAGGTGGTCGAGGTAGGCAGCCGGGTTGAGGGTGTCGCAGCAGGAGACCGTGTAGTGCCGCTAGGTGGCGTTCGTGAGCAGCCCTGCGGGGAGTGTTTCTGGTGCACGCGCGGCCAACAGCAATGGTGCTCAGTCGTCTCCCACAAGCCCTGTGGGGAATGCCCCGAGTGCCGCTCCGGCAAGTTCTGGCTGTGTGAGAAGAACCAGCGCTACATGCTCGCCGGTTACAGCCGGAATGGGGGCTATGCCGAGTATATGTTCGTTCCGGACGCAGCCATAAACAAGAACCTGTACAGGATCCCGGACTCGGTGGGCTTTGAAGGGGCGGCCTTCCTGGAGCCGCTGTGGGGCGCCTACAAGTGGGTCGACATGGCGGAACCGAAGGAGCACGACACGGCGGTCGTCACCGGGCTGGGGACGATTGGGTTGCTGGTAATGCAGGTGCTCAAGCAGCGCGTCGCGCGGGTGATCGTCTCTGACGTGTCGAAGAAGCGACTCCAGTTGGCCAAGGAACTTGGAGCAGATGTCGTTGTCAATGCTGCGAAAGAGGACCTGCTGGAGACGGTGATCGAGTTAACGGGCAACGGCAGAACCTTCAGTGGACGAGGCGGCGCGCGAGCTGACATCGTCATGGAGTGCGCGGGGGCGGAGTCTGCGTTCAAGCAGGCAATCGAAATGACACGCACGGGAGGACACATCGTCCTCGTGGGACTCTATGAACATGAGATATCGGTCGACGTGAACCGCATAATCCACAAGCAACTCAGACTAGTCAGTTCCTTCAACCGGGGGAGACGCTCTCCACCGGAGGAGATCATCGACTGCATGGCCCTGATCGAATCCGGCAAAGTCATAGTGAAGCCGCTCATCTCGCATGAGTTCTCGGTGGACGACATCATGCCAGCCTTCGAAATGCAGACGAATGCGAGCGAATCGGTCAAGGTAATGGTGAAACCATAGAAGTAGTGCTTGAATTCTTGTTGTCGGGGTATGCTAGAGAAACCGATTCAAGAGAAAGGGGAGGGCCTCACAGATGATCAGAACAGTAGAACAGTACCTGGAGAGCCTGAGAGACGGCAGGGTCATCTATAGCCAGGGCGAACGGGTCAAAGACGTCACGACTCACCCGGTGCTGCGGCGAGTCGTGACCGGCGGCGCGATGGACTACGTCCTGCCGCACCAGCCCGAGCTGCGGGACCTCTTCGTGACGAAGAACGAAGAGGGCGAAGACGTCCACTTTCTGTGGACAGCGCCGAAGACCAAGGAAGACCTCCTGCGCCGTCGCGAGGTCTACATCACGGGCGCGCGCTTCGGCGGCGTGAGCCTGCACTGTATGGGTGTCGACGGCCTGGCGGCAATGACTGTCCTGGCCGGACGCCTGGACAGTGCGCTTAAGACGAACTACATGGAGAGGGTCGAGAACTTCCGGAAGTACATCCAGAAGACAGACATCGGCCTTACGACAGCGCAGACGGACATCAAGGGCGATCGCAGTCTGCACCCGTCGGCGCAGGTACAGCACAAGGACTTCTTCGTGCGAGTGGTCGACAAGCAGAAGGACGGGATTGTCGTTCGCGGCTGCAAGTACCACATCAGCTCAACGCCGGGGGCGAACGAGGTCTTCGTTCTTCCAAGCCGCACTCACCTGGAGGCAGACAAGGACTACGCGGTCGCGTTCGTGACGCCGCTCAACGCCAAGGGCATCACGCTGATTTGCGCCGACCCCGAGCTGCAGGGCCCAACCACCGAAGAGACGCTGTGGGACTTCCCGATGGCTGCCCGCCACGGCGTGGGCGACGGCGAGTGCATGATCGTCTTCGACGACGTGTTCGTGCCCTGGGAGCGCGTGTTCCTGTGCCAGGAGTACCAGTTCTCGAGGGACGCCGCTTACCTGTTCGCCACATTCCACCGGCTCTTCGCCTGCTGTCGAATGGTGCCGCTTCTCGAGAACTTCACGGGGATCGCGGCGCTGATGGCGGAGTACAACGGGCTTGAGAAGTACACGCACATCCGCGACAAGCTCTCTTATCTGGCGCAGGTTACTGAGGCCTTCAAGGTCATGAACCTTTCGGCCTGCCTGTTCCCCGACAAGGAAGAGGGCAGCGACCTGGTCGTCCCGAACCGGATGTACATCAACATCGCGAAGTACATGTACGCGGACAACTTCCACGAGATGTGCAAGCTGGCCCAGGACATCTCGGGCGGCATCATCGCCGACCCGATCGCCTACCGCGACTGGATGAACCCGGAGACGCACGATTACATCGAGAAGTACTGCGCGGGCAAGGCCGGCATTCCGACGGAACACCGCCTCAAGGCCATCCGCTACATGATGGACATGACGGGCGGCAGGCACATGAGCCACCAGATACACGCCGAGGGCTCACTGGCGGCGCAGAAGATGATGTTCTACGCCAACGCCGATTGGGACTACTACAAGTCGTGCGCGAAGCGAAGTGCGAACATCCCGGGCTGGGAGAGCGAGCCGAAGCAGGCCGCGATGAAGAGTTTCGGGCACATGCTGGCCGACAAGATGCCGCCGGTGGACGAGAGCTACAAGATCTCGAAGAGGGTGTAGCCCCTGCAGTCCGTCGCCAAATTGACAGGGCGACTGCCGACGACAGGGACGGCGAAGCAGTGTCGAACAGATCGGACTGAATGACGGAAAGGGCGATCTCGAGGGGTCGCGGGTTAAGCGAGAACGGGGTCGCCCTATGAATACACGGGAGTTTTGAGATGACGACGCAAATATCGTTAGAGGGTAAAGTGGCTGTCGTTAGCGGAGGCAGTCGTGGTATCGGCGCAGCGAGCGCCCTTGCGCTTGCTGACGCGGGCGCGGATGTTGTTGTCGCCAGTCGAAAGCTACCGGACCTAGAGCAGGTCGCCGAGAAGATAAGGGCCAAGGGCGTCAGGAGCATGGCCCTCGTCGCCCATGTTGGCAAGACCGAAGACTCGAAGAACCTTGTCGAACAGGTGATGAAGGAGTTTGGGCGGATCGACATCCTTCTGAACAACGCGGGGACTAATCCGTACCTCGGCCCGCTGCTTGGAGTGGAGGAATGGGCGTGGGACACGACTTTCAACGTAAACCTGCGCGGCCCCTTCTTCCTCGCCCAACTTGTCGCGAGGGTCATGAAAGACCAGGGTGGTGGCGCCATGATCAACACCGTGTCCGTAGCTTCCTTCCGGGCAGGCGAACTGAATATCTATACCGTCACCAAAGCGGCCTACATGATGCTGACCGAGATCATGGCCAAAGAATGGGGACAGTGGGGCATCCGGGTAAACGCGATCGCGCCAGGCATAATCAAGACTAGACTCAGCGAGATCCAGTGGAAGGAGCCCGAGGCAGCAAAGAGGTCCGAAAGCATCATGCCACTTCTTCGGCTTGGCGAGTCAGAGGACTGTGCGGACGTCGTCGTGTTCCTGGCGTCAGACCTGGCCCGCTACGTGACCGGGGTGACCCTCCCCGTCGACGGGGGGCAGCTTGTGGGCCCGCCGGGACACAGGGGCGTGGAAGTGCCAGTACCGGAAAGTCAGAAGTAACCCTACTTACTTGAGGAGGCAGAGATATGGCTGAGGCAGCAGCAAAGGGAGCGAAGCCCGAGGCGATAGCCCAGGTCAGTTGGGCAGTCACCGACATCGACGCGATTGTCGAGTCGTGGTCGAAGCTCTACGGGCTGGGCCCCTGGCGCTACATCGAGAACGGCGGCGTCGATGCCAAGGGTCGTCCCTGGAAGATACGGATGGCGTTCTGCAACGTCGGCCCGCTGGAGCTTGAACTCGTGCAGTGCACCGAGGGCCGGATCTTCCAGTCCAAGTTTGTTGACACGTGGGGAGAAGGCGTCCACCACATAGGATGGTACGTGGACAACCTCGACGAGACGGTCGCAGGTCTCGCGGCCGAGGGCGCGAAGGTGTTCGTCCACGACCCGGGCAAGTTCGCCTACCTCGATGCTGGCGGTGTCGGCGGGGCGATC
>Ga0315286_10002670_pt1 | contig 16686 bp, 15 predicted proteins | sample YL17G10_0_MG_FD_205038 | JGI IMG/M metagenome (GOLD analysis project Ga0315286, IMG submission 205038) | Sediment microbial communities from Yellowstone Lake, YNP, Wyoming, USA - YL17G10_0 | ecosystem: Environmental > Aquatic > Freshwater > Lake > Sediment | place: USA: Wyoming | collected...
TGAATTTATCCGTGATCCTCAAACTGGATTTTCTGAAATTGTTAATGTTGACGCTGATAAAGTAGAGATGAAGCAGGCTGTCCAGAAAGCGCAGGCATTTTACGATCGTGTTTTGGACGGCTATGGCGATGATTCTGTGGGAGAATTGGGCGGGGCTCATGTTGCCTGCGAGATGATATCCAATCTTGCAACAAAATATCTTGAGGATTCAAGGATAGGTGGCTCTCCGCTGGAAAAATCAACGCGCTATGTCTGGTTCAACCAGAAAGTAGATGGGGAGTTTATGTTTTACAGGGAGCCAAAGATAATGAAATCAAAGTTTGCAGATTTGTATTTGAAAACAAATAATCTTCTTTTCCAAAATTACTCTGACATGGTTGAGCCGATGATGAAATTTGTTGAGGAGAATTTTCCGCTTAATGATTTTGAATTTTTTGACATTGAGAAAAAAGAAAATGTGAAATTTGACAAAATAAAAGATGAAAAATTGAAAAAAAGGGCTTCGATTGCATATAGCGCTTCTGTCAGGGCAAAGGCCTGTGATGTATTGCGTGTTCTTCTGCCTGCTGCGACATTGACAAATATGGGAATGTTTGGCAACGGGAGATTTTTCCAGAATTTAATAACGAAATTATATTCCCAGAATCTTGCTGAATTGCAGGAATTGGCTAAAAGCATGCATGAGGAATTAAATTATTGCATTCCCTCTTTTGTTAGAAGGGCTAACTATGACAATTATTTGGCTGAGACAAGAGAAAACATGAAAAAAATTGCCGAAGAGATTGTTAATGAGCCTGTTGGAAAAAGTGAAAGCGTTAAATTAGTTGATTACGACAAAAATGAAGATGAAATGATTGCAACTATGCTCTATCCTTATTCCAAGCAGTCAATGGAACAGCTGCTTAAGATTGTTAAAAATTTAAGCGATGAGGAAAAAGAAAAAATAATCATCACGTATATGGGAGAAAGAAAAAATAGAAGAAATAGGCCAGGCAGAGCTCTTGAGAATATATATTATACATTTGACATTCTTGCTGATTTTGGAATTTATAGGGATTTGCACCGCCATAGAATTTTGACTCAGGAAAGACAGCCATTAACTACCATTCACGGCTATACTCTGCCCGATGAGATTATTGATGCAGGATTCAAAAAGGAATTTATCGACTGCATGGAAAAAGCAAAAGATGCTTATGAAAAAATTTATCCTGAATTCCCGGAAGAGGCGCAGTATGTTGTGCCGTTAGCTTATAAAGTGAGATGGTACATAAAATTTAATTTAAGAGAGGCATTTCATTTTATTGAGCTGAGAACATCTCCTCAAGGGCATTCGTCTTACAGGAAAATATCCCAGCTGATGTTTAAGGAAATTGAAAAAGTACATCCAAATTTAGCCCGCTACATGAAATATGTTGACATGAATGATTATTCTTTGGGAAGATTGAAATCTGAATTAAGAAAAGAGGAGAAGAGAGAGCTATTGGATAAATGATGAAATCTTCTTCTGTGTTTTAATATTATTCAATAAAATGCTTTTCTCTAAAAAGTTAGAAATATCAAGATTAAACATTCTCTTTATTTTCATTTTTGCATAATTAAGCATTAATTCCATGGAAGAGAATTCAATGGGCTTGCTGCTTAACGCCTTTCTTGTGGCTTCTCTCGTCACCCAGACGCCTAAGGGAACAGAATATTCATCTGTGATAAATCTTAATGCTATACAGGAGCCCTGCTTTTTCAATTCTGCCAATTTTTCCAAAATAGCCAGCCTCACAGTGTAGTATCCTCCTGCTGTGCTTTGGGCATAATCCTTTCTTCCGTAATAGTTTTCATAATCAGTTGAGAATCCTGGCTTGCTGACATAGCTCTCAAACAATTCATAGCTCCATGGCTCTGGAAAAAACAACAAGAGATAGTTATTTCCTAGATAGTTTCCGAAATAAGCTAAGTAACCTGCATAATTTGAATAATCCTTTATTTCAGTCATTAGATTTTTTCCAAGAATGTCATCTATGGCTGTTATGCTCCATCTTGTGGGAACTAATCTCCTGTCTTTTTTCATTCCTAAAGTTCCAACAGAAAGCATTCTCATGAGGAAATTTTCGTCAAATCCCTTTTCATAAAGGTAGAAAACAGCATCATTTGCTTTCAAGTCAATATCATCAACAACCTTCTCTACTTTATTGGATATTTTTGGGTTTTCAGTTATTTTTATTTTCTTTAATTTTGCGCTTGTTCCCCTAGGTATAGTTTCCGGGTCAAGGCTTAAGCTGAATCTTGGCTTGCCTTCAAGGTTAACCTGCATCTCAACAGGCTTTGACGCCATTGCCACTTCCTGGCTGACATCAAGATATTTTTTCTTTAAATCTCTTACATTCGCATAAAATCTTGAATTAACCAATGCAGACCTGAACTGCACAATCTCCGGAATATTGTAATTTTCAGCAGCCCAGAAATTTGGCGCATCATAAAGCCAGGCATCATTGATTACATTAGGAGGCGTCAGTATTCCAACACTTACATTTGGATAACCGTAATGCCCGACAAAAGGCGCAGGGGAAGCGCCAAAGAAATCCTGCTTCTCTATCAATGATTTAACCTGGAACATTACTCTTGCTTTTGAATAAACAGGACATAGCCTGAAATTGTCGCAGTATCTTCCCTTGCATTCAATACAGCTGACCATAATAAAGATGAATATTAAAGGGAATTTAAAAGTTATGTCCAAAAATGCTATTTTTCCGCCTATGACATAAAGTTTATAATCTTAAAAAGCTTCCCTGATGACGGGGTTGGAAATAATCAAAATAGGTGATACTATGGTTTCAAAAAAAGAAATGGACTTACAAAATGAGGTTTGGAAGATGTGCCTATGCCATGGATGTCCTACATGGGTTGAATGCGGCGAGAAAGGCGGATTCTGCCTTGCAACAGTAGGCAAAAGCAAGTGCATTAAAGTGGATAAAGGATGCATTTGCGGAAGCTGTCCTGTTACTAATAAACTTGGGCTCACGCATTGGAAATATTGCATGATGGGCTCAGAGAAAGTGCAGCTTGCGAAGGATTAAAATGAAATATTTATGCGGTTATTGCAACACGTTTACATTTGATACAGAAATAGGGGAGCCTAGAGGCAATCTGCCTAAGGGAATCAAGCTCGAGGATATTCCTGCTGACTACAGATGCCCAGTCTGCGGGAGGCCAAAGAGTTTTCTAAAGCCCATAACCGATGAAGAATTCAAAGTGAAGAAAAAAAATTACGACAAGCTATATCCTCCTGAAACATCCAAGGATATTGTTTCTTACAGAGACATCTCAAGGCAAATTCTTTCTGGAATCTGTGCTGCAAACAAGGTCTGTGATGGGAATCCGGACAGATTATGCATGGGCATGAAATATGGGCATCCGATTGGCTTTGGAGGAGCAGGCCAAGGCAGGACTTTTGATGCCAATTTCAAGGCATTGGAGAAATATCGTTTTAAAATGCGCGTTGTAAAAGCAAATCATGAGCCAGAGATGAGCACAGAATTTCTAGGGAATAAAATTGTAATGCCGGTTATGGTAACAAGCATGTCTGGTGTAAAGATTAGCATGAACGATGCAATGCCTGAAGAAGAATTCCAAAGGGGATTGATTGAAGGGGCTAAGCTTTTTGGAACAATTGGAATGAGCGGAAATACCGTTGATTTTCCAGAGCATCCAGGAGTTGAAATCATTGGCAAAAATAATGGCTGGGGAATTCCCATGTTCAAGCCCCAATCTCAGGAAGCGCTCTTAAAACTTTTCAAAAGAGCTGAGAAAGCAAATGTAATTGCCATTGGTGTTGATTTAGATGGTGCTGGCTCGCAAAATTGGGCGTATCGTGGAAAGCCATTGTTCAGAAAGAGCGAGCGTGATTTGAAGCAGCTTGTTAATGCCACTAAAAAACCAGTAATTTTCAAGGGAATAATGTCCATGGAGGATGCTGAAAAAATTGTGAACTCAGGAGCTGCGGCGATGGATATTTCCAATCATGGCGGCAGAGTTTTAGATTATGGGGAGGGCGTTGCTGATGTTCTTCCGGAGATTGCAGATGAGTTCAAGGGCAAGATTACTATTATGGCTGATGGAGCCATAAGAACAGGTTTTGATGTCCTGAAAGTTATTGCACTTGGAGCAGATGTTGCGCTCATCGGAAGGGAAGTTGCCAGAATGGTATTGGCTGGCGGACCTGAGGCAGTAAAGATGTATTTAGATTATGTAAAATCAGATTTCAGACTTGGCATGATAATGACAGGATGCGATAATGTGGGCGAAATTAAACGCGACATACTGGTGAAGGCATGAACCAAGATTGGTCTCGAAAACCTCGTTAGCTAGTGTCATTTATTCTAATTATGTGCCACCCAAACTGCGTTTTTACTGGCCTTGAAATCTGGCCTTTTCCCATGGCGAATGCTGCTGTTTCAAATTCTTTCACCATTTGCCCTCTTCCGAACCAGCCAAGGCTGCCACCATCTTTCTTTGAGGGGCAGAGAGATTTTAACTTGGCAACGTCTTCAAAAGCCTTGCCGTGCGTCACATCATAAAAAACAACATTTGCCTCTTCCTCTGTCTTGACCAAAATATGAGATGCATTGATTTTGTTTGCCATTTTATCACCTAATTGAAATAATAAGCACTCCTTTTTATAATTTTAATCCTCTCAATCGGCGAGGCCTATTGCTATCTTAAAAGCAAAATCATTAAAAGCATAAAAACTAATATTTATAATAATGAATTATGGAAAATATCTCCCCTAAAAACATTCAGGAATCGCCCAGGCTTCATGTTGCTTATGCAGGTTCTAAATCAGAACATATTCTTCAGGAATTTGAAACTTCACTGCAGGGGCTTACCGAGAAAGAGGCTGAAAAACGCCTCAGGGAATATGGCTATAATGAGCCTGCAAAAAAAAAGAAAATTTCAGTACTGGCTCAATTTCTTTCAAAATTCCTTAGTCCGCTTTCGCTTGCGCTTCTTGTCATTGTTGCAGTTTCCCTTTTCTTTGGGGAGAAAATCAGCGCACTGTTCATATTTGTAATGGTTTTGATTAGCGTTATCCTGGATTTTGTCCAGGAGTATCGCTCAGGCAAGGAAGTTGAAAAGCTGAATGAGCTTATTCACACAAATGCAGCCGTCATCAGGGACAACATCGAAAGGGAAATGAACATCAAGCACATTGTTCCCGGAGATATAGTTGTCCTGAATGCAGGCGATATGGTACCGGCTGATTTGAGATTAATCTCCTGCAAGGACCTTTTTATCAATCAGGCTTCATTAACCGGGGAGTCATTTCCTGTTGAAAAAGGCTTTCTCCCTGTAACGGCCTCCTCTACCAGCGAATTGAAGAATATTGCCTTTATGGGCTCAAGCGTAGTTACGGGCACTGGAATTGGAGTAGTTGTCAGAACAGGAACCAGCACTGCATTCGGAGAAATCAGCAAATCCCTCACGGCTCCTGCTGTGGAAACAAGCTTTGACAGGGGCGTAAGGCAGTTTACATTGCTGATGATACGCTTAATTATTATTCTTGTGATAGTCATTTTTCTGACAATCTTCGTTTTCAAGCATGGGCTTTTCAAGGATGCCCTGCTTTTTTCCCTTGCTGTTGCAGTTGGATTAACGCCTGAGATGCTTCCCATGCTGGTTACTTTAAACCTGTCAAAGGGAGCAATATCAATGGCAAAAAAGAAGGTTATTGTGAAGCGCCTTAGCTCAATCCAGAATTTAGGCGCTATGGATGTCCTGTGCACTGATAAGACAGGAACAATCACCCTTGACAAGATTATCCTGGAAAAGCATTGTGATGTGGAGGGAAAAGAGGATGAGGATGTTTTAAGATTTGCGTATATTAACAGCTCTTATCAGACAGGGCTTACAAATCTTCTTGACAGGACAATTCTGAGCCATGAGAAATTATTGATAAAACACTATAAGAAAATAGATGAAATACCCTATGATTTTTCAAGGAAGCTGATGTCTGTTGTTGTTGCCCTGAATCATAAGCACAGTATAATCTCAAAGGGCGCTCCGGAAGAGGTATTTAAGCGCTGTACTCATTATGAGCTGAAAGGCAAGGTATATAGCATTAACAGGAAGATATTGTCCAAGCTTGAAAAGGAGTATGACAAGCTGAGCGAGGCAGGCTTTAGAGTTTTGGCAGTTGCTTACAGAGATGTCAAAGATAAGAAAAACAGGTATTTTAAAGATGATGAGAAAAACCTGGTCCTAAAGGGCTATCTTGCATTCCTTGACCCGGCAAAGCCTTCCACAAAAAAGGTTCTCAATGCTTTGGAAGCGCTTGGCATTGAAGTAAAAATACTTACAGGTGATAATGAGCTTGTAACCAAAAAGATATGCAATGATGTGGGCCTGAGCATAAAGGGCCTTGTTACAGGCATTGAAATTCACGGAATGACTGATGAGAAGCTGCAGTCGGTTGTTGAAAATACAACTATATTTGCCAGACTTAGTCCTGCGCAAAAAGAAAGGGTAATCAAGGCTTTGCACAGGAATAAGCATATTGTTGGTTATTTGGGCGACGGCATAAATGATGCGCCTGCATTAAAAATTTCGGATGTCGGGATTTCAGTAAACAATGCGGTTGATATAGCAAAGGAATCCGCTGACATTATTCTTCTTGAAAAAAGCCTTATGGTTCTCGAAGAGGGTGTTGAGGAAGGAAGAAAGGTGTTTGGCAATATAACCAAGTATGTTAAAATGAGCGCAAGCTCAAATTTTGGGAATATGCTGAGCATGACAGGCGCGGCATTGTTTCTTCCATTCCTGCCGATGCTTCCTGTGCAGATTCTTCTCAACAATTTTCTTTACGATATGAGCCAAGTGTCGCTTCCAACCGATGCAGTTGACAGGGAATACCTTGCAAAGCCCAGGCCGTGGAATAATGATATCATAAAAATGTTCATATTGTTTATTGGGCCGATAAGCTCAATATTTGATTACATGACTTTTGGCGTCATGCTTTTTATTTTCCATGCAGGGCCTTCACTTTTCCATACAGGCTGGTTTTTGGAATCACTGTGCACGCAGACGCTGGTTATTTACATAATTAGAACAAATAAACTGCCCTTCATTGAGAGCAGGCCAAGCAAGTTCCTGGTTATAACAACTGTTTCAATACTGCTCTTTGGCTTTCTGCTGCCGTTCTCTCCATTAGGAACTCATTTCGGGTTTACTCCCCTGCCAGCGCTTTATTTTGCAATCCTATCCGGTATGGTGATAATGTATCTGATTCTTGTCCAGATAGTTAAATCCTGGGTTGTAAAGAAATATGGATATGCGTAAATTAATCAGGGTAAAATTTTAATTTTTTAATCCTCTCAATCGGCGAGGCCTATTGCTGCAAGGACAAGCTGATGCTGTCTCTTGAGAATAGTAAAAATTAGTAAGATTTATAAATAACATGATTGAACTGCATAGTATGCAGGTTAAATTTTACAGGGTTCTTGACCACGGGGAATATGAAAAGCATCTAACAGTTGATAAACGACACAGTACTGAACATCATGATCATTTCCCTTATCCTCATCACTTTCATCAAACTGGCACAATCGATTACAGGAGTTTGAAAGCGAGTGTTATTGGTGAGCTAACAGATCTTCTGCGCAATTCAGGTTTTGATCCAAATCAGGAGAATGATATAATCAGCATAGATGGCGTTGAAGTAGTTGTTGATGAATTCATAGCAAGTGGAACTATTTATCATGAACAGACGGGCGCAGAAGAAATTAAAGAAGGATTATTTAGAAGGCCAAGAGAACATGGACAGTACTTAGAGTTCAGTATACCTGAAGTTGTTGGCATAGTTAGGTATAGCAGCGGAGGTGGAAATTCATTGGAAGGCATGTTACCTATATTGGTTGTGTTGGCTTCACAACAATATGATTTGCACATAGTTACTAAGGGAACTTCCTTCGTTGGCCCACGCTTAGATTTAGAGGCCCAGCCTTAGTCTGGAGCATTCTTAAATACAAATATTTAAAATCTGTGTGATTAACTTGTTCTTTTACAGCCCTGTGGTGTAGCGGTCAATCATACTGGCCTTTGGAGCCAGTGACGGCGGTTCGAATCCGCCCAGGGCTATTATTGTATTGGGATATATACATCGGATAGAAATCGAACTGAGCTTTATAAATAAGGTTTATATACTGGTTAATTAATTCTTTTAAGTATGGCTAAAGAGACTTTAATTAAATTTATTCATGATAATCAAGCTATAATAACTTCAATAGCATTATTCTCGGGACTCGCTGCGTTCTTTATTGAATTTCTGCGAACCAATGAATCTAACTCGTTAACAAAAGACTTCTTACCATTTATCTCAATTTTATTAACAATATTTTTGCTAATTTATGTATTTATTAAATTAGAAAAAATTGAGAATATGGAGAAATTTCTATGGGTTTTTAAGATTCTAATTTTGTTCTTTTTGTTTTTCATTATCTTGTTTGTGCTAGAGTATTATCCTCAGTCTGTCACGATGCTTTACAAATTAGGAATTCTTTTTGTAATCCTCATGTTGTTTTTATGGTTCTATGAATTTAATATAAAGAAAAACTGGCTTTTTGGAAAATCTTTAATACTAATTTTATATTTAGTAGTCTTCTTTGTTTTTACATTATCTACAATTCTTCTTCTCAGTACACAGAACTGTGTAAGTGACTATGTTAGCTTTGGCTTATACTCTTTTATTTTTTCAATGTTTATTTTTATGGTTTCAGTGATAGTCTATACTTACAATAATTTATTTGAGGGTTTCACGAAGCTTCTTAAGAAAAGGAAGAAACCGAAAATAGGGAAATTAATCCTAGTTCTTCTTGTGTGTTCTATTATAGCAGGTATTATTGTTTGTTTAACACTAAAATTTGTTCCTATGAATTTAGTTGCAGAGTGGGTTTTGAAAGTTATATTCTTACCAAGAACTTTACTTTGTGGTCGTTTTTGAGATTCACTACAAAAATTTTTAGTCAAATAACCTACTTTTTTCTCTTAATTATATTCTTATTATCTTTCACAACAACTGGACTCCGATTACCAGTCTTTATATTTATGTTTTGAACACTTTTTATTGAGTTGTCATCGCTCTTTTTATCACCATCTTTCCAACCTAATATCCGAGCTAAAAAGTCAAAATTTTCTTTATATCTTATGCCTGCACCTAATAAGGCAACTATTAAACCTGCAATTTTATTAATAAAAAAGAAAATAAGTATTCCGAGAATGACCACGGTAAGCGATGAAACAATATCCACTTTTTTCCTTTGGTTTTTTTGCATATTTACCATCTTTCTCCAAACTTTCCAAGATAAATTCCAAATATACCTCCAAATATAAACGAAATAAATACAATTGACCAATTTATGACAGTAATAGTGACCTTTTTTCTAACACAATATGATTTTTGAAAATTAAAAGAATTAGTCACTTGTTTTAATGAATTATCGCACTGTTGTTTGGCTAAGGAAATTGTGTCTCTTTCATTCTCTGTAACAAAATTAATATCATCTTTTATATAATTCAAATCATTTGGACCATATTGCCGAGCCCCTATGTTTTGAATTACTTCACTTGCTGAAATAAAGGTAGTATTTACCGATTCATATGTTTCATATGCATCGAAGGGTATCGAGTAACAAGAATCATTATGTATCTCTATTTCTTGATTTACCTTTTGTAGGCATTCTTGTAAATTCGCCAAATCTATCTCATTGAAAGCCATCCACGCGTCCAAAATAGAATACATGCCGTGGTACAGTGATTCAGAATTGGGGTTTCTGCCATCACTAACATGTCCTCTTCCATCCTGAATAGTCTTTTTGATGCTTTCCGTTACGCTTTTTTCAAAATTATAGTTGTCCAAGTCTCTAGAGGCGTCGTCCAACAAGTAAGTTGCTCTATCTAACGCCTTTTGTGAATCATTAAAATTTTCTTTAGAAATACTACACGATGAAGTATCCCATTCTAAATTAACATAGTATACTCGTTGGTTGGGAGACACAATTAACCGTTTATGTTGGCATCCTTCACATCCCGGAGTTACAATTATCTCTTGTTCTACTGGTAATGTCAGCGTTATAATGTATGTCCCTTCATTGCCACTCCACGATATATTTGCAGGTCTATCAGTTAATCTAGAATGATAGCATAAATTATTGAAATAAGATACCGATGGGAAAATGCTAACAAAATCAGGTTTAGTGAGATTATCTAATTCCTTATTTGCTATTGTGACATTGCCCTTTATTGTAAAAGTAAATCCCTCATTTGATTCTCTATTCGGTTCTCCAATTTTTAGACTAAATATTAGAACGATGATAACAATTAGCATTACAAAAATTATCACTCCGGCAATTTTTAGAGCTGGTTTCATCAGATTTATCATTGTAGATTGCTTTTATAAAAATATTGTTAAAAGTTAAGTTTGTTAACCGTTTTTCTGCACAGTCTAAGCTCTTTCCCCCTTCTTTATTCTCAGGTTCTAAAAGGAGGATTTATAAATAAATCCAATTTTATAAATACAATGACATTGGGACCTTTAGGGATAATTGGGGAAATAGTTGGCGTTTCTGGTTATAAAATACCACTTGGATTCCTACTAATGTTAATAGTATGCTATCTTCTGTGGTTAACATATCTAAAACCTAAAGGAATTTTGCCTCAAAATAAAAGAGAACTATTTGAATTAACATGTATGCAATTGTTCTTCATATTTATTTTCGGAATGATATTTTGCTTTTGGGCTCTATTTGGGATTTTACTACTGAACTTTCAAGGGACAATAGAATTCCTTGAGCTGCTGCCCTTATTTTTCTTAATCATATCTATTTTGTTAGGATGCTATTATTGGCTTTGGCAAATTAGAACACCGCTTAATAAAGAAAAATCGATATTAAGATTAAAAAAGCTTTTCATTATTCTTTTCTATGTTTTTGTACTGGAGGTTATCTATATTTTTTCCATTATTTTAGCTCTATTTTTCACTTCTTTGAAACCAATTTATATTGAAATATATTATTTGACAGAAAATGTTCTAAGTATCATCATTTTTTTCATAATTATTTCCATATTCATCGTATTTGCTGTATATAGATATTTATTTAAATCGAATATTTATGATTATGAAAGAAATTTTTGGATTCAAACTCTGATTGTTGTAATATTTGTATATATTCTAGCTAATCTTTATCTATGGATTCCTTCTCAAGTATCCTATCATATAAATTCGATAAACAGTGACTATTATGAATACATAAATGATAAAAGTGACAATTGGGGTTCATATGTAACAAAAGAAATGGATATAACACTGAATCCAATAAAAGAATCACGTTTTACATTTTTATTAATAGCAATAGACTATTCAGCAGCAAATTTCAGTAGCGTAAATTCGATTATCGACAATTTGCAGGTTTTATATATTACGGCTAATGACAATCAGTCACAAGAACTCATTGATACCAAAACCAATAAAACGATTCTTGCAGGATTTACACAGAGCAAAGTCATAAGTTTTTCTCCCAGCACCAACTCATGGATAAATTATGCTATGATTGACCCCAAGACGCATTTAATAATACTTTCCATCAATAAAGATAAAATAATTCAAATGAATATTTCTAAAATCATTTTGAAAGGGCGTTCTCCAATTCTATTTAATAAAAATAATTTTACATTTGAAGATAATGCAAAAACAGAAGGAACTTGCATTAACTCAGATTGCATTATTCATGTAAACATAACTAGCAATTTAAATAGACCAATGTATATAAAAAGTGAATCAAATTCTATACTCTTAATGAGTTTTTATGCATATGGCATTATCAATTCTGGTCAGTGTCATTTTGTAAATGCTAGTTCAGATGCGGCTATATTTTCTAAAGGATTAATGGAATTAAAATGTAATGATAGCTTTTGCCCAATTCAAAATAATGGTATTATTGTCAAAGCACAGGATTGTAAAATGAATGATTGTTCACTTCTGCTTCTTAAGGTTAAAAAATTCAACGGAATTACTTACTCAGAAATTGGGCAAATAAATTTACACATTGACCAAAATAATATTTATTATAGTAACATGGCATTTCAAGAATCCTTTAACATTAGCTCTAAATTTGAAATTAAGTGCTAGTGATTTTAATATTAATGGAATGGAGTTAAAGAAGAAATAAGCATCTGATTGTATACATCTCATAGGAATTAGATAACTGAGCCCTTGTTTTTAGCAAAAATATCATTATTTGGCTTATTATAATAATTTCTTCAACTTCTCCCACGTCTTTTTCTTCAGCTTCAGCTCTTTCTCTTCTCTAATCCTTTGCTTTATGCAACACAATGTAGATTTGGAAATCCCTAATTTTCTATTGAGGATATAGTAATAAATTGGGCATTAAGATAGATTTCCACTGGTCACTGGACAAACACGCCTAAAATATATATTCTATCAGATATATATTAACTGATATTTGAACTGTGGAGGTAATTATCATGATAAATGGTGAAATTGACTGCATTGCTAAGTATTTTCAGGAAGCTCATGCCATTGGGACATATACAAGCGGAATAGCTCCGCTTCTTATATACTGGACAGCTATAAATAGAATTAAGCATAATTGGGCACTTGATTATGTAGGAGATAAATTTGTAGAAAAATATGTTAGTCAAATCCCCGGAGACCAAAAGAAAAAAAATACTATTTTAAAAGAAATTGTCGATACATTTAAAGATAGAGGTATTATTAGATTTTTTTCTTCAAATATAATCAAAAACAGAAATATAAAAGAGATTCCGAAATATGAATCCGAAGATACCCGTGACTATGCTTCAATACTTAGCAAAGAAGATTCAACTTCTGAAGAAATAATTTTGAGTTTGTTGCGAATAGTGAGAATTATTAGAAATAATTATGAACATCATGGAAGTGATGTGGACGATCCACATGAAAAAATAAATGCAGAATTTGTGGTCCATGTTATTATATCTTATTTTCTTAAAGTTAATAATAAAAATCCTTTATGATGAAAATATTATTTCATAATGGGTATTTTCACGATCTTAATAATTAAAACTTCCCCATATCTTTCATAGCCCACTCAAATTATTTTAAGAATGCCCCAATATATGATAAATAAAACTAATAAGAATACTAATCCAAATTCAAAAAATAATAATATGAATCCATCAAATAGTGAAGTTAAAAATGGGACTATTAATTGCCATTCAGTTTTTGGCCAATTTTCAAAAATTTTGGACACTCCTTTATCTAATGCTAAAACAACAATACCTGAAACCATACCAATTATAATACTTTTTACATACTCTTTCGAAGTTTTCTTATTCTTTAGAGATATAGTTCTAATTTTCATTACTAAAAAGATTATTCCGACAAGTATTAGTACATCAATAATTATGAATATTATTCTATCCCACATATAATCTACAAAATAATCTAGATATATAAATCTAACGCAACAAACTTATTGAGCATAAAGTGTGTTATACGCTTCGAAGCAGGTGAGGGTGTAACATGGCTCAGAGCGAAGCGAAGAGCGTCGAGGAAGACTTTTACATCAGGTGAATAAGGTGAGCAGAAGATACAAACATCAATACGGAATTTTGTTAGGCTTTATCTAAGCAGTGGATAGGCAGTTGTGGATATAGCCATTAATACAAGATTTATTTTTTTTGAGGTGATCATTAATCTAGGAAGATTATACCTCTTCATCCTACTGGTTGAAGAACCATATTTTTTGTAATAAAAAAATATTCCTGCGTTTCTTCTTGTTTTAAAAAAATTGAAACTATAATGGCTAATAGAATTTCTTAAATCCATATCTACATCTTTGAACAATTTAGTATTATATTTTTTCTTCAGTATCTGAACGATGGTATTGAAAGTAATTTTCTCTCTCTGAGTATTTCCTATACTCCCCTGTTGAGGTCTTGGTAAAGAATTTACTATTTCAGTAAAATCCACAAATATCTTAAAAAATCTACCAATAAGCTCTCCATTTGTTGCATAAGACCATAGTATTATCATCGAAATATCATCACCTGAGAAACTTGCCGAATGGTTATTTACTGGATTTAAAAGATTCAGAGAAGGGACTCTACTCATACCTATAAGATGAATAAAATTATTAAGCATTTTACCGCTGGCAGGTTGAAGTCTTGAAATACTTTTGAATTCTTTTTTGAAATTCTTGCTTTGAATTGCTGAATTAACTATAAACCCATCTTTTTTTAAATTTTCTATTAGATTTACTGTATGTTTGCAATATAAGATAATCTGTGTTTTCTCTTTTTGAGTAATAGTATTCATTGTATTAAAATAAATTCTTGCTCGCCTCATCACTTCTTTTTTAGAGATAGACATATTCATCCTATTTTCTTTCAGGTTCACTATCTATCGAGTCCATTCTTTTAATGGAATCTAATTTTAAAGAGATTAGAAAATCTAAATCGATCGGTTTGTAATTCAATAATTCAGCACTTACATTAATTGCTTTCCTTTCTCCGTTAATGAAAGGATAGTTTTTCATGTCATTATTATGCTTGTGTCCGTGAATAATCCAACCATCCCATTTTATTGGCAGATTATCTGGGTCATGCACAAGAAGAAATTTATGATTTTTATACTCTAATATTTCATAATCTTTTGAACCTTTAACACCCTCCTCATGATTCCCTCTTATGAAATGTATATCTCCATTTAGTTTTCTTAACCAATAATAGGCAGGTCTTGAACCTCTACCAAAAGACAAATCACCTAAAAAATATATTGGATTATTCCTAACGGTATTATTCCAATTATCTATCAAAACACTATTCATCTCTTCCACATCTGAGAAAGAAAAAGGTCTTGCGCAGTAATTAATTATATTTGCATGGTCTAAATGTAAATCGCTAATAAGATATATGGATTTCTTATCATCTTTACAGTTTTCCATACCTTTTTGTATTCTAAATAATTTCAATGTTCTTTGCCATACTCTTTTATTCAATGCTTCTTGCCTGTAAAGCAATCTCTTTTGTAGAAAGTCATATTCGCAAATTATTTTGGATTGATTATTCAGGAAAGTAACTCTTAAAGCATTCATTGGCATATAGAAATATCTCATTGTATCTTCAGATTTGATAAATAGCTGTTTGATTTTCTGGAAGAAGGATTTATTGCCTGAGACATAGGGCCAAATTCTGTCAAACTCGGCATCGGATAGTTTGTAGGCTAAGGTAGCATGGAATAGAAAATCCTCTTTTCTATCGAAGGGCTTGGTTGCCGGGACTGCCCTCAGTAATTTTTCAGTAAGTTCTTTTCTGAATGCTTTTAATTCCTGAGATGGAACAATGTTAAAATAAATTACTTTACCCCTTCGGCTCCTTATCCACTTGAACCCATCAATAAGGTAAGGCAGATAAGAATATTTTCCACCGACAGACTCTATAATATTTCTTACACGCGGAACTTGACCATAACCCGCGATAAAGGGACCATATAAGGTAATGTGCGGAACCCTATGTATTTTACTTGGATGGACTCGGCATTTATGCTTAACTTCCAAAATAGCGGAAACAAGTTCTCTTTTTCCAGGACCTACACGGATTTCCACCAACATAGCAAAACATTATATGCTGGTTGTTTAAAATTTTTCTACAAAGAACCCAAATCATCAAGAACAAACTCTTCTTATATATCCAACTTCGTGTCCGCTCTCCTCTACGGACTCCTTCATCTGCAATTATGTTGCTGGGAACTGTCTCGCGCTTTGTATTGCAGTGGTGAGCTCATCATTCAATTCGAATGACATACCATTATAAACGGGAGCCTATACGCTTACTTACAAGAGGTGATATCATGACAAAAGTGAACTGTTCTAGTTGTGGCTTCAATTTAGAAGGAGAGAATACCAAAATAAGATTTGAGCTAAGAAAGCATGTCGATACGACCCATGGGTCCATTCTTGACGAATAGAGGAATTCCATTCAAATGTAAAGCATTAAAAACAGGGTTTTCTACCGCTTTGAAATGAAATTCCATGATTTAAACATAATAGAACCGATTCTTCGGGCCTTGGAAAAAGAGCGATATACAAATCCCACTCCTGTCCAAGAACAGTCTATCGCTCATTTACTGGCAGGTAAAGACTTGCTTGGAATTGCACAGTCGGGTACAGGAAAAACTGCTGCATTTGCGATACCGATTTTACAAAAATTAACTATCGAACATCGTCTATCCCAACGCGGAGCGCCACGAGTATTGATCTTAGCGCCCACGCGTGAGCTTGCAGCTCAGATTGGTGTGAGCTTTAAAACCTATGGCAGTAATCTTAAAATCACCCATACGGTAATCATTGGAGGGGTAAGCCAGTTTCATCAGGTAAAAGAGTTGAACCGCTTTAATGACATCATCATTGCGACGCCTGGGCGATTGCTTGACTTAATGGATCAGGGTAAAATCAACCTTAATTTAATTGAAATTTTTGTCCTTGATGAAGCAGATCGAATGCTTGATATGGGTTTCTTTCGTGATGTGAGAAAAATTATTGCAAAGCTTCCCCAAAAGCGGCAATCTTTGTTTTTTTCGGCCACCATGTCTCCTGAGATCAGTCAACTAGCACACACAATCTTGCGTGATCCTATTCGCGTTGA